>Ga0193706_1000262_pt1 | contig 33937 bp, 29 predicted proteins | sample U3c1metaG_FD_160130 | JGI IMG/M metagenome (GOLD analysis project Ga0193706, IMG submission 160130) | Soil microbial communities from a riparian zone of the East river system, Colorado, United States - U3c1 | ecosystem: Environmental > Terrestrial > Soil > Riparian zone | place: USA: East River... | reverse complement strand
CCGCCGCACCCTGGGACTGACGGCCGGGCCTCAACCACCCGCCGACGATGGCGCGGAGCGGCCGCCGATCGACCGCGCCCAGCTGACCGGGTTCGAGCGCCACCTGCGCAGGGAGCTGGAGCGCGACCTGATCGAGCGCACCGAGACCCTTCCCCCCTCCCGCCCCCTGGCCGAGCTCGACCGCGCCCTGCCGACCAGCCCGACCCAGGACCTCGCCGCCGTCCACCGCGCCGTCTCGCAGATGAAGCGGCGGCTGGCGACCCTCGGCCAGGAGCAGCGCGGCCACCGCAAGGCAGCCGCGGTCGACGTGCGGCGGACGATGCGGGCTTCGCTGGAGACCGGCGGCGTGCCGCTGCGGCTCAAATACAAGCCGAAGCGCCCTCGCAGGCCGGAGATATACGTCCTCTGCGACGTCTCCACCTCGGTCACCTCGGCCAGCGTCTTCTTCCTCTCCGTCCTGCACGCGCTCCACGACTCGTTCCGGAAACTGCGCAGCTTCGTCTTCATCGAGCGGATCTCCGAGGTCACCGACGTCTTCGAGCACGAGCGCGACTTCGCCGTCGTCGCCCAGCGGATCTCCAGCGAGGGCGGCGTCGCCGACGTCTCCGGCTATACCGACTACGGCCGCGTCTGGCTCGAGTTCCTGACCGAGATCTCCGACGAGCTCGACCCGCGCTCGACCGTGATCGTGCTCGGCGACGCCCGCACCAACGGCCGTGAGCCCCACGCCGAGATCTTCGCCCAGGTCTCCGAGCGCGCCGGCCGCCTCTTCTGGCTCAACCCCGAGCCGAAGCTCTACTGGAACTACGGCGACTCGGTGATGGCCGCCTACGAGCGCTACTGCGACGGCGCCTTCGAGTGCTGGACCACCCGTCACCTGGAGAACTTCGTCAACGTCGTCGCCGGCGGCGCGCCCGCGGCCGAATAAGCCCGGCTAGACGGCCGCCGCGATCCGCACCGGGTCGTTCGGCGAGACCTGCCACTGCTCGTTGACGAGCGCCCCGGCCGGCGGCGCCACCGGTCCGTCCAGAAGGGGATCGTCGGTTTCGTGCATCCAGGCGTCGAGGCGCCCGCGCAGCTCCTCGAGCGCCTCGGCGTGGGCCGAATCGGCGGCGAGGTTGGCGCCCTCGGCGGGGTCGAGCACGAGGTCGTAGAGCTGCTCCTGGGGGACGATCTGGCGCCCCCATCCCGCTTCGACCAGGAGCTCCTTGCTTTTGCTGTCGTCGCAGTTGGCCAGCACGGGGTGCTCGTAGTCGTCGAATCTCCTGATGTACTTCCAGCGCTCGGTCCGGACCGCGCGCTGGGGCTCGTAGGCGGCATGGTAGGTCGTCTCGGCGAAGACCGCCTCGCGGACGCGCTCGGCATCGCCACGCACGAGCGGCATCAGCGAGGTGCCCTGCAGCCAGCCCGGCGCCTCGACGCCGGCCAGCTCGCAGAGGGTCGGGAAGACGTCGAGGTGGCTGACGGGCGAATCGATCACCTTGCCCCCGGTAAACCCCCCCGGGCCGCGCATCAGCATCATCACGCCGATGCCGCGATCGAACAGGGTCGCCTTGGCGCCCGGAAAGGCGACCCCGTGGTCGGTCGTGCACAGGACCAGGGTGTTCTCGACCAGGCCGAAGTCGTGGAGGGCGTGCAGGACGGCACCGATGCCCTGGTCCAGCGAGCGAGCGCTGGCCTTGAAGGCGGCCATGTCCTCGCGGGTGGCGATCACGTCCGGCAGGTTGGCCGGCGGCGCCGAGTAGAGGGTGTCGCGGACCGAGGTCGGGGCGAAGAAGTCGCGGTGGGTCTCGAAGAAGCCGGCGGACATGAACCACGGCCCGGCGGCCGCCTCGCGCAGGGTCTCGATCGTCAGCGGGGCGACGTACTCGGCGTGGTTGGAGTCGACCGGGACGATCTCGTCGTAGCCGATCACCCCAGGGTCCACCGAGATGTGCTGCTCGCCGATCAGGGTCGAGCGATAGCCGGTCCGGCGCAACGCGTGGATCCAGTGCTGCCCGTAGTCGTTGAGCGCCCAGCCGCGATGGGCGAGGCCGAGCATGCCGTTGTTGTGGCAGTGGAGGCCGGTGAAGAGGCTGGCGCGGCTGCCGGAGCAGGTGGGCGCGGCGCAGAACGCCTCGCGGAAGAGGACCCCCTGGTCGGCCAGCATCTGGATGTTGGGAGTCGGGACCTGGAAGCCGTAGGGCTGGACGAAGCGACCGGTGTCGTGAGAGTGGATGTAGAGGATGTTGGGAGGCGAGTCCAGGGTGCTTTCTCCTTTTTCCGGGTACAGGGGAAAGACTAGGGATGCAGCCCCACCGCTCTTACATCGTCTGCGCCACCCCCCGGAGCGGCAGCACCCTGGTCTGCCACGCCCTGGAGGAAACCGGCGTCGCCGGCCGGCCCGAGGAGTACTTCGAGGCGCTTCGCCACAGCGGCCGGCCGCGGCGGCCCGAGGAGTACTTCGTCGGCGCCGAAGACCCCTCCATCCGCGACCACCTCGGCGAGCGTGCCTTCGGCAGTGAGCTCCCTCCACGTTCGCCACTGTGGAGCCGCGCCGCCTACGACCGCTACCTGGAGTGGGCCTTCGAGGCCGGCACGACGCCCAACGGCACCTTCGGCGCCAAGCTGATGTGGGGCTACTTCGGGGACTTCGTCAGCCTGCTCCGCAACGTCCCGGACTACCGCGACGTCCCGCTCGCCCAGCTGCTGCCGGCCGTGTTTCCGGGCCTGACCTTCGTCCGGGTGGTGCGCGCCAACAAGGTGCGGCAGGCGGTCTCGCTGTGGAAGGCGGTGCAGACGGCGACCTGGCGCGAGGACCAGGCGAGCGCCAAGGCGGCCTCGCTCGAGGAAAACGGCTCGGCCCCATATCGCAGCTTCATCGAGGGGCATCGGCCCCAGCTGCGGTTCCACTACAAGGCCATCGCGCACTTGCTCGAACAGATCCTCATCGAGGAGGCCAGCTGGGACGCCTTCTTCGAGCACTCCGGGATCGAGCCCGTCCTCGTCCTCTACGAGAACTTCGCGGCCGACTACGAGACCAGCACCCTGCGCCTGCTGGAGCGGCTCGGCCTCTCGCCCCCCGAGGGCTTCGAATTCGAGCCGCGGATGAAGCGACAGTCAGATCGGGTCAACGACGATTGGGTCAAGCGCTACAGCGACCTCAGGCTGGGCGCCGACTTCGACCTGGTGCCAGTCACGCTCGAGTCGGCCGAGCGACAGGGATAGCTCGCCGCGGGCCTACCGAGCGACCCAGGCGTCCGGCGAGGCGGCCAAGTCCTTGACCGTCTCCGGCAGCTCGCCGGAGACGAGGTCGGCGAGGGTGACCTCCTCGAGCACGGCGCGGATATTGGCGCGGACCGCGATCCAGACCTCCTGCAGGTGGGCGGAGTTGCCGGTGTACTCGATCGCCTCCGGTGGCGTCGACTGCACGTGGGCGATCGGCCCCTCGACCGCGCGAACGACCTCGGCGACCGTCACCTGGTCGGCTGGCTTGGCCAGCCAGTAGCCGCCCTTGGCGCCGCGGCGGGCACGGACGATGCCCTGGTGCTTTAGCTCCAGCAGGATGTGCTCGAGGAACTGCAGCGGGATGTCCTGGGCGTTGGCCAGGCGCTCCCCCTTGATCGGCCCCTCCTCGGCGGCGGCGAGCTCCGCTGCCGCCCGCACCGCGTAGTCGGCCTTCGCTGAAACGCGCATGCGCCTAGTAAACCAATCAGCCGATCACGTCAGGCGTCAGGTCGTCGGAGCGGTCGATAGCTTGCTCGGCCTCGCGCCTGACCCGGCGGGCGTTCCACCAGCGCGGGAACCAGATCAGCAGGCCGAGGCCGATGCCGGCGACGACCGCGGCGATCGGCCAGACGACCGGGTCGCCCTTCTGCACGGTGACTATCCCCGAGGCGATCAGGACGACGCCGAGCGCGGTCCGCAGGAACGAGGTCGGCGCTCGCGCCGCGTAGTGGGAGCCGACGATCACCCCGGGTATCGACCCCAGCAGGATGTTCCCGGCCAGCATGAAGTCGACGTTGCCCCCGACCCAGTGGGCGATGCCGGCGGCCCAGAGCAGGATCGCGGCGTGGAAGACGTCGGTGCCGACCACCCGGCGGGGGGTGAGGCGGTAGACGGAGATCAGCAGGATCGCGATCACCGTGCCCGAGCCGGCCGAGGTGATGCCGATCACGAAGCCGGTGGTGACGCCGATCGCCACCGCCGCCACTTTGTGCCGGCGCTTCAGCTCGAAGTCGTCGCGCTCTTCGATCAGCTCGCTGAGGATCAGCGCCCGCGCCAGGGTGATGATCCCGACCATCAGCAGGGTGCCGCCGAGCAGCGCGTAGACGATCGAGTCGAGGCGCTCTTCGCCGACCTTGCTCTGCAGGACGGAGATCGCCCAGACCCCCGTCACCGCGGCGGGCACGCTGCCGGCCGCCAGCCAGAGCGCCAGGCTCATGTTTACGGTGCCCATCCGCAGGTGGCGCCAGCCGCCGACGGTCTTGGTCACCGCCGCGTAGAAGATGTCGGTGCCGATCGCGGTCACCGGCTTGATCCCGAAGAAGAAGATCAGCAGCGGCGTCATCAGGGTGCCGCCACCCATGCCGGTCATGCCGACCATTGCTCCGATGCCGAAGCCGAAGATGACTATTGCCGGGTCCATTTGCCGCCTTTGAGTTCCGCGCGGGGTGCTTATCGACTTTCCTGACCTTCTTGGTCAGGAGCGCGGAGTGCGGCAGGATACCAGGATGACCGCGGAAATCGGCCAGATCGCGGCCCCCGGGAAGCCGGGCGGAGCCGCGCGGCGGCCGGCGGCCGGGGTCTCGATCGGTGCCCTCGAGCACGCTTACGGCGAGCTGCGGACGATCGAGCGCCTCGACCTCGACCTCGAGCCCGACGACGTGATCGGCCTGGTCGGGCCGTCGGGCTGCGGCAAGTCGACCCTGCTCGAGCTGGTCTGCGGGCTGCGCGAGCCGAGTGCAGGGACGATCGCGGTGGGCGGCGCGGAGGGGGCGCCAGAGCGCCTGTCCCGCTGCGCCTACATGCCCCAGCGGGACCTCTTGCTGCCCTGGTACTCGGCGATCGACAACGCGGCGCTGGCCCTGCGCAACCGCGGTCTCGGCCGCGCCGAGGCCCGGCGCCAGACGGCCGAGCTGTTCGAGCGCTTCGGCCTCGCCGGCTTCGAGCGCACGCCGCCGGCGGAGCTGTCGGGGGGGATGCGCCAGCGCGTCGCCTTCCTGCGCACGCTGGTCGCAGGCAAGCCGCTGCTTGCGCTCGACGAGCCCTTCACCGCCCTCGACGCGATCACCCGGGCGGAGATGCAGGAGTGGCTGGCGGCGGCGCTGAGGGCGGACCCGCGCACCGTGATCCTGGTCAGCCACGACGTCGAGGAGGCGCTCTACCTCTCCGATCGGGTGGCCGTCCTCTCGGCCCGCCCGGCCCGGATCGTCGCCGAGCTGCGCGCGCCGCACCCGCGCGCCGCGGACCGCGACGCCGCCGTCACCGACCCCGCCTTCGTCGCCGTCCGCGAGCAGGCGATGCGGGCGCTTCACGAGGGGATGCGATGAGGCGCTGGCTCCTTCCCGCCCTCCTCCTTGCCGCGCTGATCGGCGCCTGGCAGCTCGCCGCCGCCAGCGGCGTCCTCGCCGACGTCTTCGACCTCCCGGATTTCCTCGTCCCCTCCCCCACGGAAATCGCCAGCTCGCTCTGGGAGAACCGTTCGCTGCTGGCCGAAAACGCCTGGGTGACCCTGTGGGAGATCGTCATCGGCTTCGCCTGCGCAACGGTTGCCGGACTCGGCTTTGCCGTCGCAATGCACCTCTCCGAGACGGTTCGCTACGCCACCTACCCGCTGGTGGTTGCCTCGCAGACGATTCCGATCCTCGTCATCGCCCCGATCCTCGTCATCTGGTTCGGCTTTGGGACCGTTCCCAAGCTGGCGATCGTCGCGCTGATCTGCTTCTTCCCGATCACCGTCGCCACGCTCGACGGCCTGCGCTCCGTCGACCCGTCTGCGCTTAAGCTGATGCGGACCCTTGACGGCTCGCGCTGGCAGACGTTCCGCCGGGTGGAAGCACCCGCAGCCCTGCCCTTTGCCTTCAGCGGCGCCAAGATAGGCGTCGCCATCGCACCGATCGGCGCCGTCTTCGCCGAGTGGGCTGGCGCCAGCTCTGGACTCGGCTGGCTGATACAGCAGGACAGCGGCCTGTTCGAAACGGCACGGCAGTTCGCCACCGTCGCCGTGCTGTCGGCAATCGCGCTGGGGCTCTTCGGCCTGCTGGCCCTCGCAGAGCGCCGCGTCGTCACTTGGCGATAGAACACAGGGCAATGAAGCCCTCCCGAACCCCCGTGCTCGCCGTCGTCCTCGCACTCCTGGCCCTCGCGCTAGGGCTCGCCGCCTGCGGCGAGAAGTCGGAGGAGGGCGGGACCGAAGCCCAGTCCCTTGGTCTGACGCTCGACTTCTACCCCAACCCCGACCACGCCGGGATCTACATGGCGCAGAAGCTCGGCTACTTCGAGGAAGCGGGGCTCGACGTCGGCATCGACGAGCCCTCGGACCCGACCGTGCCGATGAAGCTCGTCGCCGCCGGCAAGACGGACCTGGCGATCTCCTACGAGCCGGAGGTCGTGCTGGCCCACGAGAAAGGGCTCGACGTGGTGGCGATCGGGGCGCTGGCCAACCAGCCCCTCACCTCGCTGATCTGGCTGAAGAAATCAGGGATCAAAGGCGTCGCCGACCTACGCGGCAAGACCGTCGCCACCGCCGGCATCCCCTACCAGGATGCCTTCCTGGAGACGATCCTCGGCCGCGCCAAGCTCTCCCCCGCGGACGTCAAGGCGGTCAACGTCGGCTTCGGCCTGCTGCCCGCCCTGCTCGGCGGCAGCGCCGAGGCGATGCTCGGCGGCTTTCGCAACGTCGAGGGCGTCGACCTGCGCCAGCGCGGCAAAGATCCCGTCGTCATGCCGGTCGACCGGCTCGGCGTCCCCACCTACGACGAGCTGGTGCTGGTCGCCAACCGCGAGGCCCTGGCCGCGGACCCGGAAAAGTTCCGCCTCTTCATCGCCGCCCTGGAACGCGGCACCGATGCCGCGGTGGAACAGCCGAACGCCGCCACCGACGCCGTCCTGGAGGCCAACGATGGCCTCGACCGCAAACTGACCGAGGCCGAGGTCGATGCGACCCTGCCGCTCCTGGGAGCGCGCACGCCCGGCCAGCCCTACGGCTACATGGACCCCGCCGAGTGGCGCACCTTCACCGGCTGGATGCGCGACAACAACCTGATCTCGTCGCTGCCGGAGCCTGGCGAACTGCTCAGCAACGCCTATCTCTCGGGCGAGATACCCGAGTAGCCGAGGGCGCCTTCGCCCAGCAGCCGGCTGACTTCGGCAGCCGGCATCGCGGCGTGGAAGAGGTGGCCTTGGGCGTAGTCGCAGCCCAGCCGGATCAGCTCCGCCAGCTGGACCTCGCTCTCGACCCCCTCGGCGATCACCTCGAGCGACAGCGCCCGGGCCATGCCGATGATCGCCTCGACGATGGCGGTCCGCTCCTGTTCGATTCCCAGCGCATCGACGAAGGAGCGATCGATCTTCAGCGCATGGAAGGGGAAGCGGTTGAGGTAGGCGAGCGAGGAGTAGCCGGTACCGAAGTCGTCGAGCACCAGTCGCACGCCGATCTCGTTTAGCGCCTCCAGCGAGGCGATCGCGCTCGCCGACTCCTCGACGAGGACGCTCTCGGTGATCTCCAGCCGCAGGTGGACCGGGTCGATGCCGGTGCGAGCGATGATCTCGGCGACGACGACAGGCAGGTCGCGATGGGTTACCTGGCGCGCGGAGAGGTTGACCGCGACGTCGAGGGGGCGATCGCCGGGGCCCAGGTCGTGCCAGTCGAGGACCTGCCGGCAGGCGCGCTCCTGCACCCAGCGTCCGATCGGCTCGATCAGGCCGCTGTCCTCGGCGATCGATACGAACTCGGCCGGGTCCAGCAGGCCACGGCTGGGATGCTGCCAGCGGACCAGCGCCTCGAGGCCGCTGATCTCCCCCGAGCGCAGGTTGACCACCGGCTGGTAGTGCAGGGCCAGCTCGTCGCGGTCGAGCGCGTGCCGCAGCTCTCGTTCGACCTCGAGCCGGCGCACCGCGTTGGCCCGCATCGCCGCGTCGAAGAGCACGCAGCGGGCGCGGCCGCCCTCCTTGGCCCGGTACATCGCCGCGTCGGCGTTGCGAATCAGCATCTCGGCGCTGGTGCCGCGCTGGTCGGCGGGACGGGCGATCGCGACTCCGATGCTGGCGGTGACGAAGTGCTCGACCCCGTCGATCGAGAAAGGCTGGACGAAGGCGGCGGCGACACGGTCGGCGATCGCGATCGCCTCCTCTTCGTCGGCGAGGCGGTCGATCAGGATGCCGAACTCGTCGCCGCCGAAGCGGGCGACCACGTCGCCCGGTCGCAGGTGCGCCCGCAGCCGTGGCGCCACCGCGCGCAGCAGGGCGTCGCCGGCATGATGGCCGAGGCTGTCGTTGATCAGCTTGAAGTGGTCGAGGTCGAGGAAGAGGATCCCGATCGGGGAGCCCGAGAGGGTCGCCCGTTTGAGCGACTCGTTGAGCGCGTCGACGAAGCTGAGGCGGTTGGGCAGGCCGGTGAGGGAGTCGTGCAGGACCCGGTGGCGCAGCGCCTGGTCGGCGGCGTGGCGCTCGATCGCGTCGGCGAGGACGTTTGCCGCCCCCTGGACGAAGGGCACGTCTTTGGCGGTGAGGCCGAACGGCTCGGTGGTGTGGACGTCGAGCACCCCGAACGGCTGGTCCTTGCCGTCGATCATCACCGCCAGGCTGCTGGCGGCGCCGAAAACGCGCAGCACCGGCGGCATCGTGAAGCGTTCCTCGCCCGCCCAGTCGGGGACGATCGCGTGGGTGCCGGAATCGAGCGCGGCGCCGGCATGCGAGTCGCGGGCGGCGGAGACGCGGCGGCCGGCGCCGACCACCTCGTCCTCCAGCCCGGAACGAAGGTTGAGGCGACGGCCGTCGCGGCCCAGCTCCCAGATGCAGGCGCTGTGGATCCCGTCGACTTCGCCGATCAGCGCGGTCGCGGCGCGCATCAGCGCCTCCGGGTCGCCGTCCTGCAGGGCCCGCTCGCCCAGCTTGGCGACGACCGCCTGCTGCGCGAGCGCCCGCTGCAGCTCCGCCTCGGCCCGCTTGCGCTCGGTGATGTCGTAGAGGACGCCGTGCCAGATCGGCACGCCCTCGTCGTCGGCCTCGAGGATCGCTTCGTCGAGCATCCATACAAGCTCGCCCTTGCGGGTGCGCATCCGGTACTCGACCGGGCGCGTGCTGCGGTCGCCGAGATAGATCTCGGTTTCGTTTTCCAGCGCCCGCTCGCGGTCCTCCGGATGCAGCAGCCGGGCCCAGAGCCCGGAATCGGCCTTGAACTCCTCGGCGGAGTAGCCGAGGATCTCCTCGACCTGGGGGCTGACGTAGTACCACTCGCCGTGCTCGCCCATCTCAGAGGCGTAGACGATTACCGGAAGGCGCTCGACGAGCCGCCGGTAGTCCTGTCCGCCGGCCGATATCTGGTCGAGGAATTCGTCGACCTCGTGGTCGGGCCAATTCCTGTCCCCTTTGCCCGGCATCGCGTCGTTATCGACACATCGTCCAGACGCTTGACCACACGTTCGTCCAGGCACGAAGTTCTGCAAGCGCCAATCGGGTCTCCTCAGGCAGCGAAGCGCAGCGGCGGGCCCTGCGCCACCGTGCGGTGCAGCCCGGCGAGCGTCAGGGTCCCGGCCAAGCCGCGGTAGGGCTCATACGGCGCGTAGAACTCCTCCACCTCGGCAACGCTGGCGCGGCGGCCGAGGCCGGCGAGACGGCCGACCAGCTTGACGTAGCCGAGGTCCCCGGCCGGCAGCGAGTCCATGTCGCCGCGCCCGAACAGGGCCAGCGACTGGACCGTCCAGGGGCCGATCTGCGGCATCGCCAGGAGCCGGCCGTCGGCGGCGGCGGAGCCGGGCTGGCAGCGGCCGCGGGCGACCGCCTCGGCGACCCGCCGCAGCGCCGCGGCCCGGGTCGGCGCGAGGTCCATCGACGCCAGTTCGGCCGGCGCCCGGCCGGCGATCGCCGCCGCCGCCGGAACGTCGCGCAGCGCCTCCCGCCCGGCGCCGATCCGCGGCCCCCAGCGGCCGACGATGCGGCGCTCGATCCGAACCGCGCGATCGGCCTCGATCAACTGCCCGATCACCGCCGCGGCCAGCGCCTCCCAGGCCCAGACCCGCCGCCGCGGCCGGAAGCTCGGCATGCGGCGGATCAGCGGCCCCAGCAGCGGGTCGCGGCGAAACCGGCGGTGGAACTCTCCGAGATCTAAGTCGACCGCGAGCACGAACCGCATCCGCTCGATCGCCAGCTCGAGCTGAGCCGGCCCGGCCGGCCCGGCCTCGTCGCCTCCAGCGGCGACCGGCAGCGTCACGGCGCCTGGATCGACCGCCTGCGCTCGCAGGACCACCCGCTCGGCGGCCGGCTGCCAGGCCCGCACCAGCACCGGCCTACCATCGACATGGAGCAGCCGCGTCGCGACCCCGCCCGCGACCCGCAGCGTCCGATCGTCGCTCCCCCGCGGCAGCCGGTAGGGCGCCGCCGGCTGAACCTCCCGCTCGACTGGCCTATTTGTCGCGCCCTGGGCGACTTTCAGGCCCATCGGCCGGCGGTTAGCGGCCGAGAAGGTGGACGTCGACGAGGAAGGAGCGGCTGGCGACGACGTTGGGGCGGTCGCGGCGGCGCGAGAGGCGTCGCGGCGAGCGGCGCTTCGAACCGGCGGCGCTGACGGCGCGCACGGCGGCGACGGTGGCGGCACCGGCCAGCACGCCCCCGGCGGCGGCGATCGCGGCACTGCGAACCTCGGTGCGGAGCACCGGCGTCGCCGGCTCCTCGTAGGGCAGCGGCAGCGCCCGTATCGGCTCCGCGTCCCGCGGCTCGGCGTCTTCCTCAGCCACGATCTCGCCGTCTAAGTCGAACTCACTCACCCCTTCGACTCTAGCGAGACCCCAGGTCACCTCCCCCCCAGTCACCGCAAATAGCGGACGTTGGAGAGATGCCCCTCGTGAGGAGGGGTCGGGTGGGACTCGCCAAGCCTCCCCGCAGTTCGCGCAGGTGAGTCCCACCCGACCCCTCCCCGCAAGGCCGTTTGTCTACAACGCCCGCTCGTACAGCCGGTACCGCTTGACGACCTCGCCGCCCATGCCTTCCATCGCCCGGTTCATCGCCGTGTTGGTCTCGAGGATCCAGCCCATCTCGCCGCCGATGATGCCACCGGGGACCGCGGCCTCCTCCAGATGCCTGAGGTAGAGGCCCGCCGCGACGCCGCTGTGGTGGTAAGCGTGCTTGACGCCCAGGGCGAAGACCCGGCACTGGTCGATCTTGCCCTTGCCGAGCAGGAACTTCGCCCAGCCGAAGGGGAGCAGGCGGCCGTTCAGCTTCGCCATCACCTGGTTGATGTCCGGCAGGGTCAGCGCCACGCCGATCACCTCGCCGTCCTTCTCGGCCAGAAAAGCCCACTTCTCGTCGATCACCTGGTTCAGCAGCTTGGCGTGGTGCTCGATCTCGGCATCGGTCGGGGGCACGAACCCCCAGTTGTCGCCCCAGGCGTCGTTGTAGACGTCGCTGAACCGGTGCATCTCCGCGGCCGATTCGCGCTTGCGGTAGTTGCGGATCGAGATCCCTTCCTCTTCCAGCCCCTTCTTGGCGGCGGCATGGATCGCCGGGTCGAAGCTCTCTCCCTCCTTGAGCTGGCCGAACTGCAGCTCCCACATCAGCAGATCCATCGCCTTGCCGAAGCCGTTGGCCTCGATCAGGCCCGGGTAGTGCCGCGGGTGCCAGTTCTCCAGGATCAGCGGCCGCCGCTCGTAGCCCTCGATCAGGATCCCCACCTCGTCGTTGGTGGTGAAGTCCATCGGCCCGAGGATGCGGTCCCTGCCCTTCGCCGCCGCCCACTCGCTAGCGGCCCCGAGCAGCGCCGCCGCGACCTCCGGGTCGTCGGCCGTCTCGAAGAAGCCGAACATCGCGTCGCGCCCACCCTGGTACTCGTCCCAGCGCGCATCGACCTGGGCGCTGATCCGCCCCACCGGCTCGCCCTCGCGTTCGGCTATGAAGAGCTCCGCCTCGGCGTGTTCGAAGTAGGGGTTCTTCGACGGGTCGAGGAACTGCATCCGCTCGAAGGTCAGCGGTGCCACCCACTGCGGGTGGTCGCGGTTGAGGGCGAACGGGACCTTGACAAAGCGCTTGCGCTCGCGTCGCGTTCGCACCGGCCGGATCGACACGCTTGCCATTGGGGCCGCAACCTACACTCTGGTCGATGAGCGAGACCGCGAAGGCCCCGGTCGACGTCTTCGAGAAGGCCCGCAGCCACGATCGGCTCGAGCAGCTCGAAGCGGCCAAGGAGAACGACCTCCTCCCCTACTTCCGCCTGCTCACCTCGCAGGCCGGCCCCGTGGTCGAGATGGAGGGGCGCGAGACGATCATGCTCGGCTCCAACAACTACCTCGGGCTGACCGGCGACGAGCGGGTCAAGCAGGCCGCCCGCGACGCCCTCGAGGCCTACGGCACCGGCGTCACCGGCTCGCGCCTGCTGAACGGGACGACGCCGCTGCACGTCGACCTCGAGCGGGAGCTGGCGGAGTGGATGCGGACCGAGGACGCGATCGTCTTCACCACCGGCTACCAGGCCAACGTCGGCTGCATCGGCACGATCCTCGGCCCCGGCGACACCGTCGTCTGCGACTCCGGCGACCACGCCTCGATCCTCGACGGCTGCCGCCTCTCCGGCGCCAAGCTGCGCCCCTTCCGCCACAACCGCATGGACAAGCTGGAGAAGATGCTGCAGCGCGGCGCCGAGGATGGCGGCGGCGTGCTCGTGATCGTCGACGGCGTCTTCTCGATGGAGGGCGACGTCTGCGACCTGCCGCGGATCGTCGATCTCTGCCAGGCCTACGGAGCGCGGCTGATGGTCGACGAGGCGCACGGGGCAGGCGTCCTCGGCGCCCGCGGCGCCGGCGCCTGCGAGCTTTTCGGCCTCGAGGACCAGGTCGACCTGCGGATGGGCACCTTCTCCAAGAGCCTCGCCTCCTGCGGCGGCTTCATCGCCGGGCCGGCCGACGTGATCGAGTACCTGCGGGTCTCCTCGCGCTCCTTCATCTTCAGCGCCTCGGCGGTCCCGGCGGCGGTCGGCGCGGCGCTGGCGGCGCTGCGGGTGATCCGCGAGGACGGGCCGCGGCTGTTCGAGGCGCTGCTCGCCAATGCCGAGTACCTGCGCGAAGGGCTGCGCCATCTCGGCCTCAGGGTGATCGAGCCGGGGACCCTGCCCGACGGCACCGTCGCCACCACCCCGGTGGTGCCGGTCGTGGTCGGCGACGACTGGCAGGCGGTGCTGCTCTGGAAGGCCCTCTTCGACGCCGGCGTCTACACCAACGTCGCGATCCACCCCGCGGTGCCACCCGGGGGCGCCCTCCTCCGCACCAGCCTGATGGCGACCCACGAGCGCGAGCACCTCGACGGCGCCCTCGGCACCATCGCGCGGGTCATCCAGGGCTTCCCGGACCTTCCGCGTTCCTAATCTCGCGGTAACCGTTTTTTGACATCCCCCGTCGTGGGTAGTTTCAGCCTTGTCGAGATGGGAACCCGGTCCAGGTTGGGCCGAAATTGTTGCTCTTAGCGACCGGGCTGCCGACCATCTCGGCCGCCTCGGTTGACGGTTGCCACCCGCACGGCATAGCTTGGCTTTCTCGCCGACACCCCGGGCGGGGTGAACGATTTGAAACTCGTTCCGACCCGGGCCATGGCCCCCCAAGGCCCTTGGCCCCCGGTCGAAGCGAGATACCAGTTAAACCCGATTCCTTGAAGGGAGGAGTCCCAGTGGAAGCTGCCCCTACGGCACCCGCAACGACGATCGCATCTTCGGTGGAGGCCCCGCAACAGGCCCCCCAGCACATGCGGGCACTCGCACGAGCCAACCTTGTCCGGCTTGCCCGCGCCGAGCTGAAGCGCGCGATTGCGCGCGGAGATGCGGATCCGTCGGAGGTGATCCGCGACTGCCCGTGGGAGACGGAGAGCATGACCATCGCCGAGCTGCTGACCAGCCAGCGCCGCTGGGGTCGCACCCGGGCTCGTAAATTCCTTCTGCCTCTATCCCTGAACGAGAACAAGCAACTGGGCACGCTGACCTCACGCCAGCGACGGCTGCTTTCGACCGAGCTCGCCTCCCGCTCCAGCGGACGCGAGGCGCTTACCGCTTAGGGCCTCAGCCGCGCATTCCGCCGATCCGGAAGCTGAGGCCTCCGGAGGCGCGTTGGAATGCGCGGCGCGCGAGGTAGAAGGCAATCGCGAAGGCAACCGCGCCGACGCCGAGCGCCACCGCCAGGACCTGGTCAGCGAGGTAGAAGATGCCGCCGACCGTGAGCACGAAGACGGCGCCGGCCAGCAACGTGGTGTGGGAGCGGTAGCCGGCGAAATGCTCGCGGATGGCGACCTCGAGGCCACCGACGCCGGCCAAAGCGACGCCAACGCCGATAGCGGTCGGGCTTGGACCGACGATTCCGACGATCAGCGAGACGACGCCACCGAGGATCGTCAGCTCTGCCAGCGGGAACGAGCCCCAAGGCGCGGGTGGCCGATCGTCGGGCGAGGCGACGCGTCGCGCCGGCTTCGGCGCGGGCGCAGGCTTCTTCTCAGCCGGCGCCGTTCGCTTGGTTCGCTTGCCCCTGCGCTTCTTGCTCAACGGCCGTAAGCCGCCCGGCTAACGGACATCCCGATGAGACCTTGACCCGCCACCAGCCCATCAACATCCCGATCGGGCCAAGGCGAGGGCGCGAGTGCCAGTGGCCACAGCCGTGCAGGCCGAGGTCGTCACGGCTTATCTGGACCCACTTGAAGTCCGCCGGCGAGGCCAGCATCCGGCGCAGCAGCTCGTGGTTGTCGGCCTCGACCTGGGCGCGCTCACGCAGGGCGAGACGCCCATCCGCGACCCGCTCGGCCAGGTCGTCCCGCAGCTGCTCCAGCTCGCCGAGGTCGAGGACCCGCGGCTCGGCCGCGACCGCAGCGACGCGGTAGTCGATCTCGATCCGGCCGAAGGCCTTGGCGATGAGAGCGGCCAGCTCACGCTCGAGATGGCCGACCTGGCGCCGCAGCTCCACCCGGGCGAGGCGCTCGTCGACGTCGACGCGGAGCGCCATCGGTCGGTTTCTTGCGAGCAGATCCGGCATCGGCCTAGAACGAGTGTAGATCACCGCAGCGTCTCCGCGACCATCCAAAGCGCCTCGGAGACGGCTATCTGCGGGACTCCCTTGACCTGGATGGCGACGATTGCGAGCCGCTGGCTAGCGGAATCCACCCCGTAGCCCTCTCCCGTGGCCCCGAAGAGCAACCCGACGGGGTTCTTGCCGTCGGCGATCGTCAGCGTCCCCTGCGGCAGCTCCCCGGCCTTGCCGGGCAGCGACTCTCCCGGCGCCGAATCGCGAACGCAGAGGCCGCCGTCGAGCTTGTCGGCCGCGAAGGCGCGCAGGGCGACCCCGGTCTCGACGATCGCCACGTTGAGCGCGTCGGCCGGCAGGCCCTGGGCCTTGAAGGCGCCGTCGTGGATCCGCTCGAAGGCCAGCTGCTCGATCGGCGTCCGGGTGCGGTCGGGGTCGAGGCCGATCTGCCGGAAGAAGACGCGATAGGCCCAGGGGATCGGCCGTTCCCGCATCTGGATCGCGTGGGCGCCGTAGAAGCGGTCGGAGAGGTCGCGGAGCCGGCGCCGGACTGGCTCGGGGCTCTTCCCCGGACTGGCCTCGACCTCGATCCAGGCGATCCCTATGCCGGGGAACTCGGTAGCGAGATGGGGTGCCACCCAGCCCTGCTCCGGAGTCGGCTCCCGGTCCTTCGGCGGCTTGGCGGCATCCCCGGTCATCGCTGCCGTTCAGCCTCGCGGCTGGCGCTCAGCAGCTGCTCGACCCGGCTCCCCAGCTGGCTCGCCGTGAGGTCGCCGATGCTGGCGCTCTGCAGGGTGCCCCCGGGGTAGGCGTAGGCAAAGGTCGGGCAGCCGCCGACCTTGTAGAGACTGGCGACGGCGCCGTCGCGGTCATAGCCGAGCGGCAGCCGCCAGCCGTGCTGACGGGCCAGTTCGCGAACGGTGTCGCGGTCGTCGCGCACGTTCAGCGAAAGGAAGTTCACCTGCCCACGGTAGCGCCGGTAGACGGCATCGACGATGTCCTGCTGGTCGGCACAGTCGCCGCCTTTCGTGAACCAGAACGAGATCACCAGCGGGCGGTCGAAGAAATCGCAGACGCGGATCGCGCCCGGGGTGCGGATCCCGCAGGCCGGGGCCCGGCGAGCGTCGCCGGGGCAGGGGACGGCGGAGCTTTCGCAGTCGTCCTGGGCGACGTTGGCGTCGCCTTCGAGCTCACCGGCGGCGGCGGGGACCGCGAACTCGGGCAGCGGCCAATGGGACGGCTGGCGGTCGAGGCCGAGCGTCCCCTCGCCCCCGTTGCCGCCGCCCAGGGTCTGGACCGTGACGACGACGATCAGGGCGAGGAAGATCAGTCCGACGGCGACCGAGTAGCGGTCCCTCATCGCTCCTCGATCCAGGTCAGGGCGGCAGGCAGCACGACCATCACCCCTGCCAGCGCGACCGTGAGGTCGATCACGGTCACGAAGCCGAAGTCCCGCAGCATCTGGATGTCGCTGGCGATCAGGACCGCGAAGCCGGCAATCGCGGTCGCGCCGGAGGCGAGCACGGCGGCGCCGGTGCGGCCGTAGGCACTGCGCAGCGCCTCCTCCGCCCCGCGTCCGCCTCGGCGCTCCTCGTGGAAGCGGCCGGCGAGGATCACGCCGAACTCGGTCGCAATCGCGATCGTCAGGGCCCCCAGCGCAGCCGACATCGGGTTGAGCGGGATGCCGGTCAGCCAGAGGACCAGCGACGCCCAGCCACTCGCCAGCACCGTCGGCACCAGCGGCACCAGGGCCCGGCTCGGCGACCGGTAGACCACAAGCAGCACCAAGGCGACGGCCAGCAGGCCCGCGAGGGTGAGCCAGTAGCGGCTGGCCGCAAGGTCCGAGGCGGATTCGGCGGCGATCACCGGCAGCCCCGCCAGCTGCACCTCGACCCCAGGCGGCGGCCCGTCGGCGGAGCCTGGCTCGCCGATCTCCGCCCGCACCCGATCGACCAGGGCCTGCTGGTCCTCCAGCGACTGGGCGCGAATGCCGAAGGAGAGCAGCGCCTGGTTGCCGAGCTCGCCACTGCGGGGATCCACCGGCGCCACCTGCCGCAGGGCATAGGGGGACAGCGCCGCCAGCGTTTCGTCGACGCCGCCACGGGTCAGCTCGGCGCCGTCACGGGTGACGAAGTCCGAAAGCGCCGGCCCCGGACAGACCTCGGCCTGCAGACAACTCGGGTTTTCGCCGCTGAACCCGTTCGCGCGCAGCACCCGCTGCTTGAAGGCAGCCATCCATTCGAGCGTCGCCGGATCGGTGAGATCGGGTGCCTTGACGCTGACGTCGAGCTGGCCGGAGACGCCGGTGGCCTCCTGCAACTCGTTCAGATCCCGCACCGCGTTCAGATTCTGGGGCGCCAGCGAGCGGATGTCGGACACGGTCTCTATCTGGGTGCCGGCGCCCCAGCCAATTACGGCCAGCGCCAGGCCGACGCCGAGCACCCGGGACGGCCGGGCGGTAGCGAGTGCGAGCGCCGAGCCGAGAATCCTGGGCGACTTATTGCCGCTATCCGGGACAAAGTCGCCCAGCTGCCGCTTGCGCAGGCTCAGCGCCGCGAAGCCGGCCGTTAGCGCGAGGACGAAGGAGATCGCGACGCCGGCTACGAGCAGGAGGCCGAAGCTCCTCACCATCGGGGTCGGCGAGAGCAGGAAGGCGAGGAAGCCCGCCGCGGTCGCGAGACATGCGGCGCCGATGGTCGGTCCGCCGGCCGTAGCAGCGGCTCGCGCGGCTTCGATGCCCTCCGCGCCGCCCGCGATCGCCTCGTCGAAGCGAGCCTGGAACTGGATCGCGTAGTCGACGGCGAGGCCGATCAGGATCGGCAGCACCGCGATCGAGGCCATCGTCAGCGCGCCGCCGGTAAGCCCGAGCAGGCCGAAGACGATGCCCGCGGCGGCAAGGGCGATCGCCAGGGGCAGCAGCCGCAGGCGCGAGCGGAAGACCGCGAGCAGGGTCAGTGCCATCGCCGCCAGGGCCACCGCGAAGAGGACCAGCAGGGCGTCCTTCAGCGCCCCGGCCAGGCCGTCGACGACCACCGGGGCGCCGGAGACGACATAGCTCCCCCCCTCCAGCTCGAAGCACGGGGCCGGCTCTTTGCCTTCGGCGCAGGCCTGGCGCGGGGTCGCGTCGTGCACGGCGGCGTCGATCAGGCCCAGCGCCCGGCCCCGGTCTGCTTCGCTCAGGCCCGGCTTCAGCCGCACCACGATCTGGGCCGTGCGGCTGTTCGGAAAGAGATAGGCGAGGCGCGCCTTCGGCGTGCTGCGAGCACGGGCCAGGTCGAAGACGACGGTGGCGACGAATTCTTCGTTGTCGATGCTGGGGGCACTGGTGATCCCGTAGCGGGTGGCCACCGAGAGCAGGAATTCCTGGAAGCCCGCCGGCGACACCTGGCGCGACAGCCGCCGCAGCTGCCGGTCGATCTGGACCACCGCCTCGTTGAGGAAGGTGGCCGGCCCGGAGACGAACTCGACCGGGTCCAGCTCGGCCAGTTCCGTGCATGGCCCCGGGATCGGCTCCGCCCCCTTCGGCACGTTCCCGGAGAGGCAGCCCTCCAGGCGCAGCAGGCGGAAGATGTTCGCGGTCAGGATCAGCTCCTGCAGATCCCCGCGGGCCAGCACCACGACCGGTTCTTCGCCGAAGGCGTCGCGGACCTGTTCCGTCGCCCGGTAGGTCGTGGTGTCGGTGTCGACCAGCGTCCCGACCCCGGCATCGGTGGGGATCCGCGTCGCCCCGACCCCGGCCGCGACCGCCAGCACGAGGCTGGCCGCAAGAACCGTGCGAGCGTGCCCGGCGGCCCACGCCGCAACGCGGCCGAACCACTCCCCCGGACTCAACTCAGTCCATCGAAAGCGGGCCGGTGACGTCGGCCCGGAGGAACTGGGACACGAACTGGTTTTCGGAGTCGAACAACTCTTCTTTCGGCCCGGACTCGACGATCTTGCCGTTCCAAAGCACAGCGAGGAAGTCGGCGATCCGGCGCGCCGTGTTGAGGTCGTGGCTGATCACCAGGTAGCAGCCGCCGTTCTCGGCATGGACCTCGCGGATCAGCTCGCAGAGCAGTGCCGTCCGCACCGGGTCGAGCCCGGAGTCGGGCTCGTCGAACATCACGATCGCCGGTTCCAGCACCAGTGCCCGGGCGAAGCCGGCGCGCTTGCGCATGCCGCCGGAAAGCTCGTTCGGCATCTTGTAGGTCGCCTCGGTCAGGCCGACCTCTCGGAGCCGGCGGTTGACGATCTCGCCGATCTCCTCCTCGCTTTTGTCGGTGTGCTGGCGCAGCGGGAAGCAGGTGTTGTCGTAGATGTTCATCGAGCCGAAGAGGGCGCCGTCCTGGAACAGCAGCCCGAACTTTTTGCGCACGTCGAAGAGTTCGTCGTCGGTCATGTTCGGGATCGATTCGCCGTGGACCAGAACGTCGCCGGAGTCCGGGTAGAGAAGGCCGACGATGTGCTTGATCAGCACGCTCTTGCCGGTCCCGGAGGGGCCGAGCACCATCGAGACCTGATCTTCGGGCAGGCCGAGGTTGAGGCCGTTGAGGATGCGGGCACGGCCGAACTGTTTGACCAGGTCGATGATCTCGATCGCGTCTTCGCCGCCATGGTCGAGTTTCTGGCCGGTGTGGAACCGGTAGGGATCGTGCTCGCTGGGGTCGACGCCGGGGATTACGAAGTCACGGCCCATCACCGCGCCGTCCTCGCTCACGTAAGGGCCACTGGCCGTGGCGCTGGTCGGGCGGCCCGGATCCTCGCCCCGCCCGGCGCCAACCGGGTCGGCCAGCTCAGCGCTGGTCTCGGCCTCCTGCTCGAATTCGGCGCCCTCGCCCTCCGCCATGCGGTTCTCCTCGTCGATCGACACGGTCAGCCTCCTATCGGTGCCCTCGGGTTGGCCCCCCAGAAGACAAGGGTCCCAAGCATCCCGATGATGTGGACTAAGACGATGTTGAGGACCATCGACTTCGCAGTCGCGGTCCCCACCCCGACCGGCCCCCCGGACGCGGTGTAGCCGTAATAACAGCCGACCAGCACGATCGCGGTCGCCATGACCATGCCCTTGATCAAGCTGAAGATCAGGTCGGGGGGGTTCTGGAACATCCAGAAGATCAGGAAGTAGCCACCCGAGGAGACGTCGCCGATCTGTTTGACGACAGCCAGGTAGCTGGCCAGGTACATGATCCCGATCCCGGCCAGGTACATGAACGGGAAGGTGATCCAGGCGGCGAGCAGGCGGGTGGCGCAGAGGAAGGTGATCGGCGGCACCCCCATCACCTCGAGCGCGTCGATCTCGTCGGAGATCCGCATTGCTCCTAGCTCGGCGACGATCCCGGTCCCGACCTTGGCCGCCAGCATGTAGCCGAATGCGTACGGCATGATCTCGCGCAGGTCGCACCAGGCGGCGAAGACGCCGGCGTAGGCGGGGGCGCCCTGGGCCCGCAGCAGGTAGGCGCCCTCGATCCCGCACTGCAAGCCGAGGGTGAAGACCAGGCCCCAGATGATCAGGGCGGAGCCGAGAATCAGGATGCCGGCCTGGCGCAGGCTCTCGCCGAAGAAGCGCAGGACCCGGCCCGAGTAGACCTGGCCGGCGACCATCGAGCCGAAGCGGGCAATCTCCCCCAAGGAGTCGAGCCAGCCGCGCGGGACTGCGAGCCAGGCGTTCATCGCACGTTCCCCCGCTTCGTCTTCGAGTCAAGGCCGCTCATCGAATCGTCTGCAGCTCGGGGTTGGTGGCCAGCATGGTCTGGGTGAAGACGTAGTTGAAGGCGAAGATCCCCATGAAGGAGATCACGACCGCCTCGTTGACGGCACGTCCGACCCCCGCCGCGCCTCCGGACGCAGTCATCCCTTTATAGGAGCAGACGACGGCTATGAGGGCGCCGAACAGGGTGCACTTGATGACCGAGCCGGCGAGATCGGTGATCGAGGCATTGGAGAAGAGGGTGGCGAAGAAGCCGCCGAGCGGCTGGTTGTAGAGCATCTCGGTGAGGATGCCGCCGCTGATCCCGAAGACCAGGGCGTAGATGTCGAGCAGGCCGGTGATCAGCATCAACGCCAGGAAGCGCGGCACGACCAAGTTCTTGATCGGGTCGACGCCGAGCACCTGCAGGGCGTCGAGCTCCTCGCGGATCTTGCGGGCGCCGAGGTCGGCGGTGATCGCGGTGCCGGCGACGCCGGCGACGACCACGGCGGTGACGAACGGAGCGAACTCGCGGATCGAAGCAAGGACGAAGAAGCCGCCGAGACGATCGAGCGCGCCGAACAGCGAGAGGAAGTTGGCGGCCTGCAGCCCGGGCGCGCCGAAACCGAAGGCAACGGTGGAGACCAGCAGCGGGAACCAGCAAAGCTGCAGCGCGAAGAGGAACTGGCCGATGAACTCCTCGCCATAAGGGTACGGCGGCTTGATCGCAGAAACGATCGTTCGACCGGTGAGGAGCATCATCTCCCCCACCACTTCGAACAAAGACTTAGCGGGCAAGAATGCCCTGTTGACAGCGGATCCGACCATCTGCTCCTCCGGCGAGCTGCGCCGCACTTGCGCGACGCCCCACTCGTGGTCGGAGTCTATGGGATCAGTGGGCCTCGACCGTTAGCCGAGTATTGAGATCCGGCTAACCCACCGGGCGGCTGCTCAAAGCACCCGGATACGAGGAAACCCCGTGGTATGTTCCGGCCGCTTTGCGGGGGACCGGAAGACAATCCCGGCGTACCCGCCTCCAAGCCACGGCGACTGGGGTTGCCGCTGTGGCCGTGGCGGCGATGCTGGCCGCCTGCGGTGGGGAATCCTCCTCGGACGCGAACGAGGCCGCGGGCAACTACGACGTGCGCGTAACCACCGCCAGCTTTCCGGCCGAGCAGCGCCTGGGCCAGACCTCGCTGATGCGGATCGGCGTCCGCAACACGGGCGAGAAGGCGCTCCCCGCGCTGGTCGTGACTATTGCGATCGCGGGGAAGGAGGGCAGGACCTCCTCGCTGCCGTTCGCCGTTCGCGACCCGCAGCCGGGCCTTGCCCAGCCCGATCGCCCCGTCTGGGTGCTGGCCCAGACCTATCCGCGCCTGGCCGGCTCCTCCGAGCCCGGTGGCGCATTTACCTCCAGCCGCAAGACCTTCAGCTTCGGGCCGTTAAAGCCCGGCAAAACCACGGAAACGGTCTGGAAGCTGAGCGCGGTCAGGGCCGGCAAATTCACCGTCGTCTACGAGATCGACGCGGGCCTCAGCGGTGCGGCCAACGCCCGGACTGCCGGTGGGGTATCCCCCGGGGGATCCTTCGTGACTGAGATCTCCGCCGCGCTGCCGGACACCGAAGTCACCGACAGCGGCGAAGTGCTCGAGAAGCAACAGCAGCGCCAGCGCGGCGAGTCCGGCGAGTAGCCGCCCCCGCCTGCGGGTAGGCATGGGCCCATGCGACGGATACCAGCGATCGCGGCCCTGATCGCCGTCCTGGCGCTGGCGCTTCCCGCCTGTGGCTCCGCCAATCAGCCGGAGCGCAGCGAGAAGCCCGGCGCGGCCAGAGGCGGCGTTGGGCTGAAGAAGGTCGGCGAGTTCGACCAACCAGTCCACGTGACCGGTGCGCCGGGCTTCCCGAAGCTGCTGTTCGTCGTCGAGCAGCCAGGCCGGATCGCGGTGCTGAGCGGCGGTCGCCGGCTTTCCCGCCCCTTCCTCGACATCCGCGACGAGGTTGGCTATGGCGGCGAGGAGGGGCTGCTATCGGTCGCCTTCCCTCCCGACTACACCCGCAGCGGCCACTTCTACGTCTATTACACCGACGAGGCTGGCGACATCCGCATCGACGAATTCGAGCGGCGGAGCGCCACCCGAGCCGCACCCGGCTCGCGACGCCAGGTGCTGGCGATCCCCCACCCCGTCAACTCCAACCACAACGGCGGCCAGATGCAGTTCTTCGGCGGCCTCCTCTACGTCGGCACCGGCGACGGCGGCTCCGGCGGCGACCCCCCGAACAACGCCCAGGACAGGGGCGTGCTGCTCGGCAAGCTACTGCGGATAGATCCTCGCCCGGAGGGCGGGCGGCCCTACTCGGTGCCGCGCTCGAACCCGTTCGTCGGCATCTCCGGCCGCGACGAGATCTACAGCTACGGCCTGCGCAACCCGTTCCGCTTCTCCTTCGACACCGTGACCTCGAAGCAGCCCCGGATCGCGATCGGCGACGTCGGCCAGAACGAGTTCGAGGAGCTCGACTACGCGACGGTCACGGCGGCGAGCGGCGCCAACTTCGGCTGGGACGCCTTCGAGGGCTTTGCGCCCTACGACGACGAGAACAGCGGCACCCCCGATCCGGGCGGCACCGCCAAACCGATCTTCGCCTACCCGCACAGCCGTGGCGGCAGCTGCACGATCATCGGCGGCTACGTCGTCGGCGACCGCAGCGTGCCCGCTCTCTATAAGCGCTACGTCTACGCGGACCTCTGCGAGGGCCAGCTGCGCAGCCTCGTCCCCCACCTCACGCGCGCCAGCGCCGACCGCCGGCTCGGCCTCGCCATCTCCAGCCCGACCTCCTTCGGCGAAGACGAGCGCGGCCGCGTCTACGTCAGCTCGCTCGAAGGGCCGGTTTTCCGCCTCGTCAAAAAATGACAATTTTGTGGCAGTTTGCTAACACGAAATCGCAATGTTTTGTCTACAGTGGCAAGATGGAGGCGATGAGGGAAAGCTGGACCGACGACCGCATGGACGACCTGGCTCGGCGCGTCGATGCTGGGTTCGCCCAGGTCCACGAAGACGTCGCGGCGCTCCGTGTCGACAACACAGAACTGCGGCAGACCATGCACACCCTCGACGGCGAGCGCCGGGCCGAAATGGGCCTCCTGGCATCTCGCCGGGAACTGCACACCGAGGTCAGCTCCCTGCGCGCGGAGATGCGCGAACGGTTCGACAAGGTGGACGAGCGATTCGACAAGGTCGATTCCCGGTTCGAAAAGGTCGACGAGCGGTTCGAACACATGCTCCACCGGTTCGATGCTCTAAATGGGCGCTTCGATGCCCTGCAGAGAACGTTGATCGCGGCGATTCTGGCTGGCTTTATCACCCTGCTCGCCACGCATTTCGCCTGACCCGGCCAATTCCGGCGATCTTTCGTCTCAGCGCCAGGCCGGGTACAGTTGGCTGACCAGCCAAGGTCGACGAGGGGAGCATCCAGTGGAGAGCGGCACCGCCGAGACGAACACGGGGACGACCGAAGCGACCGGCGCCGCCGCGCCCGCCGCGGACACGCTCGACGTCCACAACCCCGCGACCGGAGAGCTGATCGAGACGATCGCCGTCGACTCGCCGGAGGCGGTCGCCGAGACCGTCGCCCGCGTCCGCGCCAACCAGGCCGAGTGGGAGGCGATGGGGATCGCGGGCCGTTACTACTGGCTCGGCAAACTGCGCGACTGGCTGCTCGACAACGCCGAACGGGTCGGCGACACCATGCAGGCCGAGACCGGCAAGGTCCGCGCCGACGCGACCACCGAGGCGATCTACCTCACCGACCTGATCAATTTCTACGGCGGCAAGGCCGAGAAGTTCATCGGCGACGAGAGCGTGCGGCCCCACTCTCCCTTGATGGCCGCGAAGAAGCTCAGCATCCAGTACCGCCCCTACCCGGTGGTCGGAATCATCAGCCCCTGGAACTTCCCGCTGACCCTGGCGCTCGGCGACGCGATCCCCGCCCTGCAGGCCGGCGCCGCGGTGGTCATCAAGCCCTCCGAGTTCACCCCGCTGGGCCTGATCGAGGTAATCAAGGCCTGGAAGGAGGAGATCGGCGGCCCCGACGTGCTCGACTGCGTCCAGGGGATCGGCGAGACCGGTGGCGCACTGGTCGACGCGGCCGACTTCGTCCAGTTCACCGGTTCCGACCGCACCGGCCGCAAGGTGATGGCCCGCGCCGCCGAGACGCTGACCCCGGTCAGCCTCGAGCTCGGCGGCAAGGACCCGATGATCGTCCTCTCCGATGCCGATCTCGACCGCGCCGCCAATGCCGCGGCCTACGGCGGGATGATGAACTCGGGCCAGATCTGCATGTCGGTGGAGCGGATCTACGTCGAGGAGCCCGCCTACGACGAGTTCGTCTCGAAGCTGACCCGAGAGGTCGGCAAGCTGCGCCAGGGCGCTGATGGCAAGACCCCCGAAAAAGACGTCGGGGCGATGACCTCGCCGAACCAGACCGCGATCGTCGAGGACCACGTAAACGATGCCCTCGCCGCCGGCGCCAAGGCGACGACCGGCGGCAAGCGAGTCGACGGGCCCGGCGACTACTTCGAGCCGACCGTGCTGGTCGACGTCGACCACTCGATGAAGGTGATGCGCGACGAGACCTTCGGCCCGGTCGTCGGCGTGATGAAGGTGCGCGACTCCGAGGAGGCGCTGCGCTTTGCGAACGACACCCGCTACGGCCTCTCCGGGTCCGTCTTCGGCGAGAAGGAGCGCGCCGAGCGGGTCGCCCGCCGAGTCGAGTGCGGCGCGGTAAACGTCAACGACGTGCTGGTCAACTACCTGGCGATGGACGTGCCGATGGGCGGCTGGAAGGACTCGGGGATCGGCTTCCGGCACGGCGAGTACGGGATCAAGAAGTACTGCCGCCCGGAGTCGATCGTGGTCAGCCGCTTCGGCGGCAAGCGCGAACCGGCCTGGTTCCCCTACACCAGGGCTCGCCGCGGCCTCGTTGGGCGCATCGCCCAGGCCTTCAACGCCCGCGACTTAAAACGCCGTCTCGGCATGCGCGGATAGCCGCTCGGCAGCGCGCCAGATATCGAAAAGTACCTTGATAAATACGCGCTCTTCTCTTAGGGTCGGCTCTCCGAACAGGGATCCGCAACCTTGGGAGAAGGGAGCGCAATGGAGTACGACACTGCGACCCTGGAGCGCACAGTCAAGACATGTCGCTCCGACATGTGGGGAACCGTCTGCGAGGACGCTGTTATCGAGTGTGGGATCGAGGAAGAGTGCTTCGGACCGGTCCAGGCGACCGTCTTCGAGGCCCTTCCCGAAGCCCCGAAGCTCAACCTCGTGCTCGGCGCGGCCGACCCCGGCGCCGTCGAGGACGGGCACCTCGCCGCCGCGATCGAGTGGATGGACCGCTTCGGAGTCGACTACCGGGTGCCGGTGGCGCACGGCCTGCCCGAGACCGCGGCGGCGGAGGCATTCCTCAACCGCCGTGGGTTCGAGCAGGGCCGCGGCCGGCTGAAGTACGTCCGCGACGCCTCGTTGCCGGAGCGGTCGGGGGACGCGTCGATCAAAGTCTGGGAGATCGGCCAGCACGAAGCCGATGGCGAAACGATGGTCTTCGACGCCGCCCCGGCCCTCGGCCTGCCGTCGAAAGCGGCCAGCCTGCTCTTCTCGCTGCCGCTGCAGGAGCACTGGCGCAGCTACACGGTCCAGCTCGAAGACAGGATCGTCTCCTTTGGCTCGATGCTGCTCAACGACGGCGTCGCCTGGATCGGCCTCGACGCGACCGTCGAGGACGCCCGCGGCCGTGGCTGCAACCAGGTCCTGCTGCGCGAGCGGATCCTCGCTGCCGCCGAAGCGGGCTGCACGACGATCTTCACCGAGCTGGAAGAGGACGGGTCCGAGGGCATCGCCGCCACCGGCCGGAACCTTCTGCGGGCCGGCTTCGTCCCCGCCTACCGAAGCATGAACTGGCAGCGCCCCCGGTCTCGCCTGCTTTAGCAAGCCGGCAGGGAGAGGTGACTCGGTCCCCCCGGTAGCCTCTTGAAACCCATGGCCGAGCGCGATTTCATAGCCGCGATAAAGGATCGTGTCGTCGTCTTCGACGGCGGCATGGGCGCGACCCTGGAGCAGTTCGAGCTGACCCAGGAGGACTACGGCGGGCTCGCGGGCAAATGCCACGAGGCGCTCGTGCTGAATCGCCCCGACGTGATCGAGGGCGTGCACAGCTCGATGCTGGAGGCGGGAGCCGAGGTGGTCGAGACCGACAGCTTCCAGGGCTCCCGGCTGAAGCTCGAAGAGTGGGGGCTGGGCGAGCACACGCTGGAGATCAACGTCAAGGCGGCCGAGATCGCCCGCCGGGCGGCGGGCGAGCACCGCTTCGTCGCCGGCTCGATCGGCCCGACCGGCTTCCTGCCGGCCTCGACCGACCCGACCCTGGGCGACATCTCCTTCGCCACCCTGGCCGAGGTCTTCGCCGAACAGGCACGGGGCCTGGTCGAAGGCGGCGCCGACCTGATCACGATCGAGACCGCGCAGGACATCCTCGAGGTCAAGGCGGCGATCTTCGGCGCCCGCGAGGCCTTCGCCCAGACCGGCCGCACGCTGCCGATCCAGGCCAGCGTCTCGCTGCTCCCCAACGGCGGCAAGATGCTGCTCGGGACCGACATCCGGGCGGTGCTGACGACGCTGCAGGCGCTCGAAGTGGACGTGATCGGCCTCAACTGCTCGACCGGGCCCGAGGACATGCGCGACGCGATCCGCTTCCTCGGCGAGAACAGCCCGCTGCCGGTCCACTGCATCCCCAATGCCGGCCTGCCCCTGCAGGGCCCCGACGGCGAGACGATCTTCCCCGAAGAGCCAGGTCCCCTGGCGGCGACGCTGGGCGAGTTCGTCGAGCGCTACGGCGTCGGCATCGTCGGCGGCTGCTGCGGGACCACCCCCGCGCACATCGCCGCGATCCACGAGCGGGTCGCCGGCCACAAGCCCGGCGAGCGCCCGGCGCCGGGGCCGATCGAGGTCTCCTCGATGATGACCTCCACCCCACTCGTGCAGGAGCCGCGCCCGACCCTGGTCGGCGAGCGCGTCAACTCGCAGGGGTCGCGCAAGGCCAAGGAGCTGCTGCTCGCCGACGACTACGACGGCCTCGTCCAGGTCGCCGAAGACCAGGTCGAAGGCGGCGCCCACGTGCTCGACGTCTGCGTGGCGCTGACCGAGCGCTCCGACGAGGACGAGCAGATGGCGGCGGTAGTAAAGCGGGTCTCCCTCACTCAACCGGCTCCGGTCCAGGCCGACTCGACCGAACCGGAGGTGCTGAAGGCCGCCCTCGAGGCGATCCCGGGCCGGGCGATCGTCAACTCGATCAACCTCGAGGCCGGCCGCGGCAAGGCCGACGTGGTGATCCCGCTGGCCAAGGCGCATGGGGCGGCGCTGATCGCGCTGACGATCGACGAGGTCGGGATGGCGAAGACGGCCCAGCGCAAGGTCGAGATCGCCGAACGCCTGCGCGACATCGCCTGCGGCGAGTACGGGCTTGCGCCCGAGGCGCTGATCTTCGACGCCCTTACCTTCACCCTGACCACCGGCGACGAGGAGTGGCGGCCCTCGGCGGTGGAGACGATCGAGGGCATCCGCCGGATCAAGGCCGAGATCCCCGGCGTCAAGACCTCGCTGGGCGTCTCCAACGTCTCCTTCGGCGTCTCGCCGCGGCCGCGCGCCGTCCTCAACTCGGTCTTCCTCCATCACTGCGTCGAGGCCGGGCTCGACCTTGCCATGGTCAACCCGAACCACATCACCCCCTACGGCGAGATTCCCGACGCCGAGCGCGAGCTGACCGACGACCTCGTCTTCAACCGCCGCGAGGACGCGCTGGAGCGCTTCATCGCCCACTTCGAGTCCCAGGGCGAGGAGGCCGAAGCGGAGGTCGCCGACCCCACTGCGGGGATGGAGCCCGAGGAGGCGCTGCACTGGCACATCCTGCGCCGCAAGAAGGACGGCGTCGAGGTCTGGATCGACCGCTCGGTGGAGAAGATCGGGGCGGTGCCGACCCTGAACGAGGTGCTGCTGCCGGCGATGAAGGAGGTCGGCGACAAATTCGGCGCCGGCGAACTGATCCTGCCCTTCGTCCTGCAGTCGGCCGAAGCGATGAAGCGCGCCGTGGCGCGGCTGGAGAACTACCTGGACCGGATCGACGGCCATACCAAGGGCAAGGTCGTGATCGCGACCGTCTTCGGCGACGTCCACGACATCGGCAAGTCGCTCGTCAACACGATCCTCACCAACAACGGCTACACCGTGATCGACCTCGGCAAGCAAGTCCCGGTCGACACGATCATCGAGGCCGCGGTGGAGAACGACGCCGACGCGATCGGCCTCTCCGCGCTGCTGGTCTCGACCTCGAAGCAGATGCCGACCTGCGTCCAGGAGCTGCACCAGCGCGGGCTCGGGTTCCCGGTCCTGATCGGCGGCGCCGCGATCAACCGCGACTTCGGCCGCCGCACGCTCTACCCGAAGGGGAAGGAGTCCGACGAGGTCTATGAGCCGGGCGTCTTCTATTGCAAGGACGCCTTCCAGGGGCTGGACACGATGGACGCGCTGGTCGACGCTGAGGCGCGCGCCGCCCTGGTCGAGCGGATCCGCGCCGAGGCCAAGCAGCTGCGCGAGAAGCCGGTCGTGGTCGACGACTCGCCGCCGGTCAGCGACGACAGCGTCCGCTCCGCCGCCCGCACCGATCCGCCCATCCCCGAGCCGCCCTTCTGGGGCGTGCGGGAGGTCCCGATCGAGCTGGACGACGTCTACCCCCACCTCGACCGCCACGTGCTGTTCAAGCTGCACTGGGGCGGCCGCGGCGTCAAGGGCGAGGCCTGGCGCGACCTGGTCGAGGGCACCGACGAGGAGGAGGGCTTCGCGCCGCGGCTGGAGCGGATGTGGCGCGAGCAGGACTTCCTGCGGCCGCGGGCCCGGCTCGGCTACTTCCCCTGCAATGCCGACGGCAACGAGCTGGTCGTCTTCGACCCCGAGGATCCAGAGCGGGAGCTGGAGCGCTTGGTCTTCCCGCGCCAGCCCAGGCACGACCGCATCTGCCTCGCCGACTTCTACCGGCCGCTGGATTCGGGCGAACGCGACGTGGTCGCCCTGCAGGGCGTCACCGTCGGCCCCGAGGTGACCGAGCTGATCGAACGGCTGGAGCGCGAAGGCGAGTTCGCCGAACAGCTCTTCGTGCACGGGCTGGGCGTGCAGGCGGCCGAGGGCCTGGCCGAGTGGCTACACGCCGACGTCCGCCGGGGGCTGGGCATCGGCGCAGGCCAGGGCCGCCGCTACTCCTGGGGCTACCCGGCCTGCCCGGACCAGTCCGAGCACGAGAAGGTCTGGCGCCTGCTCGACCTCGAACAGATCGGCATGACCCTCTCCGGCGGCTACGCGGTGATGCCCGAGCAGTCGACGGTGGCGATCGTCGCCCACCATCCCCAGGCCGTCTACTTCGGCATGAAGTCCGGCTTCATCCCCGCCGAGCCGGCGCCGGACGAGGTAATCGCCGGCAGCGACCGCGGCGGTGAGCTTCCTCCCGAGTCCGACCCCGAGGAGGACGAGCCGGAGCCTGCCGCGGCGCCGAGCTGAGCGGCCAGAGGCCGCCGCCGAGGCGGGCGGCGCTCAGTGGACCTCGGCCGAGTGCAGCGCCGGGCGCTGCCAGGTGCTGCTCGCGTAGAGCTGCTCGAAGCCGGCCCGGAGCAGGTTTCGGGAGGCGGCGAAAATCTGCTCTGCGTCGCTTTCGCCCAGCTCGACGAAGACGGTGTGGCAGCCAGCCTTCGCGGCATCGATCAGGCGGCGCCGCAGCAGGGCGGTGTTGCAGCCTCGCCCGCGGGCGTGCTCGAGCGTCATTCCCGGGTCGAGCTGAGCGACGCCGTCGGCGATCAGCATCGAGCCGGTGGCGACGACCCCCTCTTCGACGGAGAGCGCCGCCGTGTAGCAGCGCCAGTCGGGCACCTGCGGCAGTGAGAAGAACAGCGTGCCCGCCGTGATCGGCAGCTCCAGGGCTTCGGCGACGATCGCGCTCATCCCTTCGCCGTCGCCCTCTTCCTCCCCCAGCTCGTAGATCGTGATGGCGGGATCCTCGGGAATGTCCGGTGGGGAAGCGTCGCGAGCGAGCTTGATCCAGCCGGCGCCGGGCTCGTAGCCGCGCCCGACCAGCCACATCTCCGCCTCTGTCGCGCCCGGCCGCTCCTCGGCGACGGGAACCCGGTAGTCGACCTCCCTCGAGCGCATCCAGTCCACCGCCCGGGCCAGGTGCCCTTCGTCGACCGCCCCCGGCTCGGCCGCGCCCTGGATCTGGTTGAGGCAGCCGGCTTCCGGCAGGTCGGCGAAAGCGGTCGCCTGGACTGGGCCGAACCTCTCCACCTCTACCCCGGATTCGGTCACCGCTTCTGGCACCACCGACATCCATATCTCGCGCCGAAACCGCTGCGCGACCCTCTCTAGAACAGCCGCGTCATACCGCATCGATTCACCCCACAAATATCGCGACCTGACCCCGTCCGGGCGACTCTATGGGCACGGGGTCCTATTCGTCAAAGCTCACACGCTCGCCAAAAGGCGAGAGGCGCGCGACGGTTGCCCGCCGCGCGCCTCTTAACGCCTACACCTGGATCAAGCCTGCTGCCCTACGGGCCGTAGACTTTGGTCCTCACGACCTGTTCCACTTCGAAATTCTGCACGGTCTCATTCGTCCCCGCTGGAGACGGAAGGCCCGACTGCAGATTGACCAGGGCGTCGATGTTGACTGGGATAAAGCCGATCGTCAGCGTGCAGCCTTTGGCAGCTGGAGCCGCGAACGAGTTGTCGACGTAGATCCCTTCTTTGCTGGTCACGATTCCGGTTTTGATGTCGAATTTGGTGACCGGCGCTTTTCCGCTGATCGGTTCGTTGGGCGGCGGCGGAGCCGTCGTCCCGGTGACCAGTTTGAGGGCGATCGGTTCCGTGTCCGAGCCCACGTAACACGATTTGCCCAGCACGGGGTTGATCAAGTGGACCTTGATCGGCAACGTCAGGCTCCCGCCGGTCAGTTTCGGCGTGCCCGCCAGCTCCGTGATGGCGTAGACCTTCAGCTCGTCGACGTCGAGGAATTTGAGCAGCCAGTCGAGCCCGGTCAGGCCGACGATGCCGCCGGGGATTTCCTGTTTGACGGGCGCCAAGCCGCCTTCGGCGTTGTAGTAGATGAATCCGGTCGCCGATTCATAGCCCGCGTTGAGGGTGATCGGGTTTTCGATCGTGACTTCCTTGCTGCCCATCAAGAAGTGCCCGCCGGTGATGGTCGAGCGCTGACAGAGGTTGGTGCCTGCTTTTTCGGCTTTGGTCGGGCAACCCGAGAACTGTTCATACCCGGGCAGCGGGGCGGCCTGGGCCGCCGGGCCGATTACCGCAATCGCGGTCGCCGCCGTGGCGGTTACCGCCAGTAGCCTGCCGAACCGTTTTGACTTCAATCGCATCGTCGCGCCTCCATGTAGTTTCTTGGACTGGTCGTCACTTGTGACGTTTTTTCTTGCCGCAGCTGGCCTTCAAGACCGGCCTAAAGTCGTGCGCCCTGCCGTTCTGGCCGTCCATCTTCACCGTCGCCCTGTTGACCGATTTGCAGATGTCGCGGCTGTTGACCAAAAGCCCCTTTTTGCCACCCTGCATCTCGAGGGTGAACTTGGTCACCGGCGCATCCGGGGCGGTGCTGAAGGTGGTGCGAATCCCGCCACGCACCGAGTCGATGCGACCGACCAGGTCGACTTCGACCGGCACGCTGGCGGGGCCCTTCAGCGCGACCACCAGGTCCGGCAACGGATTGGAGGACGAGCGCAGGTAGACCGGGCCGGAGACCGGCTCGTCCAGCAGCGGCGTCGTCACCGTCGCACGACCGTAGACTGCCCCCGCGGGACAGGCCTTTGCCGCGAACTGCACCCGGGTGCAGATCGTGTTGATGTGGCTCTGGTCGAGGAACTCCGAGTGCGGCAAGGCGACCGAGACGCTGGCGAAGCCGGCTTCGCCGGGCCTTGCCTGGGCGATGGCGCGAAGGCGGGGGTTGTCCCCTCGCTGAGTGCCACCCCTTAGCCGTAAGGAAAGGGCTGGCCTAAATGCCAGGGAAGCGCAATCTCCCATCTGAAAATGATTTGAAGGATGGGAGGTTGCGCCCTGGGCACTGGCCAGGGTCGCCTTCAGCGACATTGGCTTACAGCTCGTAGGCGAGCGCATAAAGCCGGGACGATCCGTCCTCACCTGTATGTCTCTCACCTTCAGCGGAATGCCGGAGAGGATGGTCGGCAGCGGATCGCTCTGGACATGGGCCTGGGCGTCGTCGGAGTCGATGTTGACGCTGTTGCGCACCACCACCGAGCCGAGGTCGAAGGGCCCGGCGACCGCCGGAACCACCGCGGCGAGGCTGAGTGGGGCGCCTTTGTATGGCCCAGCCAGGTATATCCGGCCGGCCTGCGCGTAGAAGGGATTGGAGCCGGCGCCGGCGCCGGCCCTCGTCGTGCCAACCAGCGAGTTCGCCGGGCAGGACGGCGCCGCCGCCTGCGCCGCGCCCGTGCCCGGTGCCGACGGGATCGCCGCCAGGACCGCGTCGGGGCAGCGCGAGACGCCCTTCAGGCTGGCCAGCAGGCCAGGCGGCAGGTCGAGGCCGATCGTGGAGAATTCCTGTTCGCCGTCGGCGCGGAGCAGCCGCAGGTCGAACGGCGAGCTGGCGCCGGCAATCGGGCTTTCGACCCCGGCCGCCATGCTCGGCGAGAAGGGCCTGCTCAGTTGGCAGGGCCCGCCGTTCGGCGCCTGGTCGATCGTGAACGAGTTTTTCAGCACAGTCGGCGGGTTGCCGGCCCAGCCGAAGAATTCGGCCGCGGTGGCGTAGGTGCCGCAGGCGACCGGGGTCGCCAGCGGCGCCCTCGAGCCGCCCTTGAAGTGCACGCGCACCGTGTCGAACGGCAGCTGCGGCTGGTTGTCGAAGACGGCCTTCAGCTGCCCGGTGACCGGATCGGGGCTGACCGTGCCGCCGAGCTTGACGACCACGCCCGTCGCGGGATCGTCGACCGCGATGTAGGTGGCTATCAGCGAGTTCTCGAAGGAGCTTTGGCTGGCCA
>Ga0193706_1000261_pt1 | contig 33940 bp, 26 predicted proteins | sample U3c1metaG_FD_160130 | JGI IMG/M metagenome (GOLD analysis project Ga0193706, IMG submission 160130) | Soil microbial communities from a riparian zone of the East river system, Colorado, United States - U3c1 | ecosystem: Environmental > Terrestrial > Soil > Riparian zone | place: USA: East River... | reverse complement strand
GGCCTGGCGCGATCTCGAGCGCATGGAAGTGCTCGATTCCAGGCCGGGCGACGGCGTGTTCGTCGCGCGTGGCGCAGCGGGTCGTGCGTGCATCGCGCGTGACGCCTGGCTCGAAGCCGCACTCTCGCGTTGGATCAATGATGCACAGTCCTCGGGCTTGTCGCGCAGCGAGATCGAGCGCTGTTTTGCGGCGGCATTCGCGAAACGGCGCGGTTGGAAACAAGTCGGAGAAAGCGCATGAAGACGGATCGATATCCGGTGGTGGTGAAGGGGCTTCGCGTCGTGTTCGGCAAGCGGCGCGTGCTCGACAAGCTCGACTTCGAGCTGCGTCGCGGGAGCGCGACGGCGCTGGTCGGCGATAATGCGGCGGGGAAGTCGACGCTGCTGCGCGTGTTGATCGGTCGTCTCGTGCCTGACGCGGGCTCGGTCGAGGTTCTGGGACTCGATCCAGCTCGAGACGGAGCGTCGCTGCGCGCTCGATTGGGCTATGTCGCGGACCGAATCGAGCTTCCCAACTGGATGAGAGCAGGCGACTGGCTGAAATTCAGCGCGCGCTTCTATCCAACGTGGAATCTGAACGAGCAGGAACGCCTGTGTACGATGCTCGAGCTCGACACGCGCGAAAAAGTGCGCGAGCTGTCGAAAGGAAACCTCGCCAAGCTTGGCCTGATCGCGGCGATGTCTCATCGACCGGAGCTCCTGCTCTTCGACGAAGCCTTCAGCGGATTAGACTCGGGCACGCGTGAGAAATTCTCTTCCGCCGTGATCGACCACCTGCGCGACGAGGGCCGCACGGTGCTGCTCGTCAGCCATTCGATCGCGGACATCGAGCGCGTTTGCGACCGCGTGGCAATCCTCTCGGAAGGCCGCATCGCTCGCGAAGACGACCTGGAAACCATTGCGCGCACGCCGCGCGGCGGCATCGATCTCGACGCGGCCCTGCGCCGCGAACAAACGACCTTGGAGGTGAGCGCATGAGCATCTGGTCCACATTGCTTCTCCACGAGGTGCGCAATGCGCGCTCTTCGCTGATCGCTGCCGCGTTGCTGATGACGGGTATGCTCGCGCTGCTCCACGTCCTCGGACGGGGACCGATCGAGATCGAGATCGCCGGCGGAATCTTGATCTGCCTTTGCGCGCTGCAGCTCTCCGCAGATCTGTTCGCAACCGATCTTGCCAGCGGACGATTGTCGACGCGTGCGGCGCTGCCCGTCAGTGCGCGCAACCTCTGGAGCGCAAAAGTTGGATTCTTTGTGGTGTCGATCGCCGCGCTCGCGAGCTTCGCAATCCTCGTTGAATGCGGATGGCAACGCGTGTTCGGTGACGCTGCTTCACTCAGAGAGTTCCTCTTTGCCCTTCCTTCTCCGGCGGAAGCGATCACCGCGATTGCACTGATCGGGGCGACCGGGATGCTTTGTTCCATGGTGGTCGAGAACGCACTGACCGCCGCACTGCTATCCGGCCTTGCTCTTGGAACACTCTGGGGCTTGTGCCAGGTATTCGCGGACCAGTTGACCATCATCAAGGATCAGTGGCACGGAGTTCACTTGGCCACGTTCATCCTGCTCTGCGCTGGTTTCTTCCTGGCCGTCGGCAACTTCGCCTTCGTGCGCGGCCAGCGCCGCTCCAACAGTGCAGCCTTTCGTGTTCGCGTGGCCTTGATCAGCGCGCTCATCGTCATGCTTGGGTTCACCGGCACGGTCACTGCGGCGAACTGGCACTATTCCACCCTCGATCTCAGCGATCCGCGAACTTATATCTGCTCCGCGACGGCCTCGCCCGACGGGCGGTTCATCGCCGTGCAGGCCGATGTCGCACACCGAGTGCAAGACGCACCGAATCTGCGATCCGTGTGGGGCATCGACCTGGAATCAGGTTCGCGGCAGCAGCTAGCCTGGCCGGGGTACCTCTGTGGAGTCGACTATGGTGGGGGGTGGAGCGATCGGAACGGCCTGCTCGTTTTCGTCGGGGACAAATGGCACGGTAGGAACACGACCAGTGCACTTCGCCTCCATTCGATTCGTGGCGAGCTGCACCAGCAGCCGGCTGAAATCCAAGACAACATGCCAACGCCCCGAGTTCCCGATTGGGCACTCGTCAGTCGTGAACGGCCGAAAAAAGCTGGATCGCATTTTCTGCGAGTGCGTTGGAAGGATACGAGCTTCGAGCGGACCTTCGAGGGCGACAGTTCCGAGACACGCCTCGGTTGGGGTGTCTTGATCTCGCCGACCCCGGGTCGAGTGATCCTGCGGCGCGGGCAGAGTCTGGTGCTCGTCGACCTGGCGCACGAGGAGCAGCGGGTGCTGATCGAGACAGGCGTTCGCTATGTGAGCCCATCACCGGACGCCACAGCCTTGCTCGTGCGCACGGACACGCAGTCACAAATCCTGTCCAGTGCGGACGGTCGCGCCTTGCACGAGCCCTGGCCCCGCGAGGAGTGGCTTCCCGCCTGGATTCCAGGTGACGATCGCTCTCATGAGCTGAGCCTCGAACCAGCCTGGCGCAACCCGCCTTCTCGCCGCCACCAGGCGAGGCCTCGTTCCAACAGGAAGATCCTAGACCTCGACGCGGGTCGTGAAATCGAAGTCCAGGCCAGATTTGGCCGGTGCCTCGCCAGGGTCGCCGACCGCGGGTACGTTCATATCGACGAGCAGGGCAATCTGGTGTGGCTCGACCGCGAGGGGAAGCTGGTGCGGGTGATTGTCGATCGCGCGAGCCCCTGAGCCGGAGACTCAGGCGCGCTGTCCGCAGCACTTTGCCGAGAGTTCGTCACGAACTCTCACCCGGCGGCAGATACTGGGCAGTGTGGATTCGTCCTTCTTCGAGAATCTGGGCGCGCGGGGGCTTGCCGGCGAGGTCGCCTGGCTTCGGACCCTTGCCGCGAGCCTGGTGCGCGACCCCGATGAAGCCGAGGACCTGGCTGGCGAAGTCTGGGTGCAGGCCCTGGCGCGGCGGCCGGCGGTCAGCGACGAGCGTCCGCTGCGCGCCTGGCTCACGGTGGTCCTGCGGCGGCTCGCGTCGCGGCGGCGGCGCGAGGGCGATTCACGTCGAGAGCGCGAGCTGCGCGCGGCGCGTCCGGAGCACATTCCCGGCGCGGACGATCCGATCGAGCGCGTCGAGCTGCAGCGCAAGCTGGTCGAAGCGGTTCTCGCCCTGTCGGAACCCTATCGATCCGCGGTCGTGCTGCGCCATCTCGAGCAGCTCTCGATTCCGGAAATCGCGCACCGCCAGTCCTGCACGCCCGAAGCAGCGCGGCAGCGCGTCGCGCGCGGCCTGCAACAATTGCGCGCGCGCCTCGATCGCGCATTCGACGGCGGCCGCGATGGCTGGCGCGCGCTGCTCGTTCCTTTCGCCGCACACGCGCCGATCGCGGGCACGGCGGGACTTGCAGGAGCGATCGCTGTGAGCTCGAAGACCGTCGCGGCCCTGATCCTGTGCGTCGTGGCGGGCTTGCTCTTCTGGTGGTGGCCCGAGCCATCGCGCGCTCAGCTCGACAGCGCCTCGCTTCTCGGCGGGGACTCGATGCAGGGACCCGACTCGCAATCGGGGAACATCTCCGGCCTCGAGGCACCGCAGGATGCCTGGTCGCGCGACACCGCGGGACCGCTGATTCGCCGTCCGCGGCTCGCGGGCAAGGTCGTCGACTCCAGCGGCGTCGCGATGGCGGGCGTCAGCGTCAGCTTTTCCTCCGAGAGCGGGTTCAGCGCGCCCGGCGTCGAGACGGACGCGAGCGGTCACTTCGAGCGCGAGCTCGACGCGCAGCCGGCCGAGGGCGCGCCCATCGAGGCCACTGTCGAGTCGGTCGAGCACTGCGAAACGACCGCGATCGTGACCACCCGCGAAGAGGCCACGATCGTGATGGCCAAGCTCCCGCGCATCGAGGTGCGCGTCGTCGGACCGGAAGGCCTGGCGCCGGAAGGCAGCGGAAACGTCAAGCTTCTGCTGCGCGACAAGCATGGAACGCGGACCACGAGCCTCGAGCTCGACGAGGACGGGATCGCGCGGTCCGACCCGGTCCAGCCGGGGCAATTGCTGCGCGTGAACTCGACCTTCGACGGATTCGCGTGCCACGCCGTGACGCGCAACGACCAGCTTCTCGGTGACGCGACGCTGCGGGTCGACGTCACGCTCGCGCGCGGCGTCACCCTGCGAGGAACCGTGCTCGACGAGCACACGCATCGGCCGCTTTCGGGCGTCATCGTCCGCGCCGAGCCCTTGTTCCCGTTGACCTGGGCCGATGCGCCGAATGCGACGACCGACGGCTCCGGGAACTTCGAGCTGCGCGCGGTGACGGCCAGCAGGCACATGTTCGCGGAAGATCGTTCGATGATCGATTGCTACTACGTGAATGTGGAGATCGACGGTTACGCCCTGCTCACGCCCAAAAACCTGGTGTGGAAGCACCCGATCGCCTCGCCGCAGCCGGCGGTGGTCGACGACATCGAGCTGCTGCTCGTGCCGACAGGCACTCTGATCGTGAAGCTGCGCTGGCCCGGCGGCCGCGACGTCGGCTACATGGTCGTGCTGCGGGTTTTCGATTCCGCTGGTCACGTCTTCGAGACCGGCCAGAGTTCCGGCGGAGAGTGTGGACTGACCAAGGTTCCCGCCGGCGATCTGAGCCTGATCGCCAGGGCCCTTGATCCGCGCGGATTGGCGCGGACAGAGTTTTCCCTGCGCGTCGGCGAAGTGAAGCGAATCGATCTGACCCTCCAGAGTCCAGACGCCGCAGTCGAGGGCCGCGTCGTCGACGATCAGGGGCGCGGAGTTCCCGGCGTCGTGCTGGGCGCCGAGAATTTCATCGAGGTGTCCGACAATCGCACCTCGCTGGACTGGCCCGATACGCAAACCGATGCTCAGGGCGCGTTTCGTTTCGAAGCGCTTTACCCAGGCTCGCTCGAGATTGCCGTTGCAAACGGGGAAGACCTGCTGCCAATGGCATTCTGGCCGCCCTTGCGGACCGTCGCGCTCGACGCGGCAGGGATCGCGACCGGCGTGGAGTTCCGGTCGGCACCCGCGGTCCAGTATTCGGGCTCTGTCGCCCCGCTGCCTGCGCTCGACGATTCGCGACCCTTGTTCGTCGAGCTCACGCATGCGGAATTCGGCTCGATCGGCTCCAGCATGGTGGAACCGGGCGGGGGCGGTCGCTTCGAGCTCACGGCGATGCCTGGCATCGACTACGTGCTGATCGCGAGGCGCGGCGGCAAGGTGCTCGGCAGTCTCGCGGTTCCCCAGGCCGGCACTCGCAATTTGATTTTGCCGATCGGGCCCTGATCACTCTGGCTGGCCACGCTCCGCCAGCGCGATCTCCATCCGGCGATCGGGGATCAGCCACAGCAGCGACACGAATACGAAGAAGGCCATGCCGGCCCAGGCCGCGATCGTCCACGCGCTCGCGATGCCGACGATGTAGAAGACGGGCGAGAGCTTGCCCTTGAGATCGTTCGCGACTGCTCTCGCCAGGAGACCCTCACGGCCTTGATGGCGGATGAGGCAGGTCTGCAGCACGTAGTAGGCGACGGCGCACAGGCGCAGGTTGACGCCGTAGAGGACTGTCGGCCAGCGTTCGAAGTGGTTCTCGCCCATCCATGCGGTCGTGAACGGAAGCAGCGAGAGCCAGAACAGGAGGTGCGAATTGGCCCACAGGACTGCGCCGTTGACCGAGGTCGCGAGCTTGAGCATGTGGTGGTGGTTGTTCCAATAGATGCCCAGGTACAGGAAGCTGAGCGCGTAGCACAGGAACACTGGCAGCAGGGGTTTCAGGGCCGCGAGCTCGCCTCCGTGCGGAACTTTCAGCTCCAGCACCATGATCGTGATGATGATCGCGATGACGCCGTCGCTGAATGCTTCGAGTCGGTTCTTTTCCATCGATGCAGTGTACGGAGTCAGGTGAATTCGTCCGTAGTCGTGCTGGCACCTCCAGCGCCGCGAGAGCGGCGCTGGAGGTGCCAGCACGACTACGGACGAATTCACCTGACTCCTAACCGACTCCCCAGCGCGCTTCGAACTCGCTTCGCGCAGCATCGACGAGCTTGCCGATTTCCAGTGCAGGCGTCGGCCGCTTCTCGCGGACCCGCGTCGTGATGTCGAGCCCGCGCGCGCCGGCGGCTCCGGCGACGAATCCGTGCACGTAGCTGCGCTCGAGGTTGACGAGGTTCGTCGATCCACGCGTCAGCCATTGATCGAGCGTGCGCCGGATCACGAACCCCTGCTTCGTGTCGAAATCGCGCGCGCCGACGATCTCGTAATTGCACACGCGAACTTCGCCCTCGAGGGCGAGCGTCACCACGTTCCCATAGATGTGCGGATGCGGCAGGATCTCCGCCCCGGGTTCCATGCGCCAGTGCAGCACGACGAAAGGATCGCCGCCCTCGTTGGCGCCGATGAATTTGCCCTCGCCGTTGGCGCGCATCTCCGGCTGGGCCACGTCGCCGAGCCGGACGGCGTGGGCGGCGAGCGTGTGCAGGTAGCGCGACTGACCGGCGAACGAAGTGTCGGCGACGAGCGAGCGCGCGAGGGGCACGACCTCCTCGAGGAAATCGTCGAACGTCAGAGCATCGATGCGCGGATCGACCGATCCCGCGCGCGCGAGACCGGGGAGACCCGCGGCAGCGAAGGCCGCGGCCGCGCTGGCCATGAAGCAACGCCGCTCGACGAGCACGCCTCGCGAAGCAATATGGGGCTCGCCCAGGGGCAGACTCTCGCTCGGTTCATGGATCGACATCGCGGTACCTCCGTGGTTGCTGACGAGGCTACCTCCACCTCTGCGCGACGAGTCGAGCGAACTCTGTCAGTGTCAGGTACGGAGTCAGGTGAATTCGTCCGGAGTCGTGCGCCCTGTCTCGCCTGTGCTGCGCGCGGGCGAGACAGGGTGCACGACTCCGGACGAATTCACCTGACTCCGTACTTGCTATCGTTGTCCCATGCTTCAAGCGAACATGGCTCTTGCACGGAGGATCGAGCGCGCGGAATGTCGACTGGTGGTCGACATGGCCAAATCCGTTGCGCGTCGCTGTGGGCAGACTGATGTGCTGATCTCCGAGCTTGCCGGCGGAGCCGCGGTCTTCGCCGGCCCCGGCTCGCCGCTCAACAAATGGGTCGGCCTCGGATTCGGCGCACCGCTCGAAGAGTCGCGGGTGGCGGAGCTCGAGGTCGAGTTCGCGCGCCGCGATACCGCTCCGCGCGTCGAGCTCTCCGCTTTCGCCGATCCATCGATCGCTGCGATGCTCACCAGGCGCGGCTTCCAACTCGTCGGTCACGAGAACGTGCTCGCCCTCGAGCTCGACGCACCGCTCGTGGATCGCGTGCGCAGCGAGCAACGCGAAATTGACGGTGACATCTCCATTTCCAAAGTTGCCCCCGAAGCATCCCGCGCCTGGCTCGACATCGTCATCACCGGCTTCCTGCACCCCGACGGCTCCGCGGCCACGCCCGCGACTGAGACCTTCGAGCGCGAAGCCCTCGAGCGCGCTTTCGCCGACACGATCGAAGTCAAAGATTTCGACATGCACCTCGCGCAGGCCGGCGGCGTCGCCGCGGGTGGGGGAGGACTGCGCCGCCTCGAAGGCCTCGCGCAACTTTGCGGAGCTTCGACGCTTCCCGCTCATCGCCCCCGCGGCGTGCAGACCGCTCTGCTGCGCGCGCGGCTCCTCGCTGCCGCGCAATCCGGCTGCGATCTCGCGATCGTTACGACCGAGCCCGACTCGAAATCTCAGCGCAACGTCGAGGCTCGCGGTTTCAAGCTGCTGTACGAGCGCTCCATCCTGGTTCGCAGCTGAGCACCTCGATCGGCCGATCCGCGTGCTGGAACAGGAAGGTCCAGTGGAAGCCCATCCCCGCGAGCACGGCGAAGTGCCAGAACTCGTGAGGTCCGAGGACTCTCGGCACCAGATTAGGCCAGCCGAGGATCAGCAGGATGGCGCCGATCGAATACACCAGGCCGCCGGTCACCAGCAGAGCGAGGTGGCGTCTTTGGATGCGCCGCCACGCGGCCAGGCCGGAGCCGACCGCGATCCAGCCGAGGATCAGGTACACGCTGGCTCCCAGTCCGGGAGGCATCCGGTCGTAGAAGGTCGTGAACAGCACGATGCCGATCGCGGCGAGCATCCAGGTGCCGATCAGGCCGCCCCAGCGCACCACCCCGCGGAAGAACATGCCGTGCACCGGCGTGTGGGTGCCAGCGATCAGGATGAAGATCGAGGCTCGGTCGAGGCGTCCGAGGATGGCGCGTGCGGGGCTGCCCTCCGGGAGCATGTGGAACAGGCCGCTCATCGAGAGCAGCAGCACGCAGGAGACGGCGTAGACCGAGAGGAAGACCACTCGCCGCGAATCGCCGCGCGCTCGCCGCACGAGGAACACCGCCAGGATCGCGAAGATCAGCGCGCCCCCGAGGTGGGTCAGGGAGCCGACGGGCTCGAAGATGCCGGGGAGAGGATGGACCTGCATGGCCATTCCATCCCTAGGACCGATCTGCGGCGCGGCTGGCTACCGGCTTCCTTGGAACTCGGCCGGCCGGGTCAGGTACCGAGGTACTGGAACACCCTCTCCAGGGGAGCGCGGAAGGCCGCGGCGATCTTGAAGGCCACCTCGAGCGACGGAGCGTACTTGCCCTGCTCGATCGCGATCACGGTCTGGCGGGTCACTCCGACTTTCTCGGCCAAGGCCGCCTGGGTCATCTCGCCGTTCTCGAAGCGCAGCCGCCGGATCTCGTTGTGGATCAGCTCGCCGCTCATACCCCGACTCCGCGCCGGTAGTGCCACAACTGCAGTCCGTGGCGGAGCAGCTCGCCGGCGAGCACGCAGCCGAAAATTCCGTGGGCGAGGAGCGAGCTCTCCAGGCCGACATCCGCCGCGAAGGCCAGGGTCATCACCAGGGCCAGGACGATCCCGTAGCTGAGCCGCGTGGCCTTCATCTCGATCAGGCGCTCGCGCTCGTCCGCAGGCGCTGGTTTATCCGATCGCCGCGTCATGATCGCGGTCAGGATTCCCAGGGCGATGGCGAGGATGACGGTCAGCACCGTGGCTCCGATCAGGAAGCCGATCAGCTCGCCGGGCTCGGCCAGCTCGCTGCGCGTCGCGGTGGCGATCCGCCAGACCCACGCGCTCCCGATGACGAGGGTCGCGAGCAGGGAAATCCAGGCACTTCGTTCTCGGATGGACATGGGGGAGGCTCCTTGGGGTTGGGTACTGAATACAGTACTCGATGTAATGTATTCTAGACATCACCGCAAGCCTACCCTCATTATTGATGTCAGGAAGCAGGGCGGGGCGCCCGACCCGTCGGTCGGACGCCCCGCGAAGAATGTCGGCGGTCGGCAGCTCAGGCAGGCTTCGAGCCGCTGAGCCCGACGCGCGCGATCAAGGTGTGAAGGTGATGCGCAGGCCGTTCGAAAGGTTGACCCGCGTCATGCACGGCGAGATGAACCCGTCGCGGTGCCAGATCTGGAAGTTCCAGGTGCTGCCAGCCACGATCAGGTTGTTGGAGAGGGCCACGGGGGTCGTGAGATTGCGGATCCCCTGCGGCGAGGTCTGTCCGCCCGGGAAACGCTTCTGCGGGCTGAGGCACAGCAGGCCGTCGTAGAACTGGATGCCCGTCGTCGACACCTGCCCGCCGAGGTACAGCGAGGGCTTGTTCGGCGGCAGGTTCACCGTCGAGAGGAAGGCGTTGTCCAGGCTGACGCTGGTCCCGCCGATGCTGCTGCACAGCGAGCCTTCGCCCGTCGAGTTCATGCAGCCGTGTCCCGGGCTGCCGGAGTTCAGGCACGGGCAGGGCGTTCCTGTCCCGTCACCGAAGCAGTACGGAGTACCCGCCGAGGTTTCGCACTCGTCCGGGATGCCGTTCAGGTTGTTGTCGTAGCTGAAGCTCGAGGCGATGTCGCAATCGTCGGGCTGGCCGTTTCCGTTGCAGTCCAGGGCCGCGACTTCGCAGTCGTCGGGGATCCCGTTCAGGTTGCAGTCGAAGGACACGCCCTGGGAGATCGCACACACGTCGCCGAGGTTGTCGTTGTCGCAGTCCTCCTGCCCCGGGTTGGCGTTGACCGGGCAGTTGTCGCAGGCATCGCCCACGTTGTCGCCGTCCTGGTCCGCCTGGTTCGCGTTGAAGTTCAGCGGGCAGTTGTCGACGCAGTCGGGCGTCCCATCGGCGTCGGTGTCCGTCTCGGGCGCACCGCAGCCGCAGAATCCGGGCGCTTGCTTCGCAGGATCCGCCGGGCAGAGGTCACCGTTGTTGCCGACGTAGCCCGAGGGCGGCGAGCAGGCCTGGATGGAGACGTTCGGGTCGCCGAATCCGTCGCCGTCGACGTCCTGGTACCAGAACTGCCCGATCGCTCCTTCGTCGGTCAATCCGTCGCAATCGTTGTCCGCGCCGTCGCAGACCTCCGTCGCACCCGGATTGATTCCGAAAGCGTTGTCGTTGCAGTCCGTCGCATCCGCCACGTAGCCCGAAGGCTGGGTGCAAGCCTGCTGCGAGACGTTCGGATTGCCATAACCGTCACCGTCGAAGTCCTGGAACCAGAAAGTTCCGAGCCCCTCGTCGGTGAATCCGTCGCAATCGTTGTCCGCGCCGTCGCAGACTTCCGTGGCGCCGGGATTGATCGCGTTGTTGTTGTCGTTGCAGTCGGTCGAGTCGGACACGTAACCGAGAGGCATCGAGCAGGCCTGCTGCGTGATGCTCGGGTTGCCGTAGCCGTCCCCGTCGAAGTCGCGATACCAGACCGGTCCGATCGCTCCCTCGTCGGTCTGACCGTCGCAGTCGTTGTCGGCGCCGTCGCAGACTTCGGTGGCGCCGGGATTGATCGCGACGTTGTTGTCGTTGCAGTCCGTGGAAGTCGCCACGTAGCCCGAAGGCTGGGTGCAGGCCTGCAGCGGCATCGCCGCGTTGCCGTAGCCGTCGCCGTCGAAGTCCTGGAACCAGATCGCTCCCACGCCTTCGTCGGTCTGGCCGTCGCAATCGTTGTCCGCCCCGTCGCAGACCTCGGTCGCACCGGGATTGATCGCGCCGTTGCCGTCGTTGCAATCCGTGCCATTGGCGATGAAGCCCGCGGGCTGCGCGCAGGATTGCACGGAATTGAACGCGTCGCCGTAGCCGTCGAGGTCGGCGTCGGGATGCCACATCGTCGCGGAGGGAGCGATCGTCACGTCGCCGACTCCCGCGAAGTCATTGAAGTCGAAGATGCAGGCTTCCTTCTGCGGATGGGTGATCGCGGAGCCGAACACCGTGGTGCAGTCCGCCGAGGCGCCGCCGCTGCCCGCCACCGCAAGCCCCACGTAGCCGGTGCCCTGGCAGGGGAAGATCGTGTTGCCCAGGGCCAGCGGGGGGCCGGTGTGATCGAGCTGCATGCCCGTCGCGAACCCGCCGAAGGGCGCGTTGCTCGAGGAGACCCCCGACAGGTCGACGCCGCTCAGGAGCGTGCTCGAGATGTCGGTGTAGAGCTGGATGTAGATGCCCGGCCGCGTGGTCGCGCCCGAGATCACCACGTTGGTCATCGTGACCGGTGCGAGCGGCGACCAGGTGCCCGGCATCCCGTCCGTGCCGGCTCCGCGGAACTGCACCGGGACGCGGGTGTTCCCGCTCATCGTGAGGTTGGAGAGGTTCGCCGAGCCGTTGTAGCTGAAGTAGCTCAAGTGGCCCGTTCCAGCGTCGATCGGGCTGCCGTTGTTGGCGAGCACGGTTCCATCGAAGCTGATGTCGTCGCCCGTGCAGCTCGCCGTTCCGTTGGGATTGAAAATGAATCCCTGGAAGGTGTTGCCGCTCATCTGGCCGCCGTTCACGTGCACGCGTTCGGTCGAGAGCATCGCCGAGGCGACACGCAGGCCGGCGTTGGCGTTGCTCGACAAGGCGCAGTTGTCGATGTCGACGTCCGCCGCGGCTCCAGAGCTCGCGCTGAAGTGCACGCCGTTGCCATTGCCGACGCAGCTCAAGTTGTCGAGGCGCAGGAAGCTCGCGCTCGCCGCGGTGACGCCCACGCCGTCCGAGCCGCCCGTGACGTGCATGTCGCGCAGCGTCAGACGATTGCCGAGGCTCAGCCCGCTCGCGCCGATGGCGAACACCGGAGAACCGCCGCTGGCCGCCGTGACCTGCGTGTCGCCCACGCCAAGACCAGAGCCGGTGCCGTCGATGGTCAAGCGCTTGCTGATCGCGACGTTCTCCGTGTAGCTGCCAGCGTGCACCTGCACGAGGCCGCCGACATTGACGTCGTCATGCCCTTCCTGGATCCGCGTCGCGGCGCCGGTCTGCGGGCTGTCGTCGTCGACGTGCAGATTGGAGAAGTCGCCCTGGAAGCCCGGCACCACGGTGTCGATTCCGGAATCGAGCCAGGGCGTGTAGTCGACCGCGACATCCGCCTGGAAGGCAACCGATCCCGGCAGGTTCGAGCCCCACCAGTTGTCCGATGCGTCCGCCGTTCCGACGGCTTCATTGCGGAAAGCGCGCGACACATTGCCCGAGAGGTCGTTGCCGTTGGCGCGGACCGTGGTCGTGCCGCCGCTGTCTTCCTGCATCCAGACGCCGTAGTCCCAGCCGTTGCTGAAACAGTTGTCGACCGTGACGTCCAGCGTGGAGTTGAATGAATCGCCGTAGACGCCCGCGCTCGTCGGCAGGCCGTTGCCGATCATCGTGGTGCCGCTGATGTTGTTCACCTGCGCGAGCAGGCTGTCCCCGAACGAGCCATGGGGCGCGTCGAAGGCCACTGGCCGGCGCGGCGGCGTGACGAGGAATGCATTGCTCGCGTCGTTGAGCAGGTCGATCGCGTCGTAGAGGCCGTTGACCGTGCTGATCGTCGAATTCGTGATCGAGCCGCTCGCGACGTAGTAGTAGACGCCGCTGGAATTGTCCGAAAGGATGCAGTTCGCCGTGTTGATCAGCGACGCCGTCTGAATCGCGAGGATGCCGCAGGAAGTGTCCGGGCCCGGGCTGTACACGTGATCAGCGGCCGAGGAATTCTGCACGGTTCCGCCGGCGCCGAGGCCGAGCTGGAAGCCGTTCTGGGCGATCGTGTTGATCGGCCCCTGACCGGTGACGTCGCAACCGTCGAGCTGGAAGGTGAGGCCGACTCCGGAGAGCGCCATTCCGCCCTTCTGGTAGTCGCTCGCGTCGCTATCGTTCAGCGTCAGCGCGTAGGGTCCGCCCGTGTTGTTGTTGGCGTAGTAGCCGATGCCGTGCTGCGATCCCGTGACCGTCGCTTCGCGGATGCCGACCACGCGCAAGTTGCTGCCCGCTCCGCCCGCGTTGAACCAGGCGATGCCGACGAAGCGGTAATTGCCGCTACCGCGTCCGAAACCGTCGACGCGCAAGTCGCTGATCGTCACGCCGCTGCAGTCGTGCACGCCCACCACCGGGAAGTTGCTCGCGCCGGTCGTGAACGAGTAGCTCAGCGCAACCGGGGAGCGCACGATCGTGTCCGCGCCGCTGTTGCCCGAACCGTCGCCGTCGATCGTGATGCCATTGGTCGTGATGACCAGCTGTTCTTCGTAGAGACCCGAGGCGACGTGGACCGTCCCGCCCGGAGCAACGGCATCGATGCCTTGCTGGATCGTCGCGAAGGAGTCGCAGCCGATCGCCTGCCCGGGACCGGCCGGATCCGTTCCGCCGAGCATGCCGGTGAAGCCGTCGTCGACGTACACGTCGGTCGGCGTCGCGAATCCCTCGTCGACGAAGCCGTCGCAGTCGTCGTCGATCACGTTGCCGCAGACTTCGGGCGCGCCGGGATTGATCAGGGGATTCGCGTCGTTGCAGTCGCCACCGATCATCACGTAGCCCGGGGGCTGCCCGCATGCCTGCAGAGTGACCGCGCTATTGCCGAACAAGTCGGCATCCGCATCCTGGAACCACGTCGGTGGGATGTTCACCGGCGAAGACGAGTTCCGCGGCGCCGGGGCGGCGACCGAGAAGTCCGTGTTGTTGTTGCCCGTATCCGTGCAGCCGTTTCCGTTGCGGATTGCTGCAGCCGAATTCGAAAGGCCGCCTGTCGGGCCCGCGCCCTCGAAGCAACTGGCGGAACCGCCGTATCCCACAAAGTCCTCGACTGCTCCGCCGACAGGGCACGCTACAGAGAGCGCGGTGGAATTATTGGTGAGGGCAACCTTGCCGGCAGTCGCAGACATCGGGATTGTGCCCGTCAGGTCCGGTGTGGGAAGCAGTACACCGGCTCCGGCACCCACCGCCTCACTGACGAGGTAATAGCCATGAGCCGGGATCGTGGTGGGGTTGACGACTGGAGTGGTCTGCCAACTATTTCCTGCGGCAGACGTGTACTGAACGGCCCATCCAGTGATGACCACCGGTGAGTTGCTCGAGTTGTACAACTCGACGAAATCGTTCTTGTACTGTGCGCCGGTATTGCCTCCGCCTCCATACACCTGACTGATCCGAACATCTCCAGCCTGAGCGCTAGCAGCGAGCGCAAGAGTGGCCGCTCCGATCAGCGGTAAAGCGTGGGCAGAAGAAACGAAAGAGCGACGAACGAAGGCAAGGATTCGCGCGAGCATGGAAGTCTCCAGAAAGAACCGGGAAGTGTGGGACCCCTCACGGGCCCATTTTTTTGAGGGGCGAAGTTTGACCGACTTCGAATTTTCCGCAAGGCGTTACCGCGCTCCTCGCGTGTTCCGCGGACCGATTCAGGCGCGCACTCCGCTCGTAAACGGCGTTCTTGCCCGCGCGATAGGGCCCGTTCCCGGATCTGAATTCACCCGACTTTTTTTTCGAAGCGTGCGAGAATGATCAAGTCGCTCGTCGAGCCAAGGCGCCGCGGAGTGCTCGTCACACTGGATCGGGGTAATGACCCTGGTCCAGCTCCGGGAAAGTCCTCGCTTTTCCAGATCGATTCTCATTCAGTCGCACCGAGGAACATGGCACAGGAAGTGATAGCGCTCGCGATGTGGCTCTGCGCCCTGCAGGTGGCGCCCGCGCAGAAGAACGCCGAGCCTTCGACGGCTCCCGCGATCGTCGTGCCGAAACTCTGGGACGAAAAGGAGCTCGAGAACTGGGCGACGCCCCTCGCGGGACTCGGAGTCGCACCCGGCTTCGTCCATTCCGAGGTCTATTACGCCGCGCCGATCGACAATCTGCGCACCTATCCGGTGTATCACCCCGATCGCGAGCCGCCTGGCTATCGCGAATCCCTGATCCGCGCAGGACCCAAGCCGCTGATCGAGCCCGAGAAGCTGCACAGCGAAAAAGACTGGATCGAGGCCGGCCGCCGCGTGTTCGAGGAACTGGACACCGCTGCTTGCCGTTGCGACGACCCCGCGGTCATCGCTCATTTCACCGATGCCAAGTCGGTCGACAAGTACCGCGACACCTACCACGACACGCTGGGTCCAGACGGTGAGCTGATCGACTACCGCTGGGCGGTCGATCGCGACTCGAGGCTCCAGTTGAGCCTGACCAGCTGCGCGGGTTGCCATTCGCGGCTGATGCCCGATGGAAGCCTGCTCGCCGGCGCCCCGTGCAATTTCGATCTGGGTGAATCGCCAGCGACGGGCGCGATGCTCGACAAGCTGCGCATCTCGACCTCGCTGTCGCCGGGAGAAGAGTTCTACGCGCAGTACGGAGTTCCTTGGCTGAAGGACGATGAGCACCTGCCGTTCAAGACCATGTCCGAGGAAGATCTCTCGAGCTTCTTCGACAAGGAAAGCGGCGCGCCGCCCGGCACGACCTTCGCGCGCTTCAACGGCAGCCCGCTCTTCGACACGCGCATGGCCGACCTGCGCGGCGTGCGCGACCGCAGGTATCTCGATGCCACCGCGACCCACGCCAACCGCGGGCCCGCGGACATCGCGCGCTATGGGATCCTGGTCGAGTTCGCCGACGCCGCGATCTTTGGCGAGCACCGCATGTTGCCGCCCGAGGTCTCGAAGGTGCGGCGACGGCCGCCCGACGAAGCGATGTATGCGCTGGCCCTGTACATCTGGTCACTCGACGTGCCGCCGAGTCCCAACCCGTTCGACGAGCGCGCGAAGCTCGGCAAAGAGATCTTCGAAGCGGAGGGCTGCGCGAAATGCCACACGCCTCCGATCTACACGAACAACAAGCTGATCGCCGCGCCCGGCTTCGAGCCTGCTCTCGACGATCCGCGCACCGCGCGGCTGGACGTGTCCCCGCGCCGCGTGCACACCGACCCAGGACTTGCCCTGCGCACCCGCAAGGGGACCGGCTACTACAAGGTCCCCTCGCTGCGCGGACTCTGGTACCGCGGCCTCTACGGCCACTCGGGTTTCGTGGCGTCGCTCGAGGACTGGTTCGACCCGCGGCGCCTGCGAAGCGATTACGTTCCCAGCGGCTGGCGCGGGCCGGGAGTGAACTCGCGAGCGGTGCCGGGGCACGATTTCGGCCTGGATCTCTCCGCCGAGGACAAGGCGGCCTTGATCGCTTTCCTGCGCACCCTCTGAAAGTTCCAGCCGCGGCGTTATCCTGTTCGGCCCTCCATGCCGCGCGTCATGAAATTCGGTGGTTCCTCGCTCGCAAATGCCGAGCGCTTGCGCGATGTGGCGCGCCTGGTGACGGCCGCCGCGCCCCATGCACCGCTGGTGGTGCTCTCGGCGATGGGCAAGACCACCGACGCGCTGTTCCGCGCGGCCAAGGCAGCCCAGGCGGGCGATCAGGATCTCGCGCTGCGCGAATCGAGCGGGATCTTCGAAGCGCACCGCGCCGTGGCCAAGGACCTCTTCGGCGAAGACCTGCCCGTGGACCTGAGCGAAGCCTTGTCGGCGCGCCGCGAGGAGCTGGAGCAGATCCTGCGCGGCGTGTCGCTGCTGCGCGAGCTGAGCCCGCGCTCGATGGACGCGATCGCCTCGCTCGGCGAGCGCCTCTCGACGCAGATGCTCTGCGCCCTTCTGGTGCGCGAGGAACATCCGGCGCGGCTGTTCGATGCGCGCAAGGTCCTGTGCACCGACGCGCGCTTCGGCCGCGCTCTTCCGCGCAACGATCAGGCCAAGCGCCGCGCGCCTGAGCATCTGGCCCTGCTGCTCGGTCCCGGCCGCGCCGTGGTCACGCAGGGCTACATCGGCGCCACCGAGGATGGAATCACCACCACGCTCGGCCGCGGTGGAAGCGACTATTCCGCCGCGATCCTGGGCGCGGCGCTCCAAGCTGACGAAGTCCAGATCTGGACCGACGTCGAGGGTGTGCTGACCGCCGACCCGCGCCTGGTTCCCGAGGCCTTGCCGATCGAGGAGCTCTCCTTCGCGGAAGCGGCCGAGCTCTCGGCCTTCGGAGCCAAGGTGCTGCATCCGGCGACGATCCAGCCCGCGATCGAGGCCGGAATTCCGGTCACCGTGCGACACACCCAGCGGCCGCAGGGACGTTTCACCACGATCCGCGGCGATGTGCAGAGCAAGCGCCCGGTCACCGCACTGGCCACGCGCGGCCCGATCACCGTGCTGACCGTGACTTCGACGCGCATGCTCGACCAGAGCGGATTCCTCGCGGGACTCTTCGAAGTCTTCGGACGCCTGGGAGTCAGCGTCGACATGGTGGCGACCGCCGAAGTCAGCGTCTCGATGACGGTCGAGCGCGACGCGCCCCTCGAGGAATTGCGCACGGCCATCGGCCGCTTCGCCAAGCTCGAGGTCGCCGAGGACCGCGCGATCGTCGCCGTCGTCGGCGAGCGTCTGAAGCAGACTCAAGGTCTTGCCGCGCGCATTTTCGGCGCGCTCGCCGACATCAACGTCGAGATGATCTCGATGGGCGCGAACGAGATCAACATGAGCCTGGTCGTGCAGCAGAGTCAGTCGACCGAGGCCGTGCGCAGACTGCACCGGGCGCTGTTCGCGAGCTGAGCCAGGCGAGAGCTCGAGATCCCGCCACGGATCCTGGCCGCCGAGTCCGTTCGGACAAGGAATGGTGTCGGTGCGGAGCCAGGCTCGATTCCGACATCCACGGCTTCGCGCGCACCGCGTGCGAAGCCATGGATGTCGGAATCGAGCCTGGTTCCGCACCGACGCAGTGACTGACTCCGCTGGATCACTTCGCGATCGGCGTCCCGAACAGCGAATTGTGCTCCGCGAGCAAAGTCTCGAGCACCTCGCGCGCTTCGCGGTGGCCGAGCTGCTGCAGAGTCGGCTCTAGATCGTGCAGGATCTTGCGCGCCTCCGCCGTCGAGGGCCCGCGCTCGAGCAGCGCTTTCATGTGCGCCGCGCGGAAGAAATCGCGCCCGCCTTCCAGCGCGAACGCCGCGAGCGCGACCTCCGGCGCGGCGATCGACAGCCCTTGGATGAATGCTCGCAACAGCGGCCGCGCATAGACGCGCATCACGGACGGATGCCCGCGCAGCGAGTGCAGCTGCTTGCGGCCCGCCGCGACCTGCGCCTGCACCGCTTCCGACTTCGCCTGCATCCGCTGCATCGCGGGGATGATCGGCGGCGGATGATGCAGAGGCGGCGGAGCGGTCCTCACGTCCTCGGTGAACGGCGAGGTGACGCGCAGGTTCGTTTGCGACGCGTCGACGGCGAGCGCCGCCGGAGTCGAGCGCAGGCTCGAGCCGAACAGGATCTGCACTTCGCCCGCTTCGAAACGCAGGTGGTGCAACCCGACCGGAATTGCATTGTCGGTCCCGCGCCGATTCACGACCACGAGCGAAGCGATCAGGACATGGGTGCGCGTCGTCGGCGGCTCGCGAATCAAGTCGACCACCGCCGACTCCGACTGCAGGACGGCGTGCACGATCGCCGCGCGCAACATGCGGTGCGGGCTCTTGTCCGCGCGCAGCACGCTCAGGCGATCGGGCCCGAAGAAGGCGTTGAGCTGGTCGAACCAGGGAAACCGCACGGCCGCGGCGTTCGCGGGATTGTCGAGCAGCAGCTGCAAGGCTCCGCAACACGGCGAAGGCGTCCCGAAGCGATCGAGCTCGCCCCACACGCTGCCGCCCGAAGTCTCGCGCCGCCCGACGTGGCTCGCGATCTCGACCAGCAGCAGCTTCTCGCCTGCCTGGGCCGAGAGGGCCGTGAAGTGCAGGTTCGCGAGCGCGATCGCTCCCGGCTCGATGCGGCCGCCGAGATTGGAGACCGAAAAGATCCGCCGCGTGCCCGGTATGTTCGGCGCCGTGAGCATGCGCGCCACGTCGACCTCGAAGGCGGCGCGAACCTCGCCATTGAACTCATCCGAGCAGGCCGCGAGCATCGCTCCCGACTCGACGACCGGCCGGACGGAGTGCGCCGCGCGCAGGATCCCGCCGTGCACGACGTACAGCGGCTCTTCACGTCCGAGCTGCGCGGTGAAATCGCGCAGCGCGAGGGGGGCGGTCTCCGTTTTCATCGGGCGACAGGATAGTCGACCGTGCCGCGTACGGAGTCAGGTGAATTCGTCCGTAGTCGTGATGGGCATCCGCGCGCCGCTGAGGCGGCGCGCGGATGCCCATCACGACTGCGGACGAATTCACCTGACTCCCACCGCTATCGAATCAGCCGGACCACGACGTCGACGACCTCGCGCTTGCGCCCCTCCACGACGATCGGATCGACCGGCCGGTAACCGGGGATTGGTGGAATGGAAATCCTGTACTTGCCGGCCTGCGAAACACTCAGCAGGACGCCACCCGCGCATCCCGATCGGATCTCGTCCTCACCTGCGCCGTCGACTTGGTAGGCACGAGGCGTGGTTCCTGGAGGGAAGGAGACTTCGCGCTCACCGTCGCGCAGCTTCACGCAGAAGCGGCAACTCGGCTCGAGCTCGATGGTCAGCTCGGTTGGATCCTCGGACAACAGATCGAGCTTGTTGTACCAGCAGTATCCCTCCGGCAGGAGCGCGAGGCGGATCGGACCGCGGGGCGCATCGAACTCGAAGAGCCCGCTCGTCTTGTCCAGCTCGACATTCTTGAAATCGAGCCGTGATCGAAAGCCTGCCGGAGCGGAGTGCCACGCGATCGAATCCTCTTCGACGGTCTGCCGCGTCTGTGCGTCGATCAGGCGCAGCTTGCAGTGCACGCGGGGAGCGACGCGCAGCGCCAGCTCCGCTGTCGACTCGCTGATTTCGATTTCCGTTCCCCAGCCGAACGGCTCGACAGCCACGAAGTGCTTGCCGACCTCGAGCAGACTCGCGTCGAACGTGAAGGTTCCAGCCCCGTTCAGCCCTGTGTCGACGAACTCCCCATCTCCGTACCCGCGCTCTTCGGAGATGAATGGCACGATCCGAATGCGTGGCGTCTCGAACTCCTTCCCCCAGCTCGGATCGACGGCGATCGTGCCCCCGACTTTCACGCGCTTCTTCGAGGGATCGGGTGTCAGGTCGATCGTCAATCGCTTCGTCTCACCAGCCTGAAGCTCGACGACGGCACGGCGTATCATCGGGTGAGGACCCGGAGTGTCGTTGACCGTGTCGAACGTATAACGACCCGGAACGAGTGCGTCGAACTTGAGCTCCTGCCCGTCGTGCTCCAGCGTTCCGCCGGCGCTGCTGTCTCCAGGACCGTCGATCATCAGCGTCTGCCGAATCGCGTCCTTGGGCATCACCACGGTCACGACGAGATGTGCTTCGCTGACCAGATCGATCCAGAAGTCGCCGCCGGCAAGCAGGTCGACGTCGACGCTGCCCCAAGCCAGGCCAGGAGCGCGCACGCGCACATCGCGATGCTGGCTCCAGCCGAACACGGGACAATCCTCGTCCCAGGGGGGGACGACGTAGGGAAGCGTCTGGTTCACGGGACCGTCGCTGGCATGGTCGTCCTTCCTGATGCAGCGATCGAGCTCGATGCCGGTGCCGTGATCTCGGACGCGCAGGCGCGAGACCGGCAGGAAATTTGCCTCCAGCTCGAGCGGCTTTCGCGCATCGGTTGCCAGTCCCTTCCACGTGCAGGCAGCGTCGCGATTCTCGATCCGGATGCTGCCGATCGTGATCTCCTCCGCGTCGACAGGGATCTCGCAGGTGAATGCTCCGGACGTGAGCTGAAGAGACAGAGTCTCACTCCCGTACGGGCCGTAGTAGCAGAGATGGAACGATCCGCCGATCGGAAGGCGCTTGACGTCATTCTCGATCACCCGAAGGGTTCCGGTGACGGTCTGCTTCTTCGGTTCCTGCGCGCACAGCCACGGAATGATGCAGGAAATGACCGTGAGCAAGGAAAACAGCAGGCTGGTCATCGACTTCATCTGAGGAGGCTCCCTGGGCGACTTTGGGAACCGTTCTTATCGCGAGAGTACCGCGCGCAACACGGAAACGGCAGACACGAAGCGCACCGTTTCAGCGGCGGCATCGGCCCCGCGCTCGCGTTGCTCGAGGGGCGCCGACCGGTGGTTCAGGCAGAGAAATGCTGGGTCTGTCTCGTCCCGGTATGAGAGGTCGATTCGCTCCGATGCATTCAATCTGGTCCGTCTGGACAACCGATGGAGAAATGGACAGGCTCGCGCATGCAAGGTCATCTCGAGACGGAGGTTTTCATGACTCGTATTTTCAGACTTCCCGCCCTCGTTGCTGCATTTTTCCTCGCCGCATGCGCTTCATCCGGCAACAAGGCACAAGACGTGCGCGATGCACGCGCGAGCTCTCCCAGCTCGCTACGACAATCCACTGCGAGCACGAGCGAAGATCAGCCCCTCTCGAAGGAGCAGCTGTTGGAATTGATCAGAGCACTGCGCAGTGATATCCAGCGCGGCGAATACGAGTCGGCGCGGAAGGCCTTCGACACTGCCCACGATCGCGCGTTCCTGTCGGAGGATGATCCACGCCTTCGACCGTTGGTCGTTGAGCTGTGTCGTCTCAACTTCCAGGCGAAGGAACTATACGGAGTGAGGTGAATTCGTCCGTAGTCGTGATGGGGATCCCCGCGCCGAGGGAAGCGGCGCGGGGATGCCCATCACGACTACGGACGAAGTCACCTCACTCCGTACACGGACGTCAGCGCACCCGCCTCACTCGCGCCGACGAAGCCCTGTCATTGAACCCGAGCAGCTCCAGCTCGTGCAACCCAGGCCCGAGCACCAGGGCGACACCGTTTCCTTCGGGATCGTCGAAGAGCACCAGCTCGAATCCCTGGGCAACCCACGCCGTGCTCGCCTGATCGTCGTCGAATTCCTTGCGCGAAGCTCGGAACGTCCACTCCTCGCGACCGCGCGGCAATTCCAGTTTCCACGCGAGCCCGCGGCCGCGCAGATCGGCACCGCGGTGCTCGTAGAGCACGACGCAGCCTTCCGGACCGGCGACGTCGACCGACTGGCCATAGCGCGAGACCTCGATCGACGACATGCGATCGTCGAACGCAAAGGGCTTGAGGTCATGCCTTCCCGGCCCGAGCGTCAGCTTGAAACCCTGTCCGTGGAACTCATCGAACAGCGTGGCCTGAAGTCCTGCCGGAATCTCCACGGCGGAAACACGATCGTTGGGGAATGCAGTCCCCTCATCCGTGAGCCCGAGCCCGACTTGCCAGCTCTCACTCTGCGCGAAATCTTCCGCATGCAGGCCGCGATCGAAAAGGGTCAGCGGGTCGGAGACGATGGCCGTCCGCTGCGCGGCGTCCGCGTCCTCCCCTGACCCGGAACTCGCGGCCGCAGCCTGGCTCGGGGCGGGCGTTTCGATCTCGCCCGGCGCTTCGACGCTGGACACGCGCGGCTCCGGAATTGGTCCTTGTTGCGATGGATCGACAGTCACGGTCCCGGGCTGCGCGCCCTCGTCGTGGGACATCTCGTACACTCCGACGCTCAAGGCAGCGGCCGCGATCACCGCACACAGGACGAAGGGCAAGCGCGCCACGTGTTCAGGATATCGAGCGCAGGGACTTCCGCGCAGTGCGATGCCGGGACTTGCACTCGCCAGGGCGCGGGTCCTTTTCCGGAGTCACCAGCGAGCGAAAGGGACCGGCTCTCCCGATTCCGCGATCGTCTTGATCGCCAGCATGCGCCGCTCGAGGAATCTGCGCATGTAGCTGGTCAGGAACAGATGCTCGGCCATCCATCCCAGCGGGCCGAAAGGCGTCTCGAAGTCGAAGCGATCGCTCACGAGGGTCCCAGTCTTCGTCGGCGTGAACACATGCTCGTGGTCGAAGCGAAGGAACGCGCCCGAGACCATCGAATCGCGAAAGCTGTGGGGACGATCGAAAGCCGTGATGCGACTCGTCAGCCGTTGACGGATTCCGAAGTGCACTGCTTCCCAGCTCACTTCATCGCCGAGCCCCAGCAATCCGCTGGTGACGCCCGCCACCGCGCGTTCCCGCGTGCCCTCGGTCGACTGCACATGCAGATCCACGCTGCGGAAGAGATCGAAAACGACTTCCTCCGGAGCGCCGATCTCGATCGCGAGGGTAATGACGGGCATCGGGGGCGATAGCGCAGGTCGGGATCGAGGACACGCCCTAGTCACTCGATCGTCGTGAGCGATCGCGCCGCCGGCTAGTGCTCAAGGGCACACGACAAATTCCAACGCATCGGAAAGTGTCGAGCTGTTCGGCGGCGGGAATCCAGTGTCGCGGCCCCAGCATTGGGCGTCGACGAGGGTTCCGGGCACGCTCAGATACGGCGCGGGAGATCCGCCCAAGGCTCCGACGGCGAAGGCGTTCATGTCGATCGAGTAGACGCCCGAGCAATTATTGGGCGGAGGAGTTCCGCCGGAGCTGATCGGCACGGAACGCCGGAGCGGCGTGTTGACGCAGCGCAAGCCGCCTTGGAACGTGACTGCGGCGCGACCCGCGTCGGTGTACAGGATCAGGCCCGGTTTGTTGTTGATCACGTTGCTGGACGTGATCGTGAAACCGGTTCCAGCGGTAGCACTCGGCACGCCGCTCGAACCGATCGACGGTGTGCAGCCCAGGGAATTGATCTTCGCCGTGCAGTAGACGATCGGCTGCGGGCACGTCCCGTCGTATCGCGCGAGCCAGACATCCGCACCCGCGCCAGAGTTCGGCCCGCCGAGGTCGCCGTCGGTGTAGCCACCCACGAACATCCCGCCAGAACCGTCCGACGAGATCGCGCAGACCATCGACTCGAGGATCGCCCCGAATTGCTGGATCCAAGTCTGGTTGCCGGCAATCCCGTAATGCGCGACCCACACATCGCCGTGATGGTTGGTCTGCACCGCAAGGCTGCCGCCGGTCATGCCGCCTACGTACACACCGCCAGTTCCGTCCGGCGCGGCCGCAATCGCGCCGTCGAATTCATTCGTTCCAAGCTGGTGGATCCAGCTCTGGTTGCCCGAGCTGTCGTAGTGCGCGAGCCAGATATCGGCGGAACCGGCGCTGGGTCCGCCGAGGCTTGCGCCGGTGTCGCCGCCCACGTACACGCCGCCCGATCCATCGGAAGCCACCGCGTAGGCAGCGTCGGAATTACTCGTTCCCAGATGCCGGATCCAGGTCTGATTCCCCGTGATGTCGTATCGCGCGACCCATGCATCGCGGTTTCCTACATTTGGACCACCGAGCCCGCCTGCGGTGTAGCCGCAGACGAATACGCCGGCGGATCCATCCTGTGCAGCGCCGAGCGCCTGGTCATCTTTGTTCGTGCCGAATTGTCGATTCCAGATCTGGTTTCCAGCGCCGTCGTAGTGGGCGAGCCAGACGTCGTTGCTGCCCGCATTCAGGCCCGCGAAGCTCCCTGCTGTGGCGCCACCCACGTACACGCCGCCCACTCCATCCGGTGCCGCGCTCGCTGAGAGCTCGTTAGCGTTCGTGCCCATCTGAAGCAGCCAGATCTGGTTCCCCGCGCCGTCGTAGCGTGCGAGCCATGCGTCGCCCATGCCCGCGTTCGGCGCACCGAGATTGCCTTTCGTATGCCCGAACACGAACAGACCACCATGGCTGTCCTCCGCCACACCCGTCGCGACATCGGCCGTGAACGTCCCTTTCTGACGAATCCAGGTTTGGTTCCCGCTTCTGTCGAAGCGTGCGAACCACGCGTCGTCGCCGCCCATGTTCGGTCCGCCGAGGCTGCCCTGCGTGAGTCCGCACAGGTAAACCCCACCGGATCCGTCCGGCGCCGAGCGCCAGGCAGAGTCCGTTGCGCTCGTGCCGAATTGGGTGATCCAGGCCTGGGTTTGTGCGGCCGCGGGCAGCGCGATGAGGGCGGGGAGAACGAGGGCCAAGGCCCGAGGGAGGCAGTTGCGCATAGGGGAAGTCCTGCAGGAAAGGACGCGAAACTCTGGAGCTCCAAGGAGCGCATTGCAAACGCAGTGCCTTGCGAAAACCCCCGACAGGCTGTGCAAACCGTTGAATGGAATTCGCATAAGTCGCGATATCGCTCAATCGACTAGCGACTTCGCTCGAACTCGTGACCGACCGGATCGTGAAATCCGAATCAGCGCGGCGCCACTTCGATCCACCAGACGCGCTCGCTCTCCAGGAGACCGAGATCGTCCTTGAGCACCCAGGGCCAGCGCTCGCCGCGCAGCAGGGTCGAGTCCTTGACCCGGCAGACGACGCGATAGACGCCCGGCTCGAGCTCGGTGGGCCGGATCAGGAGTGAGTGATTGCCGTCGGCGTCGTAGAGACTCGTCTTGGTCGGCGGCTCTTCAATCGGCGGCAAGGCCCCGCGTGCTCGGCGATCGACGGACTTGCGCTGCGAGAAGCCAGCGCTGCTCGTCGACGCTGGATCGGGGGTGAGCGCGGGCCGCGGCGTCGGCACGATCCACCAGCGCGCTTCGAGCGCGTGCGACGCGGGCTCCATCGTCTTCACCCGGATCTCCAGCGGCTCCTCCGAGAGTTTCTGGATGAAAAGCGCATCCTGGTCCGCGGCGGGCAGGCAGGATTCGATCGGATCGACCAGCGAATAGACGCGCAGCACGACGGCCTCGCGGCATACCGCGCAGAACTCTTCCTGGGTCGCCATGGCGCAGCCCGTGCTCGTGGGCTTCCAGGCTCCTTTCAAGCGCCCCGCACCGCCCTCGTACACACCGATCCGCGGATGCTTGGCCTTGAGCCAATGGGCCCACGGCACTCGCTTCGGATCCTCGGTGGAGGAGATGTTGGGGGAAGCACCGACCGCCCCGGTATGTGCCGCCTGCTGCTCTTCGTACTCGTCGGACAGTCCAGCGAAGGCATGACCCCACTCGTGGATCGTCGTTTCGGCGCTGCGTCCACCGATGGTCGCGAATCCTCCGCCGCCCGTGCCCGCGACGCCGTTCTTGACGAAGCAGATCGCGAGGCCGTCGTGCTCGGGGATCTGCTCGAGCATCATCCGCACACGCGTCGCGTCGATGCCGACGTGGCCCGCGTAAGTGTTCAGCGTCTTCGCGTCGAGCGCCGTGTCGTACTCGCGACCGAAGCCGTCGACTCCGTTCTCGCCGCTGACCAGGCTCGCGCGCAGGAAATTGAAGTAGCTCCAGTATTCGTGGAACGGCTCCTTGCGCTCGAACAGCGGCGGGATGTCACTCGCGAGCTTGTCGAAGGACTTCATGTGCGAAAGCTCGTAGCCATCGCCCATCAAGACGATGTCGACGCGATTGGCCGAAGGTCCGTGGCGCAACACATCCGCCGAGCCGAGGAATGCGCTGGGTGTCGTACGCTGCGCCGCGCGCCGGCCTGCGTCGCTCACCGCGAACTTCTCGGCGATGCGCCGATAGCCGGACTGCGCTTCCGAATAGCGGCCCTCTCGCCCGTCCTTTTCGGCCTTGTCGAACGCGGCGTTCGCCTCGGGCACCGATTGCAGGGCGGCGGCGATCAGCAGGATTGAGCTCAACACGACACGGGTCTCCTTCTTGGCAATCCTAGCGCGTCGCCTCGGGTCCTAGGACTTCGGCTCGTAGGCGGCCTTGTAGCTCGTTTCGCCGGAAAAGGTCATCACCTGCTCGAACTCATGCTCGCCTTCTGAACTCTTGGCAGTGACGTGATGAGTCTGAGTCAGCTCCAGAGATCCGCTCAAGGCTGCCGAGCGAGCGAATCCGCCCTTGACGTCCCAGAGAATCTCGCCTTCGAGCTTGTAGCTGAGCTGAAGCTTGGATTCGCCCACGCCTGCTTCGCCATTGTCGATGTCCTCGCTCGAGTGCAGGGTCACTTCTGCGACCAACGCGATCACTCCGACTTTCACGCCGGCCTCTTCACGCGTGCCGCGGTACGTCGCCGTGCACTTTCCCTCGATGCTGTCGTCCAGCATGGCTTCTCTCGCATTGACGCGCGCCGCATCCTCGCCCTCGGCCTTGCGCGACAGGTGCCCGCCAGGACGGACGAAGTTCAGGAAGGTCGAGGCCTCGAGCTCCCAGCTGTCGTCGACGGAAACCTCCTTGTCCGGCAGGAAGGAGCGGAAGTCGACTTCCGCCTCGAGGCCCTTCAGCAGCTTCTCATCGGCGTCTGATTCCTCCGCCCACTTCGCCGTCCACGACGAGCCCTCGCGCGCGAAGACGACGGACTTGCCTTCGAGCTCGCTCTCGAGCGCGGATTCCTCCTCGAGCGCCTCCTCGTCGGGCTGCTTCATCGTGCGGCTGCGCATGCTCGAGATCTTCGTGAAATGCCGCACGATCTTGGCCGGCTCGCCGTGCTCGATGGCCTCGATGGTGTCGCTGAACTCGTACGTGGAGGCTTGGTTCACCGTCATCTCCGGCGTGGGGCCCGCCTCCTGTTCTTCATCGTCGACCTTGACGCTCATGGACTGCAACTCGACCTGCGCCTTGGACTCGAAGCTGCGCGCGAGCGTCGTGCCCTTGGCGACGCGCCAGGTCAGCGTGTCGTCGGCGTGCATGGTCGCGCACAGGACAAGCAAGGTGGAGAGCAAGAGATGGCGGTTCATGAGAATCCTTGTTGCGTGCTCAGCGCGAGCGAATGGGCTTCTTCTTGATGGTGCGAGGCTTCGCGGTGGACCTGGCTCGCGGCGCGATCGCGACGTCGACGAGATCGCCGATGGCCAGCTTCGCCGCGCGCTGCAGGGTCGCGTCGACAAGGATGAAATTCTTGCCCCAGCGATTGCCGATCCAGCCCTCGAATGCCCGACCGTTGAGCGTTCCGCGGACGAGGTGGCCAGGGCGCACCCCGTAGGTCTCGCTCTCGATTTCGACCGGGCTGCTGCCCCATTCGAGCGCCGGATCGAAGGGCACGATCAGCGCCGGACCCTTGTGGCCAGCCTGCAATTCGGCGCGGAAGACGGATTTCCTGATCGTGGCCATGGCGGATGGGATGCGAGCCGTCGAGTGTATCGCAACCTCTGCTCCGTGACCGACGAAGGCTTGCGCGGCATTCCCCGGCAGTGGAGTCTGTGCCGATGAGTCACGCGAAGACCCGTGAACCGCGCCGATGACGAGGGCGCGAGCCAGGCTGCTCGGCGCGGCCGCCGTGTTCGCGCTCGCGATGGCGGTGCGTGCTCTGTTCCTGTACTCGACCTCGGACCGCGGCTGGCCGCACTCGGCTTTGTACGAAGGTGACGCGCCCGTTTGGGTGCGCTGGGCACAGGCCCTCGATCGAGGGGAGGCCTTCGAGTTCGATCTGCCGATGCGCACGCCGGGAGTTGCTTATGCGCTCCACGGCCTCGTGCCGGGGGGCCTCGCCGCGCCCTTTACTTGGTTGAAGCTTGGCTGGTGCGCAGTCTCCGCGGCGACCTGCGCGATGTTGTTCGCGATCGTGCAGCGCGAGATCGGGGCGCGTGTCGCGTGGATCGCGGCGATGCTCCTGTGCTTCGCCTTCGGCTCGTACGAGCTCGCGACCTCGCTGAACAACGAAGCGCCCTATGCCTTCCTGATCGTGCTGCTCCTCGGCGCGACCGTGCGCTGGATCGAGGCGCCGCGGCCCATGCTCGCGACCGCGATCGGAGTCTTGCACGGAATTGCCATGCTCCTGCGCGCGGAGCACGCGCTGATCCTCGCGGGATTCCTCGTGTACACGGCCCTCGCGACCCGCAACTGGCGCGCGGCGAGGTTGCTGGCCGTCGTGGCAGCCGCCGCGGTTATCGTCTGTCTGCCCTGGAGTTTGCGGAGCCACGCCGCCGCGGTACGGTTCAACACGATTGACCCAGCTCCGATCGATTTCGAGCATGCGGATCCGCCGTGGACGATCGAAGCGGCGGATTCTCTGCGCGCCTTGCCCGCCTTCGCTCGCGCGGGGAACTTCGCGTACTTCCAATCGCTCAATCGGGCCAAGAACAAGAAGCTCGTCGACCGCGTCGACGTCGCGAGCTTTTTCCGGGACACCTTCGGATACGTCCCCGAGGCCCTGTCGACGTGGACACTGGTCTCCTCCAAGGGCGCGCTCGACTTCGCTCTCGCCAATCATCCAGCGTCCGATGGGGGATTCTCGCGCGCGGCGCTGCAGGACGGTCTCGACCCTGATGCCGCGTGGGCCTTCGGGCGGCCGAGCCATCTCGAGCTCTACAACCATGGCTACGAAGTCGGCTGGCAGTGGATTCGCGCGGACTTTGGGGCTTGGATGAAGCTCGTCCGGCGCAAGCTCGAGCGATTCTTCGAGGGCGTGACGCTCGGTTTCACTGCTTACGATCTGCCGCACGGTCGAGCGAACCATCGCGCTCCGGTCGATCTCGCCACGCCGATCGAAAACAATTCCGCGTGGAGCATCGCCGTCGCGATCTCGATCCTCGCCGGGATCGCGCTCGGTTGGCGGCGCAACTTCGCCGGGCTGTGCCTGATCGTGATCGCCTGTAAGCTCGCGGTCACGATCCTGTACTACGGATACGCGCGGCAGGCCGTGTCGATCGAGCCGGTGTTCTTCGTTTTCGCGGCCGTCGCGATCGACGCGCTGCTCGCGAAGCTGCGTTGTCCGCCGCGCGCCGCGCTCGCGCTGGGGATCGCCATCCTGCTCGCGCTGCTCGCGTCTGAGATTCTCGCGTTTCGAAGTTCCCACGGCTTCGACATCCGTCCGAAATCCCCCGAGGCTCGGATCGTCCGGGTTCCCGAGTGGGGGCTCGGGGCCTTCGAGACCGTCGACGAAATCGAGATTCTTCCGCGCTGAGCAACTCGGCCTTGCAACCTGAGCGGAGTGAGGGATAGTGAAGGTGTGAGCACCTGGTTCTCCACTCGGCGCAGCTCGTCGCGGTCTTTCCGGCCGCTCCTGCTCGCCGTTGCCGCGGTGGTCGCCGTAGTGTGGCTGCTCGGACCTGGCGGGCAGGCGGAATCCAGCTCGTGGATCCAGGCGGAACGGAGCCTCGCGGCTCCGGGCGCGCCCGACGGTCCCTTGTCCGTGTGCGAGGTGGAGGGCGGCCCCCAGCCGACCGCGGCTGGCTCGGATCCTGGCGACGGGACTTCCAAGGATGCCTGGATCGATCGAGGGACCCTGGCCGTCGCGCCTCTTTGGCGTAGCCGCGCCAGCTCAGCCGAGAGGCTGACGCGCAGCCGTGAACTGCTGTTCCTGTGCAGCAACGGCTCCGCGAACGCCGGCGGCGCGCGGACCTGACCGGAGCGGATCGAAACGTCTCCCGGCGCTGATCCGCTGCTGCGGGTCGCGCAAGACGCAGCGTCCTTCCTGACGCTTGGCATTCGATCTCCCTCGCTCTCGTCCGTCCGTGCTCCAAGGAGTGTGTCGTGCTCGACCCTTCCAACCGCGTCCAGTTCCTGACTCCGCGTACCCTGCTCGTCGAAACCACCGATCCTTTTCCGCTGCGCTTCAGCCACGTGGTCATGATCACGCGCGTCGTCCATCGACATGGAGGCGGCGTGACGATCGAATCCGGCGGGATGCAGTTCGACGCGTCGTCGGCCTTCGAGATCATCCAGTCGTTGGGTTTCAACCCGGAGGCGATGCGCTTCGCTTTCCAGGGGCCAGAACCTGCGCTCCAGGATCTCAGTCGCCTCTGCCGGCATCTCCTGATCGAGGGCAAGTCCAATTCTTGGCCCGATGATCTCCAATATCTTCGACGTTAGTCAGGCTTCGAGACTGGCGAGCGCTCGAGGCCCGCTCGGATCTCTGCCGTGATTGGTCAGCGAATCGGGGCCGCCGCCGCCGCCTCGATTCGCAGCTTCGAGCTGTTTTCCTGCCACCACTTTCGGAACGCGGCGATCTCCTCGGCGTGCTGCGGCGGCGCGGCGTCGGTGTGGAACGGAAGCGAAGTCTGCGCGTGGGCCGAGAGGTGCTCGAAGGCGTCCTTGCGCGCCTGCTCGGCGTCGCCGCGTTCCATGACGTCGAGAAAGACCGCTATTCCGCGCGAGTCGCCGAGCTCCAGCGCGACTTCGGCGAGCTCGACTTTCAAGTACTCGTCCTCCTCGGCCGCGGCGGCGGCGAGCAGGGGCTCCACGCTTTCCTTGCGGTCCAGCTTGCGCACGCACTTGAGCGCACTCTCGCGCACGACGTCGTCCGGGTCCGCGAGCAGGGCATGGACCTCGGGCAGGAATTCCGCCGCGGCGTGATCTCCGATCATGTCGAGGAGCTTCAATCGGACTTCGACGTCCGCGTTTTTCAGCAGCGCGTCGAACATCGGCTTCGCCCTGGCCCACAAGGCAGGCTCGGCATCGACGCGCAGCAGCGCGCCGACTTTTTCGCTCTTGACGCCAGCTTCCAGCAGGTGGATCACGTCGACCTGCTCGTCCTTGCGCAGGAAGTGCGAGCCGCCGAGGAACAGGGCGAGAGCAGCGACACCTCCGAGCACGCGCAATCCCGCGGCCCCGCGTTTTTCGCTGTGGATCAGGTAGTGCACGACGCCTGCGGCGGCGAGGAACACGCCGAAGCACACGACGATCACCGGCCCCGAAGGCAGGTCCTCGAAATAGGAGATCGAGACGCCGGCCAGGCTGACCAGCGTGCCGACGATCCACCCGATGACCAGGCGCGCGACGATGCCCTCGGCGAAGAGCACGGCGATCACCGCCGGGATCACCAGGTAGGAGAACACGAGCAGCACGCCGGCGATCGACACCGAGCGCGTGACGACGAACCCGAGCGAGGCGTAGAACAGGAAATCCCACAAGCGCACGTTCATGCCCGAGGCCTCGGCGCGCGCGGGATCCATCGAGATCAGCAGGAAACGTTTGCGGAAGGCGTAGTGGAAGGCGCCGATGATCAGGTAGAGGACAGCGGTCTCGACGATCGTCGCGCCATCGACCCACAGGATGCTCCCGGCCTGCAGGTCGCGGACTTCCTCGGCGCCGTGGGGCAGCTTCGCGCTGGCGAGCAGGATCGCCGCGAGCGCGACGGCGTAGGTGATGCCGATCACCGCCTCGTGCGGAACCCGCTCGTGGCGCATGCGCGTCATCGAGAACACCGCGGCGCCGACGATGGTGAAGGCCAGCGAGAATCCCTTGGTGGCCCAGGGATCGGAGGCGATGTCCCAGCCGAGCAGCGCTCCCCACACCGCGCCGAAAGCCGCGATCGTCGCCAGGGCCAGGTCGACGAAGATCACTTTTCGCGAGATGACGTGGATCCCGAGATAGACGTGGATCCCCGTGACTACCAGGCAGGCCAGGAAGGGATAGGTCATCGAGCGCAGGAAGGCTTCCATCGTGTTGTCCTCGAGCTCCAGCGAACCTGATTACTTAAGGCTTCTCCGACTCGAGCAGGCGATCGACGAGGTTCTGGATCAGCGCGAAGTAGTCGGCCACGTCGACCTCGCTGCCGACGTCGATCGGAACCACGATCACGTGGACGCCGGTCTGGGCCGCGAGATAATCGGCGGCGGAGCGGTCGTAGAAGATTTCCTGCATGATCGTGTGCACGCCCTGCGCTTTGATCAGCTCGATCACGTGGTCGCGGTGGCGCGCCGACGGCGGAATGCCGGGCTTCTCCTCGATCTCGACCGGGATCACCAGGCCGAAGCGGTTCGCGAAGTAGATGCTGGTCTTGTGGTAGGTGATCACCGGCCGACCGCGCAGCGGCAGCGTCGCTTTCATCCAGCCGCCGAGGCTCGCGCCAAGCTTCTTTTCCTCGAGGTAGGCGTCGAGCCTTCCCTGGCGCGCCAGCCGCGTCAGCTTCTCGCCGCCGACCTGCTTGACGAGCTCGGCGCCGAACATCGAGGTGTCGATGCGCGCGTCGAAATCGGCCAGGCGCTTCGCGTAGTCCGCGGCGTGGGCCGCGTCGAGCTTGGAAAAGGCCTGGGAAATGTTCTCCGCCATCTTCTTCGCGTTGAGCGGGTCGAGCCAGACGTGCGGATTGCCATAGGGATGCACGTCGCCCCACTCGCGCGAGATGCTGGTCGGCAGCTCGAGAGTCTCGATGCCGCTCGAAGCCGCGACGCGGCCCGGCTGGCCGGTCTGGATCTTCGGATTGCCCGAGCCCTCGGCGACTTTGGCGCCCCACAGCTCGAGCTGCAGGCCGACTTCGATGAACACGTCGGCTTCGCGCGCCTTCTGCATCAAGGTCGGCTTGGGCTCGACGTAGTGCGGATCCTGGCGTGGATCCGAGAGGCTCTCGACCACGACTCGATCGCCGCCGATCTGCTTCGCAAGGTCCTCGAGCACGCCCAGCGTGGTCACGACTTTCAGCTTCGCGACGGCTTGCTCCTGCGCGGTAGCCAAGGAAAAAAGAAGCGCCGCGGCTGCGAAAGCGCGGACGATTCGTCGGAGCATGGAATTCCTGGAGTTCTGCATGGCTGTGTTGCTCGCGGGCTACTTGTTGACCCAGTAGGGCTCGACGGGATGCGAGCCGTAGATGAAATTGAGCTCGAGCAGCGCGGTGTTCCGTCCATCGAGCGAGTCCAGGTCGCTCTCGGCGTGCTCGACGCCGATGCGGAAGCGCAGGAATTCCGTCGTGTAGTACGTGACGTACACGCCGATCGTGTTGGTGAGCAGGTCGTCGTCGGCGATCTCCTGCGCCTGGTCGAATCGCGCGCCGAGATACAGGTTCTGCGAGAACTGGTATTGCGACCACAGGTACCAGCCGAACGGATGGTCCGCGAGCGCGGGATCGTCGAGATTGGCCGCGTAGATCTCAGCGCTCGCCAGGAACGAGCGGCTCTCGCCGGCGATGAACGGTTTCCATTTGTAGGTCGCGTCCAGGCCGTAGAGCTGGTGGTCGCTGTTCGAGATCCAGCTCGACCCGCCGATCTCGAGACTCTGTTGGTTCGTCAGCTCGTCGAACCACTTGACGTGCTCGAGCAGCGCGACGTCCGAGCCCTCCTCGCCGGGTGCGATCGGGATGTTGTCGCCGTTGAGCAGCTGCACCGTCGCTTCGATC
>Ga0193706_1000260_pt1 | contig 34032 bp, 27 predicted proteins | sample U3c1metaG_FD_160130 | JGI IMG/M metagenome (GOLD analysis project Ga0193706, IMG submission 160130) | Soil microbial communities from a riparian zone of the East river system, Colorado, United States - U3c1 | ecosystem: Environmental > Terrestrial > Soil > Riparian zone | place: USA: East River... | reverse complement strand
ATCGACCCCAGCTTTTCAAGCTTCGCAGAGGGAGGCGCGATGTCGCCCGGGTGCGCCGTGGGGGTCTACCGCGCGGGGGAGATCGTCTTTTCGAAGGGCTACGGCTATGCGGATCTCGAGCACGAAGCTCCCATCACGGACACGACGCCGTTTTACACCGCCTCGCTCTCCAAGCAGTTTACAGCCGCCGCCGTGCTCTTGCTCGTTGCCGACGGAAAAGTCTCACTCGATGACGATGTGCGAAAGTACGTTCCGGAGCTGCCGAATTTCGGCCAACGCATCACCCTCGAACATCTCCTTCACCATACGAGCGGGCTTCGTGATTATCACTTACTCCTCCTTCTCCAAGGTCTGAACGAGCGGGACGTCATCACCAGCCGCGAGGTCCTCTGGCTTCTCAGCCATCAGCGCGGGGTCAATTTCCCGCCGGGCTCGCATTACGCGTACGGCAGCACCGGCTACGTTCTGCTCGCGGAAATCGTGGCGCGCGTGAGCGGTGAGTCCTTCCACTCGTTTCTCACCCGGCGGGTGTTCCAGCCGCTCGGCATGACGAGCTCTCTGATTCGAGAGGACCACGCGAAGCCGATACCGCACCGGGCGATTGGCTATAGGCTCGACCCCGACCAGCAGCCGCGCATGCTGATGGGAAATCTGGAATACGGCGGCTCGAGCACGCTCGTCACCACCACGCGCGATCTCGCGAAGTGGGACGAGAACTTCTACCAACCAAAGGTCGGCGGCCAAGCCTTCATCGACGCGATGCGCGTCCGAGGAAAGCTCACGGACGGCAAGCAGCTCAAGTACGCCGGGGGCCTCTTTGAATCGGAGACGCATGGCCTTCCGGTCGAAGAACACGGTGGCGACTTTGCCGGCTATCGTTCGTGGCTGGCACGCTATCCGACCCAACGACTGACGGTATCGGTGCTCTGCAACACGAGCCAGGCCAATGCCATGGGGCTCAGCGACAAAGTCGCTGCGCTCTTCTTGCCCGAGCTGAGTGCCCCCGAACCCACGCCGGCGGTGGTGCCGCTCGAGGCGTTCGGCTTCGATCTCAAGACCATCAGCGGTACGTACATCGAGCCGTCGCTCGCGCAGGTGCGCATCATCGACACCACCGACGGAGGCATCCATTTGCTCATCGGCAACACCCAAGGCCGGCCGCAAGACCTCATCCCGGTGGGGCCTCACGATCTCGCGGTGAAAGGGCGGCGGACGCACTACAACTATGAACCGGCGAAAGGGCAAAAGGCCGCCCGCATTGTGAAGATTTCGGGCGGCGAACTGCCGCAAACGTTCATCCGCGCCGAGCCGGTCGAACCTTCGGAACTCAAGGCGGAAAAGCTCTCCGAGTACACGGGGCGATACGGAAGCGACGAGCTAGCACACGATGTGGAGATTCGACTGGAAGGCTCGCATCTCGTTGCGGGGCCCGTCGGAGGTGCGGCGAGAAGCGCGCCCTTCACGCCGATTGCGCGCGACCTCTTCGAAACGGATGACGAGAGTTTGCGATTCTCCGATGAGGCGGGCTGGAGATTCGAGCGCAATGCGCGGGGAAAAATCGTACGGCTCGTCGTCTCCACGGACCGTGCGTGGAATGTCGTTTTGGTCCGACGCTGAGCCGTCGCGCGTCGGAATTTGGCCCCGCGTGCACTGACGGACGCGGGCGCCTCGCAAGCCCAAGGAGCCGCTGACGGCACCCGTTTGGTGCCGTTCGCGTCCGACAGGGGCGATTCGAAATCCCCTGTGTTGACTTGGCGGAGGAGAAGGGATTCGAACCCCTGGTACCCTTACGAGTACGGCGGTTTTCAAAACCGCTGCCTTCGACCACTCGGCCACTCCTCCAAGTACTTGTTCGGTCGGGGAAATCTTCACTATGGGTCAGCCCGCGTCAACCTTCCTCTTTGGGCTGTTGCCCCACTGTTGCCCCCGACCATGCACCGCGTCCCTCGGATCGTCGCCGAAGCGTGCGCGTAGCGCTGCGTCGTGACGAGGTGCGCGCGCCTTGCGAGAGCCTGCACCGAAGGTGCACCGACGCCCGCTCGAAAGAAGACGTAACGAAGAAGTGGTGCAGATCGTGAAAGCGCCACCCTTCGAGCCCCACACGCTGCGCTGCAACGCCTTGCCTCGCGTCCGACGGCGTCGAACCGCCGGCGCGAGTCGCTCCGTGCAGCGTGAACCCATGGAGCGAGGCGCAACGGGTCTTTCTCGCACCTCGCCCTCCGCTCAACTGGCCCGGTGACCATCTCCGATCTGGATCTGCCCCTTGCCGTCCATTTCACACATGTTCACCGCTCGGAGGGACGCATGAGAACGACGCCCATTGCATTGATGTTCGTTTCATTGTCGATTGGCTGCGGCGCGGCGGCTGAGTCTGACGACGCGGTCGACTCGACGCCGCTCGAGCAGCAGTCTGACCGCGCTCTCGTTTTTGCGCCGGGGGCCCACCCTTTTGGCCAGAGCATGGCCCAATGGGGGGAGCGATGGTGGCAATGGATCTTCGCCATTCCCGCTGAGCGAAATCCAGAGCTCGACGCGAGCGGAGCGCATTGCGGCGAGGATCAACACGGGCCGGTTTGGTATTTGGCGAGCACGCTCGATCCAGGGGGCGCCGCGACGGTTCGGCGGACGTGCACGCTTCCCAGTGGCAAACCGATTCTCATCAGTCCGTCGGGCATTTTGAACGATTATCCCTGCCCCAATCCTGACTTTCATCCGGCGCCGGGGCAGTCGCTCTACGATTTTTTGCGTGACGGAGCGCGGCCCTCGGTCGATAGGGTCAATGGTCTGACGATAGCGCTCGACGGACGTACGCTTGCTCGCCCCTTCGACTACCGCTTTGCGAGCCCACGTCTCTTTCCCATCCGCGGCGATGTGAGCCTGCAGCCGGTCCTCGACGGCTGCATCACCGGATCTCGACAGCCGGCGGTGGTGGACGGCTATTTCATGATGCTGAAGGGGCTCGACGAGGGGCTGCACAGCCTTTCCATTCGCGCGACCGATACCAAGGGAACCGACGTGACGATCGATTGGACCCTCACGGTGCGGGGGCGATGAGAACGCGACTCATGCGGCACACCGCTTCGGCGAGCTCGGCTTCGCGAAGGAACGTGAAACCGAGGCGCGCGAATGGGATGGCGCGACCGTGAAAGTCGTAGCAAGCCGCGCCGCGGAAGACGACACCGAGCGGCGCGGCTCGGGCGGCCCACGTCTCGACGTCATGAGGGGGCAGAATTTCAGCCCAAATGGCCATGCCCCCCGCGGGCACGGTGAAGCGGACGGCGTGGCCGAGAGTCCGCCGCAACGCGCCGACGAGCGCGTCGCGGCGTCGATGGTAGACGCCCTGCATGCGGCGCACGTGACGTTGAACCTCACCTTCTTCGAACAGATCTGCCACCGCTGCTTCGGTCGTGTGATCGCCCTGAAGGTCCGCGGCCATCCGAATCTCGAGCAAGCGCTCGGTGACATCGCGTGGGGCGACGACGAATCCGAGACGTAGGCCCGGCGCCAGGATTTTCGAGAGTGTCCCCACGTAGATGACGACGCCGGAATCGTCTTCGCTCGCCATGGGCGCCACGGGCGGGACGTCGTAGTGAAATTCGTGATCGTAATCGTCCTCGATGATGGCCATGCCGTGGTGGCGGGCAAGGGCGAGAAGCGCGCGGCGTCGGTCGGGCGGCAAAATGACCGTCGTCGGAAATTGATGATGCGGCGTCACGTAAACGGCGCGGACGCGCCTTCGTAGGGCAAGCTGCTCGAGTGCGTCGACGCAGAGGCCGTTCGCGTCGACGGCGATCGGTACGAGCTCGGCACCGGTGAGTCGCAGCGCGCTCCACACGCTCGGGTGCCCGAGCGCCTCGACGGCGATGACGTCACCGGGCGACAGGAGTGCGCGCGCGACGAGATCGATGGCCATTTGGCTGCCGCGCGTTACGAGCAACGTGTCGGGCGCGGCCGGCACGCCGCGCGTCGACGTCAGCATCTTCGACAACGCAACGCGGAGCTTCTTATAGCCACGCGGCTCGCCGTAGAAGAGCAGCTCGCGCCCTTGCCGCAGAAGGACGCGACGATAGGACCGAGCCAGCTCCGTCGTGGGCAGGAGACGCACGTCGGGCGCGCCGCGCGCGAGCAAGAGACTGCGCGGCGCGTGATCGACGCGATCGGGGCTGCATTTTGCGGAAATTTCGTAGGGTGCGCTCGTCGGGCGATGCCGGCGCGCAACGGCGCGCGAACGGTTTGCCTCGGGACGGCGCGCGCCGACATACGTGCCTCCGGCGGGACGCGTCGTGACCCAACCTTCCGCAACGAGCTCTCCGTAAGCGGACAACACCGTGTTGCGGTTGACGCCCAGTAGTCGTGCCAGCTGCCGGCTGCTCGGCAGGCGCGCTCCGGCTTCGAGTCGTCCATCGGCGATTTCCGAGCAGATGAGCGCGACGAGCTGCAGAAAGAGCGGTGTGCCGGCTCTTTTGTCGAGCTTGCGATTGAAGTCCCACACCTTCATCGCGATAAGCGGAGCGTGAACGTCTGCGTGGCGGCCGTCAATGCGCCCGGTGCAACGCGGGAAATCGACGCCTCGTTGAACACTCTCCTCGCGAGCGGGCACCGAACGCGCTCGCCCATGACTCTGTCTGTTCTCGTTCGACCGCGGTCAACGTGGCTATCGGCGCGCCCGTTGGCTCGTCGACTCGGCGTTCGCCTCGCTGTTCTTGGCGTCAATCGCGGCACTTCTTTCGACAGCGTGCAATGAGCGCTACTGGGTCTGCGCTGGGGTCGAAGAAGATGCCCTCTGCGCAAACCGAAACGCCCCTCGCGTTGCCGGGCGCGGACCGACGAAAGGCTCTCGAAACGTCGTGACGGGGGGTGAGCTCGCAAATAAAGGATCGATCGAACCGCGGTACGGCATTAACCCGCCGTGGAACTATCGGCCCGATCCGCTGTGCGTCGAAAGTTGTCCTTCTGGATCTTTCCGTTCTTAGCGCCCGCGTTACTCACCGGGTTCGCCGGATGTTCGTCCGACAATCCTCAAGAGCGCGGTAATCCGGCTGGGGCGGGCGGCGCTGGACCGATCTTTACGACGGGAACGACGGGAACGACGACGACCACCGGGAGCACGGGAGGCGCCGGAGCCGGAGGCAGCGGGATTGGCATCGGTGGAGCGGGTCCACGAGATGCTGGCGAGGACAATTGCGGCGAGCTGCATTTCGAGGTCGAGCGCAAGCCGGCAGAGGTCATGCTCGTCCTCGATCGCTCCGCCTCCATGAAAGACCCGCCAACGGGTGCCACCGCTTCGACGTCCAAATGGGATCTCGTGGTCCCGGGAATCAATGAAGTCATTCGCAGTACCGACGCCAGCGTGCTCTGGGGGTTGAAGTCTTTTCCCGAAGGAAGCGGCAGCGAGTGCGTCGCGACCGGGGTGACGAGCGCGATCGACGTGCCCATGGCGGCGACGAACGCTACCGCCATGACGGGCGCCATTACGGCGACCACCCCAGAAGGAAACGGGACGCCGACGGGAGAAGCCATCAAGCAGGCCGTCGCCTATTTGAAGACGCTCACCAGCAACAATCGCAGGTACATCCTGCTGGCGACGGACGGCGAACCGAGCTGTCCGACCCCGAGCGACTCCGCGCGCACGTACGCCGTGCAAAACGTTACCGAGGCCGCTGCGGCTGGTTTTCACACCTTCGTGGTGGGCGTCGCTACGACGAAAGCGACGGCCACGACCGTCCTCAATCAGATGGCGGTCGCAGGCCTCGAAGCGCGGCCCGACCCGAATCCTCTGGCGACGAAGTTTTACCTCGCCAACACCAAGAACGATCTCGTGTTGGCACTCCAAGCGATCACCGGGGTGGTTTCAACCTGTCTCTTTCCGCTCAATGGGAAGCCACCCGTGCCGAACAACATCGCGGTGAAGGTCGACGGGACGAAGGCACCCCAGGACATGACGCACGCGGATGGCTGGGACTACACGAACGCAGACCTGACTGCGGTCGAAGTGTTTGGATCATGGTGTGACAAGATCAAAACAGCTGGAGCGAACAAGGTCGAGATCATCTTCGGCTGTCCCGGCGTCGTCATCAAATAGGCAGGGTTTTGCCATGCGAATGCTTTCTTTTGCTTGCGCAGTCGGTTTGGGTGTCGTGCTCTGCGCAGCGGGGTGTGCCGAAGCGGAAACCGCCGACCTACCGCGCACACCGTCCGGCGGCGGGTCGGGCAGCGGTGGATCGGCCGGCGCGTCGAGCGGTTCGGGTGGAAGCGGAGGCGCAACGACTGGCAGCGGCGGATCGACGGGCGGAAGTGGTGGCGTGTCGACGGGCGGGTCCACCGGCACCGGAGGTTCGGGCGCGACCGGTGGTTCGACTGGAACTGGCGGGGCCGGCGGCAAAGGAGGATCCGGCGGCGGCGGTTCCTCGGGCACGGGAGGGTCGACGGGCACCGGCGGAGCGCCGCGACCGGACAGCGGTCCTCCCGGTCCTAGCGGGCAAATCTATTTCGACGATTTCGAAGACGGCAATTCCACCACGCCGTCGTGGTTCGATGGCGATGCGACGCTCGGCGCCGTGTGGTCGGTCGTCACGCGCGAGGCAGGCAATCACGTCTTCGCGCAATCGGCCGTGGTGAGCGATTGGGTGATATCGGTTTCGGGCGACTACCGCTGGACGGACCAAGTGGTCGAAGCGACCGTGAAACGCACGTCGGCGGACGGCATGATCGGCATCTTCGGCCGCGTGCTCGACATGCGAAATTACTATTTTCTCTACCTGGACGGCTCCAACATCATTCTTCGTAAACGCGTCGACAACAGCAGCGCCAATCTGGTCAAGATCAAGTTTGCGATGGTGAGCGGAACGTCGTACACGCTGAAGCTGTCCATCGTCGGCAGCACGCTGACCGGCTACGTCGACGGAGCGATGCTGGTGACGGCGTCCGATACTTTTCTCACCACCGGCGGGATCGGCGTCGGCACGTCGGACAGTGGTATCGGCGAATTCGACAACGTGAGAGTGAGCCGGTAGAAGGCCTCCGTTCGTCCGACGCGGGCGCAAGATTCACCAAGTCGGCGGCCCATGGCGTGACTACGCAGAGGGCATGGCCTCAATCCGCAAAGAAACACTGATTGAATCACCTGCCCCGGTGGTGTGGGCGGTGTTCCGAGACATCGGCGCCGTTCACACACGACTCGCTCCCGGCTTCGTCACCGATTGCCGGATGGACGGCAAAGATCGCATCGTGACTTTCGCCAACGGCGTGATCGTCCGCGAAGTCATCGTGCACATCGACGACAACGCGCGCCGGCTCGCCTATTCGGTACGAACCGAGAAGCTCACGCACCATCACGCGACGTTCGAGGTGAAGCCCGACGGCGAAGATCGATGTCGCGTCGTGTGGGTTGCCGACCTTCTGCCCGACGACGCTGCCGGTGCCATGGAAGGCATGATGGAGCAGGGCTCGGCGGCGATGAAGCGAACGCTGGAGCAGGATCGATGACCATTCAGCCGTGCCACGGTATGATGCGGCCGATTCTATGCGAGCTCCGCTTTCGTACTTCGTCCCGTTCGTCGCTATTTGCATGGCGTCATGCGCGCCCGTCGCGCGCGTTCCTCCCGACGCCAACATCACGTTCACCGCCGATCCGGGCGACCTTCCCTTCGATCGCCATGGGGCACGTCTGCGCACGGCGACGTCCGCGCTGGCCGGGGTGACCGGCAGTCCACTGACGCTCGACCTCGACGTCGCGCTTCTGCGCGAGTACCGCTCGTGGTTCGAGACCGGCCTCGTCACCGCCGTCGAGAACGCGGCCCACGATCTGGGAGAGCTCAAGAGAACGCGCCCGGAAATGTGGGGGCAGATGGCACCGCGATTGAAGACGTTGTCGTTTCGCTATGACGCGTCCGCGCCCAAAGTGACGGTGAAGCACGACGCGGATCGAACTTCCGTCACCGTCACCGTCCCGGCCAAGGCGTCCACGTTTCTTCCCCACGAAGCCGCTCTTCTCGCCTTGGAAGCAGAATACGACGCGGGATTGCCCGATCGGTACGCCAAAGGCGTACCGGGATGGGTGTCAGTGCCCGAAAAGTGGGCCTACTTCCGGGCGCTCACCGGGCAAAAACCGCCCCCCAAGAAACCCGATGATCCCGCGGCCGCGAAGGGGGTCGCCAACGAGGCGCGAGCGCTTTCAATCGAGAGAGCGATCCGTTTCTACGATGTGGCGATGCCGCAAGACTTGAAGGCCGCGATCCACGAGTGGCTCTTGAGTGAGGGCAATTACTTTCGTGACGCTTACCTCGTTTATCCGGACGCCGTGAAGGCATCGCCCGTAGCGTCTTCGTTTCACCGTGCGGAGGCGGCCTGGGTCGGTTGGACGCAGAAAGGCGCGGACCGCTTCACCGATCTCGAGCGCTTCACGCTGGCGAAGTTGGTGTTCGTCAAGCAGCCCGCCCCAGAACGCTCGCCGTCGCGCCCGGTTGCGTTCGCATTTCCAGGCTTCGATCGCATGGCCTTCGGTCTGCGTGTCTTCGAAGAATGGGCGCAGGCGGGGCATCCGAAGTTCGTTCCGGGCCGCGAACGGCTGCTCGAGCTTTTCGACTTCATCATCTGCCCCTTCGAGCTCGACAATCGCGGCGAGCGCACCGTACCGGCGATCTGCGAACATGATTTTTACGGTGTCGCAGTGGAAACCGAGGCCGCGCAAAAGAAGTTTCTCGATTTCATGCTCGCGCAAAAGGACGAAGTCCTGGTGGAGACGGCCCTCGGCAACTTGATGCGCATGAAACAAGCGCGCGCCGCCGCGGTCTTCTGGCGCGGCATCGAAGCCGAAGAAAACCTATGGAAGGCGGGCACGCATGGCATCGCCGACGAGGTGGGGGCCACCGATACCGGCAAAATGCAGGACGAGGCTCTTCGCGTTTGGCAGACGCACCCTGGCCGGCGCGGCGCGCTTCTCTATTTACTCAGTCAAATCGATCGCTACGGCAATGATCGCGTCGCCTGGGGCGCGTGGAGTGATCTCGGGGGAGGCCGCGCGTCGGCCGCTGATTTTGCCACGTTTTTGGGCAATGGCCGCCGCGCGTTCGCGACGGCATGGGTGGTGTGGCCGCTGCTCGGCCGCGGCTGGTCGAGGGCAGACGCGCTGGTGCCGGGGCTCGACGCCTTCATCGACGACCCGCTCGTTCCCTCGTATCACCCGCAAGATCCGCAATTGGCGCTGCAGCAAATCGTCAGTCGGATGTGCGCCGAGAAAAACTTCGCCGACCTCGCCAAGATGCACACCTATTTCGTGGAACGGATCAAAAACTTACCGCCGGGCGACAAGTCTTTTGCCGATCTCGCGGAGACGACGACGCGCGGTCGATGCAAGCCGAACGCGCGTCCCGTCGTTCGCGCCGAGCCGCTCGATGCGCCTCAGGGGCGTCGCGAGGCAGGCTCGGTCGCGCCCTCGCCGTAGCGACGGCTGCGCCGGCGAGCCGCGGTGACGGCGAGCGCGAGCAAGAGCCAAGACGCGCGGCCGCCAAAACCGGTACGCGGCGCGACCGATCGACAGCTGCAGCCACTTTCGCCACTAGCAGTGGTGTCGCTGACAGGTCCGCCGCCCGCTCCACCTGCTCCGGCGCCGGCCGATCCATCGGAGGTGGGGCCAACGTCGCTCGTCGTAGCGCTGTCGCGCGGGGTTGCGCCGGCCGCGCCGTCGTCGGGAGGGAGGGTATCGGGCGGCGCGGTGTCGCGGGCAGCGCTGTCACGGAGGACCGCATCGGGCGCTGCGGTGTCGGTTGCTACGCTGTCACGCGCCGCTCCGTCGCCGCTTGGCGCGTCGGGCGTGGGGGTCGTCGCATCGGGCGTCGCGATGTCGGAAGTGGATGCATCGACGGCATTTCCGTCGCGTCCCGCCGCGTCGAGCGATCCTCCGCTGCCCGCATCCGATCGACCGGCGTCGGGAGCGCCCGCGTCTTGACCGGCGCAGTCGGGATCGGGGATGGGACAATTCGGAATGCAGTTTCCCTCGGCGGCGCAGTCGCGCGTGCAATCCGGGTCCGTCGCGCACTTGAGATCGCAAACGCCGTTGTCGCCGCAGTTGTCGGAGTCGACCGACGCACAATCTGGGTCGCGCGGCGCGACGCACGCTTCGCTGCAGATGCCGTCGGCGCTGCAGTGCGCAGCCGCGCAATCGGGGTCGCCGACTTGGCCATTGATGTTGCAAGTCTCGTCGCACACGCCATTGGAACGGCAGGGGTCGTTTCCCTCGTTCATGTCGATCTGCATCTGAATGAATCGGTCGATGTGCGGCTGATCCGACCTCTGTTGCGTGTCGTCGAGCACGCACGCGTCGTCACCCGACGACACGACACCCGCGAGGTACTCGACACCGCCGTAGACAAAAAACGAGGGCCCGCCGCTGTCGCCATTGCAGGCGTTGCGCCCGTGCGAAGTGGCGTAGATGAGCGTATCCGGGATGTCGCAGAGCGAGCCGCGGCCGGTCGCCGGTCCCACGAGATCGACGGGAAACGTCGTGACGCGCTTGGTGCCACTCGTACCACCCTGCGCCGTCAGTCCGTACCCGACCCAGACCCACGACGGGCCGATGTACTTCGACGTGTTGTCGAGGGTCGCCCGCAGCAGCGGAGCGGGCTGCGCGGTGGCCGGCTCTTGCAGCTTGACGACGGTGAGATCGTACGTGGCGTCCTGATCGCAGATGTTCTGATAGAGGGGGTCGCGGACTTTGCTGGCGATGGTGATGGTGGTGGCGCCGGAGGTTTTCGGACCGAACCCGACCGACGAGACCGAGCCGTAACAATGTCCCGCCGTCAGCACGGTGTGCTTCGAGATCAACGTGCCCGAGCAGCCATTGAGCGACACGACGTAGCGGTGGTTCAGATCGGCAATGCCGCCGACGATGCGCGAGCGCTGCGTGCCGAGCTCGTCGCGCGTAGCGGACGAGGATGGATTGCCGCACCCGGGTGCGGCCATGAGCGCTAGTGCGATGCCCAAGCAAGTGAAGGCGCGTTTCATTTCGGCACTGTTAGCACAGCGTCGATGAGCCGACCCGCCTCGGCCCTGCGGCTCCGTGCTGACTGCAAGATTCGGTTCATGCCGCAGACGGAGGGTTGTCATCGCGGCCACGCGAGCCAAGGTCGACAGCGCACCGTGACCGGCCCCGTCGTGCAGCCGATCTAGCTCACGAAGTTGGCAGCTTGCGCGGACGCCGGCCCAACGGAAAGGCCTTGTCGATCTGCGCGAGCTCATCGTTCGTCAGCCGCAGCTTGCCCGCTCCTGCATTCTCGACGGCGTGTTCGGAACGGCTCGCCTTGGGAATCGCAAAAAGCGACGGGTACCGCACGAGAAACGCGAGGGCCACTTGGCGCGCCGTCGCTCCGTGCGCTGCGGCGATTGCCTCGAGAACGCGCCCTTCCGGCGATTGCGGCCGGGGAAAGCTCCCATGCCCAAAGGGGCTATATCCGACGACCGCGACGCCGTGCTTCTCGCACCACGGCAGCACGGCGTGCTCGATGGCCCGCTCGTTCAAGTGATAGAGCACCTGGTTGCAGGCGAGCTCTCCCTCGCCGGCGATGGCGACGACCTCCTCGAGATCGTGCACATCGAAATTGCTGACGCCCCAGGCCAAGACTTTGCCCTGCCGCTGAAGATCGCGGAACGCGCCGATGGTTTCCTCGAGCGGGTGGCTGCCGCGCCAGTGCAGCAGGTAGCAATCGACCTTGTCGATGCCGAGGCGCGACAGCGAGCGCTCGCACGCGGTGATCGCTCCACGCCGCGATGCGTTCTGCGGAAGGACCTTGGACACGACGTAAACTTCGTCACGCCGCCCGGCGATCGCTTCAGCGATGACTTCCTCGGCGCCGCTGTACATCTCCGCCGTATCGAGATGGGTCATCCCGAGGTCGATGCCGCGCTGCAACGCGGCGACGGCGGCGGGGCGCCCCGCCGTCATGATTTGCCAGGTGCCTTGCCCGATCACGGGAAGGTGGCATCGGGTAGAACCGAATGACCGTTTCTCCATTGTCTCTCTCCCGGGGCGTGCACGGACTCGATCACGCCATCTCGAGGTGTTTCCTCCGGCAGCGTCAATCCGCACCAAGGCACCCGTCGCGGGCGCTCGTCGGCGCGTCGTTCACCCAGAATGGCTCCCTCAAAATAAACGGCAAATTCGTCCTACGGCCCTTGGTGGGCGGCTTTTCGGACGGCGCGCGCCGCGTCTCGGACAGGCCTCGTGTAGGTGACTTACGCCGACCGTCGCCCAAGTGCGCCGTCGCAGCGGGGGCAATTACGCACGCCGCGGAGACTCCACGTTGTTCAATCGACCCGCGCGGTAATCCTCCCAGCACGCCGGGCAACGCCATTCGACCCCGCCTCCCCCAGTCGCTTGGCTGCTCCGAACGACCCGCCATCCAAAGCGCGTACTGAGCAGCGTGGAGGCGTTCTCGCTCGTACCCTCACTGACGGAGGTCTGTGGGGGCCTGATGCCACATCCGCAACACGTCTGGCGATTCTGCTTGTCGGTCATCAAAGTCGTTTCGATTCTTCCTGACTACGAGAACGGCGATCCGCGCCAATTCCTTAGATGCTCGAGAGGACAGTGATGCGGGTGACTCGCCCAATCAGGTGATGCTGCGCCCACTGCATTCGCGCCGCGTCCGAGCTTCGAGAACGGAAATCCGCTGCCGCGCACGTGATTCGAGAATCGCGCAGCGCGAGGTCCGTCGCGCGAAATCGAAGTGGCGATCAAATGTAAGGCGGTGTTTTCAGCTCGTGCTCGAAGGTGAGTCTCACCTTGGGACGGGCGAGCACGCGCTCGGCATGCGCCGCCAAGTTCGGCAAGGTGCGCGCAGGCCGCGCCATGTTTCGCGTCCAGCGAACGAGCATCGTCAAGTAAGGGTCGGCGGCGCTGTAGCGATCGCCGAGCAAGAAGGGCCCGTCTCCGAGTTGCTGGTCGACGACTTCGAACATGGCGCGCAGGCGCGCTTCGGCGGTTTGCTTGACGTCGGCGATGCGCGCGGGATCGTTCGTGTGCTGCCCTGGGTAGAAGAAAGGCCGCATCTCCGGCTGCACCGTGCAAGAGAGATGCGCGATCCAGCGGTAGAAGAGGCTTCGTGCATCGGTGCTTGGTGGGGGCGCCAGCTCGGCCTCGGGAAATCGCTCGACCAAGTGCAGCACGATGGCCGCCGTCTCGTAAAGGACGAGATCATCGTGCACGAGCGTAGGAACGCGGCCATGCGGGTTGATACGGAGGAACGCCTCGCTGCGCTGCTCGCCCGCGTCGCAGTCGATCTTCGACAACTCGAAGGGGCGCCCAATCTCGTTGAGGAGAATGTGCGGGGTGAGACTTGCGTTGCCGGGGTGATAGTAGAGCGTGATCATGGCGTCGTTCTCGGGTGTCGTTACGGGCAGTCCTTCGACTCTTGTCGGACCTGGTCGGCGCCCCCGTGGGCGGTGCGCTTGGTGTCCGATTTGCCTTGCTTCCACTCGCGCTCGGCACCTTCCGAACCACCCTCGACGAATCCACCCACGGCCTTGCCGACAGCCTTCACGCCTTCGACGCCAGTGGTGACGCCGGTTTTGGCTCCGGCGATGCCCATCTTGGCACCCATTTCAGCGCAGCGCCCCGCCGTTTTGGCTGGTGGTTTGGAATCCGAGCCACAAGACAAGGCGCCGAGCCCGGTCAGCAAAACGAGAGAGCAAAAGCGATAGGTACAGCGCATGGTGCGCGCATCGTACACCACGCGACGGCGGCTCGGACCGCCGCCATCGTGCTACGTTGCGGCGGCATGACAGGCAAGAGCACGAAGCATCTGTACATCGCAGCCAGCGTGCCGGCCGAGATCGAAGGCAAACGCCTGCACGCGCTGGAAGAGATGGGCGACCCCGGCACGCACCAACGCCTCGAGGCGCTCGGGATTCGCGCTGGTTGGCGCTGCCTCGAAGTGGGCGCCGGGCGCGGATCCATCGCTCAGTGGATGGCCGAACGCGTGGGACCGAGCGGTAAAGTCGTCGCTGCCGACATCGATCCGCGCTTTCTCACGGCGCTCGACGTTCCTTGCCTCGAAGTGCGCAAGCACGACGTGCTCGAGAGCGATTTCGAAGCGGCGCACTACGACCTCGTGCACTGCCGCGCTTTGCTGACCCACCTTTCGAGTCCCCATCTCGCCATTCGTCGCATGGCGGCAGCCGTTCGCCCGGGTGGATGGCTCTTCGTGGAAGAGGCGGATTTCGGCGCGTGGGGCGCGGTCGATCCGGCCTACCCGGGCGCCTCGACCTTCGACCGCGCCACCCGCGCGGCCTGGGACACGCTCCATCGTCTCGAAGTCATGGACGTCCATCTTGGGCGCAGGGTGTCGACGTTGCTCGAGCAACTGCACTGGAGCGAAGCCGACCACGACGCCCGTCTTCGCGTGTCGCACGGCGGCGACAAAGTCGGTCGCTTCTGGGCGGTGACCTTCTCCTCGATGCGTTCGAGTCCCCTCATCGACGCGGCCGCCATCACGCGCGACGAGCTCGAGACGATCCTCCGCCTGCTCGATGATCCCGGTTTTGCGTTTCTCGGTCCCATACCCTTTTCGGCATGGTGTAAAAAGCCGTGATGCATCGACCCTCGCGCCCCAACCCCCTGCTCCGCGGTCTGTCTTGCTTTGCCTGCGAAACGCCGCACGACCCGTTGCGCGCGCAAGGCGTTTGTACCCGCTGCGGAATGCCTTTGCGTGTCGACTACGCCTTCACACCAGGGTGCGTCGAGGTCGCGTCGCTGCGCGGTTCGTCGCTCTGGCGCTACCGCGACGTGCTCCCGGTCGTCGCGGGCGAAGTAACGCTTTCCGAAGGCTTTACCCCTCTCCTTCCCGTTGGCGAACGCGTTTGGGTCAAGGACGAAGCGCGCAATCCGACCGGCTCCTTCAAAGCACGCGGAATGACGGCCGCGGTGACGATGGCCAAGCACTTCGGTGCGCGCGCGCTGTCGGCGCCGTCGGCTGGCAACGCCGCGGGGGCACTGGCCGCTTACGGCGCGGCGGCCGGTCTCCCGGTCACGGTGGCGATGCCCGAAGACACGCCGCATTCGTTCGTCGAAGAGTGCCGGCTCTATGGCGCCGACGTGCATCTCGTGGCGGGGACGATCGCCGACGCCGGCGCGTACCTGCGATCCCACGGTCCGAAGGACGCCTTCGACGTGTCCACCTTGCGCGAGCCCTACCGCGTCGAGGGAAAGAAAACGATGGCCTACGAGCTCTTCGAGCAGTTCGACGGCGAGCTCCCCGACGTGATCATCTATCCCACCGGCGGCGGTACGGGCCTCGTCGGGATGTGGAAGGCATTTCACGAGATGGAGGCGCTCGGATGGATCCGACCGGGCGCCGCCAAGCCGAAGCTCGTGTCGGTGCAAGCCGAGGGCTGTGCGCCGGTCGTCAAAGGGTTCAGAGAGGGCGCGGAGAAAACCGTACCCTGGCCGTCGCCGCACACGACGGCTTATGGCCTGCGGGTGCCGTCACCCATCGCCGGGTTCGTTTGCCTGCGGGCCCTGCGCGAGACGCGCGGCACCGGAGTGACGGTTTCGGAAGAGACGATCGGCACGGCGACGCGCGCGCTCGCGCGAATCAGCGGAATCGACGTCTGCCCGGAGGGGGGCGCCGCTTGGGCAGCGCTGGACCAGCTCCGTCAGAACCGTTTCATCGGTGAGCGCGACCGGGTGGTCGTTTTCAATACCGGCACCGGTCTCAAATACCGCTGACGGCACGCCGCCAGCGTGACGCGCTCCCGCCGGCGCCGCGATTCAGAACCAGTCGCTCTTCATGCGAGCGTAGGAGTCTTCGCCGGATCGGCACAGGTCGGCAAAGAGCTTCGCGCGCGGCAATTCGCTCGCCAGCCAGTATTGCGCGGCCGTCAGCTTGCCCTCGTAGAACTCGACGGGCGCGCGCCCGCTGTTCATCGCCTCGCGCGCGACTGCCGCTTGCAGCAGCCATTGCCAGGCGACGGTGACCACGCACGCCATGCCGAGATAATCCGCGCTGTGAAGGAGCATCCCCTCGACGTCGCCGGCCAACCCCTTACCGGCGAGATGCTGGGTCACGTCGATGAGCGACGTCATCGCTTGGTCGAGCCGCGTGCACCACGCGTCTTCGATGCCCGCCGAGCGAGCGCGGGCGATGGTGCGGGCGATCTCCTCGGCGAGAATGCCGAGCGCGGCGCCACCTTCGGCCACCGCTTTGCGCCCCAAGAGATCGAGGCCCTGGATGCCCGTCGTCCCTTCATGGATGCTGTTGAGCTTTTGATCGCGCAGCCACGCTTCGGGCAAATACTCCGACGAATAGCCGTAACCGCCGTGGACCTGCATGGCGAGCACGTTGCTTTCGAAGCCCCATTCGGCGGGGAAACTCTTGGCGATAGGCGTCAGGAAATCGAGCAGCAGCGCCGCGCGGCGTCGTGAGGGCGCGTCATCGGCGTGGGCGGCGAAGTCGGCCTGCATCGCGGTGGTGGCGAGGAGGGCGAGCCCGCCTTCGACGATCGCTTTTTGGCGCAGGAGCATGCGGCGCACGTCCGCGTGCTCTACGATCGCGACCTGCGGCTTTTGCGGATCGCGCCCCGCTGGGCCGCGACCCTGCGGGCGGGTGCGTGCGTAGTCGAGCGATTCGTAATACGCCACCGAGGCGGTCGCGACGCCCCCCATGCCGACCATGATGCGCGCCTCGTTCATCATCTGGAACATGTGGGCAATGCCGCGCTCGCGCTCGCCGACCAGCCATCCGCGGCAATCGTCGCGCTCGCCGAAGCTCAAAATCAGGCTCGGAATTCCACGAAATCCGAGCTTATGCACGGCTCCCGCGACGTGCACGTCGTTGGGAACGAGACGCCCGCCTTCGGGCCTCTGGTTGGGAATGGCGAAGAGCGAGATCCCTTTGATGCCAGGCGGTGCGCCGTCGATGCGCGCCAGCGTCATCTGCACGACGTTTTCCGTAAGATCGTGATCGGCCCCCGAGATGAAGATCTTGGCGCCGTGAACGAGGTAGTAACCGCCGTCGGTCGGTGTGGCGCGCGTGGTCACGTCGGCGAGGCTCGAACCAGCGTGCGGCTCGGTGAGCGCCATGGTGCCCGTCCACTCGCCCGTATGAAGTCGCGACATGAATTCGGCTTTGAGCCAATCGGAGCCGAATGCTTCGAGCAGGTGGGCGGCGGCCGAGGTGAGCCCCACGAAACTGTACGCGCTTCCGTTGCCGGCCATGAGGTAAGCCGAGGCCAGCGAAGCCACTGTGATCGGCAACTGCTGTCCGCCCACCTGTGCCGGTCGCGTCGCGTTGACGAGGCCGAGCGAAAGCAATTGCGGATAGATTTCCCGCATCAGCGGATGGAGGCGCACCCGTCCGTCGCGCAGCTCTGGCGCCTGCGCGTCCATGCGCCGGTACGACGGCAGCAAGACCTGGCGCGCCATGCGCCGCGCACCGGCCAGAAAAAGATCGAACGTTTCACGGCCGTGCTCACGGAACGCCGTGAGCTCGCACAGCTGTTCGACATTCAGCACGTCGTACAGCAGAAAATCGACGTTTTTGTCGGAGAGAAGCGGGTTTTCCACGAGGACCTCGTTTAGCCCACGGCAGAGAGGACGGCGTAGGTGCGTTTGCCTTTGCGCAACAAAAGGTACTTTCCGAAAAGAAGGTCGTTCGTCGTGACGCTGCGGGCAAACTCCGTCACGCGAACGTTGTTGAGATAAATGCCCCCCCCTTCGACGTCTTTGCGCGCTTGTCCCTTCGATGACGAGAGCCCCGAAAGAACGAGCAGATCGACCATCGCCGCGCCGACACCGGCAAGCTCCGCCTTGTCGAGGGTTTCGGTGGGGACCTCCCCTACCACGTCCTGGAAAATGGCCTCGCTCACGCCTTGGAGCTCCCCACCGAACATGATTTCGCTGGCGCGCATGGCGTCATCGCACGCGTCTTTTCCGTGGACCAGCGTGGTGAGCTCGCGCGCGAGCGTCTTGTGCGCCGAGCGACCGCCAGCATTTTTGATGTGCTCGTCCTCGAGCCGCTCGATTTCCTCGCGGGGCACGAAGCTCAGCACTTTGAGCAGCTTGATGACGTCCGCGTCGTCGGCTTGCATGAAGAACTGGTAAAATCGATAGGGGCTGGTTCGTTTGGGATCGAGCCAGACGGCGCCCGACGCGGTCTTGCCGTATTTCGTTCCGTCGGCCTTGGTCACGAGAGGGCAAACGAGCCCGTAGACCGACGCACCGAGCTTGCGCCGGCAGAGCTCGCACCCGGCCGTGATGTTGCCCCATTGATCGGACCCGCCGACCTGGAGCTCGCAGCCCGTTGTTTGCCGCAGATGGTAAAAATCGAACGCCTGGAGCAGCATGTAGCTGAACTCGGTGTAGGTGATGCCGTTTTCGCGGTCCTCCATGCGGGCGCGCACCGACTCTTTGGCCACCATCCAATTGACGGTGAAGTGCTTGCCGATATCGCGCAGAAAATCGAGGTACGACACGGGCGCGGTCCAATCCGCATTGTCGCCGAGCCGAGCCGGGTTCGCGCGGTTCTCGAAGTCGAGGAATTTGGCGAGCTGCCCGCGAATGCACGCCACGCGGTGTTTGACTTCCTCGCGCGTCAAGAGCGCGCGCTCACCACTTCGTCCCGAAGGATCACCGATCATCCCGGTCGACCCGCCGGCGAGGGCGATGGGGTGATGCCCGGCCAGCTGGAAACGGCGCAGTAGAAAAAGCGGCACCAGGTTGCCGACGTGCAGACTGTCGGCCGTCGGATCAAAACCGCAATAGAGCGTGATCGGGCTCTCGGCGAGCCGCCGCGTCAGCCCGTCGCGATCGGTAACGTCGGCAATGAGGCCGCGCCAGGCGAGGTCCGCGAGGAGATCTTGGGCTGGATCGGAAGGAATGTTCATCGCGAAGCGCGCACTATTCCCTCACCCCCCCGGGCGGACAAGGAGAAACGATCGAGCTGGAAAGCGGGCCCTCCTCTATGTGAATCGCGCCGATCTCGACGCCAGATGTCATTTCCCAGGGGCATCGCGGAGCCCATCTCCCACGGCGGCGCGGGCGCAAGATGGGCTCGGACGCCTGGGTCGTTGGCCAGCCTAAAAAGGGCGCGCGCGCTTGGCCGGAGCTTGCCAGTCGAGCCCCCGCCGATTAGGTTGTCGGCCCCGAAGTTGCGAAAGGCGTTCCTTCGCAGCGTCGACAAAAGGTTCACCGCGGCGGCGTTTTGGCGATAACTTCCGCTCGAGAAAGAGACTTCGTCATGGCCCGCGTCACTGTTGAAGATTGCCTGGAGCGGGAAGAAAACCGCTTTGCGCTCGTTGTTCTCGCGGCCGCGCGGACGCGCCAAATCATGACCGGCTCGCAAGCGTTGGTGCGGGCCAAGAACAAACCCTCGGTGCTCAGTCTTCGCGAGATCGCGGCCGGCAAGGTGCATTTCAATCGCCCCAGCCACCAGGCCCTCGAGGAAGCGATCGCATGCGCCGTCAAGCGTGACCCCTGAGCGCCCGGCGGCACGTCGCCCCTTCCGCGTACCGTGACAAGGAGCTCGAAGCGGGCTCCTTCGCGCATTACGACGACGCCGCTTACTACACGAAGAATTACCAGAAGCGCAAAGACGACGTCGCCTTCTACGTCGAGCTCGCGCAAACGTATGGCGAGATGCTCGAATACGGCGTCGGCAACGGGCGGCTCGCGCTGCCCGCCGCCCGCGCCGGCGCGCGGGTGACCGGCGTCGATCACTCACGCCCCATGCTCGACGACTTCAAGCGGCGCCTCACGGCCGAGCCCGACGTCGTTCGTGACCGGGTGGGGCTCCGCCTCGGCGACATGCGCAAGGTGCGGCTAGGCCGACGTTTTCCCCTCGTGACCTGCCCGTTCAACGCTTTTCTCCACCTCTACGAACGGGCGGACGTCGAAAAGTTTCTGGCGCGGGTACGCGCGCATCTTTCGCCGCGGGGAGCCTTCGTCTTCGATGTGTCGACGCCTAGCGCCGAAGAGCTCGCGCGCGACCCCAATCGAGCCTATTTTTGTCCTCGCTTTCGCCACCCGCGCACGGGGGAGGTGGTGCGGTACTCCGAGCGTTTCGACTACGATCAGGCGCAGCAGATCTTGTTCGTCGCCATGGAGTTCTTACCTTCCGGCCACGAGCACGAGTCGTGGGTGACCCCGCTCGCCCACCGCCAGTTCTTCCCGCGCGAGCTCGAGGCATTGCTGCACTACAATGGCTTTGCCCTCGCCGACGTGTGGGGCGACTACAAGCGGGCCAAATTCGATCGCTATAGCGACACCATGCTGATTTCGGCCCGTGCTCGAAAGTAGCTTCCGTGCGAACGAGGCGCGGTGGGTGGTTGCCCGCGTCCGGCGGGTGTCTTAGGTTCCACCGACGAACATGGCTCGGGATTTCTATGGCATCCTCGGTGTTTCGCGCGGAGCGTCGCCCGAGGACGTGAAGAAGCGCTACCGCAAGCTCGCGGCCAAGCTCCACCCCGACAAAAATCCGGGCGACAAGACCGCCGAGTCACAGTTCAAGGACGTCAACCGCGCCTACGAGGTGCTGGGCGACCCCAAGAAACGCGCCCTCTACGACGAGTTCGGCGAAGACGCCTTGCGCGAGGGTTTCGACGCCGAGCGTATGCGGCAATACCGCACCTGGACCAACCAGGGGGGGCCGCCAGGCGGTATGCGCGGCGGCAATACGAACATCCCCTTCGACATCAACGATTTCCTGCGCCGCGCGGGAGGCGCTCCCACCGCTGACGGCGATGTCGGTGAAGGGGGCGGGGTGGGCGACCTCTTCGGCGACCTTTTCAGCGGTCGCAAGCGCAAGCGTGGGCCGGCGCGCGGTTCCGACCAAGAGAGCGAGATCACCATCGATTTCAGCATGGCCGTGAAAGGGGGGACCCTCACGCTGCGCACCTCGGAATCGCCCGAGCCCCTCACCGTCCGTATTCCGGCGGGTGCCTCGGAGGGGAGCCGCCTTCGCTTGGCCGGTCAGGGTGCGAGCAGTGCCAGCGGCGGGCCGAGCGGAGACCTGCTCTTGCGTATCCACGTTCGCCCTCACCCGTTCTTCCGCCGCGAAGGGATGGACCTTCACCTCGACCTGCCGATCACGCCCGGCGAGGCCTACGAAGGTGCCAAGGTCAAGGTCCCGACGGCTGACGGCGCGGTCACGCTCACGGTGCCGCCCCATACGCAGAGCGGCCAGGTATTGCGGCTGAAGGGCAAAGGCGTCGCGCGCAAGAACGCCGAACCAGGCGATCTTTACGTCCATTTTCAGGTGCAGCTGCCCACGGCCGACAGCGACGAATTGCGCGAGGCCGTCAAAAAGCTCGACCGCGCCTTTGCCGGCGATCCGCGCGAGAACATCGCGTTCTAGCCCGCTACCGCGGGAGCTCGCGGCTAGTTTTTGACGCTGATCGCCGACGGTGCGGTCGCGCGCTCCACTTGTCGCTCGGGTGTCTGCGCGGAAGTCGCGAGGGTGCCGTGCGACGGCGCCGTGCGCACGTTGCCATCGTCGTCGTAGCGCGCGAGCTCCTGCCCCACCCGCCGCAGGTGACCGTGGCGCTCGTGGAACGGCAGAAACGAGCTCTTGAATCCAGCCATGATCATGGACTTGATGTCGCGAAAGCTCATTCCCATCTGCGTGTGGCAGAGCCACAGCTCTTTCGAAACGCTGGTGTCGGTGACGAGCCGGTTGTCGGTATTGATGGTCACCCGCAGGCCGAGGTTGAAGTAGAGCTTGAGCGGGTGCGACGACAGATCGCGCACGGCGCCCGTCTGCACGTTCGACGAGGGGCAGCATTCGAGCGGAGTGCGGTGATCGTTCACGTAATGCAGCAGATCGCCGTCCTCGCGTAGCCGGCAGCCGTGGCCGATGCGATGCGCGCCGCAAACGTGGATGGCCTGCGCGATCGATTCGGGGCCGTACGCTTCGCCGGCGTGGATCGTCACGTTGATGTTGTTGTCGCGCACCAGCTGAAAGGCGGCGCGATGATGCTTGGCGGGGTGGTCGTACTCGGCGCCGGCGAGATCGAAACCGACGACGCCCCGCCCCTTGTAAGCCACGGCAATCTCGGCCATCTCCAGAGAAGAGGCGGGGGAGACGTTGCGAATGCCGCAGACGATGACGTTCGACTCGATACCGAACTTGTCGCGCGCGGCCTTGAGACCGTCGAGCACGGCCTCGATGACGCTCGTCAGCTTGAGCCCTCGCTGGGTGTGAAGCATGGGCGCGTAGCGCACTTCCATGTAGCGGACGTTCTCGCCGGCGGCGTCTTCACCGAGCTCGTAGGCGATGCGATAGAGCGACGATTCGGTTTGCATCACCTTCAACGTGACGTCGAACGCCTTCAGGTACTCGGCGAGTGACCCGCAGTTCTCGCCGAGATGCATGATACGTCGCAGGTCCGCGGGCTCGTAGGACGGAAGCTCGACGTTCTCTTCGCGAGCGAGATCGACGATGGTGGCCAGACGGAGGGATCCGTCGAGATGTACGTGGAGATCGGCTTTGGGGAGGCTCTGAAAGAGCTCGAGAGGAAGGTGCTCGGGGCGAGGGTCGGCCATTCTTGAAGATTAGCACTGCATGCGGCGGCGGGTGTTCAGCATGTGCCTACATCGCGTCGGGCTCGCGCCGGCCGCGCAAGGCAAGCGCCCCGACGATCCCGAGAGCGATGGTGAATGCCGCCCACATGAGCGACGTGGGCAACCTCGTTCGCGGCTTCTCGTTGGCGGCCCGGGTGAACGCGTCGCGCAAGTGCGCCGGGTCGCGCCCCACGATGACCTCGTCCTCCACCCACACCGTGGGTAGCCCCGCCAATCCCGCGCGTTTCACGCGCGCGATCTCGTCGTCGATGCGGGCATCGGTCGCGGCGCTCTTCACGCACTCTCGGTATTCGGCGATGGACAGCCCGAGCTCCGCCGCCAGCTTTTCGCAGCCTTGCGGAGTCAGATCGTCGCTCTTGAGGAGCGCCTCGGCCATGACCGACCCTTTCTTCTGCTCATCGGCGCAGCAATACGCGCGCGCGGCCGATCGGGCCTGAGGGTGGCTCGCGAGCGGCATGTTGAGCCGCACGAAGTTGATGCGGCTGCCGTGTTCCTCCAGCAGATCGACGATGGTCGGCTGGAGTTGGCGGCAGAATTCGCACTGGAAATCAACGAATTCGATGACGTTGATTTTGTCGGGCACCCACAGCGATGCCACCTCGCGCGGCACCGGCGGCGAGGGCTGCAAAAAGGACCATCCCGCTGGAATCAGCATCGCCGCGAGCGTCGCCACCGGCCAGAGCCGCCCGGCCGGGACCGATGACGCCTCGGCGGGAGAAGTTTTCGCCAAATTTCTGGAGACAAAGAGGGAGGCAAGCATCGCCAGCGCCGCCACGATCGCGGCGCTGTCGACGGCGACGCAGAGCTTGCAGAAAACTTTGAGCTCGATGGCCTGGATCCACAAGAAAACAAGGCCGGCCGCGCCGCCGAGCACCCCCAGAACGCGCGTGACGCGTGCCGCTCGCTTGCCCGGCACGAGCGAGAGCGTCATCGTGAGCGCGAACGCGACGACGCCGATGATGGGAATCGGAATACGTCCGAAGAGCTTGCCGCGGCCGGACGCACGGATTTGATCGCAGCCGGAGCCTACGTCGCAGAAGGCGGGAAGCGGCCGGAAATAATCGATGAGCAGGGCCGTGCTGACACAGAGCGCGACGAGCACGGCGAGCCGAAAAATCAGGAGGGAAAGTCGGTTGGCCATCCGGCGAAGGTTATAGCGCAGAAGAGCGATTTTGCCGGAGGCTGACGCAGGTCGGCGATGGTAGCCGCGCAGGGGCCCGCTCCGCCGTGGTTGCTCCGAAAATAGCCCGGTCCCGCTGCCCGGCGTCGAGGGTCCGACCGGCCTCGAGCGGTCGGTGTTATAGCCTCTCCATGCAAAATGAAAGAGGCGGGAAGGGCGCCGAACGTCAGGGCATCCTGAGTGTGAACCCCCGCGGTTTTGGCTTCGTATCGGGCGCTGGTTTCGACGACGATCTTTACGTTACCGAAGAGCGCATGGCTGGGGCCATGCATGGCGATCTCGTCGCGGCGCGTCTTTTCGCACGCTCCGCGCGCGGTTCGGAGGGCGAGGTGCTGCGCGTCATTCAGCGCGCGACGGCGAAGGTGCCCGGGGTGCTCCGGCGACGTGGCAAAGCGATGTGGCTCGAGCCGGACGACAGCCGATTGCGCGGGCCCATCGTCCTTCATCCCTCGTCCTCGGGTGCGCTGCTCGCGCGCGACGGCGAAGACGGCAAGGCCGCGGTGGCCCGGATCACACGTTTTCCGGAAATGCCCCGAGAAACGCCGGAAGGTGAGCTCGAAGTGGTACTCGGCAACCCCGGAGATCCGAACGTCGAGGTCGCCAAGATCCTGATCCGCGAAAGCGTCGAAGAGACGCATCCGAGCGACGCCGTACGCGAAGCGGAAGCTTTCGGCAACGAGGTGGCCCGTGATGCCTGCGCCGGCCGCGAAGATCTGACGCACCTGCCGCTGCCCACCATCGACCCCGAGGACGCGCGCGATCACGATGACGCCGTTTGGGGTGTACGCGAGCCCGACGGCTCGTACCGCGTGTGGATCGCCATTGCCGACGTCTCGCACTACGTACGGCCGGGCACGGCGCTCGATCAGGCGGCATTGACGCGCGGCTGTTCGATCTACCTGCCCGATCGCGCGATTCCCATGCTGCCGCGCGCGCTCTCGTCGCACCTCTGCTCGCTTTTGCCGAACACGATTCGGCTGTGCCTTTGCGTAGAAGCGAAGATCGACGCCGCCGGCGTGGTGCAGTCGTTCCGCTTGATGGAAGGCTTCATGCGGTCGGCGGCCAAGCTCACCTACGGTGGTGTGGCGCGCGCCCTCGGTTTCACCGAACGTCCGCCGCGCAGCCCCGAGGCCGAAAGCATGGTCGCCGATCTGCGCGTTCTCTACGATCTGGCCATGCTCTTGCGCGGGCACCGGATGCAGCGCGGCGCCCTCGATTTCGAGCTCCCCGAGGTCAAGATCGTGCTCGACCACGAAACGGGAGCACCCGTCGGCGTCGAAAAAAGGAGCGAGGATCCGGGCGTCAAAAAAGCCTACCAGCTCATCGAGGAGCTGATGCTCCTCGCCAACGAGCTCGTCGCGCGGCACCTCGCCGAAAAAGGCGTTCCTGCCATCTACCGCGTGCACGGTCCGCCCGACGAAACCAAGCTCGATCGCTTCGCCAACATGGCCACAACCCTCGGCGTCGCGTTCGATCTCGAAGACGCCAGAGACCCCAAGCGGCTGACGGCCCTCTTGAAGCGCGTCGCTCATCACCCCTCGCGCAATGTCTTCAACATGCTGCTTCTGCGCGCCATGAAGCAAGCGACCTACGACACCGCCAACATCGGGCACTTCGGGCTGGCCAGCAAAACGTACCTGCATTTCACGTCGCCCATCCGCCGTTACCCCGATCTCGTCGTCCATCGCGCGGTGCGCGAGCTTTTGAACCAACGCCCTGCCGACAAGAGCGCCAACGCGCTGGAGAGCTTGAAATTGAGCGCCACCATGGCTTCGGAGCGGGAACGCCACGCCATGGACGTCGAGCGCGAGGTGGTCGACCTCTATCGCGCGCTCTACATGCGGGCGCACATCGGCGCGACGTTCACGGGTAAAGTGACGGCGCTCGTCGGCTCGGGAGCGTTCGTGCAGCTCGACAGTCCCTTTGTCGACGTGCTGGTCCGCGCCGAGTCGCTCGGGCGAGACCGGTACGAGCTCGACGACGAGGGCATGCGCATGGTCGGTTTGCGCTCGGGCGATGTGATTTCGCTGGGCGACATGATGGAGGTCACCATCGAAGACGTGGCCATTCTGAGGCGCACCGTGTACGGGCGCCGCGTCGGCGCCGAGAACATCCTTCCCCGCGAGGGCGGCGCGAGAGACCGCGGCAAGAAGGGAGCCCGCGTCGAAGCTGGGGCCGGCAGAGAGGGGCGCGGCAACGCGCGCCGCGGAGAGCAGAGCCGTGCCCCGCGCGGACAGGAGCGACCGAACAAGGGCGCCGATGCGCAGGCCAAAGGTGGCGGCCAAGCTAAAAAAAGCGATCCGCGAAAACAGGATCCGCGAAATCCGCGAAAACAGGGCAAGCCGAGCAAACAGGGCAAGCCGGGTGGCGGGTCAGCGATGAGCAGCGTCCATGGAGGCTCCACGCCGCGCATCAAGACGCACCGCACCGAAGGCGGCAGTCCCAAGAAAAGCGCGGGCAAAGCAGCGCCAAAGCGCGGCAAGCGGCGGTAATAAAGAGCCGTGCCCTTCAAACGCCGCGGATGACGTCGGTCTTCATCCACGGACGCAGCGCCTCGGGCACGACCACGCTGCCGTCCTTCTGCTGGCACTGCTCGAGAATCGCGACCATCGTGCGGCCCACGGCGAGGGCGGAACCGTTCAGCGTGTGCACGAGCTTGACCTTCTTGGCCTCGTCGCGATAACGGATTTGCGCGCGGCGCGCTTGGTAGTCGCCGAAATTCGAGCAGCTCGAGATCTCGCGGTACTGCCCCTGCGCGGGGAGCCACACTTCGAGATCGTACGTGCGCCGCGAGCTGGCGCTGAGGTCCCCCGCGCAAAGCTCGGCCACGCGATAATGTAGCCCGAGCCGTTTCAACACTTCTTCGGCGTGGGCGGTGAGCTTCTCGTGCTCGGCGTTCGAGGTCTCGGGGGTCGCGAATCGCACGAGCTCGACTTTGTCGAACTGGTGCTGGCGAATGAGACCGCGCACGTCGGCGCCGTAGCTGCCTGCTTCGGAGCGAAAACACGGCGTGTAGGCGCAGTAGGCGAGGGGCAGCTTGTTTCCGTCGAGGATTTCGGCCGCATGGAGATTCGTCACGGGAACCTCGGCCGTCGGAATCAAATAGAGATCGAACGTACTCTCGGCGTCGGACTTCACCGTCTTGAAAGCATCGCCGCCGAATTTCGGCAAATTGCCAGTGCCGAGCATGGCGATGTCTTTGACGAGCAGGGGCGGCGCCACTTCCGTGTACCCATGCTCGGCGTGGAGCTCGAGCATGAATTGAATGATGGAGCGCGATAGCCGCGCGCCTTGTCCCATGAGAAACGTGAACCGCGGGCCGGAGATCTTGCTGGCGCGGTCGAAGTCGAGGATGCCGAGCGCGGTCCCGATGTCCCAATGCGGCTTCGGCTCGAAACCGTCGAAGCTCGGCTTTTGACCCCAGGAGCGCACGATCCGATTGTCGGCCGCGGTCTGCCCATCGGAAATGGCGGGGTCGGGCAAATTAGGAACGATGAGAAGGATCTCTTCGATGCGTGCGTCGACGTCGGTGACGGTCTTTTGCAGCTCTTTGATGCGGTTCGAAAGCGCGCCGAGGGTTTCGCGTTTCGCCTGAAACTCGGGCGACCCTTTGGGGAGCTTGGCCATCTCTTGATTGGCGGCGTTGCGCTCTTGCGCCATCGCCTCGGCGCGCGTGATGGCTTCGCGCCGTTCTTTGGCCAAATCGGCAATCGACGAAAGCGACTGCGCCGCCTCGGCGCTGCGCCGCGAGAGGGAGGCCTTGACCTCATCGAGATGTTCGACGACGTAGCGCAGTTCGAGCATGCGGAAGGCTTGGGGTCTAGGCCATAGCACACCACGACGGGCTGGGGCCGTGTTATGGAATGGGCATGGCGGAAACGTTCCGCTCGGCACGGTACGGCAGCCTGCGCATTGCGCTCGCGGTCGCCTCCATCGTCGCGCTCATCGTGCTGCCGGGCTCGTGCAAGAAAAGCAGGCCCAGTACATCGCGTATCGCGGTCATTCCCAAAGGGACGACGCACGAGTTTTGGAAGTCGGTCCACGCCGGCGCCGTCAAGGCGTCGCGCGAGCTCGATGTGGACGTCGTCTGGAAGGGTCCGCTGCGCGAGGACGATCTCAAGGCGCAGATCGACGTGATGCAGTCGTTCACCGCGCAGGGCGTGTCGGGCATCGTGGTGGCGCCGCTCAGCGACAAAGGGCTCGTGGGAGCCGTGAACCAGGCAACGCGCGCGAAAATTCCGGTCGTCATTTTCGACTCCGATTTGCAGGGGCACGACTACACGAGCTTCGTCGCCACCGACAATTTCGCGGCCGGCAAATTGGCCGGCGAGGAGCTCGCCAAGCTGCTCGGGGACAAGGGAAACGTCATCGTGCTCCGTTACAACGAGGGGTCGGCCAGCACCGCCAACCGCGAGAACGGCTTTCTCGATGCCATCAAGAAGCACTCCAACATCAAGATCAAGAGTGACAACCAATACGGCGGCGCCACCACCGAATCGGCTCACCAGGCGAGCGAGAATCTGCTGGCGGCGATGCAGGCGTCGCAAGGGGGCGTCGATGGCATCTTTTGTCCCAACGAGTCGACGACCTTCGGCATGCTGCTCGCGCTCGAAAAAGAAGGGCTGGCGGGCAAAGTGAAATTCGTCGGGTTCGACGCGTCGGCCAAGCTCGTCGAAGCGGTACGGCAGGGCCATATGGACGGCCTGGTTCTGCAGAATCCCTTTCAGATGGGTTACCTGGCGGTGGCCACGCTGAGCCGTCACCTGCGGGGTGAAACGGTCGAAGCACGCATCGATACCGGCGCCACTTTCGTCGGCAAGCACAATCTGGAGCGCCCCGAAATTCGCGATCTGATCGCGCCCGATCTCACCCCTTGGCTGGGGGAATAACATTGCCCGGGCCTCGACTCGCGGCCAAGGACGTTCAGAAGGCGTTCGGCGCGACCCTCGCTTTGGCCGGCGTGAGCTTCGCGATCGAACCGGGGCGCGTCCACGCGCTCATCGGCGAAAACGGCGCGGGCAAGAGCACCCTCATGAGCATCCTGGCTGGTGCAACGGTCCCCGACGCGGGGGAGCTCACCCTGGATGGCGCCGCTTTTCGCCCGCACACGCCAGAAGCCGCGCGGCGCGCGGGCGTGGCGATGGTGCACCAAGAGCTCTCGCTTTGCCCTCACCTCAGCGTGGAAGAAAACATTACGCTCGGTGATGAGCCGGCGCGGTTCGGCTTCGTGCAGAGGGCGGAGATGCGGCGTCGAGCGGTGGCGGCGCTCGGGCGCGTGTCGGCCGCCTCGACACGATTGTCGGCGGACGCGCGCGTCGGCGATTTGCCGCCCTCCGCCCAGCAGTTGGTGGAGATCGCGCGCGCACTTGCGCTGCCCAAGTGTCGCGTGCTCATCTTGGACGAGCCGACGAGCAGCCTCGGAGCCGGCGACGTCGACCAGCTTTTCTCGGTGATCCGCTCGGTTTGTGCGGAGGGGATGGCCGTCATCTACATTTCGCACTTCCTGGAAGAGATCCATCGCATCGCCGATGACTTCACCGTGTTGCGCGACGGCGAGACGGTGGGCACCGGGGCTCTCGGCGACGTCACCACGGGCGCCATCGTGGAGATGATGGTGGGTCGCACGGTGGCGCAGCTCTTTCCGCGATCGCCGCGAACTGCAGGTGAAGTCGTCATCGCAGCGAAGGACGTGACGGGCGCCGTCAATCCGCAGGGCGTCTCGTTCGTGCTCCGGCGCGGCGAAGTGCTCGGTCTCGCTGGGCTCGTGGGGTCGGGTCGCACCGAGCTGCTGCGCTGCCTCTTCGGACTCGATGGGATGAAGAAAGGTGAGCTGCGCGTGCTCGGTATCTCCGGTTTTCGCGCGCCACCGCTGCGCATCGCGCAGGGCGTCGGATTTCTCAGCGAAGATCGAAAAGGGGAAGGGCTGGCGACGACCTTGTCCTTAGCCGAAAACCTGACCCTCTCCCGCACGCGATCACTCGGCCCCGCGGGCATCGTTCTGCCCCGGCGTCGCGCGGCCGCGGCACAAAAATGGATGCGAGCGCTCGCGATTCGCGCCCGCGGTGCGGATCAACCGGTGGGCGAGCTCTCCGGCGGAAATCAGCAAAAGGTGGCGCTGGCGCGGCTTCTCCACCAAGACGCCGACGTTTATCTTCTCGACGAACCGACCCGCGGCATCGACGTTGGAAGCAAGGCGCAGATTTACGAGCTCATCGACGGCCTCGCCGCGGCGGGCAAGGCAGTGCTGGTCGTGTCGAGTTACCTGCCCGAGCTGCTCGGCATTTGCGATCGCATCGCGGTGATGCGACGGGGGCATCTCGGTCCGGCGCGCCCCGCGGCGGAGCTCGATGAGCGCGCCGTGCTGATGGAGGCAACGGGGGCATGAGCGACGGCGGTGCGCGGCCTCCCGACGGCGAGCACGAGAAGGCCGGGCTTGGCGATGTCGCGGCTGCGAACAGCGCCACGTGGGCGGGGTGGAAAAGTCGCACGCTGGCTGTCCCCTGGTTCGGTCCCCTGGCCGCGCTCGCGCTGGTCTACCTGCTTTTCGCGTTGCTCGTCCCCGACACGTTCGCGCGCTCGACCAATCTCGTCACGATGGCGCGGCAAACCGTGGTGGTCGGCATCGCGTCCGTGGGCATGACGATGGTGATCGTCGCGGGCGGGATCGATCTGTCCGTTGGATCGTCCGTCGCCCTTGCCACCGTCGTCATTGCTCGCGCCCTCAACGCCGGCGCCGGCACTTTCATGGCTGTTACCATGGGGATCGCGGTCTGCGCGTTGGCGGGGGTGCTCGTGGGCGCCGCCATAGCGTTCGGCCGGATTACGCCGTTCGTCATCTCGCTCGGCGCCATGACCATCCTGCGCGGTACCGCCAAGGGCCTAGCCCGCGAGCAAAAGATCGACGCCGATGCGCGGGGTCTCGACGGCCTTCTCGGCGTGCTGCCCGCGGATAAAAGGTGGATGGTCTTCCCCCCCGGGGTCTGGCTCTTCGCTGTGATTGCCGCCCTTTTCGTGGCGATCCTGCGCTACACGCGTTTTGGCCGGCACGTTTTTGCCATCGGCTCGAACGAGCGGACTGCACGATTATGCGGAATTCGGGTCGAGGCCGTCAAAATCGGAGTCTATGCGATCTCCGGGCTCTTGGCGGGCGTCGCCGGCGTGATGGAGTTTGCCACGCTCACCGTGGGCGACCCTACCGATTCGGTGGGCCTCGAGCTGGAGGTCATTGCCGCCGCCGTCATCGGCGGGGCGTCGCTGCTCGGCGGCGAAGGGTCGGTCATTGGGTCGGTGGTCGGAGCCTCTTTGATGACCGTCATCAAGACGGGGAGCACGCACCTCGGCCTGCCCAACTGGGTGGAGGAGGTCGTGACGGGTGGCATCATCGTCACGGCGGTCGCCCTCGATAGGCTGCGCCATCGCCGCCCCTGACCCGCGCCAGGGCCGGAGCTTCGAGGTCCGTGCACGGTCGGCTGTGCCCTGCCATTTCCACCGCAAATCCTCATTCTCTTTGGACAGGGTACGACTATAAACGTGGCCTACATGAAACCTTGGGCCATTCGTCGAGGCTTGGCAGGCGTCATCGTGGCGCTCTTTCTCCTGGTGACGTGTTGGGTGAAGCCGGCCGAAGCGTACGCTTGGATGATCCGGCACGACTATACCGGGTGTAACCAATGTCACGCCGATCCCTCGGGGGGAGGGCTTCTCACCGAGTACGGACGAGCGCAGAGCGATTTCCTGTTGCGTATGCGCTACGGCGCGGCCGAGTCGTACGAGCCTCCTCGGTCGGCGGAGTTTCTCTTCGGCGTGGTGAAGCTGCCCGAGACCGTGCTCCTCGGCGGCGACATCCGTTACGCGAGGGTCGCTACCCGCGTCAATGGTAACGACGCCTCTCGTACCTTCTTCATGCAAGCCGATCTCGCGGGGCAAGTTGCGATCAACCGCGTCAAGGTGAACGGCAGCATCGGTTATTCCGAGCAAGGCGCGCGACAAGCGGCGTTGACGCACGACCCCGAGCACAACCTCGTTTCGCGCGTGCACTGGGTCGGTGTCGATATTGGGCAAGACCGCAATTGGCAGCTTCGTGCGGGGCGCATGAACATGCCGTTCGGCATCCGCACGGTCGAGCACACGATGTGGGTTCGCTCGTCGACGCGGACCGACATTGCCTGGTCGCAGCAGCACGGAGTTTCCCTCGCCTATAATGGGGCCGATCTCCATGGCGAGGTGATGCTCATCGCGGGCAATTTTCAGCTCGCCCCCGACGCATTTCGCGAGCGCGGCTACAGCGGCTACGTCGAGTATGCCGCGTCGCCCCACCTCGCCTTTGGCGTGTCGAGCCTCGTGACGCGGGCGGAGAAGGACTACGTTTCGCAGCAATCGCTCGTGCGGCACGCGCACGGCGTGTTCGGTCGCTATAACCCGGTGAAGCCTCTCGTTTTGCTGGCCGAAGCCAATCTTCTGGCCGACGCCGCCGAAGGCGCGGCGACGAGCACGGGGTTCGTGGGGATGTTGCAGGCCGACGCCGAGGTCATCCAGGGCCTTCATCTCAACGCGACGGGCGAAGCGTTGAAGGGGTCGGGCGATTACGGCACCAAGACGGGGATATGGGGCTCTGTTGTCTGGTTCTTCCTCCCGCACTTCGATACCCGGGTGGACGTCATCTGGCAGAGCGCTCCCACCTCCTTCTCGACCGTCGAAACCACCATGCTGCTCGCGCAGCTTCACGCATTTCTCTAGGCCGTGCCCATGAACCGCACCGCGCTTCGCGTCTCCTTCGCCCTCGCTGTTTTCGCATTGGCACCGGCCGCGCGCGCTAGCGATCCGTTCCCCGACACCATCAAAATGCAGCTCAATCTGTCGGAGGCACCGCCCTGCACCTATTGTCACCAGACGCTCATCGGCGGTCTCATGACGGTAACCAAACCGTTCGGGCGTACGGTCCAGAAGTATGGAGTGCACTTGCAAGATGTGGCCGCCTTGCGCAACGCGATCATGCAAATGCAGGTGAATGGCGACGACAGTGACGGCGATGGCGTCGGAGACATCGCCGAGCTCTTGCAAGGCACCGATCCCAACGTGGCCGGAGAAGGGGGTATCGAGGCGGACGAAGCTCGCTACGGCTGCTTTTGCAGCACGCCGCCGGCGCGGTCCGCACCGAGCGTCGTTGGGGCAGCTGGGCTCGCGGGCTTGGCGCTCTCGGGCTTTGGCCGGCGCGCCCTCCGACGTCGCCGTGTGGAGAGGAAAACATGAAAACTCGTTTTGCTGTCCTGGCTCTTTCGATCGCCGCGGCTACGGCGTGCAATCAGGCGCCGCTCGACGTCGTCGAAAGCGTGGACCTCCAACGGTTTCAGGGGGATTGGTACGAGATCGCCAAGCTTCCTCGCGTGACCCAAGCCGACTGCACCGGCACGACAGCCCGCTATGAGCTGAAATCGGACCGCGAGCTCGTCGTCACCAACGTCTGTCACCTCGGCAGCCTCGATGGAAGCCGCCGACAAGTGGTGGCTGCGGCACGCGTGCCGGACCCGGCCGTGCCGGCCAAGCTCTCCGTAGAATTCGGGGGGTTTTTCGGCGATTACTGGATCATCGACCTCGATCGCGATGCGTACCGCTATGCCGTCGTGGGTCATCCGACGCGGCAGTATTTGTGGATCCTGAGCCGCACCCCGACGATGGACGCGGCGACTTTGGCGCCCGTCCTCGAGCGAGCCACGCAACGCGGGTTCGACGTTTCGCGTCTCGAATACACGAAGCAAGCCCCTTGAACCGCGAGAGGCCGGTGTCGAACGCGGCTAGGGCATGACGAACATGCCGAAGCCCGCGCCCGCGCCCGCGCCGACGCCAATCCCGACGCGCGTGCGCGGCCCGCGAGCCGCGCGCATTTGCGAGAGCGCGATGACATGCGTTACCAAGGTGCAGGTTCGCAGCGCGGGTCCGCAGCCCGACCAGCTACCCTCGGGGTGAGGGCCCCCATCGGGGTCGAAACGAACGACGGTCCCGGCGTCGTCGATGGTCAGCCACGCGAATTCGATGCCCGGCGGAGACGCATTGCGCAGCCCAACCTGGCCGAGGTTGGCGTCGTCATTTCCGACGAGTCGACCGTCCCCTTCCAATAGGGCGATGGGATCGTTGTCTCGAGCGAACACGCGCCCCGCTGCATCGACGGTGAACAAGTGGTCACCATTCGCGAGCACCCTACCGTCGGGCATCACGTCGATCACTTCGTCGCCGTTGGTCCAGCGGGCGCGAGGAATGTCGACGCGCACCCCACCTTGCACCCAAT
>Ga0193706_1000259_pt1 | contig 34037 bp, 32 predicted proteins | sample U3c1metaG_FD_160130 | JGI IMG/M metagenome (GOLD analysis project Ga0193706, IMG submission 160130) | Soil microbial communities from a riparian zone of the East river system, Colorado, United States - U3c1 | ecosystem: Environmental > Terrestrial > Soil > Riparian zone | place: USA: East River... | reverse complement strand
CCTACATCCCCGCCCTGGCCGACTTCGTGCCGATGGTCTCCGGCCAGGGAGCGATGGCACTGGCCGGCCCGCACCTGGTCAAAGCCGTGACCGGCGAGGAGATCTCGATGGAGGACCTTGGCGGTGCCAAGGTGCACTGCCGCAAGTCGGGAGTGGGGGACCTCGAGGTGCCCGACGACGAGGCCTGCATCGTCGCCATCAAGCAGTACCTCTCCTACTTTCCGGCCAACTGCGACCAGAAGCCGCCGATCGCCGAGACCGCCGATCTCGACGACCGCATGTCGGAGAAGCTCATGGAGATCGTCCCCGACTCCCCGCGCCAGCCGTACGACATGTACGACGTGATCCGCGAGATCGTCGACGACGGCGAGTGGTTCGACCTGAAGCCGAAATTCGCCAAGACCCTGATCACCTGCTTCGCCCGCTTCGGCGGCCAGCCGGTCGGGATCGTCGCCAACCAGCCCAAGCAGCTAGCCGGGATCCTCGACAACGACTCGGCCGACAAGGCGGCGCGCTTCATCAACCTCTGCGACGCCTTCAACATCCCGCTGGTCTTCCTCCAGGACGTCCCCGGCTTCATGGTCGGCTCGAAAGTCGAGCACGGCGGGATCATCCGCCACGGGGCGAAGATGCTCTACGCGGTCAGCCGCGCCACCGTGCCGAAGATCACCGTGGTGGTCCGCAAGGCCTACGGCGCCGGCTACTACGTGATGTGCGGCAAGGCCTACGAGCCGGACCTGATCGTGGCCTGGCCAGGCGCCGAGATCTCGGTAATGGGCGCCGAGGGCGCGGTCGAAATCATCGGCCGCTCGGCGATCGAGGCCTCCGACGACCCCGAGGCGACCCGCGAGACGATGCTGAACGCGGTCCGCCAGCAGATCGACCCCTACATCGCCGCCGGCAACGCGGTAATCGACGACATCATCGACCCCCGCGAGACCCGGCCGACGATCGTCAAGGCGCTGCGGATGGCGAAAGACAAGCAAGTCCAGAAGCCGAAAAAACGCCACGGGGTGATGCCCGTATGAGCCGCTTCGAGGACCCGGTCGTCATCAGCTGCTCGATCAGCGGCGTGATCGCCAACCGCGACCAGTGCCCGGCGATCCCCTACACGCCGGAGGAGTACGCGGCGGAGGCGCGGCGGGCGGTCGACGAGGGCGCCTCGCAGATCCACATCCACGCCCGCACGCCGGACGGCACCCCTTCATACGAGATCGCGGACTTCCAGGCGATCACCGAAGCGATCCTGGCCGAGGTCGGCGACGTGATCGTCAACTACTCGACCGGGGCGATCGGGATCCCGATCGCGAAGCGGATCGAGTACCTGCGCGCCCTCAAGCCCGACGTGGCAGCGCTGAACATGAGCTCGATGAACTACGCCAAGTACTCCCGGCGGCGCAAGGACTTCGTCTTCAAAACCGTCTTCGAGAACAGCTTCGACACGATCGTCGAGTTCCTGACCGCGATGCGCGAGCTGGGGATAAAGCCGGAGAACGAGTGCTTCGACGCCGGCCACGTCGCCAACCTCGACCCGCTGATCGACATGGGCCTGCTCGAGGAGCCGCTGCAGATCTCGCTGGTGATGGGGGTCACCGGCGGCATCCGGCCGACCCCGCGCAACGTCACCCTGATGTCGGACCAGATCCCCGGTGGGGCGGAGGGTCCCAACCAGTGGCAGACGATCGGCATCTCCCGCGACCAGTGGAAGCTGCTCGGCGCGGCACTGGTGCTGGGCGGCAACGTCCGTGCCGGCGTCGAGGACAACCTCTACCTGCCGAACGGCGAGATGTGTCGCTCCAACGGCGACCTGATCGCCAAGGCGCGCCAGATGGCCGAGGACGTCGGCCGCCGTGCCGCCACCGTCGCCGAGGCTCGCGAGCTGCTGGGGATACCCAAGCGTGAGCGCTCTCCCGCTTAGCGACGTCAAGGTCCTCGACCTGACCCGGCTCCTGCCGGGGGGCTTCTGCTCGCTGTTGCTGGCCGACCTCGGCGCCGAGGTGCTGAAGGTCGAGGACACCGGCATGGGCGACTACATCCGCTGGGCGCCGCCCTACTACGGCAGCGACGAGCAGCAGGCGCTCGGCACCCGCTCCTCGCTCTACCTCTCGCTCAACCGCGGCAAGCGCTCGGTCCGGCTCGACCTCAAGAGCGAGGCCGGCCGGGAGGCGCTGCTGCGCCTGGTCGAGCGCCACGACGTCGTCCTCGACGGCTTCCGCCCCGGCGTCCTCGACCGGCTCGGGGTCGGCTACGAGCGGATGCGCGAGGCCAACCCGGCGATCGTCTTCTGCGCGATCACCGGCTACGGCCAGGACGGCCCCTACGCCCAGCGCGCCGGCCACGACATGAACTACCTCGGGCTGGTCGGGATGCTGGGCCTGACCGGCGCCAAGGACGGCCCGCCGGTCCAGTCCGGCGGCCAGATCGCCGACCTCGGCGGCGGCGCCCTGATGGCCGCCTTCGGGGTGATGGCCGCCCTGCACGAGCGGCGCCGCTCCGGCGAGGGTCAGATGGTCGACGTCTCGATGGCCGACGGCGCCCTCTCCTGGCTGGCGATGGTCGCCGGCCGCTACTTCTGCGACGGCGAGGTGCCGCGCCGCGGCGAGCAGCAGCTGGCGGGCGGCCTGGTCTGTTACCTCCCCTATGAAGTCGCCGACGGATGGGTCAGCTGCGGGGCGCTGGAGCCGAAGTTCTGGGCCGCGCTCTGCAACGGGGTTGACCGTCCGGATCTGGTCGAGAAGCAGTTCGAGGCGCCCGGCTCCGAGGCCTGGGCCGAGGTCGCCGAAGTCTTCCGCTCCCGCACCCGCGCCGAGTGGCTCGCCTTCAACGATGAGCACGATTGCTGCATCGAGCCGATCCTCGACCTCGACGAGGCGCTCGACTCCGAGCTGGTGCGCGCCCGCGAGATGGTGGTCGAGGTCGAGCAGCCGCAGCTGGGCAAGGTGCGCCAGCTCGGCCTGCCGCTGAAGATGAGCCGCACCCCCGGCGACCCGACCCGCCCGGCGCCCGCCTTCGGCGAGCACACCGAGGAGGTCCTGCGCGAAGCCGGCTACTCGGCCGACGAGGTCGCGGCGATGCTGGAGTCAGGCGCCGCCGCCGGGGCGGGCGCGGACGCGAAGCCGACGGAGTTCCGCGCGTGAGCGCCAAGTCCGCCGAGCTGCTGCGGATGGGGGAGCTGGCCGAGGCCTCGGGGGTGCCGGCGCCGACGATCAAGCACTACCTGCGCGAGGGGCTGCTGCCGGAACCGGTCAAGACCAGCCGCAACATGGCCTACTACTCACCCGAGTTCGTCGACCGGATCAAACTGATCAAGCGCCTGCAGGAGGAGCGCTTCATGCCGCTGAAGGCGATCAAGGCGGTCCTCGACGAGGATCCAGAGCGGGCCGGGGCGTTGCTCGAGCTGGAGGACCGGATCCTCGACCGGGCGCTTGCCGGCGAGCGCTCGCGAACCAGCGCCGCCGAGGTCCGCGAGCGCTACGGCGTCCCCAAAGAGGTGCTCGACCGGCTCGCCGAGCTGGAGATCCTCACCCCCAACAGCCGCGGCTACTCGCCCTCCGACATCAAGATCATCGAGGCGATCGGCCGCTTCCGCGCCGGTGGCTACGACGAGCAGATCGGCTTCACCGTCTACGACACCCTCCGCTACAAGGAGGCGCTCGAGCAGCTGGTCCGCCAGGAGGTCGACATGGTGATGAACCGCCTTGCCGGCGAGGTGCCCCCCGAGCGCGTGGTGGAGATGCTCGAAGCCGGCGCCCAGCCCCTCAAAGACCTGATCGCCGCCCTCCACACCAAGCTGATGGTGGCCGAGCTAGAGCGGCACAGCGCCAGTCGCAAGCCCTAGGGCAAGGTCAGGAAGCGAGCTGAGCCATCTCGGCGAGGCCGCGCTCGTGGGTGGCGATCGGGGCGTAGCCGAGCTCCTCGCGAGCCTTGGAGATGTCGATCGTGCACTCCTGGGTCAGCAGCCAGGAGCGGAAGGTGGTCATCGGCGGTTCGCCGGGGAGGGGGAGGAACTTCCAGGCGGCCTCGGCGACGCGGGCCAGCGGGGCCGCGGTCCAAGCGGGCAGGCTGCGGTCCGGCGGCTCGACGCCCTGGGTCCGCAGCATCGCGATGACGAACTCGCGGAAGACGACCGGCTCCCCGTCGGTGATGAAGTAGGCCTCACCCGGGCGGCCCTTCTCGGCAGCCAGGACCAGCCCCTCGACGACGTTGTCGACGTGGGCGGTGTCGGTGACGTTGCGGCCGCCGCCGACCCAGGCGAACTGGCCCTTCTCGACCGTCTCGACCAGCTCCGGCAGCAGGGTGGTGTCGCCCTTGCCCCAGACGAAGCGTGGCCGCAGCGCAACCGTCTCGAAGCCCTCGCGGCTGGCCTCCCTCACCGCCAGCTCGGCTTTGGCCTTGGTCGCCGGGTAGGGGGCCCGCGAGTCGGGCCGCAACGGCGCCGTCTCGTCGACCTGGACGAGCGGCTCGCCGGCCATCAGCGCCGCCTCGGTGCCGCAGTGGACGAAGCGCTTCACCCCGGCCTCGGCGCAGGCGGCGAGCGCGTTGCGCGTCCCCTCGACGTTCCCCCGCTCGAATTCCTCCCACGGTCCCCACTCGCCGAGGTGGGCCGCGAGGTGGAAGGCGACCTCGGTGCCGGCCGCGCCCGCGGCGAGGGAGGCGCGGTTACCGAGGTCGCCCCGCACCGCCTCGGCGCCGAGCCCCTCCACCTTCGCCGCCGCCGTGTCGGAGCGCGCCAGCGCCCGCACCTTGCGCCCTTCGCCGACCAGCCGCTCGACCAGCCTGCCGCCGATGAAGCCCGACCCGCCGGTCACGAATGCGTCAGTCATGGGCCGGGATACTAAGCGGCGGTGAGGGCACTGCGATCGGCGTCGATCTTGCGCAGGGTCATGCGGTGGTCGAGCCGCTCGCAGAGGGCGGTCGCCTCTTCGAGCGCCTCCTCGACTCCCGCCGTGCCGGTGGCGGCCCGGGATTGGGCGAGGGCAAGCAGGGCGCCAGGCAGCTGCCAGTTCATTTCCCGCTCGCGGGAGACGTCGACGGCGGTCACGGCCTGCTCGAGCGCCTCCTCGGCGCGGCCGACGCCGAGCAGCGCGCGCGCCCTCAGCGTCCCCCGCCAGGCCTCGCCCTCGCCGCCGGCGTTCATCGCCTCGCGGTAGATGCGGTCGGATAGCTCGATCGTCTCCACCGCCTCGGCGTGGTCGCCGATCGCGATCTGGACGTAGGCGAGGCTGGTCAGCGCCAGGGTGCGGGAGAAGACGTCGCCGAGCTGGTCGGTCAGCTCGCAGTTGCGCCGGGCCAGCGCCAGGGCCGCCTCCAGCTCGCCGCGCTCGGCCAGCAGGGTCGCTTTGTTGCCGCGGCTCCAGCTCTCGGTCTCGGGGTCGCCGAACTCCGCCGCCATCCGCAGCGACTCGTCCGCCAACCGCTCAGCCTCCTCCAGCCGGTCGCGCTCTTTGAGGGCGATGCTCCGCGCCATCAGCGCCCAGGCCGGCGGGCAGCCGATCACGATCCCCGCCCCGACCTCGGGGTTGCCGCCGCCCAGATCGAGGATCTCCGCGGCGGCCTTTTCGACCAAGTCGAGGTCCCCGGCGCACATCTGGGCGTAGCAACCGGCGCCGCGGATCGCGACCCGCAGGTCGAGGTCGCCCGCTTCGTCGGCCAGCTGGATCGACTCCTCGGCGGCGGCGATCCATTCCGCTGCCCGGTAGGCGACGCCCGGGCGGGCCGAGGTCAGCAGCTTCAGCAAAGCCAGCGAACGCAGGTCGCCGACCCCGGTGGCGATCTCCGTCGCCTCGGCGGCCAGCGCCTCGGCCTCGCCGCGCTCCATCCCCAGCCGCCAGGCGTAGTCGAGCTGCATCATCCGCGACAGCACCCCGAGCGCCACCGTCTCCTCGTTCTCGTCGAGGCCCGACGCCAGCTCCATCACGTTCCGCCACAGCCGCAGCGCGTCCTGGGGACGGCTGTGACCGGCCCGGTGGGCGGCGCGGGCGGACCAGCGCGCCGCTTCCAGCGTCTCGCCGCCGGCCGCCATGTGGTCGGCGATCAGCGCCGCCAGCTCGTCATGGCGCTCGGGCTCCAGCTCGATCGTCGCCCGCGCCGCCGCGGCGTGGGTGGCGGCCCGGCTCTCGGCGAGCTGGGTGCCGTAGGCGACCTCGCGGGTCAGCGGGTGGCGGAAGGCGAACACCCGCTCCGGGTACAGCTCCGCTTCGTAGAGGAAGCCGGCCTCGATCAGCTCGCAGAGCACCGGGTCGATCCGGTCGCGATCGAGCCCAGCGGTCATCCCCAGCGCCCGCCCGCTGACCTCCTTGCCGACGACCGACGCCACCTGCAGCAGCTGCTTGGCAGAGGGGTCGAGGCGATCGATCCGGGCGGCAAGCACCGCCTGGACCGTGACCGGCACCCCGGCGTCCTCGATCGGCCGGGCCAGGCGGTAGGCGCTGCGCTCCCCTTCCAGGTACCCGGCCTCGGCTAGCTCCCGGACGATCTCCTCGATGAAGAACGGGTTGCCCCGGGTGCGCTCGTGGATCGGCTCGTCGAGGCCATCCAGGGATGGATCCTCGCCGGCCAAGTCGCTCAGCAGCTCCCGCGTGTCCTCCCGCGCGAGCGGCTCGAGGGTGATCTCACGGTAGGCCGCCGAGCCGGCCCAGGGCGGCGTGTACTCGGGCCGGAAGTTGACCACCGCGAGGGTGTTCGTGCCCTCGATCGACCCGACCAGGTCGGCCAGCATCAGGTTGCTGCCCTCGTCGATCCAGTGCAGGTCCTCGATCAGCAGGACCAAGGTCTTGCGGCGGCTGGGGGCGTTGACGAGCCGGCAGACGATCCGTCCCAGCGCCCGTTGCCGCGCATCGGGGCTCATCTGTCCCACCGGCCGGTCGGGGTCGGGCACGCCGAGGAAGTCGAACATCAGCGGCAGGTCCTCGGCGAAGCTCGGGTCGAGCAGCAGCGCTCGCCCGGCGATCTTCTCGCGTGAGAGCTGCTCCGGCTCGCGCTCGCCGATCCCGAAGAAGGCGCGCAGCATCTGCAGCACCGGCATGAAGGGGGTCGAGGCCCCGTGCGCCTGCGCCTGGGCCTCGAAGACCTCGAGGCCGTCCTCGCGACAGCGCTGGCCGAACTCGTGGCAAAGCCGGCTCTTGCCGACGCCCGGTTCGGCGACCAGGCCGACGGCCCCGCCACCTCCCGCCTTGGCGCTCTCCAGCGCCGCTTCCAGCGCACTCATCTCCCTGGCCCTGCCGACGAAGCTGGAGAAGCCGCGCTCCCGCGAGAGGTCGAAGCGCGAGCGCGCCTGCCCGACCCCCGCCAGCTCGAAGACGCGGACCGGCTGGCTCACCCCCTTGATCCCGAATTCGCCGAGGTCCTCGAGGTCGAGGAACCCGGCGGCGAGCTCGGCGGTGTGGTCGGTCACGTAGGCCTTGCCGGGCTCGGCCAGCGCCTCCATCCGCTGCGCCAGCCCGACCGTGTGGCCGATCGCGGTGTACTCGCCCGTGTCTCCCCGGCCGATCGCCCCGGCGACCACCTCGCCGGAGTTGATCCCGATCCGGGTGGAGAAGTTAAGCCCAGGCCCGCGCCGCAGCTCGGCCGCGTAGTCGGAGACGTCGTCGAGCATCTGCAGGGCGGCGTAGCAGGCACGCCGCGCGTGATCCTCATGGGCGACCGGCGCCCCGAAGACGGCCATGATCCCGTCGCCGGTGAACTTGTCGACGGTTCCCTCGAACTCGGTCACGGCATCGGCCAGGATCGAGAAGAAGCGCTGCATGATCTTGCGCCACTCCTCGGGATCCTGCTGCTCAGCCAGGTCCATCGACCCGCTCACGTCGGCGAACAGCACCGTTACCTGCTTGCGCTCGGCATCGTCCCTAGCTGGGGTCACGGTGCGTCCAAGGTTACGCGGGTGCCGTCCCGGGGAGCGCGAAACTGCACTTGACCCCGCTATACAGGGGCAAGTGCAGTCTCAAAGTAGCCTGACCCTGTGCGTTCGGTCCTCATTACGGGAGCATCGACCGGTATCGGCCGCGCCACCGCGCTGCGGCTGGATGCGGCCGGATGGAGGGTCTTCGCCGGTGTCCGCCGCGAGGAGGACGCCGAGGCGCTGCGCGAAGCCGGCGGCGAGCGCCTCGCGCCGCTGATCCTCGACGTCACCGACGCTGCGCAGATCGCCGCCGCCGCACGGCGGATCGAAGCCGAGGCGGAGGGTGGCCTCGACGGCCTCGTCAACAACGCCGGCGCCGCCATGCCCAGTCCGCTGGAGACGATGCCGATCGACGACTTCCGCCGTCAGGTCGAGGTCAACCTGACCGGCCATGTCGCCGTCACCCAGGCGCTGCTGCCCTCGATCCGCACCGCCCGCGGCCGCGTCGTCTTCATCAGCTCGATCGGCGGCCGCATCGCCTTCCCCATGACCGGCGCCTACCACGCTGCCAAGTTCGGGATCGAGGCGGTCGGCGACATCTTCCGCCAGGAGCTGCGGCCCTGGGGCATCTCGGTCTCGATCGTCGAGCCCGGCTCGATCGACACTTCGATCTGGGAGCGGGGAGAACGCACCTCCGACGAGATCGGCGGCCGTTCGCCACAGCGCGAAGCGCTCTACGGCAAGGCGATCGAGAGATACCGCAAGGTGACCCGGGACACCGCCGCGCGGGGGATCCCGCCGCAGAAGGTGGCGAAGGCGATCGAGCACGCGCTCAGCGCCCGCCGGGCTCGCAGCCGCTACCTGGTCGGCCTCGACGCCAAGGTTCAGGCGCGGCTGAAGCCATTGCTGCCGACGCCCGCCCTCGATTGGATCGTCGCCCGGGCGATGGGGTTGTAGGAGGCACGTAGGGTTGGCCTCGCTCGCCTGGCCCTCATATACTGAGCGAGCCGATTGACTGGTCAGTCAGCCAGCGGCAATCGAAATTCCACGCGGAGGACGTGAGCGTTGCGAGCAGCCGCCGTACAGCTCAACTCGACAAGCGACAAGGCCCGGAACCTCGCCACGGCCGAGCGGCTGGTTCGTGCCGCCGCCGCCGACGGCGCCGAGTTCGTCGCCTTGCCGGAGAAGTGGAACCTTCTGGCCGGGGGCGAGGAGTTGCTGGCCGGCGCCGAGCCGCTCGACGGCCCCAGCCTGGCCGCTGCCCGCGAGTGGGCGCGAGCGCTTGGCATCCATCTGCTCGCCGGCAGCATCGCCGAGCGCGGCGAGGCCGAGAAGGCCTCCAACACCTCGGTCCTGATCGGCCCCGACGGGGAGGACCTCGCCGTCTACCGCAAGATCCACATGTTCGACGTCGACGCCGGCGGCGTCTCCTACCGCGAGTCCGAGCACGAGCAGGCGGGCTCGGAGGTCGTCACCGCGCAGCTCGGCGAGCTGATCGCCGGGCTGACCGTCTGTTACGACCTGCGCTTCCCGGAGCTGTTCCGCATCCTCGCCCTGCGCGGCGCCCGCCTCCTCGCGGTCCCCTCCGCCTTCACCAGGGCGACCGGCCGGGACCACTGGGAGGTGCTGCTGCGGGCACGGGCGATCGAGAACCAGGCCTTCCTCGTCGCCCCCAACCAGGTCGGTAAGGCGCCGCCGCACTTCGATTCCTTCGGCCACTCGGCGATCGTCGACCCCTGGGGCACGGTCCTGGCAAGCGCACCCGACGAGGAGTGCTTCGTCGCCGCCGACCTCGACTTTGCGGCCCAGGACCGCGTCCGCGAGGAGCTGCCGTCGCTGGCCAACCGGCGCCCGCGAGCCTACGCCTGGCCGCAGCTGACGGAGGCCCGGGCCTGATGGCGAAAGCGCCGCCCGTCGACAAGCGCCGCCAGATCCTCGACGCCGCGATTCGCGTCTTCGCCCGCCAGGGATTCCACGCCACCCGCGTCTCCGACATCGCCGACGAGGCCGGCGTCGCCTACGGGCTCGTCTACCACTACTTCCGCTCCAAGGACGAGGTGCTGAACGAGCTCTTCGTCGAGCGCTGGTCGCTGCTGCTGGCGGCGATCGAGGAGACCGACCGCACGGGGGAGACCCCGCGCGAAAAGCTGGGCGCGGTGGCAGCCTTCATCGTCGACTCCTACCGCCACGACCCGGAGCTGATGAAGGTGATCATCGTCGAGGTCACCCGCGCCGCCAACTCCTTCGGCCGCACCCATCTGCCGGAGATCCGCCGCGCCTACCAGTCGATCGCCAAGATCGTCGAGGACGGCCAGAAGGCGGGCGCCTTCCGCGACGACGTGGCGCCGCTGTTTGCCTCGATGTCCTTCTATGGCGCGATCGAGCAGCTGCTCTCGGGCTGGATCTTCGACGTCATCCCGGCCTCCGACACAGACTTCGACGAGGCCAAGGAACTTGTGGTCATGACCATTTGCGACGGCCTCGAGCCACGATAGGTAAGGTCGCGAACGGGTATGGACAACGAGATGGTCAGAAGATTGCTTTGGAGTGGAGTGCTCGCCGCCAGCAGCGCTCTTGCCAGCATCGCGGCGACGCGCCTCGCCGCGATCGTCTGGCGCCGAGTCTTCGACGAAGATCCACCCGAGTAGGGAGGGAGCACGATGCCCGACCAGAGCCAGACCCCGCCGACGCCGCCTCCGGCCTCGCCGACTACGCCCCCGGTGCCGCCGCCAGAGGACGAGAAGAAATCGGTCGCCGACCTCGTCTTCGACGTCTCCCAGGGAACCTCGTCGCTGGTCCGCGAGGAGTTCGAGCTCGCCAAGGCCGAGGTCAGCGAGAAAGTCGGCAAGCTCCTGCGCGGCTCGGTGGTCGGGATCGCGGCCGGCGCCTTCGCCTTCCTCGCCCTGATCCTGGTCATGGAGGGCATCGCCTGGCTGCTCAACGAAGAGGTCTTCGACGGCAAGGCATGGCCGGGCTTCTTCATCGAGGCCGCCGTCTTCCTGCTGATCGCCGCCGCGGCGGGCTACGTCGCCTACCGCTCGGTCAAGGCAGGGGCGCCGCCGGTCCCGGAGCAGGCGATCGAAGAGGCGAAGCTGACCAAAGCCATGTTCGAAAGCGAGGGGGACGGAGATGCCGGAACGCACCGCAGCTGAGATTCGCCGTGACATCGACGTCCAGCGCGAGCAGCTCGGGACCTCCGTCGAGCAGCTGCGCGGGCGCGTCACCGAGCTGACCGACTGGCGCCGCCAGGTGAACGAGCATCGCGGCCAGCTGATCGCTGCCGCCGCCGTCGTCGGCTTTGCGATCGGCGTCCGCGCGATGCTCCGCCGCCGCCGCTAGCTCGCGCAACCGATATTCGCCCCACCGGGGTGGGGTCAAAGTCGGCTAGGCGTTGACGAGCGCGGTCGGCACGCTGCCGATGCCGAGCAGGCCGGGACCCACGTGGGCGCCGAGCACGGCGCCGATCTCGGAGACGAAGACGGGCTCGCAGCCGAAGATTTCGCGGCCGTCGTCGACCAGGGTCGAAGCTGTCTCCACGTCCTGGATGTGCTGGACGACCCAGCCGTCGGCGCCCTGCTCGTGGCGCTGTCGGGCGTAATCGCGCAGCCGCTCCAGCGAGCGGGCGCGGGTGCGGACCCGCTCCACGGGGGTGATCTCCTCCTCCAGCGTGAGGATCGGCTTGATCTTCAGAGCGCTGCCGATCCAGGCGCGGGCGCCGCCGATGCGACCGCCGCGTCGCAGGTACTCGAGGGTGTCGATCGCGAACCACATCTTCAGCTCTTCGCGGGTCTTGGCGGCGCGGGCCAGGACCGCCGCGGAGTCGGCGCCTGCCGCGGCCGCGGCCGCGGCTCCGAGCGCGGTCAGGCCCATTCCGCCCGCCGCCGAGCGCGAGTCCACGACGTGGATGCGCTCGCCGCCCCTCTCCTCGTCGATCAGGCGCTGGCGCGCCTGGCCGGCGGCCTCGAAGGTGCCGGAGATCCCAGCCGAGATATGTATCGAGACGATCTCCTTGCCCGCCTTCAGCAGCGGCTCGTAGACGGAGACGAAGTCGCCGATCGAGGGCTGTGACGTGGTGGCGCCACTCTCGGACGCGCGCAACCGCTCGTAGAACGCGGCGTAGTCGGTGATCTCCCCCTCCCGTTCCTGCTGCCCGTCGACCGAGACGTAGAGGCTGATCAACTCGATGCCCCGCTCGACAACTAGGTCGCGAGGAAGGTACGCAGTGGTGTCACAGACGACGACCGTCTGGGCGCTCGCGTTCAACCCGCCGATTCTCGCAGACGTGCTGGTACGCGGAGCTTCCGCCGCTCGCTAGCTACACTTTGTGAAGTGACCGACATGCCCAGCGCCGCAATCACCCTCACCGAGAAGGCCGCCGAGAAGATCGGCGAGCTGCTCGGCGGGCAGCCCGAGGGGGGCGAGCAGGCACTGCGAGTCGCCGTCCGCGGCGGCGGCTGCTCCGGGTTCCAGTACGCGCTCGCCTTCGACAAGCCCAAGGACGAGGACAACGTCTTCGAGGTCGACGGCGTCGCCGTGGTCGTCGACAAGGTCAGCATGCAGTTCGTCTTCGGCTCCGAGGTCGACTACGTCGAAGGCCTGCAGGGCGCTGGCTTCCAGGTCAACAACCCGAATGTAGTCGCGGCATGTGGCTGCGGCTCCTCTTTCCAGGTGAAAGAGGACGCGGCCGAGCAGGCCGCCGCCGCGGTCTAGCTTCTTAAGGCTGCTCGCCGAAGAGGGCGAAGTGGACGCCGTTGACCAGGTCGGCGGCTAGCTGAGGCCTGACGCCTCCGAAGCGAAGCTCCTCGATGCGCCCGTCGATCATCACGTCCAGCCAGGCCTCCGTCGTTCCAAGCGCCCAGGTCGGCGGGTCCTGCTTCAGCCTGGCCGCGCACGAAACCACCTCGCCACGCTCGACCTCGACCATGACCCCGGCAAGCCCTTTGCCCCGCTCCTGCGATTCGTCTGTGCCCGTCGGCACGGCAAGCATGCAGGCGCCGGTGGCGGGCGGCAGGGAAGCGAGAGGGATGGTCAGCATGAACGCGGTCTCGACCTCGACCTCGGTGATCGGGGCGGTGACGTCCGGGAGGTAGCGGCGCTCGCAGCGGCCGGCGACGGCGAGTGGGGCGATTCCCCGGCGCAGCCAGTCGGTCACGACGTAGGGTTTCCCGCGCTCTGCGCCTTCGACCGGTTCGATCTGCCCCGCCACCCGCATCCTCGCCACGCGCCGCTCGAGCGACGGGTAGTTGATCTCCGGGATCAGGCTGTTCAGCTCGGTGAGGGTGAAGGGCTGGCTGGCCAGCGCTCGCATCAGAGTTGAGCTCCAGCCCCCGGCGAGCGCCTTGGTCACGCTTTTGGCCGCATCGCTGTCTGGTGCGATCGGGCCCGCCGGGCAAAGCGCGAGCCAGCGCTCGACGGCGCCGGCGACGAGAAGCATCTCTTCGCCGGCGGGGGTCAGTGTGGTGGGCGCCAGCGGCCTGTTTTCGCCGCCGCCCTTTTCGAGCGCGCCCACTTTGCGGAGGTTGGTCACGGCAGCCCGCAGGGTCGTATGAGCGGACCAGCCGATCCGCTCGTGCAGCTCCGACAGGCGCATCGGCCCGTCGAGGTGGACGCGCAGGATTCGCGTGTTCAGCGGGTTTGCGAAGAGGGACAGCAGATGACTGCCGGCGCGAACCTCACCATCTCGGAATGCAGCGGCATCGGACGTTGCCAAACGTAGCTCCGGTTATCCCTTGGTCGATATCTGGCCTCGGGACGACATCCTAGATGAACATATTGAAGTTTTTTTATAGTCAGTCGTTCATAACTAAATGACGACTGTCCTTGCCGAGCTACTCGATCTGCAGCGGGGGTGACTGAGCCGGGGGGCCTGCCTCTGGCATCGTCCCCGTCGCCGGCTGATCGACGCCGAGCGCTTCCGCCAGCTCGCCGGACTCGAACATCTCCTCGACGATGTCGGCGCCACCAAGCAGCTCGCCATTTACGTAGAGCTGCGGGAAGGTCTGCCAGTCGGAAATCTCGGCGGTGACTTCGCGCAGCGGCTGCAGCGCCGGCAGGACGTCGATCGCGCCGTACTCGACGTCAACGGAGTCGAGCACCTGCACGACCCGCATCGAGAAGCCGCAGCGCGGCATCTCCGGCGTCCCTTTCATGAAGAGCAGCACCGGGTTGGCGGCGATCAGCTCCTGGACTTTGGACTTCAGCTCTGGGTCGGCCATGGCCGCATTGTAGGGAGCCGGCCGAGCGGGGTTTCAGATCTGGGTGATGATCAGGCCGGCGAGAGTGGCAAAGCCGGTGAACATGGCAACCATCAAGGCGATAAACGCTTGGACCATCGTGTGTTGGAGCCGATCGATTCGTGCTCCCTGTTCGTTGAGCTGACCGCTCAGCTCGCCGAGCCGTGAATCGACTCGCTCCTTGAAATCGTCGAGGCGAGAATCGGTCCAGGTCGATCGCATTGACTCCATGCTCCAAAGGCTAGGGAGAAGGGACGCGCGTGTGGTGCGCAGAGTGTAACTTTTTGTCTGCGGCCTCGGAGTTCGGCTGGCGGTTACGCAGAGACCGAGGTCTTCACCGACAGCGCGTGAATCGTCCCGTCGTCGAAGCGCTCTTTGACTGCGGCCTTGACCAGGCGGTGCTGGTCGATCCTGGAGAGGCCCCCGAACTGGGTGGCGCTGACGGCCGCGCGCAGGTGGTCGCCGTTGCCGGTTTCGTCGCTGACCTCGACGACAGCGCCGGGCAGCGCCGCCTCGATCATCCCTTTCAACTCCGCCAAGTCGGCCATGGGCCGATTGTATGGGGCGACTTCACCTAGAGCTGGGTCGCCACTAGGCCGAGGACCGCTGCCACCAGGCCGACGAAGGCGGCGAGCATGGCCGCGCCGAACTGGATGATCGTGCGGTGCAGGGACCCGAGCTCGCCTCGCAGCTCACGCAGATCCTTGTGGAGGTCGTCGAAGCGTCGGTCCACCTCGTCGAAGCGCCGGTCCGTATGAGCGGCGAAGTCGTCCAGGCGTGAATCGGTCCAGGTGGCTCTCATCGACTCCATGCTCCAAAGGCTAGGGAGAAAGATCGCGCGTGTGGTGCGCGGAAGTGTAACTTTTTGTCTGCGGCTGCGCGGTCGGCGCTAGCCGGAGATCTTCTCGCCGAGGGTGTCGAGCATCTCCTCGACCCTGACGAACTTGACGCGGGGGCGCCCGTGGGGCTCGCCGCGGCCGACCTCGGCCTGGTCGATCGCCTGCCAGTCCTCGAAGCTGACGTAGCGGGTGCCGCGCTCGGCCAGCAGGGCCTCGACGGCGGCGGGGTCCGGGTTCTCCGGCGCCAGCAGGGTCTGCGCCTCGACGTCGGCGAGCAGATGGGTGACGGTCTCCAGGGCGTCTTTCTTGTTGGTGCCGATGACGCCGGATGGGCCGCGCTTGATCCAGCCGGCCGTGTAGTGGCCGACCTTGTGGCCGGAATCGTGGGAGTCGAGCACGCGGCCGCCCTGGTTGAGGATCAGGCCGCGCTTCTCGTCGAAGGGAACGCCCTCGATCGGGATGCCGGTGTAGCCGACCGAGCGCAGAATCAGGCCGCACTCCAGCTCTTCGCGCTCGCCGGTGTCCTTGGCCCGCAGGGCGCCGCCTTCCTCGACCAGCTCGTTGCGGCCGACGACGATGCTTTCGACCTTGCCGTCGCCCTTGATCTCGATCGGCGAGGCGAGGAAGCGGAGGACGATTCGCTGGTGCTTGCCCTCGGGGGTGCGCTGGGAGAACTCGCGCAGGGTCTCGACGTTGACGCGGGTGGTCTTGTCGACCTCGTCGGACTCGAGGAAGGCGGCGCTGGCCGGGTCGAGCTCGACGTCGGCCGGGTCGACGATGACGTCGGCGTCCTCCATCTCGCCCAGCTCCTTGATCTCCGGGTTGGTGAAGGCGGCTTGGACCGGGCCGCGGCGCCCCAGCACGACGATCTCGCGGATCTTCTTCGCGTCGAGCAGTTCGATCGCGTGGTCGGCGGTGTCGGTCTGTCGCAGCTCGTGGTCGGTCAGGGCGAGCATCCGGGCGACGTCCATCGCCACGTTGCCGTTGCCGATCACCACTGCCCGCTCGCTGGAGAGGTCGAAGTCGTGGTCGGCATAGTCGGGATGGGCGTTGTACCAGCCGACGAAGGCGGTGGCGGCGGCGCTGCCGGGCAGGTCCTCGCCGGGGACGCCGAGCTGGCGGTCGGTCTCGCAGCCGACCGTGAAGACGATCGCGTGGTAGTGCCGCTCCAGGTCCTCGACCTCGATGTCCTGGCCGACCTTGACGTTGCCGAAGAAGCGGAATCCGTCCCGGGCCGCGGTTTTTTCGTAGACCCGGGTGACCGACTTGATCTTCGGGTGGTCGGGGGCGACGCCGCCGCGGACCAGGCCGAACGGGGTGGGCAGGCGGTCGAAGAGGTCGACCTGGGCGTGCAGGTCCTCGCCTTTGAGGATGTGCTCAGCCGCGTAGAAGCCGGACGGGCCGGCGCCGACGATGGCGACTCGCAGGGGGTTCTCGGGGCTGCCGATCTTGCTCATTGGACGCGGAAGAATAGGGAATGCGGCGAGCGGGGTGGCTACGCCGCCAGCAGCAGCTCGGTGCAGTCCGGGCAGACCCCGTGGCTGATCGAGGGCAGCTGCGGCAGCCTGAACAGCCCGAGCCGTGCCGCCGCCTGCTCGACCTCGACCCACTCCTCGCCGACCAGGAAGCGGTCGCACCAGCCGCACATCGTCAGCACCTCCTCGCCGCGAGGGGCCTCGCTGGCGAGCAGCGGCTGGAACTCGTCGCGCCGCTCCTCTGCCCGCAGGCGCGCCGAGAAGACGACGAAGCGTCCGGAGGACTGGGCGGCGATGCGGATGTCCATTTCGCGGCGGACCTCCGGGCCGTCGCAGCGAAAGGGGAGATCGACGCTGCGCAGCTCGCCGCGAACTCGCCGCAGCAGCATCCGCTGCAGTTTCTCCAGCTCGGGGCCGGCGACGAAGTCCCAGAGCAAGCGACCGAGGCTGGCGCCGCCGCCCTCCCAGCCGTTCTCCTCGGCGAAGGCGTAGTAGCCGTCGTCGACCTTGACCAGGCGGTCGTGCTCGTCGATCGCATAGCTGAGGAGTTGCTGAGCGATTAGCTAAGGCTAGAGCGCTCAGCTCAAGGCGTGTGCATCGGCGCTCACCGCGCTGGAAGTACCGTCGAGCGCGTCGAGCGCCTTGCGAACGGACATCGCCACGCAGGTGAAGATCGGCGTCTCGCGCTCGGTGTACTCGCTCGACTCGGTCGGGCGCAGCTCGTTGACCAGGTCGAGGAACATCCCCGGGTCGTCGCCCTCGAAGCAGACGACGAACTCCTGGTCGTCGATGCCGTAGGAATAAGTGGTGTTGATCGTGATCTCCGGGTAGCGGCGGCCGACCTCGATGTGGCTTTTCATGATCCGGCCGCGCTCCTCCGGCGCCAGTCCGTACCAGCGGCGCTGCTTGACCATCGGGTAGAGGAAGAGGTACTTGCGCTCGGAGGTGCAGATCTCAGGCCGGGCCTGCTCCTCGGAGTAGGGCGAGCGTTTGGTCATCGAGAGGAAGGAGTGGGGCGTCTGCGTCCATTTGGCCAGGCCGCTCTGGCCGAGGACGACATGAAAGGTGTGGATGTCCTCGAGGTTGGCGCTTTGGCTGAGCAGGACGAGGTCGACGTCGCCGCGCGTGCCTATGGTTGAGTAGGCGCGCAGCGAGCGGTCGACGCCGAAGTCCTCGCAGGCGGCGAGGAACTCCTGCTTGTCGGCTGCTCGAAGCTCCGGATCTCGACGGCGCCAGGCTGGATCAACCTTGAAAAACGTGAACTTGGCGAACGTGCGATCGGCCATCGGGGTCACCATAGCGCTCGTTGCTTTGGGGGCGTCCCAGCCGCGCGACGCGGGTGCGGAGGTGACCCTCGTTTGGCTCCCGCCGGGGGTTTCGGTCGGGGAGCTGGCTGGGGAAGGGATGTCGCCGGGGTTGATGAGCGCGGGGCTGGGGACGGTTCCGGCGGAGCAGACTTATCTGGACATGGGGCAGGGCAACCGGGTCTTCGACTCTCTCTATGACTCGGAGCTGTCGCCGGCGCCGGTGCCGCTGAATCGGCCAGTCAGGGATGCGGCGATTCGGGAGCGGGCGGAGTCGGCTCCGGCTGACGTCGAGCCGGGGTTGCTGGCGGAAACGCTCCAAGGGGCGGGGGAGGGGCTGGTGGTGCGGGGCGCCGTCGTGTCTCAGCTGCCGGAACTGGTCGCCGGGCTCCGCGGCGAGGAGCTGCTGATCGCGATCGAGAGGCCGCCGCCGGCGGAGAACCGGGCGCTGGCTGTCGGGATCGCCGGCGCTGGCTACGACGGCAACCTCACCTCCGACAGCACTCGCCTCGACGGCTACGTGCTGTCGACCGACCTGGCCCCGACGATCCTCCGGCACTACGGCATCCCGACCCCGTCGCAGATGTCGGGACAGCCGATCCGGGCGGAGGGGGAGGTGGATCCGGAGGCGGTGACGGCGCTCGGCGACCGGATGGCGGTGATCTCTGACCGGCGGGGGCCGGTCATCGGGCTGAGCCTGCTGGCCTGGGTCCTTGTACTGGGGGTGGCGATCGCGGTCACTCGCGGCGCCGCGGCTCGCGTCGGCGTGCGGGTGGCGGGGCTGGCTGTCGTCTATCTACCGCTGACGCTGCTGGCCGGGGCGGCGGCGGAGCCGGGGGAGGCGGTGGAAATGCTGCTGGCGATGCTCGGCGCGCCGGCGCTGGCGGCGGTGACGCTGGCGCTGATCGGCGGCTACCGGGCACTGGCGGTCGCCTCGGCGCTGACGGTGGCGGCCTACGCGATCGACGTCGTCGCCGGCTCGCCGTTGACGGCGCTGTCGCTGCTCGGGCCAAACCCCGGCCTCGGGGTCCGCTTCTACGGAATCGGCAACGAGCTGGAGGCGCTGCTCGCGGTGCTGATCGTGGCCGGGACGGGGGCGGGGCTGACCGGATTCGGGCCGCGGCTCTCGCCACGGGCCTGCGCCGTCGCCTTTCTGGCGATCGGCTTCGCCGCGGCTGTCGTCTTCGCTGCTGGGCGCTTCGGGGCCGACGTCGGCGCGGCGATCGTCTTTCCGCTCGGGGCGGCGGTCGCGGCCGCTGCCGTCGCGGCTCGCCGGCGTCGCTCGGCGCTCCTCGTCGTCGCCCTGCCGTTCGCGGCCCTGGCGCTGCTCGCCCTGGGCGATCTCGTCTCCGGCGCCAACGCCCACCTCACCCGCTCAGTGCTCGATGCCGGCGGGCTGGGGGGGCTGGCCGACGTCGCCCAGCGGCGGCTGCAGCTCTCGGCTCACAGCTTCTCGCGCCCGATCGTCTTCGTCTTCCTGCCCCTGATCGCCGCCCTCGCCGCCCTCGCGGTGGCCCGGCGCGACCGCCTCCGCGCTTGGCTTGCCGGCCGGCCGGCGATGCGGGCGGGGCTGATCGGCGCCGTCGCCGCCACCGTCGTTGGCACCCTCGCAAACGACTCCGGCGCCCTGCTGCTGGAGATCGGCGCCGCCTATCTACTCGTCTTCGTGGGCTTCGCCTGGGCCGAGGCCAGCGCGAAGCCATCGGCGCAGACAAAAAGGTAGATCCGCAGCCACGACGGGGCCGGGCGATGCCCTACCCTTGGTGGTTCGTGCGGATAGCTCTCGTCTCGCCATATTCCTGGTCCTACCAGGGCGGCGTGAACCGGCACGTTGAGGCGCTTGCCGAGGAGTACCTCGGCCGTGGCCACGACGTTCGTGTGCTTGCCCCCTACGACCCGCCTGGCCGGGTCAGTCGCCTGCTGCACCGGGCGACCGCCGAACCGCGAGAGATGCCGGACTACCTGGTCCCGCTCGGGCGCACGATGGGCTTCGGCGCCAACGGCTCGGTCTCCAACCTCGCCCCCTTCCCGGCCGGCGGCGTGCTCGCCCCGCGGCGCGAGGTGCGGCGGGGCGAGTTCGACGTGATCCACGTCCACGAGCCGCTGGTGCCGCTGGTCGGCTGGAACGCGACGCTGGGGGCGCGGACGCCGGTCGTCGGCACCTTCCACGCCTACTCGACCAAGCCGGTCCCCAACTACATCGCCAACGCCGCCGGCGCCCGCCGCCTCTTCAACCGCCTCTCGGCCCGGATCGCCGTCTCCGAGGCCGCCGCCTGGACCGGCCGCCGCTGGTATGGCGGCGACTACACGATCATTCCCAACGGGGTCGACGTGGACACGGCGCCGAGCGCGCCGCCGCCGCCCGAGGGGGAGCTGCGGGTCCTCTTCGTCGGCCGCCCGGAGGAGCGCAAGGGGCTGCCGATCCTGCTCACCGCCTTCGGCGCCCTGGTCGAGCACGTGCCCTGCCGGCTCACCGTGATCGGCGCCGAGCGCGAGGACGTGCTCCGCTATCTCGCCGACCCCGAGCTGCTGCGCTGGATCGACATCCGCGGCCGGGTCTCCGGCGAGAGCCTCTGGGAGGAGCTGCACGGCGCCGACCTCCTCTGCGCTCCCTCGCTCTCCGGCGAGAGCTTCGGGATGGTCCTGACCGAGGCCTTCGCCGCCGGCACCCCGGTCATCGCCTCCAACATCGCCGGCTACAGCGACGTCGTCAGTGACGGCGTCGACGGCCTGCTGGTCCCCCCGGGCGACCCGCAGCGCTTGGCCGAGGAGCTGCAGCGCGTCCACCACGAGCCGGAGCGCCTGCGGGCGATGGGGGAGGCCGCCCGCCGCAGCGCCCAGCGCTACGCCTGGCCGCGGGTTGCCGATCAGGTGACCGCCGTCTACGAGCGGGCGATCGAGGCGCCGCGGCCGGCTGGGGTCGGCGAGCGCGCGGCCCACTGGGCCGGCCTCCGGCCCGCCGACGGGGGCCCTCGCCACCCGGCGCGGAAACTGCCGACGCTGGACCCGGCGCCGGCCACCTCCGGCAAGCGCGGCCGCCTGCTGGCGCGCCGCCTCGCCCTTGCCGTCGCCGGCGCCCTGGGGATCGGCCTCAGCGTCCTCGCCGCGCAGAAGATCGGCGTCGACAGCGTCGTCCAAAGCATCGTCCGCTCCAACCTCACCTGGGTCCTCGTCGCCTGCGCCCTGATGGCCGCCTCGCTCTTCTTCCGCGCCGCCTCCTGGTTCTGGATCGCCTGCGCGGCCCTGCCCAACCGGCCGGTCCGCCGCCGCGACGTCACCTCGGCGACGATGATCGGGGTGTTGATGTCGGCCACCCTGCCCGCCCGCCTCGGCGAGCCGGCTCGCGCCCTCGCCCTCGCCCGCCGCACCGGCCGCATGCGGGAAACCTTCCCGGTCCTGCTCGGCACCCTGGTCTCCCAGACCATGCTCAACCTGGTGGCGCTGGCTCTGCTCGGGGTGATCATCGTCACCTCCACGCCGCTATTCCACTCCGGCACCCAGAAGCTGTTCGCCTTCAGCCTGGTGCCGCTGCTGCTCCTCCTCGTCGTCCTCGTCGCGCCGGTGCTGATGCGGCGCAATGGCAACGGCCGCCTGGCCCGCCTCGGCGCCTCGCTGCACCGGGCGCTGGTCCAGGTGCGGGCCGGCCTCGCCGTCTTCCGCGACCCGCGGCGGGGCGCTGCAGCCGCGGCGGCCCAGCTCGGCGCCTGGGCGATCCAGCTTGCGGCCTGCTGGGCGCTGCTCTACGCGCTCGGCCTCGACGGCCAGGCGGGGATCGGCGCCGCTGCCGCCGTTCTCTTCGCGGTCAACGTCACCGCGGTCGTCCCGGCGACCCCTTCGAACATCGGCGTCTTCCAGCTGGCGGTTATCAGCGTCCTCCACACCGGCTTCGACGTCGGCACGGCCGACGCCCTCGCCTACGGGGTCATCCTGCAGGCGGTCGAGATCGCCACCGCGGTTGCCCTGGGCCTGCCGGCCCTGGTCCGCGAGGGCCTCACCTGGAGCGACCTGCGGGTGCAGGCGCTTTCCACCGCCCCGGTGCACCTCGAGCCGGAGCCACGCGAGCGCTCAGCGGCCAATCGCGAAGGCGTCGTTTAAGCAAGAAGTCCTTAATTATAAAAAACTCTCGTGTCTTCCACTAGGATGGCCTCGGAGGCGTAACCAGTCCAATCCGACAGGGGGTGACTCCGAGAAGGCATGGCGACGTTCGACGCCACCGCATCGATCGACCGGGAGGTTCGCGCAGGCAGTCGTGTGCTGTCGGTGTTCGAGAACCCCCTGAACACGCGGATCCTTCGTGTCCACGCCGAGGGGCCCCAGCGCCTCGCCGAACTGCAGGAGAAGGTCGGCTGGCCGGCGCCGACCACCGTGCGCGCCGCCGTCTCCGGCCTTCGCGAGGTCGGCGCGCTGACGAAACTGACCGTCGGCAACTCCCCCTACGCCGTCGCCACCGTGCTCAGCCCGGCCGGCGAGGAGATGCTCTCCGTCGCCGACGCGCTCGAGGCCTGGCTGGCGCTATGCCCAAACGGGCCGATCTCCCCCGAGGTCGGCGCGGCGAGGGGTGCCGTCAAAGCCCTGGCCGGCGGCTGGAGCTCCACCCTGATGCGGGTGCTTGCGAACCGCCCCATCACTCTTACCGAGCTGCACAGCGTCATCCCCGACATCAGCTATCCGGCGCTCGAGCGCCGGGTCTCGTGGATGCGCGCGACCGGCCAGCTCGAAACCGTGGAAAGGGAGGGGAGAGGCACGCCTTACGTGGCCACCGACTGGCTGCGCCGCGCGATCGCCCCGCTCTGCGCCGCCGGTCGCTGCGAGCGTCGCCACATGGAGGGGGAGAGCGCCCCGATCACGAGCGTCGAGGTCGAGGCGTGCCTCCTGCTGGCGACTCCCCTTGCCCCGCTTCCCGAGGGCGCCAGCGGCAGCTGCATGGTGGGGGTGCGGACCGACGCCGATGAGGAGGGGCCGGGCCTCGCCGGCGTCACCGTGGAGGTCGACCGGGGCCAGGTCGTCTCCTGCACACCCGAGGTCAGCGCGAAGCCGTCGACCTGGGCGGTCGGGACACCGGAGACCCTGCTCGACGCCATCATCGACGGCCGCATCGAAAACCTCCGCATCGGTGGCGTCAACCCCCAGCTAGGCCTCGACCTCGTCAACGGCATCCACTTCGCCCTGTTCGCCGATCGCTGACACGCAATCCCACACATCCGCCGATCTGCGGTGCTTGATCGCTCAGTAGCGCTTGAGGTATGGATGGAACAAAGCTCGGGACCCCGGCGCATCGCCGAGGCCCCGATACATCACACACCCGGGAGGCTACAACCATGCTCAAGAAGACGATGCTGCTCGCCAGCATGGCGTTAGCGATTGCGGCCTTAGTGGCGCCGGCGATCGCATCTGCGGAGGGGACACTTACCCACGAAGGCAAACCGGTTCCGACAGGCAACCATGTCGTGCTGATCTTCACCGGCTCTATGGAGTTCGATATTCCAGATCTCGACTCCGGCTACACATGTGAAGTCGAAGCAAGATCCGAACTCGTGTCTGGGCACCCGTCTACAGGTGTGACCACTTTCAGTATCCTCAATACATCAAACTGCGATGGCACAGGCCTCCTCGCGGACTGTGAATTGGTGGCTGACAGCACGAATTTTCTGTATCACATCGCCGTGACCTCCACCGATTTCGTCGTCACGAAGACTGGTGGCACAATTGTCATCAACAACACGTTTGACGGAAATTGCATCGTGCCGTCTGCGGAACTTACATTCGAGGAAATAACAGCAACTCCGAACAGCACGTCGTCGATTGCAACAATTAGCCTCCACGGAGACGGCGTCGATGACGTCACCGGCCTTCCGATCACAGCGACAGGTGACCTGTTCGCCTATCCGACAGGCACATACGGGATTGAATAGGGCTGTAAAGGGCTTGGGCAGCCCCGCAGGCTCGTCAATCCGCGCCCCCGTCGATCCGCGGAGCTTGATCGCTCAGTCACCCCTGAGGTATGGATGGAGCAAGCTCGGGGCCCCGGCACTCCGCCGAGGCCCCGATACATCACACACACAGGAGGAGCACGACCATGCTCAAGAAGACGATGTTGCTCGCCAGCATGGCGCTAGCGGTCGCGGTCTTTGCCGTTCCGGCCATCGCGTCGGCGGCGGGGACAATTACTCACAACGGCCAGCCGGTCGCGACAAACACCACAGTCGAGCTGACTCTCGCAGGCTTTATGGAGTTCGATATCCCAGCCCTTGACTCCGGTTACAGATGTGATGTGGAAGCAACAGTCGATCTGGTGTCCGGGCATCCGTCCACAGGCTCGACCACCTTCGAGATCATCAACACAGAGAACTGCGTGGGAACAGGACTTTTCGCGGGTTGCGAGTTGGAGGAGCACAGCACGAATGACCCCTTCCACGTCGCCGTGACGTCCACCGACTTTGTAATCACCAAGTCTGGTGGAACATTGGTAACGAGCAGTGAATGTGATCCAACATGCATTGTGCCGGCGCTGGAATTTACATTCGAGGAAACAACAGTTACTCCGAATAATGCAAACTCAATTTCAACAGTCACTCTTCACGGGGACGGTGTTGAGGATGTCACCGGACTTCCAACCACACTCACAGGCGACCTATTTGTTGACCCCGCAGGCACATACGGGATCGAATAGCTGTTGAAGGCAACTGACATGCGATGAGCGAGGGCCGTCGCAAGGCGGCCCCTCGCGCGCGCCAATCCGCGCAGCTTGATTGCTCAACATCCCTGGGGTATGAATGGAGGCAAGCTCGACGCCCCGGCGCTCCGCCGAGACCTGATACATCACACGCCAGGAGGGAACAACTATGCTCAAGAAGACGATCCTGCTCGCCAGCATGGCGTCAGCAGCTTTCACCGTCCCGACTATGGCTTCCGCCGCGGGGACATTGACCCATGAAGGAGTTCCGGTCCCGACAAATGAAACGGTGAGCGCGCAAGTCAGCGGTTTTGTGGAGATCGATCTCCCCGCTCTTGAATCTGGCTACGGATGCGAAGCGGAAGCAGAAGTGGAACTTGTCTCGGGGCATCCGTCAACAGGTACGTCTGTCCTCGAAATCCCCAGCACAGACAATTGTCAGGGCACCGGCCTTTTGGCAGGATGCGAACTGGAAGCGCATGAAAGCAATGGCCCGTTCGATGTCGTCGCCGGCGCCAACGACTTCACGGTCACGAACCCTGGAGGCGTAATGACGCTATCTAGTGCGTTCGATGAAAATTGCATCGTTCCGGGAGGGGAAATGACATTTGCGGAAGTGCTCGTGACTCCGGACAACACTGAATCTATTTCGTCAGTCACCCTCTCGGGAGAAGGCGTCGACGATGTCACCGAACTTGCGCTCACCGTCACAGGGGAACTAGCGGTCGAACCTGCGGGCACATACGGGATCGAATAGGCCTGGTATGTCGCAAAGGAACACGTAGGGCCACCGCTAGCGGCCCTACGTGGCCTGCGAATCCGCGCATCCTCGATGCGCCGTACTGCTCGCCAGCATGGCGTTGGCGGGCGCGGCCTTCGCCATCCGGGCCATCGCATCCGCGGAAGGGTCATTGACTCACGAAGGCAACCAGGTTCCGACAGGCGGCCCCGTTCAGTTCAGACCCCTCGCATTCGACTACACATGTGAAGTCGAAGCAAACGTCGACCTCGTTCCGGGCACCCGTTCACAGGCTCGACCAGCTTCGACATCATCAACACAGAGAACTGCGATGGCGCAGGCCTTTTGCAGAGTGTGAAATGGACGCGAATAGCACGAATAATATTCACATGCGAGCTATAGCAGCAACTCCGAACCACGCGGAAGCGATCTCAACAGTCAACCTCTCTGGCGAAGGAGTTGAAGACGCCACCGAACTACCGATCAGAGTGAAGGTGACCTGCCGTCTCTCCCGCAGGCACATAGAGATCGAATAGAACGACTTAGAGCGGTCGATGATCGAGGCAGACGGGCTGTTTGTATAGAAAGTCGTAAACCCGCAAATCCGCGCGCCTGTCAATCTGCGGGCCTTGATCGCTAAGTGGTTCTTGAGGTATGGATGAAGCAAAAGCTGGGGGTTCGGCACTTCGCCGAGGCCCCGATACATCACACCTAGGAAGGCACAACCATGCTCAAGAAGACGATGCTGCTCGCTGGAGTGGCGTTAGCGACTTTCGCCGTCCCAACTATGGCGTCAGCGGCAGGGACACTGACCCATGAAGGCGTACCGCTCCCGACAGCTCAGCCGGCAGCCGCGCAAGTCAGCGGTTTTGTGGAAATCGATATCCCGGCCATCGCATCTGGCTACGGTTGCGAAGCGGAAGCAGAAGTGGAACTCGCCTCGGGGCATCCGTCAACAGGTACGTCTAGTCTCTCGGTCATCAGCACAGAAAACTGTGTAGGCACGGGCCTTTATTCAGAATGTGAACTGGAAGCGCACGAAATCAATGACCCGTTCCATGTCATTGCTGGCTCCGAAGACTTCACGGTCACGAAGCCCGGAGGCGTGATGACCCTATCTACTTTGTTCAATGCAAATTGTATCGTTCCCGCCGGGGAAATAACATTTGCGGAAGTGGTCGTGACTCCGGATAACACTCAAGCTATTTCGTCAGTCACTCTCTCTGGAGAAGGCATCGACGATGTCACCGAACTTCCGCTCCTCGCCACAGGTGAACTGGTAGTCGAACCCGCTGGCACATACGGGATCGAATAGGCCTGTAGACGCGGCCGACATCGATAAGGCAGCGGGGCCGCCATCGGTGGCGGCCCCGCACCCGCGGATCCGCACAAACGCGGATCCGCGGCGCTTGATCGCTCGATAGCTCTTGAAGTATTGATTGGGAGCAAGCTCGGGCTGTTGGCGCTCCGCCGAAGCCCGATACATCACACACAGGAGGGCATAAGCATGCTCAAGAAGACGATGCTGCTCGCCAGCATGGCGCTAGCGGTCGCGGCGATCACAATTCCGGCTATGGCGTCCGCAGAAGGCGCGCTGACCCATGAAGGAGTCCCGGTCCCGACAAACGAACCCATCACGCTGAGCCTAAGTGGCTTTCTGGAGTTCGACATCCCCGACATCGCGTCGGGTTACGGATGCGAATTCGAATCGGAAGCTGAACTTGTATATGCCCACCCTGGTACGGCTACTTTTGAACTCGTCAACACAGAAAACTGCGTGGGGTCAGGTCTTCTTGCAGAATGTGAACTGATAGCGCATGAAGTGAATGATCCATATCAGGTCGCTGTGACCTCCACCAAGTTTATTGTCACGAAGGCTGGGGGCACAATTGTCAAAAACAACGTATTTGACGAAAACTGCCTCGTGCCTGCGGGGGAATTCACATTCGAGAAGATCAAGGCGACCCCAAACAACACGTCGTCGATTTCAACATTTACCATCCACGGTTACGGCACCGAAGATGTCACCGAACTTCCAATCACACTTACAGGCGATATGTCCGTCGAACCTGCGGGCACATACGGAATTGAATAGGCCTGCGGACGCGGCTGACATGAAATTTGGGACTTTGGTGGAGCCTCTGTGTTTAGTGGCCCCACCAATGCCCCGATACATCACACACAGGAGGGCATAAACATGCTCAAGAAGACGATGCTGCTCGCCAGCATGGCGCTAGCGGTTGCGGCCTTCGCCGTCCCGGCCGTCGCGTCGGCGGAGGGGACAATCACTCACGATGGCCAGCCGGTCCCGACAAACAACGTTGTCGAGCTGACTCTCTCTGGCTTTATGGAGTTCGATATCCCAGCCCTTGACTCCGGCTACGGATGCGACGTGGAAGCAACAGTCGAACTCGTGTCCGGGCACCCGTCCACAGGGACGACCAGCTTCGACATCGTCAACACAGAGACATGTGTGGGCACAGGCTTGCTCGCTGACTGCGAATTGGTCGAAGATGAAACGAATGCTCCGTATCACGTCGCCGTTAGCTCCGAAGACTTCACGGTCACGAAGCCAGGTGGTGTGATTGAAATTAACAACCTGTTCGATGAAGGCTGCATCGTGCCGGCAGCGCAGCTTACATTCAATGAAGTAACAATGACTCCGGATGACCCGACGTCGATCTCAACAGTCACTCTCTCGGGAGAAGGCGTCAACGACGCCATCGAGCTCCCGTTCCTCGTTACAGGTGATCTATCCGTGGAACCCGCAGGAACATACGGGCTCGAATAAGGCCAGCACCAGAGTGACGTAAGGGGATGCGGGTCGCCGGCTGGCAACGACCGCTGATTCACAGCGTCGATTAGCGCGCGCGAATCCTCGACATCCTGTGATTTGGAGGGAAAAAGAAGGTCGGATGCTTTTGGGGAGCGCAAGTCAGGCGATCAAGTATTGAGAGACTTGACTAATCAACCAACAATCCGGTATGTATGACGAGACAGCTCGGGACTTGGCCAATGGCCGAGGCCCCGGTACATCACACACAGGAGGACATAAGCATGCTCAAGAAGATGATGCTGCTCGCTAGCATGGCGCTAGCGGTCGCGGCCTTCGCCGTCCCGGCGATCGCATCGGCGGAAGGGACACTCACTCACGATAGCGTCCCGGTACCGACAAATAACGTCGTCGAGCTGACCCTTACCGGCTTCGCTGAGTTCGATGTGCCAGCCCTTGACGCCGGCTACGGATGCGACGTGGAAGCAACAGTCGAACTCGTGTCCGGGCACCCGTCCACAGGGACGACCAGCTTCGACATCGTCAACACAGAGACATGTGTGGGCACAGGCCTGCTCGCTGACTGCGAATTGGTCGAAGATGAAACGAATGCTCCGTATCACGTCGCCGTTGGCTCCGAAGACTTCACGGTCACGAAGCCAGGTGGTGTGATTGAAATTAACAACCTGTTCGATGAAGGCTGCATCGTGCCGGCAGCGCAGCTTACATTCAATGAAGTAACAGTGACTCCGGATGATCCGACGTCGATCTCAACAGTCACTCTCTCGGGAGAAGGCGTTGATGACGTCACCGGACTCCCGATTTTGGCTACAGGTGATTTGGACGTTAATCCCGAAGGAACATACGGGATCGAATAAACACGAGTAGCGATTATCAGCAGCCGTCTTGCATAGGCGAGCTTGCGAGTACGAGGCGGACCCCGGCGCGACGATGCTGGGGTCCGCCTCGGTTTAGTTCGCAATAACGGCGACGTACCTTGACAAAGCGGTGATCGTTCCTTATGGTCTCCGAACTAGCCCGTTGGGAGCGGGCAATTTTTGGGACTAAAGCTGGAGCAAGGCGGGCGAGCAGGGACTTGGGCCCGGGGCAGAGCCCGAGACCAGCGGAACAGGAGAGAAATACCGTGGCACGTCACTCAAAGGTCTTAGCCGCTATCGCGTCGTTGCTTGCTTTTCTCGCGCTTGCGCCGCTCGCCTCCGCCGCGCCGAAAACGATCCTCGCCGAGGTCGGAACCGTCTCTGGTGGAAATGGCGCAGCGGGAGGCCTCTTCAATACGCCTCGTGGTGTTGCTCTTAATCGGACCGGCGCCGGTGGCGTACCAAAAGGAACCTTTTATGTTCTCGAGCAGGGCAACGCTCGAATACAGCAGTTCAAGCCAGGAGGTGAATTCGCCCGCGCCTGGGGGGCGGGGGTGCTCAGCGGCAACAGCGACGTATTCGAGGTCTGCACTGTTGCCGCTAACTGCAAAGCGGGCGCTGTCTCGTCAATTGCGGGCGGTTACAACTTTGGCTCGGCTACCGCCTCTACGTCAGGCATCGCGGTCGATCAGTCGACGGGCACCCTCTACGTCTCCGATCCTGGCAATAGGCGCATCGATGTCTTCAGCGCCAGCGGCACTTTCCGAGGAGCCTTCGGATGGGCGGTGAGGCTGAATGGCGAAGCTGCCGCCCTGCAGTTCTGCACCACCGCGACCGAATGCAAAGCCGGGAGCAACGGCGCGAACGCCGGACAGTTCGCTGCTGTCATGGGTGGCATCGCCGTGGCTCCCGTGGGAGCGCCGAACGCCGGCGACGTCTTCATCGCCAGCGGGACCAACCGGCGAGTCGACCAGTTCAAGCCGACGCTCGAAGGCGGCGCCGTCACGGGCGTCTCATTCGTCCGGGGCTTTGGCTGGGACGTGGCTAACACCGGCGACCCAGGCAACACCGGCACTGTCCAGTTCGAGGTCTGCTCCACCGCCTGCAAGGTGGCCGGCACCGCAGGCGCTCAAGCAGGAAACTTTGCGACCACCTCCCCCACCGATGTCGCCGTGGACTCTGAAGGAAACGTCTTCGCCCTAGACAAGGGGAACAAACGGGTGCAGGAGTTTAGCCCTGTGCCGGCACCGATCGAACCTGCCTTCGGCTCTGGAGCTATTGGCACCACCTTTGGCACGGACGCCAATCTCCTACAGAACATCGCTATCGACAGCTCCACTACGCCTAACCACCTGATGGTCTCCGGCAAGCGGAGCGCGGCTGGGGGCAAAGTCGCGGTACTCGAGCTCGACCACTCCGGCGTGCTGGTAGACGTACATGGGCCGGAATTGTCAGCGACTGAATCAACCGGCCTCGCGGTTGCCCCCGCCTCCCTGGCTGGCTACATCTATCTTGCTACGCCGAGTCCCAACCGCATTGTCGTCCTCGGTGATAGCACGGCAACGCCCACGATCGAAGCCGCCGATCCGCCCACCGCGACCACCGCGATGTTGCACGGCCAGATCGTCTCTAACAACGCCGAAACCTCTTATCGTTTCGAATACTCGGCCGACGAAGGCAAAACGTGGTTCAAATTACCCGCCTCTGACGTCACCGTTCCGCCCAGCCCGGGCAGTGTCCCGGTGAGCCAGGAAGCGACCGGGCTCCTGCCCAATACGAAATATCTATTTCGGCTGGTCTCATTGCGGCCGGTGGGGGGGTTCAGCTTCATCTCCGACACCGAAGCGTTCACGACGCTGGCCGCGCCACCTGCGGCTCCTGATGTGAGTGCTGTGGGCATCGGCAACACTTCGGCTCGGCTGGTCGGCCAGGTCAACCCGAACTCAGCAGCGACCACCTACGTCTTCGAGTACGGAACCACGCCGAGCTTCAGTTCGTCAACGGCGATGGGAAGCGCAGGTAGCGGATCCAGCGCCGCGGTCGTCTCGCAAACCATCGCCGGTCTCAGCCCTGGGACGACCTATTTCTTCCATCTGGTCGCCACCAACTCGGCTGGCTCGACCCCAAGCCCCACCCGGACCTTTACCACCAGGATGCAGCCCTTGCCGCCGCCCCCCATTCGTGGCTATGAGATGGTGAGTCCCCCTGACAAGAACTTCGGCGCGGTCGATGGGTTCGGCGGAGCCAAGGCGATCGGCAGTTGGGATGGGGAATCGGCAGCATTCTGCACCTCGGCACAGTTCGGCGAGGATCCGCCACTGTCGACGCTGCCCTGCATCGACTATGTGAGTGAGCGCAGCGACGAAGGCTGGAAGACGAGCAGCGTTTATGGGTCGTTCTGTACCCACGACCCAAACGACCCAGTCGCCGCGACCGCGAAGGCGGAGGTAAAAGGCTACTCGCCAGATCTCGATCTCAGCGCCTTTTGGCGGCCGGATCTTCCTGGTTGTGGAATCCAGCCACTGGATATCAGTGCTCCGCTCGGAACCAATCTCTACCGTAAGGATTTCAGCGCCAACCCGGCTACCTACGATCTGCTGACTCCCAAACCCCTCGCCTCGCCAACGCTCGTTGGGGAAAATGGAGTCTATGCTGCGGCCAGCGACGACTTCAGCCACATTGTTTATTCCAGTACCGGGCTGCAGACCAAAGAAGCGACGGGCACGTTCCACAAGCTCTTCGAGTGGGATCACGGAACGCTGCGACTTGTCTCCAAAGATGCCAGCGACGAATCGTTCACAACGTCCTCATGGATCCCCTACTCGAGTGAAGTCGGAAGCTCCGATGGCGTCAACTCGGTCTCCGCCAACGGCAACCGCATTTTCTTCCAGAATCCGGTCAACTCGTTTACCAAAAATTGTGAAGTCAGCTGCAATGTTTACCTGCGCGAAAGCGGGACGACCACCCATGAGGTGTCTGCGTCGGAGCGGACGCCGCTAGATCCGGGCGGAGTCAAACCGGCGGCCTTCGAGTGGGCATCCACCAACGGCTCGGTGGCCTACTTTCTGAGCTGCGAGAAACTCACCAACAACTCGACCGCAGTCTCGACCCCCGCTACCTCTTGCACCACCGCAAGCCAGAGCCAGGATCTCTATCGCTGGGATGCTGGCGCCGCCTCGGGGAGCCACCTCACCGACCTCGCGGTCGACAACGAACCCACCGACGGACCCTCCGCCAAAGTACTCGGCATGATAGGCAGCAGCGATAACGGAGACACGGTCTACTTCGCCGCCGAAGGCCAGATCGTCGCTGGCAAATCGACGGCGGCGGGAGCCAAGGTCTATCGCGTGGTTTGGAACGGCGGCGCCCCGACGGTCGAGTATCTGGCCACGATCGAGACGGGCCAGCCTGGTGAGCAGAACTGGTCGACCAGGGAGAACTCCGGGGCGGGAGGTGAGCCAGCCAGTCGCCTGACGACGCCCGATGGCGCTTATCTCTTGATCGAGACCGCCAAAGTGCTCGACCCCGGCGCTGACTACGACTCCGATGCCGATGTCTATCGTTGGAGCCAGCAGGCCGGCTGGAGCTGTGCTTCCTGTCAACCCCTCGGCACTTCTTCGAGTGGCGCGTCGAGCTTCGACGCGAAGCTCTTCCGCAATGGCACCGTTCTGAAACGAACGGGTCACGAGCTGCGGATCGTGATGAGCGACGATGGCCAGCAGGTCTTCTTCGGCACCAATGACCCGCTTGCAGCCGCGGACACCAACGGGCGCCAAGATGTCTATGAGTGGCACGACGGCGCCGTCAGCCTGATCTCCGACGGCGGCGACGTTGGGGGCACGCTGCTCGGGGCGAGCCGCTCGGGGAGGGACGTGTTCTTCTTCACCACCCAGCAGCTGGTCGGCTGGGACACGGACCCCTACAGCGACATCTACGACGCCCGAATCGGTGGAGGGTTCCCGGAACCCCCCGCAAGCGTCCCTCCCTGCGAGGGCGACGATTGCCAGGGCGTCGTGCAATCGACCCCGCCGGGATCGGCCCAGCTGGGGTCGGTGCTGCCCAGCTCGGGCAACACCGCATCGGGCCGCAAGCCGAAGCGTTGCAATCGCATCTCGCAGGGTGCGCAGCACAAGCGCCGGCAGGCGAAGCGGGCCGACGGCAAACAGGCTAGGAGCCTGAGCCGGCAGGCGGGCAAGCTGGACCGGAAGTTCAAGTCCTGCAAACGAGCGCAGGGCAAAGGGAGGCAGGGATCGTGATCCGCAGGAAAACGAAGACGACCGCAGAGACCGCGAAGGAGATCACGATGAAGAAGAACGTAAGGACGACCCGCAAGTTCAGGGCCCTGGGGGTAGCGCTGGCGGTAGAGCTGGCAATGCTGACGATGGCCGCTCCCGCTCTTGCCGCGTGGTCGATCGAAAGCTTCGATGGCAGCGTCCTGGCCGAGAGCGGCGAAGCGACTACGCAGGCGGGCGGGCACCCCTTCAGCGCCACGACGAGCTTCTTCGTATCGACCACGACCACCCCGGGCGGGCTGCACAAAGTGTCGACTGAGGACCTCAAGAATGCCTTCGTCGAACTTCCTCCCGGCATGGTCGGCAACCCTCAGGTAGCCGAAAAGTGCACCGAGGACGAACTGCAGATATTCGGCGCCGCCGCCGAAAACCCCCCCAACCCGGGTGCGGAAATCGGCGTACCGCTGTGCCCGCTGGGTAGCCAGGTCGGTACGGTGACGGTCTGGGAAAACGGCAACCTTGTCGGCTTAGAGCCGAAGCCGCTCAGCTATCCAGTCTACGAGATGGAGCCCCCGAAAGGCGTACCCGCTCTGTTCGGCTTCAATGTCGGCAGCACCGTCGTCCACGTCAGCGCGAAAGTTCGTACGGGCCAGGACTATGGAATAACCGCGGGTGCTATTAACGCTTCCTCGGTCCTGCCGATCGCCGGAGTTACCTTCACCTTCTGGGGGGTGCCAGCCGACGACCACTGGGACTCGATTCGCGGAGGCTGCATGGTCAACGCCACCGGCGAACCAGAGGAAAACGAGCTTGGATGCCCATTCGGACTTGACCTTCCGCCGAAAGCTTTCTTTAGCCTGCCTACCACCTGCATAGGCCCGGTGGCCACGAATCTGGAGGCGACCAGCTGGCAAGGGAGCACCACCACCGCGAGCTTCCTCTCCCACGATAATTCGATCCCGTCCAAACTGGTCGGCGGCGAAGAATGCGAGACCGTTCCCTTCGACCCGACTTTTAGCGCGCAGCCGGAAACCAGCAAGGCCGAGTCGCCGAC
>Ga0193706_1000258_pt1 | contig 34205 bp, 22 predicted proteins | sample U3c1metaG_FD_160130 | JGI IMG/M metagenome (GOLD analysis project Ga0193706, IMG submission 160130) | Soil microbial communities from a riparian zone of the East river system, Colorado, United States - U3c1 | ecosystem: Environmental > Terrestrial > Soil > Riparian zone | place: USA: East River... | reverse complement strand
GGCGTCAAATTCAAAATCCTCCACCGTGATGCCCACCGTCAGCCCTTTGATCATCAACGCCACGCCCGTTGCCGGATGCACACGTGCGCGGCGCATCGTTGGATAGGTCCACCCTGCGCACTCGAATCCGCCGTACAAGCTCATCCCGTCGAAGGTCGCGTCGATCGTGAGCGCGTCGGTGTAGCCCGCGCCGTCGTCGCACGCGTAGACGCGCATGACATTGCCCTTCGCTCCTTGCAGCGCTTTTGCCAGCGTCTTGTAAGGCGCCGACCGCGTTCCCACTCCCGTCGTGTCGCTCCCTTGCGGCGACACGAATACGCCGTACTTCTCGCTGATCAAACAACTGCTTTCCACGGGCGACTTCGACGTCCCGGGGTCGCACGCGTCCGGTTCGCTGGCCATGTCGACGACGGTGACGTCGGGGACGACCATGTCGCGGCCCGTATCGTCGGGGGACGTCATGTCCTGGCGGGCGTCGGTATCCCGTGCGTCCGCGCGCACGTCATCCGGAGGCTTCACGCCGTCGACCGAAACGTCGGCGTCCGCGGGCGTGGACCCATCCTCGGGTGTGCTGACGTCGCCCTCGCCGGAACCGTCATCTCCGCCGTCGCTCATCGACGCGCCTGCGGCGCCTGCGGCGCCCGCGGACCCAGGAGGGCAAGTGGCTGACTCTTCGCAAGTCGTTTCGGTAGGGCCGCACGCGATCGACGTCGTCGTCGCTACCACGCCACTGCCAACTGCCAGCCACGCCCATCGTCGTCGCATGTCGCCTCCCAGCGCTTCTCGCCGTCTAGTAGTGACCCACAATTCCCAAAATGGCGCCATCGCCCGTGGGGCCGATGCTCGCGTAGGGGGCCACGGTGGATCGCGGCCAGAGAAAGAAAGTTGCTAGCGTCGCAGCGCCGAGCACGCCGGCGACGATGAACGACCCTTGTCCAACGGCATTGGCGCGGTTGCGGCGTTCGAGCGTGTCCGTGAGCTTGGCGCACGATCGGACAGTAGCGCTCGCGCCCGTGCACGCGGTCGGCCCGAGCTCCTGCGCGACCTTGGCCCGCTGGACGGTGGCGTCTTCGTCGAGCGACGCGCCTTGCAACGAGAGCCCGATCCCGAATCCCGTCGCCAAGGCGGTAAGACCAGCTCCGCTGAGGAGCACGATGGTGCGCGTCTCGATGCCGCTGCGCTCGACCTTGTCGCTGGAAGGCGGAAATGGATGGGAGCCCGCAACGGGCGTCCGATCGGGCAGCGGCGCGATGATCGCCGGTTCGATGAGCGCTGGGCGCATCAGCGACGCTGCTTCTGTTGGAACGGGCCCGCTCGCACGCAGCGACACCTTCAGCCGAACGACGCGGTTTGGTTCGAAGGACTGCGTTTGCTCGTAGAGGTCGTAGCCGTCCTTCTGAACCCGCACCACCCGCTGCCCCGGCTCGACGTAGATGGGATCGACGCCGAGCGGCGATCGACCGGATATCTCACCATCGACGGCGATCTCCGCGCCGATCACGTCGACTTCGAGAAGCAGCTTGCCGATCTTGGTCTCCGCTTCGGCCAGCGATTTCTTGGCCGACTCGCGTTCGGCGGAGGTTCCGAAAGTGGTGTCGCGAATGAAGGTCGACAGATGCCGCGCGGCGTCGACATGGTGGCCGGTCTTGAGCTCGGCTTGGCCGAGGTTGCGCAGCACCGAGGGGTGAGGTTTGAGCGCATAGGCCTGTTGAAAGGCGACGCGTGCTGCTTCGTAGTTGCGGGAATCGGCCGCGGCGACCCCTTCTTGAAAACGCTTGCGCGCCACTTTGATCTGCTCGGGCGCGGGGTCGGCGAACGATGGCAACGTCCAGGCAAGGACGAGTGCAACTCCAAAGAAGCGATGAAGTCGTCCGTAGCCCATCATGAAATGGTCGTATCGCACGTTCCGCCTCGAGGCTAAAAGCCTGGATCGCGAAAAAATTCGGGAGTCCCCGGTCGCCGCCTCACGGGCGCGCTCGGAATTTTACCGGCGGAAGAAGGCGCTGGCGCGGAAACGGGCGCCGGTGCGGTGGTCGCTTCGAGGCGCGGGACGCGCGAAGGTGCGGCAGTGGGCACGGCGAGGGGAGGCGCGGCCAGAGGTGGTGGCGCGGTCGCCACGGCTGCGCTCGAAGCCGGAAAATCTCGGGGAACCTCGCTGGCGAGCACCGATCGGGACGACCGGCTGCTGTCGCGCGACAGGCCCGCGCGCATCGCGACCACACTGGCTGCAAAGACCAGCAGTGACGCCGCCGCGACGAGGGCCCACCGCGGAAACGGCTGGTAGGGAATGATGCGCACGGGCACTGTATCGATCTGGACGGACGTTTGGCTCGCGACGGCGCGCGCCTCCGCCGGCGGTTCGATAAGTTCTGGCGGTTCGATAAGTCCTCGGTGGGCGAAAAACGCCGCTTCGGTTTCAAAGTCGTCGCCGAAGGAGACGTCGATGGACGTCGTGTGGAACGGCGCATCGGCAAGCGGCGTTGCGTCAGGGGTACCCTCCAGCGTGATGTCGATCGATTCGCCGACATCCGATACAGATGCATCGGTCGCTGGCGGCGACGCATGCAAAAGAGGCTCGGGCGGACGCGCGTCGGGATACGTGGCCGTCGTCGCTCTGCGCGGCAGTTTCCAACCGTCGTAGAGTGGGTCGGCGGAATCGCGCAGACCTTCTTTCAGCGAAGCGAGCGCCTCGGCCATTCTCGGCCGGTCACCGAACGGATGGGACGGGCCTCTTCCACTCATGAGCGCGTGCTCCTGCCGCGGGGCGAACGCTTCGTCGAACAAGGGTCGCATGAAGCTCGTGATCCCCCGTTCGGGAAACGGAAGCGGCTGGTTGCGCAAAATCGTCGCCCCATCATGCGTGCCTCAGAGCCCCGAGGGGGGAAGGATGGTTTTCGCGTTTGGCTCGTTGCCGGGAACCAAGGGTGCGGCTCGCCTCGCATCCGAACGGCGTGCGGCCTCCTCCGCGCCGAGCGCGGGCGTGCTCGCGGGCGGCGGCATTTTCGCGCCGGCACGGGGCGCGCGAACGGTAACGGCCTCCGCGGTCGAGGCGCGCGTCGACGGGAGGCTCGTATTTCCCGCCGTCACGATGGCCGACAGGGTTGGTGCCGCCGACCCGGCTGGGATCGCGACGCTCGCCGGCGATGGGCTCGACGGCGGCGGCTGCGGACGCGCCAGCGTGGACGTGGAGCTCGGCGTGCGATGGTGCCTCGTCCACATGACACCGAGAATCGCCGGCGGCACACCAATGAGGGCGCCGAGGCCCACCGTGGCGGCCGCGCGCCGGAAGAGCGGTTGGCGCCAGAAAGCGAGCCACGGTTCCCGCCTCAAGGCGATCTCGTACGAGTCTTCGGACTGCGCATCGGCAGCACGAACGAAACCAATCGGATTGGTTTGTGTGGTGCGGTTACGCACGTCGTCAGGCGGCAGCCCGCGATCGGTCAGATCGCTTCCCTGCCCGCTCTGGGGCGGCGGAAAACCGGGCACCGACGAGCTCGACAGAAGGACCGTCGGCACATACCCCGGCGCCGGTGTCGAGCCATCCAACGTAAAGTCGATAGGGATCTGAGTTTCGGTCGGAAAATCGTGGGGGTCGGCGGCCCGAACGTCGGCCACGGTGTCCGGCGAAGCGGTTGGCGGCGGAGGGGCAGCCCGCGGGCCCGGAGTGGATCGCGGCGGGGCGCCAAATTTTTGGCGCAGACCTTCGCCGACCGCAGAAACCCCCATGCCGTCGAGCTGGTTTTCGCCGACGAACCTTTTCCGCGCCGCCCGAAGCTCGCGCGAAAGGGCGGCCATGTTGGCAAATCGGTGCTCTCGATCTTTGACGATGGTCCGATCGACGATCGCCGAGACGTAGCGGGGGCAGCCGAGCGCGACGTCCGACAGCGGCTTCGGCGTCATCTGTAGCTGCATCAGCGCGACTTGCTCGATGCCTTGCGGCAGTGCGGTCCCGTCCCCCGGCGTCAGCGCGTGGCGTCCGGCAATCATCTCATAGAGGATGAGGCCGAGGGCATAGACGTCGGCGCGGGCATCGACGCGCAGCCCCTTGATCTGCTCGGGCGACATGTACGCCGTCGTTCCGACGACCCGCATGCGATCGGTGCTGTTCAAACCGTAGCCGGTGAATTTTCCCGTCCCGAGATCGAGCACCTTGACGACGTTGTCGGCGGTGACAAATACGTTTTCCGGCTTGAGATCGCGGTGGATGACGTTGACCCCGTGCACCGCGTCCACGCCGTCGGCGATCTCCGACGCGTAGTGCAGCGCGTCCGGGATGGGCAATTTGCACGCGCGAAACAGGATATCGCGCAGCGTCTGGCCATGCAGCCGCTCCATGGCGAACCACACCATCCCCGCGTCGGTCACTCCCGCGTCGTAAACCTGCACCAGGTTTTCGTGCTGAAGCTCGGAGAGCACCACGGCCTCCATCTTCATGCGGGCCCGCGCGTCCTCTTTGTTGCGATGGCGGACCTTCAGACATTTGACGGCGACGGTGCGCCCGCTCGGGTCGTGCACCGCTTCGTAGACATCGCCCATTCCTCCCGCTGCCAGGAGGGAAAGAATGCGATAACCGTCGCACACGTCCCCCGGCGAGAGCTCGTGTTCCTGTAAAGGCGTCCCGGGTGACATGGGGATCCTACGATACACCCGGGCGCGTCAACGGACGAACCACATCGCGACCCCGCCAGCAACCGCAAAGAAAGCGGCCGCGCTGCAGAAAACGCCGCGCCGCGAAATCGATCGGTGAAATGAGCTCTTCCCCTCTTCGGGACCTCCAGCCAGCACTCCGTCCCGAGCAACCACGCCCATGCGCGCATCGGTGGGCGCACCGCATACATCGTCCGGTGGACCCATGAGCGGCGTGGCGACGCCGCACCAAGCAACCGTGATCGCGTCGTCCGATCCTCCGCTCCGGTGCACCTCGGCGCCTTGCGGGCTCCTGGCGAGCACCGGGGCCTCTCCGTAGGCGACCGGGGGTACACAGGGCGCGACCGTGCAGATCCGACAGCGATCGGTGGCGGCCCGACGCGGGTAACCCACGGCCCAGGCGATGCGGCGAACCGGCCCGCGGCGCCGTGGTCCGCGTGCCGCGCTCAAGGCGCGCCTGAGCTCATCGCGGAACGTGACGACGTCGGCAAAGCGGTCGGCGGGGTTCTTGGCGATGGCGCGCAGGATGACGCCCTCGATGGACGGTGCCAGCGGCGCAGTCATGAAACGGGAAGGCGGGGGGGCCTCCTGGCGGATGTGCGCTTGGAGCAAGTGGTCAACCGCCACGATGTCATCGAAGGGGCCACGCCCCGCCACGAGCGCGTAGAGCACCATCCCGACGGCGTAGATATCGCTCCGCCGATCGACGTCGAGACCGCTGGCCTGCTCGGGCGAGACGTAGCGCGGCGTGCCGAGACAGAACCCTTCACGGGTCGGGAAAGCGATGGGGGCGACCATGCGGCGCGCGTCCCCTTCGACCTTGGCCACGCCGAAATCGAACAGCTTGATACGACGACCCCTGCCGGTCGCGCACACCATCACATTGCCCGGCTTCACGTCACGATGCACGACGCCTGCTTGGTGCACGGCACCGAGCGCAGCCAGCAATTGGCGCGCATAGCCGACGGCTTCGCGGACGGGAAGAACGCGCCTCCTCAAGAGCTCCTCTCGCAAGGTCGAACCCACCAGTCGTTCCAGCACCACGTAGGGGCGTCCGGCTGACGTCGTGCCGTGTCCGTGCGAGACGACGATGTTCGGGTGAGAGAGAAACTGCAGCATCTCTCCTTCGCGGCGCAGCCGTTCCACGAGCTCCGCGCGATCGGCGAGCTCGGCGCGCAGCACCTTCACGACCACGGGTGCTCCCCCGAAGGGCCCGATCGCCTCGTAAATCTCGCCCATACCGCCAGCGCCGAGGCGAGCGACGGCGCGGAAGGGGGTGCCACGCAAGAGAGCGTCGAGATCGATCGATGTCACTGCCCTTGATTATCGAGGCGAGCCTCACGCGGGTTGCCTTCAAAGACGCAAGACCGGGCCTCGGACACCGAAAATGGACGACGGACGCAGGCCACATGCACAAACGTGCAGCTGTGGCGAACCCCGCCGACGGCGAATCGGGATAGCTATTCGCCGTCGCCCGCCTCGAGCGCGGGGGGCTCGTCGGAGAGCCGCTCCCATTTTCGTTCCAGGGCTTTGCGATCGACGCCGATGAGCCGCGCGGCGGCGCTCTTGTTGCCGCCCGATACCTCGATGGCGTGGTGCAAGATGGCGCGCTCGATGATGTCGAGCTTCGACCCGAGGTTGGAGGGAAGCGCGAGAAGCGTGCGGGCGATGCGATCGATCTCACGCGTAGCGTCGCTCGTTTCCCGCGCCAGATCTTCCAGCACGGGGACATCGACGAGCTCGCTCTCCGACAAAAGGGCGATCCGTTCCACCACGTTGCGGAGCTCGCGCACATTGCCCGACCATCGTCGCCGCGACAGCCACTGAATGGCGTCGTCGCTGAAACGGATCTTGCGCTGGAGCTCGGCGCAGAAGGCGAGCAGGAGCTCGACCAGATCGTGGCCGCGCTCGGAGAGCGGAGGCACGTCGATGGTCACGACATTCAGGCGGTAGTAGAGGTCCTCGCGAAAACGCCCCTCCCCGATGCCACGCTCGAGGTCGACGTGGGTGGCGGCAAGGATGCGAGCGCGGACGGGGAGCTCGGACTCCGCGCCGAGCGGGCGAAAGCGGCGATCCTCGAGCACGCGCAGGAGCTTGGCCTGCAGCTCGGCCGGCATCTCCGCAATCTCGTCGAGCAGGAGCGTGCCGCCCCGCGCGAGCTCGAGCTGCCCGCGCACGCGTCGATCGGCACCCGTGAATGCGCCGCGTTCGTGCCCGAAGATGAGGGACTCGATGAGGGCTCCCGGAAGCGCCGAGCAGTTGACGGCGATGAACGGTTGGTCGCGTCGCGCGCTCATCTCATGGAGCGCGCGCGCCACCATCTCCTTGCCGCTCCCCGTTTCGCCGCGGATCAGGACGGCACAGTTGGCATCGGCGACCCTCGCCACCAGCCTGCGCACGCGATCCATCGCCGGCGACGAACCTACCAGCGCCGCCGTTCCCCAGGCGCGATCGACGCGCTCGCGCAGCCGCGTCACCTCACCGCGCAGCTGGAGCCGCTCCCGGATGCCCTCCACGATGGGCAGCAGCATTTCCGGGGAGAGCTCGTCCTTCAGCACGTAGTCCTGCGCGCCGTGGCGCATGGCATCGCGCACTTCCGCAAGCTCGGAGGAGGACGTGACCATCACGGCCGGCGTCATGCGCCCCGTGGCGCGCACCGCGCGCAGCACGTCGAGCCCGCCGCGATCGCGCGGATCGTCGGACAACCGGATGTCGAGCAAGAGCAAGTCGGGCATCGCCGACTCCACGACGGCCATCGCCTCTTCGAACCTGCCCGCTTCGAAAATTTCGAGCCCCGGCAGATCGGCCAGCATCTGCCGGAGCACGCGCCGGGCGCTGCGCTGATCATCGACGACCAAGATTTTCATGCGACGCTTTCTTTGTCGGGGGTCCCGCGCTCGATGTCGCTGTCGACGCTGCTCTCCGTTTCCATCCCGTGCGAGATGGACACGATATCGGCGAGCGGGATGGCCACCACGAACACCGTTTTGGCAGTGCCACGGGTGGGCTCGATCGTCCAGCCATGGGCCGACACCAGGCGCGAGGCGATGGCAAGTCCGAGGCCGCTACCGCGCGGCTTGGTCGTGTACCAAGGCGCGAAGAGTTGCGACCCGTCGCCGCTGTAACCAGGACCGGTGTCCCATACGGCGAGCTCGCCCCCTTCACCGGTGCGCATCCAGCGGATACCTACGTCTCCCCGTCCGTCGGTCGCATCGAGCGCGTTGGCCAGCAGGTTGACGAGCACCTGCGTTACCTTGTCGACGTCGCAACGAACGGCGTCGATGTCGCCGAGTTCGATGTCGATGGGACGGGGCCCGATGCGATCGCGCAGCAGCACCTCGGCGCGGGCGCAGAGCTCGGCCAAGGGGACGGTGCGCCGCTCGACGTGCTGAACCGCCATGCGGCGCAGCCCGGAGACGAGCCGTTCCAGCCGCTCGACCTCTTCGCAGCCGATCTCGATATCCTCGTCGTCGAGTCCGCGCGCCGTGGAGGCGCGCTGAAAAATCGAACGAAAGAAATTGATCGGGTAGCGCACCTCGTGGGCAATCTCGGCCGACAACGTCTCTACCAGGGCTTCGCGCTCGTCGCGAAAAGCCGCCGCTTGCTGCTGACGCCGCTTCTCGAGCTCGGCGTAGGCGAGCGCGTGGGCCATGGCCAGCGCCCCCTGGTTGACGATCGTCTTCAGCAGATCGAGGTCCTCGGTGGTGAAAAGAGCGCCGCCCGGTTTGGGCCCGAGGCGCAGCGTGCCGAGGCGCCTGCCTTGAAAGAGCACGGGGAGCGTCAGTCCGCCTGCCTCGACGTGGGAAAGTGCACTGGCGTGCGCCTCTTCTAGCGCAAATTCCACGCCCGCACAGGGGAGCCAGCGGCGAACGATGCGCTCCACCGCGCGCACGACGTCTTGCGGCGAGGCAATCGACGCCAGTTCTGCGCTCAGCTGTTCGACGGTCGGCTTGTAGTCGGCGAGCGACGGGAAGAAAGCCTTGTCCCCGAAGCGGAGCGCCGGCACCACCAGCGCCGTCGCCAGGATCGCGCCCGCGCTGGCCGCCAGCAAGGAGCCGGCCAGCGGCGCAGCGAGCGAAACCGAGAGCGCCGTGCCGAGCCCGATGGCGAGCACGCAAGCAATGGCGCCGATCACGGCGCGCGTCGCGAATCGGGACAAGAGCGTCCGCGATTTCCAGATGTCATTGCGCACCAGGGCGACCATCGTCGCCAGCGGCGTCAGCGTGAGCGTCGGGAGCGCCACGATGTCGGCCGCCGCCTTGACCGGCCCGTGCATGAGGAGCGCGCCCGCGATGAGGGCGTGCGGCAGGCCGAGCGTGAGCAAGAGCGGTCGCAGCAGGTCACGTCGTTGACCCTGCGCGCGCACGAAACGAAGCGTGACGATGGCCGCCATCGAGAAGAGTCCGAAACCGTAGAGCAAGGTGCAGGCGCGCTCCATTCCCACCGCGCCCTCCCCCTGTCTGCCTGCGGAGACGAAGGCGACGGCAAGAGCGAGCCCCGCGCCGTCGAGGGCGCGCGGCACCCAGGGGTAACGCGCGATCAGCGCGGTATCGTCGGGCAATCGCAGGACGAAGCCGATCATCGCCGCCGGCGCCATCGCATAGCAAAAACGCATGACGGGTACCAAGTGCCGCGCTGTGTGCAGGTCGAAGAAGGTGAAGCTCAGCAGGGCCGAGAGGAAGGCGAGCTTGGCGAAGGCGCGGGGCAGCGGGCCGCGAGCCACGGAAAGCGCAATCGCGGCCGCAGCAATGTAAAGAATGCCGCTGAAAAAGAGGATGCCGCCATAGGTCCACCAGACCAGTGAACTGACGCGTTCGATGAGGAGATCGATCTCGCGCGTCCCCTCCGCGGTCTGAACTCTGACGTGGACCGAAGATCGACCTTCGCGCGCCGCCTGAGTGACCGCTCGGTCGAAGGCCGCCGCGCGGTAGGCATGGGGCGGCGGTCGCGTGATGTCCTGCCCATCGATTTCCAAGATCCGATCCGGAAACCGCAGCCCCTTGCGCAGGCCGTCCCAACTCGGCAGCCCCGTGTTGGAGACGGCTGCATCAGGATCGACCCAGACGCCGGCGATGGGCGCACCGTGAAACCCGACGGCGTCGCAGATCGCTACCCCGAATACACAAAATGCGAAAAGGACCATCAAGCCGACGGGCCATCGCAGCTGCAGCGGTCGGGGTTCCATGGCATTTGCTCCGTCTCCTTCGATGCGAAGGGACGAAAGCTGGGCGCCTCCAGACTACGCCGGAAGGTCGTCTTCCCCCAAGGACTTCTCTAACGACTTCTCGATGACTCGGAGCGGGGCGCCCGTGCGAAGACGAGGCTCGTCGTCCGCTCCCTCGTCGTTTCCCTACGGCGCGCTCCGGCGGATGGTTTTCGCAATCGGACGCCGGTTACCAGACACTCGATTCGTTCCACGGCGAGAGCGCAATGTTGAATCGTTCTTCAACGACGATGGTTCGCCACTGCAGCACCTGCATCACGCTGAGCCCATCGAAATTGCCGTCGACCCATTCCGAGATGCGAAAATTCAGGCGCGCGCGGATGTAGGCTGCTTCCTCTGATTCGGGGGCGGTGTCCGACACCGACTCCGGGTAAAGCGAGAGCAACTGCTTGAACTCGTCGAAGTTCGACTGCCGCTCGAGAAGCGATCGGTAGAGCGCACGCAGTTGGTCGTGCGGATCTCGATGCTGGTTGTCCATTCCCGTCTGGCTCCTTTGCGATGGATAAGGGGGACCGCGGACAGCGGTCGCTCCCCCCTTTTCTGTGCAGGAACTGTGCGACGGTGCGTCACGCGGGCAAACATCCGGAATGTTTCTCATTTGAGGCGCGGGCCTGCGCGCCCATCTGCCCTGTTTCGTCCAGTGCGTGCCCAGTTTCGACCAGAGCTCGCAGCGCTCGAGCGCGTTCGAACTCTCAGCGACGTCGATGGCGATCGATGACGGCGGCAACGCGCGCGAGCCCTTCCAGGCAGCGCGCGCCGTACCAAGAGAAGTCCTTCCCATCGACTTTGATCACCCCGGCAAGGTTGTCAGACCACTTGGCGGCAGGAATGTCGAGCGCCCGGAACCGCGCGGCGTCGGCTTCGGTGAAGTCGTGCGGCTCGTCGGGCAGGAGCACGAGCTCGGGCGCACGTGTCACGACCTCGTCCCAGCTGACGCGCGGGTAGCGCGTGTCACGGCTCTCGACCTGCTCGGGGGTCAAAGGAGCCGCTCGCCCGAGGTCCGCGGCCAGCGGGTAACGTCGGGCGCGATCGGCGAAGACGTTGGACGCCCCGCCAAGGCGCATCACGTCGGAGATGATCGTGTCCCCATGGATGGTCATGAGCGGGTCCATCCAGATCGGGAAAAACGAAGGGACGGGAGGAAGGCGCTCGACGGACGCTTCCGCTTCGCGCAGCGCCTCGTAGTAGCCCCGCAGACGCTCTTTTACCCTGGCGTCGGCGGCAATGTCGAGCATCCGCACGATTCGACCGAGGTGCGCCAGGCCGTCGGCGACCCGCTTGGGAAACGACACGTACACGGCGATGCCAGCTTGAGCGATGCGCTCGAGGTCCTTCTTCGTGTTCTCTTCGCGGTTGGCGAGCACGAGGTCGGGCGCCGCCGCGACGATCGTCTCGACGTCGGCGTTCTTCGTGCCCCCCATGGCCGGAATGCGCTCCACCGCGGCGGCGGGCTCGACGCAGTAGCGCGTTCGCCCGACGAGACGCTCGCCCGCTCCGAGCGCGACCAAGGAGTACGTATCGCTCGGGACCAGGGAAACGATGCGACGCGGCGCACGCGCGAGAACGATCTCGCGCGTCATGCTGTCCCAGAATCGGACTTCGCGCTTCATGCTCGCAGCGACCGTGGCGCGCTACGCGACCTGCACGCCGTCGCCGACCGTGTTGACCCGCCGCGTGTCGGGGTCGACGAAACGGATGCGATGCCGCGCGAAGTCGCGCGCCAAACCTTCGAAGCGGCGCCCGCGGATGTCGCGCAGCGTCTCGCGGAAGGAGAGCTCTTCGATGCCGGGACGATAGAAATACTTGATGGGCGAGCCGCTCATCGCCTTCATCGTGGCGCCGTCGGGCTGGAAAAGGTGGAAGGTCACCTGGGGGTACATCTCCCGCAGCGTGCTCACCGCCTTGTCGAAGCGGCTGGCGATGAGCGCCTTGAGCCCCTGCGCGGCGGAAAAGAGCCCACCCTTGCCCTGCACGAACCCCGCTTGCTCCGAGTAGACGGGAATCAGCGGATCGATGAGGATCACCATGGTCGCGCCGGCCTGTACCGCGACCCGCATGTTCGTGGTGCGGGTGAAGCCGCCGTCGCAGTAGTAGCGATTTTTGATTTTCTGCGGCCGGTAGAAAGGGGTGAGGGCGACCGACGCGCGCACCGCCAGCGAGATGGGGACGTCGGTGAATCCTTCGCTCCCGAAGACGACGTGCTCGGCGGTGTCCTGGTCGGTGGCGCCGACGTAGAGCGGTCGCCGAAGCTCGCGGAACGAGTCGGTCATCCCCGGCTTGGCAAACTGCCGCGCGAGGTAGGCGCGCAGACGCTCACCGGCGAAAACGCCGCTCGGGACGAGCCCCGCGACGGCGGAGGCCGGCGTGTGTTTGGCCCGCACGACATCCCAAGCCGTGGTGCCGAAGCGACCCAAGAAGTCCTTGTAGTTCAGGTCGAAGATGTCGCGCCGGTAGATCCGATCGAGCTTGCCTTCGCCGCGCTCCATGCCCCGCGCGATCTCACGCGGACCGAGCCCGCTCGCCATGAACGAGGCCAGGATCGCTCCCGCGCTGATTCCGCAATGAATGTCGACGTCGCAGAGCGACATATCGGGGAGGAAATAGGAGAGCGCGCGCAGGGCGCCGAGCTCGTAAAAGAGCCCCTCGATACCGCCGCCGGCCAGACAGAGCGCGACCTTGCCGTGACTTTGGCGCGCCAGGGCCTGCCCGACGAGGTCCACGACTTCGACGAAGACGGAATCAGCGTTCGTCCTGGCGATGGTACCAAGGATGCGCAGTCGACCCGCTTCGAAAGCGAGGCGCGCACCTCGTTCGTCGGGGTTGACCACGAGCCAGATCTGTTCGCGCCCGATAGGTCCGCTGATGTTGTCGTTGCCGAAAAGCTCGTCCAAAAAGCAGAGTGCTGGACTCTGCTCGATCGCGCCGCTCTCGCCGCGCGCATCGATGACGAGGGCATCGGCCGCTCGGGAACGAAGTTTGGCCAGAAGGCGCGGCGAGCTCGATTCGACGTGGAATTTCAGCCCGAGTCGCTGCGGCACGATGCGCCGAGTCAAAACGTCGAGGGCCGCGCTTGCGGCTCGGGCGGCATGCGGAGAGGGTGAGGAGAGGTAGTAAAAAGCCTGGTTCATGCCGGATCCAGGTAGCCTTTCAAGTCATAGCCCAAGCGGCGCGCTTCAGCCAGTCTTCCCGATGCACCGCGTCGTGGCGCGTCGAGCCGCGGTCCGACGCTGGCCGCGTCTCCTGCGCCAGCCGCGTGCGGCCGCTTCGCTGGGTCGCGTGCCGGCCTGCCGTTGACCCGCGTGGGTGCGATCTCCGGCCGCGGGGTGCGGTGACCGGTGCGTAAGTGACGCGAGGGCCGTAGGAAAGCGAGGTCCCAAGCGCGGGCGACGAGGTAGGTATTCCCGGCACGGGCATGACGAACCTGCAGAGGTAAACGGATCGGTCGTGCTGCTTCAACATCAAGGAACCTGGAGGGACCTCTGAAACGGTTCGTTGCACTTCTGGCTCGGGGATCTGTACACTGAACGTATCGTGGAATCCTGGGAGGATCGAGCTCCCGGTTTCGTGAGACGTCGCGGGATGTGGAAGCTAACAATAGAGGATGACGAAGGTAAGCGGACCCCGCTCCCGCTAGTCCGCGATGAGTACTCGATTGGCCGTGGCGAGGAGAACACCGTCCGGTTGACCGAGCGAAACATCTCGCGTCACCACGCCACGCTCCGCCAAGAACCCTCGGGCTGGGTCATCACCGACACATCCAGCCGCAATGGATCGTACGTCAATGGCGTACGCCTCGTCGGCGAGCACACCGTGACCGAAGGCGACATCGTGCAAGTCGGCGACTACCGGCTCGCCTTCACCGATGAAGAGCAGGCTGCGACGTCGACGGATCCGACCAAAGCCTCAACCATACCGGGTGGTGGTTCAGCGGCGGTCAAGCCGGATCGGCTGGTCGTGGTGGTGGGGCCCGAACCGGGACAGGAGTTCGTGATTCAGACGGCCGTGGTCAGCATCGGGCGCGCTCCTGAGCTGGATCTGGCGATCGCGCATGCCTCCGTCAGCCGGGTGCACGCCGAGATTCACGCCCTCGGGGGAGGCCGCTATGAAATCATCGACAAGGCGAGCGCCAATGGCGTTCGCGTCAACGGATCGCTCCTCAAGCGGGGGCTGCTCGAAGCCGGCGATTTCATCGAGCTCGGCGAAGTGAAGCTCAAGTTCGTCGGCGCCGGGCAGATTTACCGCCCTGGGTCCGACGCGATCCGCCTCGAGCCAGTGGCCGACGAAGTCGAGCACGCCACGGTGCGCCCGCCGCCGCCCGCGGGCGTCGTCTTCGGAACGACCTCCTCGATCGACTCACTGATGGGGGATGCTGCCGGGCGCTCGCGCTTTGCAAAGAATTTGATGCTCGGCGCCGGTGTCGGGCTCGTCGTCGTGGGGAGCCTTTTTGCCATGCAGCGCGCGAAAGGGCGCGACGGAACCCCCGCCGCCAGCGTGGCGACGGGATCGGCGGCCCAAGCCGCGACCGCGCCGCTCGACCCGATCCGAGCCGTGCTGGAAGAAGCGAAAGACCTTGCGGCACAGGGCGATCTCGACCTCGCCCACAACCGTATCGTCACCGGTTTGCCAAACTCGTCGTCGCTTCGCGACGGACCCGAGGCGCGCGACATCGAGGCGCGATGGGCCGACTCCGTGCTCGCGCGCGCGGATCAGGAGCAGGATGTCGCGGCCAAACGCATCCTGCTCAACTCCGTCGCCCAGGCGACGACCGTCGACGGCCCGCGTCGCCGCAGCGCTGCGGACAAATTGAAAGACGTCGACTACCTCGGCACCGACATCCACGAGCTCCCCAAGGCCAACAAACCGTCCGCCCCGCCGCCTGCCGCCCCGCCGCCTCCGATGGATCCCGCTCCGCCCCCCGCACCCAAGCCCCCGCGGCCCGTGTTGGCGGCCGACCCGTGGAGCACACCTCCGGCGTCGCACCCGGCTGCCGCTGCGGGCGATACCCCGAGCTCGCGCCCGGCCGACCTCGCCCTCGAAGGCCGCGACGGAGAAGCGCGTGCGCGCGCGCAGCTCGAGCCCAAGGTGTGGAACGGCCGCGCGTCACCCGAGGAAATACGAATGCTGCGCGCGATCTGCAAGCACATGGGCGATCGGCCGTGCAGCGATCGCGCCGCGGCCCTGCTGGCGAATCCCAAGTAGCTACGGGTAGCCCCTTTCGCGCCGGAGCTGCGCGGCCTATATCGGACGGATGAAGTTACCGTCCTTTCGTCTCGGCCTCGTGCAGATGTCGTGCAGCGCGAACGCGCCGGAGAACCTCGAGAAGGCCGTGGCCAAAGTGCGCGAAGCCGCCGAGCGAGGCGCGCAGATCATTTGCCTGCAGGAGCTCTTTCGTACGCCCTACTTCTGCCAGCGCGAAGACCCGGCGATCTTCGACTTGGCCGAAGCGGTCCCCGGTCCCACCACCGAGCTCTTCGGCCGCATCGCCAAAGAGGCGGGAGTCGTCGTCGTGGCATCGGTCTTCGAGCGACGCGCTGCTGGCCTTCACCACAACACGGCTGTCGTCATCGACGCCGATGGCACCATCGCCGGCATCTACCGCAAGATGCACATTCCCGACGACCCGCTCTATTACGAGAAATACTACTTTGCCCCCGGCGATCTCGGCTTTCGCGCTTTCCCTACGCGTTTCGGGAAGGTGGGCGCGCTCGTTTGCTGGGACCAGTGGTACCCCGAAGCGGCGCGGCTGACGGCGATGCAAGGCGCAGATGTGCTCGTCTACCCCACCGCGATCGGATGGCACCCCGCCGAAAAGGCGAAGTATGGGCCCTCGCAACACGCCGCCTGGGAGACTATCCAGCGTTCGCATGCCATCGCCAACGGGGTCTTCGTGGCCGCGGTGAACCGGGTCGGACACGAAGGTGACCAAGCGTCGGGACTCGATTTCTGGGGCGCGTCGTTCGTGGCCGATCCTTCGGGCGTGCTCCTCGGCAGAGCATCGCACGATCGTGAAGAGGTACTCGTGGTCGAGTGCGACGCCGCGCAGTCGGAATCGGTGCGACGCAACTGGCCGTTCTTCCGCGATCGCCGCATCGACGCCTACGAAGGGTTGACACGACGGTGGCTCGAATAACGCCGAACGCGCCGAGCGCCGCCGGATTTCGTCAACCGGCGGAATGGGAACCGCACCGCGCGACGTGGCTCGGTTGGCCGCATCAAGCCGCGGATTGGCCGGGCAAACTGTCGGCCATCGTATGGGTCTACACCGAGATCGTGAAGAAGCTCGCCGCGCACGAGCAAGTCTGCTTTTTCGTGCAAAGCCCGCGTATCGAAGCGGGCGCACGCGACGCGCTCGGCAAGGCAGGGGTCGACCTCGACCGCGTCGAGTTTCTGCGCTGCGCCACCGATCGCACCTGGATGCGCGATATCGCGCCGAGTTTCGTCAAATCACACGCCGAGGTGGCGATGGTCGATTGGGATTTCAATGGCTGGGCCAAATACCCCAATTTTCGCCGCGACAACCGGGTCCCCTCCCACATGGCGAGGCATCGCTCGATGCGCCGCTTCCTGCCGACCACCTCCGGACGAAGCGGCAACCGGTCACCGACGAGGGTGGTGCTCGAAGGGGGGAGCATCGATTGCGACGGCCAAGGGACGATGCTCACCACCGAAGAGTGCCTGCTCGGTGATGTCCAGCAGCGAAACCCCGGGCTCGATCGCGCCGCCCTGGAGGCGATTTTCGCGGCGTACCTCGGCGTTACCAAGGTGCTGTGGCTCGGGCGGGGCATCGCTGGCGACGACACGCATGGTCACATCGACGATCTGGCGCGGTTCGTTCGTCCCGGCACGGTCGTCATCGCTCACGAGGAGAATCGGCGCGACGAAAATCACGCCGTGCTCGCGGAGAACTTCGAACGTCTGCAAGGCATGACCGACGCCGCAGGCCGCCGTCTCGAGGTGGTCAAGCTGCCCATGCCGTCGCCAGTCGCGTTCGATGGGATGCGCCTGCCGGCAAGCTACGCCAACTTCTACATCGCCAACGAGATCGTCCTCGTGCCGACCTTCAACGATCCTCGTGATCGCGAGGCGCTAGGCATCTTGTCCCAGCTTTTTCCGGAGCGGCAGGTGGTCGGCATTCACGCCACGGACCTCGTGTGGGGGCTCGGAACCTTGCACTGCCTGAGCCACGAGGAGCCCATGTGAACCGTCTTGGGGCGGACGATTTCTCCACGACCAAGAACGTCCTCAATTCAAATCCGGGCACGCCGCGTTTTCGGGGGCCGGACACCGCGCCGCGAAGGGGGCTTGGCAGCGCTGGCCCGCGTCTTCGCCTTCTTCTGCGCGAGCGCCCTTCGGCCGAGATCGGCGAGCAGCAGATCGGCGAGGGCTTCGGCGAGCGCAGTCCGCTGCTTCGGCAAAGGGAGATTGAGCCTGGCCGTCTTGCGGCGGAGGGGCGGACCCTTGGTCGTGTTCGGTGGCGCCGTAGCGCTTCGGAGCCGCTCGAAGACGACCTCCACCACGGCGTCCACGATTGGAACGAGCTCGTCGGGAAGCTTGGGGCTGCGTAGCGGGCTCGCCTTTCGCGAATTCTTGCTGTTCCGTTTCACGCCTGCACTCTACCAGGCGAGGCGCGCCGCGCGCGAAGCCAACTTGCAGCCCGGAGTTGTGGGAGCCTCGCCACATCACTATACCTTCGAAAGCAGCATGAACACCGCTTCGCTCACCGATTGGACGTCCCCTCGACCTTCCTCCGCGCCCCCTCGGCTGGCGCTCGGCACCATGAACTTCGGCAAGCGAACGGCGGAAGGCGACGCGCGGCGCATCATCGCTGCCGCGGAGGAACACGGCATCACGCTGCTCGACACCGCCAATGTCTACAACGACGGCGACTCGGAGCGCGTGGTGGGACGCGCCATCGCCAAGCGGCGCCAGGCGTTCCTCGTCGCAAGCAAGGTCGGGCTGGCGCGCCGCGGCCGCGATGCCGAAGGGCTCGACCAAGCGCGCGTGGTAGCAGCGTGCGAGGAAAGCCTTTCGCGACTCGGCACCGACACCATCGATATCTACTATCTACATGCGCCCGACCATCGGACGCCCATCGAGGACACCCTCGAAGGCGTCGCGACCCTGCTCAAAGCCGGCAAAATCCGCTCGTGGGCGGTTTCCAACTACGCGTCCTGGCAAATTCTGGAGATGTTTCAGCTGTGCGAACGGTCGGGCCTGGCCAAACCCGTCATGTCGCAAGTCATCTACAATCTGCTCATTCGACAGCTCGAATACGAATACTTCAAATTCACCTCGAAGTACCGGCTTCACTCGACTGTGTACAATCCCCTGGCAGGGGGCCTTCTGTCGGGGAAATACCGGCCCGGCTCGAAGTGGGAGGCGGGGGGGCGGTTCGACGCCAACACGATGTACCAGCGGCGGTACTGGACGGAGCGGCTGCTCGAGGTTGTCGAGACCTATGAGAAGCTGGCGGCGCCGATGGACCTCGTCACGCTGGCCTACGCGTGGGTGGCTGGGCGGGCGGGGGTCGATTCGATCTTGATTGGCCCTGGATCGCTCGCGCACCTGGAGGCGGCGGTTCGCGGATGCAAAGAGGTGCTCTCGCCGGAGACACGCAAGCGCATCGACGAGGCGCACTACGCGTACGTCGGCTCGGACGCGACCTACGCGCGGTAGGGCGCCGTTTTATCCAAGCGGTCCCACGAAAACCTCGAGCTGGGCGCGAAAGTGCTTTTCGTCATGCGTCTTTTCGATGATGCCGACCGCGCCGCATTCCTTGGCCAAGGAAGCAAGATGTCTGCGATCGGAGCACGAGTGCAAGATGACCCGGGATCGGGGATCGCGACCCCTCAAGAGCTTGGCCAGGGCGTCGCCCGAGAGGCCGGGCATGTTCACGTCGAGCAGAACGTAATCGGGCCTTTCCTTCATGATGAAGACGGATGTGCCGAGGGCACTTTCCCGCGTGACGACCTCGAATCCCGCGCGCTCGAGCCGGTCGCGGGTGACCTCGAGGACGACGCGATCGTCGTCGACGACGAGGAAGGTCAGGGCCCGCGCCGTCATCACCCCACCTCGGCGCCCGCTGGCGGGTCGACGAAATGCATTTCCGCCGTGAGCGCGCGGCGTACGGACTCCACCTCGCCTTCGAGGCGCGCAAGAGCGAGTCGCGCGTCGACGATCGACATCGCCTCGAGATCGGCCAATGCCTTCGCCAGCCGCAGCGCGCCAATGCTGAGCGAGCTTCCCCTGAGCGCGTGCGCCTGGGCTTTCGATTCGCTGGCGTCGTCCAGATCGATGGCCCGATGAAGCCGCGACCAACGTTCCGATAAGTCGTGCAAAAAGAGCTTGGTCACCTTCGTCGTCCGACGCGATCGGGAGCTCAAAACCTCGACGCCTACTTCGGTCTCCCCCGTCCAGCGCCGCATGGCCGCGGCAAGCTCCTCCGGACAGAGCGGTTTGGTGAGGTACTCGTCCATTCCTGCCTCGAGCGCACGATCGCGCTCGCTGGCCATGGCGTGCGCCGTCACTGCGATGATGGGCGTTCGCTTGCCGCGCTCCCGCTGGCGCATTTCCCTGGTGGCATCGTACCCGCTCATTTTCGGCATCTGGCAATCCATGAGAATCGCGGCGTACGACCTGGATTCGATGGCCTGCAACACCTGCACGCCGTCGACGGCATGGTCGACTTCGTATCCCAGTTGCTCGAGAAGCTCCGACGTGATTTGACGGCTGACCACGCTGTCGTCGGCGACGAGGACCCTCGGGCCCGCAACGGGCCGCGACGGCGGAGGCGAAGCCAGACGCAGGTGGCGGTTCTCCCGATTGGCCTCGGGGCTCTTCGCAGCCGCGACGTCGGCGGCCAGGTTTTGCCCTTTCGCGAAGCAGAGCACGAACCAGAAGGTGCTTCCCACTCCGACGCGGCTGGTAAAACCGATCTGACCGCCCATCATCTCCACGAGGCGCCGGCAAATGGTGAGGCCGAGCCCGGAGCCACCCGCTCGCTGCGAGCGCGAGGCGGCCACCTGGACGAAGGGATGAAAAAGCTGCTCCTTCATCTCCTCGGCGATTCCCACGCCGGTGTCCGTCACTTCGAACCGCAGCTCTACGTCCTGTTCGGTCTGTGCGGCAACGCGCGCGATGATCTCCACCCGGCCCTGCTCGGTGAACTTGAGCGCATTGCTGGCAAGGTTGTTCAAGATCTGCCTGAGACGATCGGGATCCCCTTTGACATTCGACGCCAGGTCGGCGGGGCCCGTGCAGATGAGCTCCACCTTCTTCGGGTCGGCCAGCGTGCCCATGAGCTCGGCAACGACCTTCATGGCGACACGAACGTCGAACTCGATTTTCTGCAGCTCGGCCTTGCCTGCTTCGATCTTGGAAAGGTCGAGAATATCGTTGAGGACGAGGAGGAGTCCGGTCCCCGATGCCTGGACGGCTTGCACGTACTGCCGCTGTTTCGGCGACAGATCGGTGCGCGAGAGCAATTCGGTCATGCCGAGGACACCGTTGAGCGGCGTACGAATCTCGTGGCTCATGCTGGCCAGGAACTGACCCTTGAATTCGACCTCGGCGTGGCGGCGCGACGCGACTCGCATGTCGTTGGTCGAAGCGATACACGACAGCACCAAAAAGACGTCCTCGAAGACGACCCAGAATGCGTGCTCGATGGGTCTCCACAACTCGGGATTGGGGATGCCGTAGACCGACTCCGGCCACAGCACCTGGCGAACGATGTGGTCGGCGGCGACGACGATCGTCGCCGGCACCAGCACCTTCCAGTCTCGATAAAACGCCAAGAATGCCAGCGATCCGAAGACATGGAAGTGGGTCTCGATCCGTCCTCCCGTGAGGTGGATGAGCAGCGCGGAGTAGAGCAACTGGGCAACGGCGATGACATGCCGCGTGAGAGCCGCCCCTGGCCGGAAGGTGGCGAGCGCCACCGGCAAGCCGACGATACAACCTCCGAGAAGCACGGCCGCGTACACGTGCTCGTGAATCGCGCGCGACCGCCCCGCCCAAGCGTAAGGCGAGAACGTGACGGCAATGACAATCCCGAAGATCCATTCGCCCACCAAAAGGCGCGCAAATAGGCGATCGGTGCGCCTCGTGATCAAAGAACGTTCGCCATCGAAGAGCTCGCGCGCTCGCGTCTCCACGTAACCGAACGAAGCGTGCTCCGTCACGAGACCCTCCTCAGCTTTCTCACGGCGCGCCGGGACCCGCGTCGAGGAGCGAACAACCGTAAACGGCGCTTTCCGGCTTGTCGGAAGCGCCCGTCGTGACCAGGGAGACGACGCGGGTGAGGCCGAGGTTGTCCCCTTCGTGCCCGCGCGAGGGGGTCAATCCTCCATGGAACAGAAGCCGCCCGTCTTTGCCATAGAGCAACGTTTCTCCCGACGTATTCGCGTGAAAGAGCAGCGCCTCGCTGCCGTCGTCGTCGATCTGGGTGACCACCCCTCGGATTTCACGGGCGCGTCGAAGAAGATCCGTCTCTTGCCATCGCTCGTCGACACCGGATGGCCGCATGAAGAGGACATGCACCGCGAGCTTATCGGGCAGCCGCGCCGCGAGCTTGGAAAGCTCGGCGATGCTGGCGCGGGTGCAGGGGCAGTGCGGATGCGCAAACATGACGAGCGTCGGCTGGTGGGGCGATCGCGAAAGGTGGCTCGCGGCCGGCCATTCTGGGGGAGCGACATCCACCGCGCTCGACGTGTTCGAGTATCGAATGACGCCAAACATGCCGCCGATCACGACGATCAGCCAGGCCGCTACGATGGTCCACCACGCCCACTTGGCCCGCGCCGACGGCCGCGCCTCACTGGGCGCGGCATTGCTGTCGGAAATAAATGTCACTCCTTTAGAGGGTTGCGGAAATGTCTCTTCTCTTCAAGAGCCACGGTTACGACCTTTGCCTCGTGGCTCGCCTTTTCCGCACCTGCGAACCACGTCGGAAGTGGCTTTCTTCCTGACCTTGGCGCCAACTGGCGAGAGTGTGGCAGGGTGGTGCCCGTCCCGCGGTGCCTCAGATCGCGAGGGGCGGCACGTATTCCCCCCACACCTTGCGCAGCACGTTGCTGATCTCCCCCACCGTCGCTCCGGCCCGCACCGCGTCCAGCACGAGCGGCACCAGGTTGTCTTTCGTCTGCGCCGCTCGCTCGACGCGCTCGAGGGTCCGCGCGGTGGTGGCCGACGCGCGCCCCGCGCGAAAACGCGCCAGGCGCTCCACTTGTTCGACCTCGACGCGTGGATTGATCTTGGCGACCGGGACTTTGGGGCCCTCGCTTTCGAACTCGTTCACGCCGACGACGACGCGGCGCTTGTGTTCGATGTCGAGCTGGTAACCATAGGCGGTGGCCTGGATGTCGCGCTGCACGAAGCCGAGCTCGATGGCGCGCACCATGCCACCCATCTCGTCGATACGGGCAATGTAGTCGCGCGCGCCACTTTCGATGCGGCGTGTGAGCGTTTCCACCGCGTAGCTTCCGGCGAAGGGGTCCACGATGTCGCGCACGCCGGTCTCGTGGGCAATGATCTGTTGCGTGCGAAGGGCGATGGTGACGGCTTCTTCGGTGGGAAGGCCGAGCGCTTCGTCGAAAGAGTTGGTGTGGAGCGATTGCGCGCCACCGAGCACCGCCGCCATGGCCTGCAGGGCGACGCGCACGACGTTGTTCATCGGTTGCTGCGCGGTGAGCGTCACGCCAGCGGTCTGGCAGTGGAAGCGCAGCGCGAGAGCCTTCTGCGTCTTGGCGCCGAAACGGCCGGCCATGATCTCGGACCATAGCTTCCGCGCCGCGCGAAACTTGGCGACTTCTTCGAGGAAGTAGTTGTGCCCGTTGAAGAAGAAGCTCAGCTGCCCGCCGAAGTCGTCGACATCGAGGCCACTGGCGATGGCGGTCTTCACGTATTCGATGCCGTTGGCCAGGGTGAAGGCGACTTCCTGGATGGCGTCGCACCCCGCCTCGCGCATGTGGTACCCGCTGATGGAAATGGTGTTCCATTTGGGCACCTCGCGCCCCGCGAAGGCAAAGACATCGCTCACGAGGCGGAGCGATGGCTCGGGGGGATAGATATAAGTCCCTCGGGCAATGTATTCCTTGAGAATGTCGTTCTGGATCGTACCGCGCAGCGCGGCGCGGGGAACCCCCTGCTCCTCGGCGACGGCGATGTAGAGGCAGAGCAGGATGGCCGCCGTGGAGTTGATGGTCATCGACGTCGAGATCGCGTCGAGCGGTAGGCCCGCGAGCAGCAGGCGCATGTCTTCGATGGTGTCGATGGCGACGCCGACGCGCCCGACTTCCCCGCGGGCGCGCACGTCGTCGGAGTCGCGCCCCATCTGCGTCGGCAAATCGAAGGCGACCGACAGCCCCGTCTGACCTTGCGCGAGCAAGTAGTGATAACGGCGGTTCGATTCCTCCGCGGTCCCGAACCCGGCGTATTGGCGCATGGTCCAGAGACGAGATCGGTACATGTCCGGCTGCGGTCCGCGCGTGAAGGGGGGTTCGCCGGGCAACCCGAGGTCCTGGAGCGGATCGAAGCCGGCCGCCTCGAGATCGTCGGGGCCGTAGATGTCGGCGGGGTCGTAGCCCGCGGCGTAGAGCCCAGGCTCGGGGCGCGGCGGGGGCGGCGATTTCGCGGATTGGCGCCGCCGAGCGCGCGCCGCGCGATAGGCGGCCGCCTGTGCCCCCGTCGGGTCTTTCTTGGGGTCGCTCATGCGCGCCCCCGGCTTGCTTTGGCGTCCGTCAAGATGCGCGAGAAAGCGAGACTCGCTTCGTGTCCCAACTCTTCGGCCCGGCGGGTGGCGATCATCGCATCGCCGAGACCATCGACGAAGAGGATCACGGCGGGCCGACCGGCCACGCGAATGAGCGAGGCGGCAATTTCGGTAGAGGCGTCTTTCATGAAAGCGAGGAGATCCTGATGCGGCCGGGTGACAGGGAGCGGCCCGAGGTACGAACCGCTCGTGGCCGCGATGCCCAGCACGGTCGTTGCCTCGGTGGAGATTTCGATAGCGCGAAAGAGCGCGGGATCGCCGAGCTCGGTGTTGCAGGCGACGCCGCGGTAGTGCCCTTTTTTTACCGAGAAAACACCAACCCGTCGCGCCACGGTGCTCATTCCCACGATGAGACAATCGATGACGTCGTCGCGCGTCGTGGCCGACTGGATCGCGGCGAGCACGCCGCCAATGTCGGCGAAGGGGGCGGCGGGGGCCCGTGGTGAAAAGGGCCCCCGCGCGGTCGCTGGCGGCGAGCTGCTCGCGCGACTTTTCGCGCCGTGCGCGCTGCGCGCAGGAACGGGCGACGTGCCCGCAGGTTCGGGTCGAGCGCGCGAAGGTGCCGTCGCAGCAGCGGACGGCGGGGCGAGGGACGCCGCTTTCTTGGGGGGAGAAACGGGGGCCGGTCGCGCCGAGGTCCCGGAGCGGGCTTTCGCACCGGTCCCCGCGGTCGCCGGGGTCGGAACCTTGGCGGGCGGCGGCGGGGGCCCGGGACGCCCCTTGGCTGCGCCGGGCACTTCCGGCCGACCCTTGACGCTCGGAGGCGATCCGCTCGGCACTTCCGGTCGACCGCGCATGCTCGGAGGCGATCCGCTCGGCACTTCCGGTCGACCGCGCATGCTCGGCACGGAAACAGGGACCTCCGGTCGCGCCCGGACACTTGCGGGGACCGGAGTTGGCTCTTGGCGGGCGGGGACGCCGGGCGGACCGGGCGCTGTTTGTTGACGCGTGCGCCGAACGAGGGGGGGATGGGTGCCGACGAGGGTCGGTATCGAAGGTGCCGGAGGCACATGGGGAGATCGGAAGTCCGCCGGGGGCCCTTCGTCGTCCGCCGGTCCCGCGACATTGCGCACCGGATGGACCTCGACGGACTGGCTGCGCTTCGACTTGCGTACGAGGGGGATGGGACGGTCACTGCGGAGAGGCGGCGCGCTCGGGGTGGCATAACCGGGAGGGCGGACCGATTTTCGGAGGATGACGCTGGCCGAGTATTCGCCGCGGTCGATGCGACCCAGGGCCTGCTCGATGTCCGCGAGGGACGCCCGTAGGACGCGAACCTCGCTCTTCAGGTGATACGAAAACTCGTACGGGATGTGCGCATCGAAGGGGTCGACGGCGGCCACGTCGATGAGCCCCGTGCGAGGGTCGCGGCGAACCGGAACGGCCATGAGCCGCCGGCACATCTGGTTGGGAAGCTCGTCGACGAGCGCCGGGAGTGGGACGATGGTCGCGAGAAATGGAACCATGCCGTTGGCAAGCTCTCGTTCCAGCACCTCCTCGGTGAGGTGCCCGAGCTCCAGCATGGCTCGCACGAACGGAACTTGTGCAATGAGTTGGCGATAAAAGCCGGCTTCGATTTCAGACGGGGGGACGGCGCCCGCTGCAATCAGGCGACGCCCGAGCTCGATGGACACCGCGCTACGTTATCATCAGCTCCGCTCACCCCGCGAGATCGGAAGTTTTGCTGAATTTTCGCGGGGACGAGGCTCGCCGGTGCCGCGCGCTAACCGCCCGGCGCTAGCGGCGGGGGAACTGGAACACTACCTCGGAGGTCCGGACCAGCCCGAGCTCGTCGCGAGCGATGCGCTCGACCGCGGCGGGGTCGTCCCGTAGGTGCTGGACCCGACCACGCAGGTGCCGGATTTGCTGCCGGAGGTCGGCGTTCTCGCTCTGGACGTGGGCGAGCTCTTTGGACAACGACCGCAAACGAGGTAGACCCTCCGGCGCGAGCATCATGGCGGGCGCGCCGACCACGGCCATGGCGAGGATGGCGATGGGGAGGATCCGTTCGACGAGCAGGAAAACGCGCGGCACCGTGAAAAACCCTCTCACAGGTCGCCTTCAGGCACAAGAAATCAAGTGCATCGATTTTTTCCTTCGCTGATTGAATACGGGCGTTTCGCGCATTTTGTGATCGCCCGTCCAGATTTCGTAGCCAAGAGACGAGCCAAGGCACCCCCTTGTGGGCTAAAGACTACGGCGTCAGATTCTCGCTGCCAGGTCGATCATCGAAGGTAGCCACGCGACCACTCAAGGACTGACCGAACAGGCAAAATTCCCTTTCAGCTGGCCTAATGAGGGGAGCCCTCGCAGCCATCCCGTCGATTCGGCCGCGCGGCTGCCTCGCCGCATCTTACGTGGGGTCCACGCCGAATCGGCCGATCGGGAGCTGGTATTGGCGAAGAACTGATGCAGTAGTGCTAAGAGAGTCTGGTCAAAAGCACCCAAGGGAGCGAGTATGGATATCGAGATTCTTCGCGGCGAAATCGAGCGTCTTTTCAGTCTCGACGAGCTTACGGCGCTCAGCCGGGATTTGCTGGGGCTCGATCCGGAAGAGGTGGGCGGAACGAAGGCCAAGGCTTCGTTTGCTCGGGCCCTCACCGAGAGATGCTCGCAGACGGAAGCGCTCGAGGCCCTGGTGGAGGCCGTCATCGGCTCGCGCGCGGATGCCGATCCGAGGCTGCGCGACCTGAGTCAGAGCGGATTTTCCGCAGACGAGACGTTGCAGAAGGGGGTCAAGGTCGGGCCTTTCACGATCAGCCACCGCCTCGGCGAAGGGAGCGAAGCCATCGTTTACCGGGCCGACCAGGACGGTGAGCCCGTCATCCTCAAGGTGCTGCGCCGGGAAGCGTCTCGCGATGCGCGCGCGTTGAATCGGTTCCTCACCGTGACCCGCCTCATCTCGCGCCTCGGACACCCTTCCCTGCCGCAAGGTCTCAGCGTTGGGCAATTGCCGGACAACGGTGCGCACTACATCGCCTACGAAGACAGCAAGGGGGAGCCCCTCGCCCTGCGCATCAAGCGGGACGGGCCTCTCAGTTTCCGCGACGCCCGCACGGTGCTGCGGGCCGTGCTCGATGCGCTGGCGGCTCTGCACGATCGCCGCATCGCCCACGGCAATCTCAAGCTGGAGAACATCATCGTCACCCGGCGGCCGGAGGGGGATCAGGTGCTGCTCGTCGACGGCGGTGTCGATCGGCTGCGCCTGCGCGCGCGGGCCATGAACGGGCACTCCCAGTTCGTTCACACGCTCGCCTCACCGAGAACGGTGGCGCCCGAGCAAATCCGCGGCAGCATCGCGACGCCGCGGGCCGACGTCTATGCGTTCGGAGCCGTGCTCTACGAGATTCTTACTGGCAAGCCGGTCTTCAGCGCGTCCCAAGCCGTCGACCTCGCGGTTTCGCACCTCATCGAGGAGCCGTCCGCACCGAGTGAAACGGCGCCGCGCGGTTGGGTACCGAAGAACGTCGATGACTTCGTCCTTTCGCTGCTCGCCAAAGAGCCGACGGCACGCCCGCGCGATGCCCGCGCTCTTCTCGAGTCGTTCGAGGGCCTCAGCAAGTCGCCCGCGACCGGCGGTGTCGACGCAATGGACCAAGAGGAGCTCGAGGCGCGCATCCAAGAGCTTCTCACCAGTCCCGACAACGAGGGGCTCGCCCTTCGTCTCGAGAGCGCCGTGCAAGAGGGGGCGGACCCCGCGCGTGTGGCGCAGGCCTTCGCCCTGGCGGCCGAGCAAATGCCGGCCACAGGGTCCGACGGGGAGCCCCAGCATGACGCCAAGCTGAGCCTGCTTTTCCGCGCCGCGCGCACCTACGAGGCAGCGAGCGACCGAGACCAGGCCGAGGAGATCTACACTCGCATCCTCGAGCTCGACCCGTCCAACGACATCGCCGTGGGCGCGCTCGTCCAGGTGCGAAAGTCGCTCGGCAAATTCGAAGAGGTCATCGAGATGCTCCTCGAACGCGCCGACGGGTCGGAGAGCGGCGTCGAGAAGGCCCGCGTGATGGCCGACATCGGCCACATCTACGCGTCCGAGCTCGGCGATCGTTCGCAAGGCATGGTCGCCTATACGCAAGCCTTCTGCGAAGACCCGGAGACGGAAGCTTACGCCGACGAGGTGGAGCGGTTGGCGGGAACGGACCCCGCGGCGTGGACCGAGGCGACGACGGCGTGCGCCGAGGCGACCAATCGAGAGATGCGCGCCGAGGTGAAGCTCCACCTCTACGCTCGCCTCGGCAGCTGGTACGCAGACAAGGCGGCGCGCTCCGATCTGGCGATGGCTTGCTTTCAGACGATTCTCGCCTCCAATCCGCACGACGAAGCGGCGCTCCGCGGCCTGTGCTCGGTCCACGAGAAGGCGCAGCAGTGGGGCGAGCTGGCCGCGCTCCTCGCCCATCGCGCCACCGCCGCGCCGAGCCCGGCGTCAGCGCGCAATTTCATGGCCCAAGCCGCGGAGCTATTCGAGCACCGGCTGGCAGACCTGACGCGCGCCAAAGAGCTCTATCAGAAGGTGCTGTCCGATGACCCGACGCACCTCACCGCCAGCGAAGGCTTGCAGCGCATCCTGGAGTCGACCCGCGACTTTTCGGGGTTGGTGAAGATGCTCGAAGATCGCGCGGTCACGCTGCGCGGCGACAAGCGCTGGACGGCGATCGCGCGCATGGCGCAGGTCTTCGAAGAGCACCTCGCCGACTTGCCCGAGGCGACGCGGCTCTACGAAGTCATCCTCGACGAGGACAAGCACAACACGATCGCGTTGAAAGGCCTCGACCGCGTCTACACGCGCGGCGAGCGCTACAAGGATCTTCTCGGCGTGCTCGAACGACAGCTCGACGCCGCCACCACGCCGCGCCAGAAGATCGCCATCTACGAGCGGTTGGCCGGGCTCTACGAAAAAGAGTTCATCGACCACGAGAAGGCCGCCGAAGCGTGCGAGGCCATGCTCGCCATCGACCCCAGCATGCCTGAGCCGATTGCGGCGCTGACGCGTCATTACCGCTCCCTCGATCGTTGGGAGGACGTCGCTTCCTCGTTCGAGCGCCAGCTGCGCGTCGTGAGCGATGACCCCACGAGGATCGAGCTTCTCCTGGCGCGCGGCAAGGTGCTCCTCGAGCAGATCGGGTCACCCACCCGCGCGCTCGACGCCTACGACCGCGTTCTGGCCATCGATCCCAACCATCCCCTGGCGCTCGACGCGGTAGCCAAACTCCGGGCTGGCAAGGGCGACTCCACGATGGCGGTACAAGCCATCGAGGCGTTGGTGCAGCAAGCCACCACGCCGGATGCCAAGGCCGACCATCTCATCCGCGCGGCCAAGCTGCTCGAGGACGCCGGTGACTTCGACGGCGCCATCGAGCGCTACAAATTGGCGCTGGAAGCAGTCCCGGCGCACACCATCGCCTCCGAATCGCTGCGCGCAGCGTACACGTCGCGCGGCGACATCACCGCGGCGGTCGACCTCATCGGCCGTCAGGTGGAAATGACGGACGGATCGATGCAGAAGGCGCGGCTGCTCGCCGAATCGGCTCGCCTCACCAAGCATGGGCTGAAGGACGACGAGCGCGCCTTGGTTGCTGCCACGCAGGCCAATATGCTCGACCCGACCAATGTCGAAGCGCTGGTCGTGCTGGGCGATCTCGCCTTCGAGGAAGAGCGTTTCCACGAGGCCGTCAATCACTACGAAATCCCCGCCAACCGGGCCGACAAGCTCGGGCCGGACGACGCCACGCGTGTTCTCCTGCGCTACGTCGACGCCCTCTACCAAACCGGCGCCAGCGAAAAGGCACTCTCCCCCACCAACGAGCTGCTCAAGATCGCGCCCGACGACTCCGAGGCGCTCGGACGAGTGGCGCGGGTGGCCTTCGATCACGACGACCCCAAACGCGCCTACGAGCTGTACCGCGAGTTGCTCGAGCGGTTCCGCGACCGGCTCAGCGAAGCAGAGGAGGCCGAGTCGCTCTATCGGCTCGGTGAAGCGGCACGAAGAGCCGGCTTCACCGAGTTCGCTCTGCCACCCTTGAGCGAAGCCGCCGATCTCGACCCGGGCGCAGCCGCGCCGCTCGCCTCGCTGGCCAAGCTGTTCGAAGCCGAGGGCGACTGGGAAAACGTCATCAAGATGAAGAGCCGCCGGCTCGACGTCGCCGAAGGAGAAGAGAGGTACGCGCTCCTGCTCGAGATCGGCGAGATCTTCACGACCAAGCTCGAGGACCGAACGCGGGCGGCAAAGACCTATATCGCCGCGCTCGAGGAAAACCCCGAAGATCGCAACATCCTCACCAAGCTGATGCAGCTCTACAGCGAGGACAAGGATTGGAGCAAACTGGTCGAGGTCGTCGTGAAGTTGTCGGATTTCGTCGACGACTCGAAACAGAAGGCCAAGTACCTGCACACCGCGGCCATGGTCAGCGCGCGCCAGCTCGGCGAGACCGATGCCGCCATCGAGTACTACGAGCGCGCCCTCGAGCTCGACCCGACCCTCGAACGCGCCCTCGAAGAGGCCATCGAGCTGCGCCGTCAGAAGGGCGATTACCGCGGCGTGGAAACGCTCTTGCGCATCAAGCTCGACCGCGCCAACGAAGCCGAAGAGCAGGCCAAGATGCTGCAGTCGTTCGAGGAGCTGGCCGTCCTCTATCACCGCGATCTCGGGTGGACGAGCGCAGCCATCGACGCCTACGAAGCAGCGCAGACCCTCGATCCGGAAAACCGCCACCGGGAGGAGATACTGGCCAACCTCTACGCCTCTGATCCCGTTCAGTATCTGGAAAAGGCCGTCAACGCGCACCGCGCCATCCTCAGCCGTAATCCGGATCGCGCCGATTCCTACAAGCTATTGAGGCGTCTCTACACCGAGACCAAACGCGCCGACGCGTCGTGGTGCATGTGCCAGGCGCTCACCCTGCTCAACCTGGCCGAACCGGACGAGGAGCGGTTCTTCCGCCGCATGCGCACCGATTCACCGGCGCCCGCCCAGACGCAGCTCACTTTCGACGACTTTCAGAACCTGCTCGTTCACGAGGACGCCGACCCCACGCTCTCGGCGCTCTTCCTGCTCATCGAGCCGGCGATCCTGGGGGCGCGCGGTCAAGCCTTCGAAGCGATGGGCTACGACCTTCGTTACGCGGTCGACCTGGCCGAGAATCCGCATCCCATGGCCCAGACAATCTACTGGGCATCGAGCGTGCTCGGCCTGACCCAGCCGCCCACCTTCGAGAACACCAACGACCCGGGCGGGCTCTCGTTCCTGCACTCCCAGCAGCCGGCTATCGTCCTCGGCCGCTCCGCGCTCGAAGCGCAGATCGAGCCGCAGGCGGCGGCGTTCATCGTGGCACGGCACCTCGCGTACTACAGCCAGGGCTTTTACGTGCGGCAGCTGATCTCCACCGGCACTGGCCTCAAGGCGTGGCTCTTCGCGGCCATCAAGATGATCTCGCCGACCTTCCCCATCCAGGCCGAGCTGGAGACGCCCATGCGCGACGCGCTCAGCGCCCTCGAGCGGGCCGTCACTGGCTCGACGCGGGAACGGCTGGCGAGCCTCGTGGCCAAGCTCCTCTCCGGCGGCGGTGCGCTCGACCTCAAGAAGTGGGTGGTCGCGGTCGATCTCACAGCCGACCGCGCCGGGTTCTTGATGTCCCACGATCTTCAAGTAGCCGGAGAGCTCATCAAAGCCTCGGGCGAGGAAGCCAGCGCGTCGTCGGTCAAGGAGCGGCTCAAGGAGCTCATCCTCTTCGCGACGAGCGAGCAATATTTCGCCCTGCGCGCCAAGCTCGGACTCGCGATCGACAGCTGAGGGGATCGGCCGCCGGAGGTGCCCTCCGGCGGGCGGCGATCGCGCTTCGCTCGGCCATCGTGCAGAGCCTGAGAAACGGGCGCCTCGTATTTGCTGCATTGCTCGGCACGAGCAGACTCGCGGGGTCGCGCGACGGAACGGGGGACGCTGGCTCGATCGCGCGTGGCCTCGCTCAGGCGTCGCCGCCCGCCGGAGGGCACCTCCGACGGCCTTTGGGGGATTTGTGGGCGGCGCGACGTGTCGGTAGTTCGGTGGGCCATGGCGCACTTTGGCACAACCGTGGACAGCTACAGGAGACCCTCCGTCGCGGCGTGGGTGACGATTGCAGCGAAAAACGACGTCGAGTTGCACCCTTTTAGGGTCGCAATTGGGCAGAGCCATCGGCGGCTATGCGACGGCATGACGCATGCACTGCCGTATCTCGGAGATCTGCGCAATGAACCGACTCGAGACGCTCTTATCTTCATTGCTCATCGGGGGCATGTTGGGAGCCTGCTCCGACAATGGGAAGGGAACCGAAGGCGATGCTGCGACGACGCCCGACGCGCCTCGAGCGGTCGACGTCGCCAGCGAAGCGACGAACGATGGCTCGGTGTCCCTGGACGCCAATGGCGACACATCGAGCAGTGACGATGTTAACGTCGACGCCAACAGCCGTAGCGACACCAACGTCGACGGCAACAGCGGTGACGACCACGGCGACAGCCACATCAGTGACGACCACGGCGACGACAACATCACGGATGGCACCGCCGATGGCGACATCGCCGATAGCCGTACCGGCGACGACCGTACTGACGGCGACGGCACGATCGCCTGGCCCGATGGGCGAATTTGCCGTGATACGACCAGCTGCCCGCGCTGGTTGGATTTACCAACCAAGTGGGTCGTTACGTGCGAGTCGCCGGTCGAATGCCCTCTTTGTATGCCGACGTCCGTCACTCCTTGCTCGACGCCCGGCCTTTATTGCACCTACGTCGGCGCGAACCTGAACGGCGATTGCACCTGCACGGACCACCCTGAGGACGCAACACCGCCGGGTGACGGGCCCTCTCTCGCCTACCGGTGCCGTCTCTAGCCCCGCCGAGTTTCGATCCCCACCTCGCAATGTGTCCCACGCCACCGCGCAAGGCACAGGCTCTGCACGATGGCCGAGCGAAGCGCGATCGCCGCCCGCCGCCGGGCACCTCCGGCGGCCGATCGTTCCAGAGCCGTCTAGTTCGTCACAGCGCGCGGAAGTGCACCCGGTTTTCCGGGTGACGGCGATGCTCCCGAACCGCCGGTCGGCGACGGCTCGAAGCGCGGATCTTTCATGGCGCCGGTCATGTGCCAGCCGTAAAAGCCGTCGGGGCGTTTGGAGGTGCGGATGCGCGGGTCGGCGAGCTCGAAGAGCGCCGGAGCCGACGACCCAGGTGCGCCGAAGAGCGATTTGGTCATCTCGTTCTTCCCCTTGTAACCGTCGGCGAACCGAAACCTGAGGTAGAGATCGGCCAGGCCGTCGGCGAACGGGTCTCGCAGCGAGATCTTTCCTTCCCCGACGAGATCGATGTCTTGCCCCTGAGCGCCGAGCTTGTCGACCTTGAGCGTCCCCTCTTTGGCTTCCGCCTCGAGTTCGAAGACACCCACGTTGAGTTTGGGGAGCGCGAGCTTGCCGGCGATCTTGGTCTTGCCGTCGCCGGCCGTGAGATCGGCGATGGAGAACGATACCGTACCCGTCGCTTTGGCGAGCTTCTGCTCGGGGAGCGCCCACGCGAGCTTGCCCTTCAACGTTCCCGCCAGTGGGAGGCCCGACGCTAGCTCGCCGATGGCGTCGATCTGGCTAATGTCGACGTTCTCCACCGCGACCTCGAGCACGCGACCGTCGGAGTTCGTGCGTGTCCAGCCGTCGATTGTGCCGCCGAAAGCCTTACCCCCGAACCAGAGGGTGATCCGACCGATCAAGAGTTGAAACACGGACACCCGCACGTGCGCCTCGTCGATGGACAGCTTACTCGGCGGAAGATCGCCTTCCGCACCAGGCGAGCGCGGAGTGATGACGCGGATCCCTTTCAAAGAGAGCCCGCTCAGCCAGTAGGGGCCGATGGCGTCGATCTCGAGGTGCTGCGCGCTTGCCTTCCCCGCCTTGGGCGTCTCGAACTCGACGAGCAACCGCTCCTTGAGGCGATCGTACGGGAACGTGAGGTAGGCGAAGATGAGCAGACAAAAGAGGTAGAAGAACGGATAGGCAGAAGCCACGAGGATGCGCTTTATCCGCGGGGGCAATGTAATATTGAAGGTTGGCAGCGCGGGCAGCTTCATTTGGCGCCTCCGCTGGCCGCAGCCGCCGGCGTCGTCTCTTTGGCCGACTCGGACCGATCGAAAGCCGAGACGCCGAGCTCGACGTCGTAGGAGTCGTGCTCCCCGCCACGGCGGCGGACGTTGAGACGAGAAACGGAGATAGGCATGTGCAGCTGCTCGATCTGTTCCAGCATCTTGGCCAGCTGGAGCATGGTGGTCTTACGGAGTCGGCCCACCGTCATCCGCTCGTTGTAGCGCTTTCCGTGCGGCACCTCGGGGCGGTCGGCCGTCTCCAGGAGGTCGAGCTTGTTGTCGCGCGCCGCTTTCTCCATCACGCCGGCCAGCGCCGGGGCGCGATTGACGTAGCGAGCAACGATGGCTTCGCGCTTGGCCTGCCTCTTCTGCACGTCTTCGCGCGCATTTTTGATGGCGTGAATGGCTTCGCGGAGATTGTGGTTGGCTTCGCGGCGCGACCCGAGGGCGAGAGACACGCCGAGCGG
>Ga0193706_1000257_pt1 | contig 34221 bp, 26 predicted proteins | sample U3c1metaG_FD_160130 | JGI IMG/M metagenome (GOLD analysis project Ga0193706, IMG submission 160130) | Soil microbial communities from a riparian zone of the East river system, Colorado, United States - U3c1 | ecosystem: Environmental > Terrestrial > Soil > Riparian zone | place: USA: East River... | reverse complement strand
GGGTGGCGCGAATACGGACGGTGGCCCGAGCACAGGCGGTGGCGCGGGGCTGGCTGGAGCAGGCCAGGGAGGTCAAGCGGGCCGGGGAGGTCAAGCGGGTCAAGCAGGTCAAGCAGGTCAAGCAGGGACAGGAGGTCAAGCGGGCCAAGCAGGTCAAGCGGGTGCAGGCGGTGCACCGGGCGACGGCGCTGTGCCGATGCCGCTTCGGATCTACTGGATCGATGTCGAAGGTGGGGCCGCCACGCTGATCGTCACGCCGACGGGCGAAACGATCTTGGTCGATGCCGGCTGGGCGGGCGCGCGCGATCCGGACCGGATCGTCACCGTGCTCAAGAATGAGGTGCAGGCCAAACAGCTCGATTACATGATCACCACGCACTACCACGGCGATCACGTGGGAGGCGTTCCGGCGCTCGCCGCGCTTTTCCCTATCGCGCATTTCGTCGACCACGGCGACACCGTCGAACCGGGCGCGATTTTCAACAACTACCTGGCCGTTGCCAACGCGGCGAGGACGATCGTCAAGCCGGGCGACAAGCTCACCTTCGGTGACGTCGAGCTCACGTTCGTGACGGCTGCGGGGCAGGTCGTCGACCCGCCGCTCCCCGGCTCCATGCCGAACACCACGTGCGCCGGAGCCACGATGAAATCCGACGTCGCGGGAGCCGAGAACCCGATGAGCGTCGGGTTCGTTTTGCGCTACGGCAAGTTCGACTTCGTCGATCTGGGCGACTTGACGTGGAACGCGGAGCAGAAGCTGATGTGCCCGACCAACCGCATCGGCCTCGTCGACCTCTACCAGATCAATCACCACGGCATGGACCTGTCCTCTTCGCCCCAGCTCGTCCATGGGCTCGCTCCGACGGTGGCGGTCATGAACAACGGCGCGACCAAAGGCGGAGCACCCGCCGCGTTCGACGTCATCCGCGCGTCCCCGGGCCTGCTGGATCTTTGGGCCCTGCACCGCGTGACCGCCAACGACGCGCAGCACAACGCCGACGAAGCGCTGACGGCGAACATCGCCGCGCCCGATGTCGCCCATGGCATCAAGGCGGTCGTGCTTCCCGACGGGACGTACACGCTCACCAACGCCCGCAACGGCACGTCGCGTTCGTACATGTCCCGCTGAGGTCGGCTGGCGCGGGCACGCCGCAGCTGCGCGGAAACGAAAACCTGAGTGTGTAAGCAATTGACCACCGCCGGCTACACGCGCCGCCCGCGGCCCTGCTCTTTGCAATCACCTGCGTCACATTACGGTTTGGGCGCGATATGCGAACTATTCGACAAACGTGTTGACGGCATGCGAGCGCGCATGGGACCTTAACCAAGGGGAAGCCGCGCGACCACCGCGTGCGGAGCAAGAACGATGTTCGGCGTGCACTCGCGTCCAAGGCGGTGCTCGCAAGCCAGCGCGTTGTCGGCGCGAGACGCCTGAGCGAACTTCGCAGCTGACGTTATCCGCAATCTTTCGGGCACACATCGATTCTGGCGCAGGGGCGCCATCCTGGAGCGGCTCACATCGTCAAGGCCGGCCTTTTGCCGGTGACGCTTCTTCCCCGCTCGTCATCTTCCAGGGATTCCAACCGAGCACGCATGAAAACTGTCTCCAAGAGCATCGTCGATCCGCCGGACGCCAGCACCGAGGTTCGACACGCAGAGGTCCTGCTGAAAACAGGAGCCTTGCAGAGCGCTATTTTCAACAGCGCCAACTTCTCGAGCATCGCCACCGACGCCAAGGGCGTCATTCAGATATTCAACGTCGGCGCCGAACGGATGCTGGGCTACACGGCGGCCGAAGTGATGAACAAGATTACGCCGGCCGACATCTCCGATCCGCAAGAGCTCATCGCGCGCGCCGAAACGCTGAGCGTCGAGCTCGGGACGCCGATTACGCCTGGCTTCGAAGCCCTCGTGTTCAAGGCTTCGCGCGGGATCGAAGACATTTACGAGCTGACCCATATCCGCAAGGACAGGAGCCGTTTTCCGGCGGTCGTGTCCGTCACCGCGTTGCGCGACGCCGAGGGCGTCATCATCGGCTATCTACTGATTGGCACCGACAACACCGCGCGCAAGCAAGCGGAAGAGGCGCTGCTCAAAGCAGGGGCGCTGCAGAGCGCGATTTTCAACAGCGCCAACTTCTCCAGTATCGCCACCGACGCCAAGGGCGTCATTCAAATCTTCAACGTCGGCGCCGAGCGAATGCTGGGTTACACGGCCGCCGACGTGATGAACAGAATAACGCCGGCCCACATTTCCGATCCCCAGGAAGTGGTGGCGCGCTCCACCGCGCTCAGCCTCGAGTTTTCCACCCCCATCGCGCCGGGATTCGAAGCGTTGGTTTTCAAGGCATCGCGCGGGATCGAGGACATCTACGAGCTGACCTACATCCGCAAGGATGGAAGCCGTTTTCCCGCGGTGGTGTCGGTCACCGCGCTGCGCGACGCGCACGACACCATCATCGGCTATCTGTTGATTGGCACCGACAACACCGCGCGCCAACAGGTCGAAGAGGAGCGCACGAAGCTCGACCAGCGGCTGCGCGACCAGCACTTTTACACCCGGTCGTTGATCGAATCGAATATCGACGCCCTCATGACGACCGATCCGCGGGGCATCATCACCGACATCAACAAGCAGACGGAGGCCCTGACGGGATGCACGCGCGACGAGCTCATCGGCGCGCCCTTCAAGAACTACTTCACCGATCCGGGCCGGGCCGAGGCGGGCATCAACCGCGTACTGAACGAAGGCAAGGTCACCAACTACGAGCTCACCGCGCGCGCCAGGGATGGCGAGCTCACCGTCGTGTCGTACAACGCGACGACTTTTCACGACCGCGACCGCCGGCTGATAGGCGTGTTCGCGGCGGCGCGCGACATGACGGAGCTGAAGCGCTTCGAACAAACCTTGCGACAGAAGAATGCCGAGCTGGAAGACGCCAGCCGAATGAAGTCCGAATTTCTCGCCAACATGTCACATGAGCTAAGAACGCCGCTCAATGCCATCATCGGTTTCTCCGAGGTGCTCCGAGACGGCCTCTTGGGTCAGCTGACCGACCAACAGCGAGGGTTCATCGGCGATATCTTCGGCAGCGGCAAGCATCTGCTCGCGTTGATCAACGACATCCTCGACCTGTCCAAGGTGGAGGCCGGCAAGATGATGCTCGACCTCGAGACCGTGGAGGTGTCTTCGCTGTTCGTCAACAGCTTGTCCATCATCAGGGAGAAGGCCGCGACTCGCAATATCCACCTGACCATGGATGCCGCCGAAGACCTTGGCTCGACGCGCGTCGACGTGCGCAAGGTCAAGCAGATCGTTTACAATCTCCTCTCCAACGCGGTCAAATTCACCAGCGAGGGCGGCGAGGTCATCCTCCGCGCCCGCCGCGTTCCGCACGCCGCGGTCGGCCACCTGTCCGATGCTTGGGCCGGCCGCACTTTTCCGCTGGCCAAGAACGAATTCCCGGAGTTTCTCGAGCTCTGCGTGGCCGACACTGGCATCGGCATCTCGCCCGAAAATCTCCCGCAGCTATTCAAGCCCTTCAGCCAGATCGACAGCGGCTTGGCGCGAAAATTCGAAGGTTCGGGACTCGGTCTGGCGATGGTCAAACTCCTCGCCGAGTTGCACGGGGGCCTGGTGGCCGTCGAGAGCAAGGTGGGGGAGGGCTCGCGCTTCACGGTCTGGCTGCCACTTCGTCCGAAGCAAGATGTACCCCTGCAGGTCAAGGGCCCGGCCGCGCCGCGGCTCGAGGCGCTGGCGGGACCGCCTACCGCGCTGGTGGTGGAAGACGATCTCAAATCGGCGGAACTCGTCCGGGTGCAACTCGAGACCCAGGGATTCAAGGTTCTCCACGCCGTCTCCGCCGAAGACGCTTTGATCCTCGCCGGTCAGCAGCCTCTGTCGCTCATCACGCTGGACATCATGCTCCCCAACATGGACGGCTGGGAGTTTCTGAGGCGCATCAAGCAGCTACCGGCGCTCACGCACATCCCCGTCGTCATCATCTCCATCGTAGTCGATCGCAATAAGGGCGTTGCTCTCGGCGCCGCGGCCGTCATGCAAAAACCCCTCAGCCGGCAGGATTTGTCGGAGGCGCTCGTCGAGCTTGGTTTGTTCCCCATCGCGCCGGGCCACACACTCAAGGTCCTCGTGGTGGATGATGATCCCAAGGCGGTCGAGCTTATCTCCATCCGCCTTCTCGATATGGCCACTACGGTATTGCGCGCCTACGGTGGCCGCGAGGCGATCGACATCGCGCGGAAAGAGCTGCCTGATTTGATTGTGCTCGATTTGATGATGTCGGACGTGAACGGCTTCGACGTGGTGGAGGCGCTCAACAGGAATGCTCGCACCACCGGCATTCCCATCTTGGTGGTCAGCGCCAAATCGATCAGCCCCGCGGACCGGTTGAGGCTGAATCGCCCCGCGGCGATGACGATGGCAGACGGCGGGTTCGACCGCGACCGTTTCGCCGCCGAAGTCCGGCGAGCCATCGGGGGCCGCACGCTGCGGGCATAGCATGGCAAAAATTCTCATCGTCGAGGACAACGCCGCCAACATGAAGCTGGCGGTCTTCCTCATCGAATCGGCTGGCCATAGCGTGCTCAGCGCCAGCGATGCGGAGGCTGGACTCACCTTGGCACGTGGCGAGCGACCCGACCTCATTTTGATGGATATCCAACTTCCGGGCATGGACGGTCTCGAAGCCACCCGACTACTCAAGGAGGACGAGTCGACGCGCGCGATTCCGGTCATTGCTCTGACGGCCCTAGCGATGAAAGGCGACGAAGAACGCATTCGTGCCGCGGGGTGCGACGGCTACATCGCCAAGCCCATCAACTACCAGGAATTTCTGGCCACGCTCGCGTCTCGGACGGCCGCAACGTGAATTCGAACACCCCGGTCGCCGCCCGCCGAGCGCGAATTCTGGTCGTGGACGACGAACAGCTGGAAAGAAAGCTGCTCGAACTCATGCTCGCGCCGGAAGGCTATGACCTTCTGACCGCTGTCAGCGGCGAAGAGGCGGTCGCGATCGTGGCGCGGAGGCCACCCGACCTCATCCTGCTCGATGTCCGGATGCCAGGCATGGACGGCTTTCAGGTCGTGGCCCAGCTCAAGAGCAACGTCGCTACGAAGAACATTCCCGTCATCATGGTCACCTCCCTGAACGAGCGCAGCGCCACGATGCTCGGCCTGAACGCCGGAGCGGAGGACTTTCTCAGCAAACCCATCGACCGCGCCGAACTATGTGCGCGTGTGAAGAACCTGTTGCGCCTCAAGGAATACGCTGACTATCACGACCGATATGGTCAGCTGCTCGAAGGCGAAGCGATGTCTCGCGCGGCCGACCTCGCCGAGAGCGAGCGTCTCTACCGAGAGACATTCGAGGAGGCACCGGTCGGGATTGTCCACGTTGGACTGGACGGACAGTGGTTGCGTGTCAACCAGCGCATTTGCGCTCTGCTGGGGTACTCGCGCGAGGAGCTGCAGAGCAGCCGCGCTCAAGAACTCACGCAGCCGGAGGACGCGGCCGAGGACACCGAGTCGTTCCGTCGCACGTTGACCGCAACCGTGAGCCACCACGTCGTCGATGAAAAGCAATACCGGCGGGGGGACGGCAGCGCCTTGTGGGCAAGGATCAACATTTCCGTTCATCGCGATTCCGCTGGTCAAGCCCAGCATTTCATCGCCGTCCTCGAGGATATTACCGAACGAAGAACGCTCGAAGGACAGGTCCGGCAAGCCAGCAAGCTCGAGGCGATCGGCGGATTGGCGGCCGGGATTGCCCACGACCTCAACAATCTCTTGTCGGTCATTCTCGGCTACAGCGAGCTGCTCACCGCAGACTTGAAGGAAGGTGACCCCCTGCGCGCCGACCTGGGCGAGATCAAGTCAGCAGGCCTGCGGGCGGTCGATTTGACGCATCAGATGCTCGCCTTCAGCCGCCAGCAAGTTCTGCAGCCGAAAATCATCGACCTTTCCGAAATCGTCCGCGGCATGGAGAGAATGCTGAGGCGACTCATCGGGGAGGACGTCGAGCTCGTCGCCATGTGCGCTCCTCTGCCCGCCAAAATCGTGGTCGATCCGGGACAGATGGAACAAGTGATCATGAACCTGGTCGTCAACGCTCGCGACGCCATGCCGAAAGGCGGCAAGCTCACCGTCGCGACGTCGGAGATCGTGTTCGACGCAGCCTACGCTGCGAGCCACGTTGGCGTGGAGGCTGGGCCCCATGTCCTCCTGACGGTGAGCGATACCGGCACTGGTATGGCCCCCGCAACGCTGGCTCGTATGTTCGAACCCTTCTTTACGACCAAGGAGATCGGCAAAGGCACGGGGCTCGGATTGGCGACGGTTTTCGGGATCGTCAATCAGAGTGGCGGGACCATTGCGGCGGATAGCCACCCCGGCAAGGGAACGACGTTTCGAATTTGCTTTCCCGCGTCCGACCAAACGGCGGTGCCCCTCACCTCATTGGCCACTTCCGATCGGCGCCCCGCCCGCGGCTCCGAAACCATCCTCCTCGTCGAGGACGATGCGGGGGTTCGCGGTCTGGCGTGCAACATCCTGCGCAAGTACGGATACGAAGTGCTCGAAGCGCAGAGCGGAGGTGACGCGTTCCTACTGTGCGAGCAACAGGCTACGAAGATCCACCTTCTCTTGACCGACATGGTCATGCCAAGGATGAATGGGCGCGAGCTCGCCAAGCGACTTCTCGCGGTCCGACCCAGCATGAAAGTGCTCTTCATGTCTGGCTACGCCGACGATGCGGTGATGCTCCACGGTCCTCTCGACCCGACGTTCGAATTCCTTCAGAAGCCGATCACGCCGGAGATGCTCGCTCGCAAAGTTCGAGAGGTGCTCGACGCGAAGGGGACCCGACTGGCGGGCGCGGCCGAGCGCAAGGGAGAGGCCCGCAACGGTCCTCAGTGACGCCCGGCGGACGGCGTTCGTATGCCGGTTCTGAGCAAGGTCGCGAATTGGTCGGGCGGGACCGGGCGGCTGAAGTAGTACCCTTGCGCTTCGTCACATTGGTGAGTCTGAAGAAAATCCTTCTGTTCGATGGTTTCCACGCCTTCCGCGACGACCCGTAGCTTGAGATTCTGGGCCATGCTGATCACCGCCGTCACGATGCTCGTATCGTCTGCTGCGGCGGTGATCTGACTGACGAAGGACTGGTCGATCTTCAGGGCATCGATGGGAAACTTCCGAAGATAACTCAGGCTGGAATAACCCGTGCCGAAGTCATCGAGCGCCACCTGCACTCCTCTCGCCCTCAGCTTTTGGAGAATGGCTGCAGAAGACTCGGGATGCTTCATGAGAACGCTCTCGGTCAGCTCCAGTTCGAGCGATGTCGGATCGAGACCGGTGTCGCTGAGGACGGCGAACAATCCTTCCAGGAAGCCCTCGTCGCGAAACTCCATCGCCGAGACATTGACGGCCATGGTGGCCACGGGGAGGCCGGCGTCCACCCAGGCGCGGGCCTGCTCGCATGCTTGACGAAGGACCCAGCTACCGATGGGCCGAATCAGACCGCACGCTTCTGCGACGGGAATGAACTGCATGGGAGAGACCGATCCTCGGGTGGGATGCGTCCAGCGTAGCAACGCCTCCGCGCCGGTGATCGCTCCCGTCTTGAAGTTGATCTTCGGCTGGTAATGCAACGCGAATTGGCGCCGTTCCAAGGCACGGCGCAGACTCTCCTCGATGGATTGCCGCTCCACCGCCCGCTCGTTCATCGCCGGCGTGAAATACTGATAGTTCTGACGGCCATTTTCCTTGGCCTGGTACATGGCCGTGTCCGCGTTCTTGACGAGCGTCTCCGCATCCGTGCCGTCCTCGGGATAGATGCTCACGCCAATGCTCGTGGTAACGTGAATTTCGTGTTCGTCGACGGCGTGCGCCTCGGCCACCGCCTGCAGCATTCTGCGCGCCGCAATGGCAGCATCCTCCGGTTGTTGCAATTCCGAAAGCAGCACCACGAATTCGTCGCCCCCCTGCCGGCTGACGGTGTCCGAGGCGCGGCCACAATCGATGAGGCGCTTGGCGATGGATTGAAGAAGCTTGTCGCCGACGGGATGCCCGAGAGAATCATTGATGTGCTTGAAGCCGTCCAAATCCAAAAACAACACCGCGAGCTGTTTGCCGTGACGCTGGGCCATCGTGATCGCCTGAGAGACCCGGTCATTGAGGCGCACGCGATTGGGCAAACCGGTCAGAAAATCGTGCTCGGCCGAATGCGCGATCTCCAGCGACATCGCTCGGGCCGCGCTCACGTCGCGGAAAACGACGACCGTTCCGGTCAACTGTCCCTGACGGTCGTAGATGGGAGCGACCGAGTTTTCGACGGCAATGTCCACTCCGCCACGTCGGATGAGAATGCAGTTGGAAGGTAGATGGACGGGCGGTCTCGACCCGACGGCGATGCCCGTCGGAATCGGGATGGTTTGGCGATTGGCCGCGTCGAGCATCCGGAACACTTCGGTCATGGGCCGGCCCGCCGCCTCGAGCAGCAACCAGCCCGTCATTCTTTCCGCGGCCGCGTTCAGGAACGTGATGTTTCTCGAGACGTCCGTGCAAATCACGCCTTCGCCGATGCAGTTGAGCGTGACCTGGGCGCGTTCCTTTTCCTCGAACAGCGCATCCTCCATGATCTTGCGCTCGATGGCATAGTGCAAGGCACGCCGCAGCCCGCGCGCCTCGATCTGCCCTTTGACGAGATAGTCCTGTGCGCCTTCCTGCAGGGCCTGTACGGCCAGCGAGTCGTCGTCCAGCCCAGTCAGTACCACCAGAGGGATCGCGGGGGCGAGGGCGCGGGCTCGCCGCACGGCCACGAGCCCTTGTGCATCGGGCAGCCCCAGGTCGAGCAGGATGACATCGACCGCCCCCTCTGCAAGATGCATCTCGGCTTCACCCATGGACTCCACGTGCGTCAATTTGGAGCTCTGCGAGCCCTCGCGAAACATCTCGCGGAGCAAGCGAGCGTCTCCGGGATTGTCTTCGACGAGGAGGACTGTGGCCATGGATTTCATGATTCAACTGCGCTGGCCCGGCTGTGGCAACTTCACCTTGGTCAGCCAGAAATCGTTGATGCTCTTCACGAGAGCCTCGAAGTCGTCCAACTGGACGGGCTTGCTGAGAAAGCAGTTCGCCTGGAGCTGGTAGCTCTTCACGATGTCCGCTTCCGCCTCCGAGGTGGTCAGGATGATCGTCGGTATCATTTTCAGGCTTTCATCCGACTTGATCTGAGCCAGAACTTCGCGGCCATCCATCCTGGGCAGGTTCAGATCCAGCAGGATGAGATCCGGCCGAGGGGCACGGGCATGGTCCCCCTCGCGCCTCAGAAAGGCCATGGCCTCGATGCCATCGGAAGCGACGTGCAAATGGAGGGACCTGTTGGAATCACGCAAAGCTTCTTGGGTCAGCCGGACATCACCGGGACTGTCTTCGACCAAGAGAACCTCGATGGGCTTACCTTCTCCTTTGATGACTTTCATGTGTTCCCCGCGCTTTCTGCCAAGGCAAAGCGAAAAGTGGAACCCTGCCCGGGTTGTGATTCGACCGAGATGGTGCCGCCGTGGCGCTCGACGATCTTCTTGCAGATCGCCAATCCGATACCGGTGCCATCGAATTCTTCTCGCTTGTGCAGCCTCTGAAACATGCCGAAGATCCGCTCGAAGTATTTCGATTCAATGCCCAGTCCGTTGTCTCGTACGGAAAACATCCATTTCGCGTCACCATTCTTGGTGGAAGAAATGTGGACGAGGGGCACTCCCGCGCTTTGGTACTTGATGGCGTTGCCGACGAGGTTCTGAAAGAGTTGGACGAGTTGTCCCTCGTCGGCGAGGACGCGGGGCAGCGGATCATGCGTCACCAGCGCAGCGCTGGCTTCGATGGCGCCGCCTAGATTCAGCATCGCCTGTTCCAATGCTTCCTCGCTGGAGGTGTCGGCGAGGGCCTGGCCCTTGGTCCCGACGCGCGAATAGGACAGGAGATCCTGAATGAGCCGTTGCATGCGGTTGGCCCCGTCCACGGCGAATCCAATGAACTCGTCGGCATCGGCGTCGAGCTTTCCCTTGTACCGTTTGGATAGAAGCTGCGTGTAACTGGCCACCATTCGCAGCGGCTCTTGCAGATCGTGAGATGCAATGTAGGCAAACTGCCCCAGTTCTTCGTTGGAGCGATTGAGCTCGTCCAGGGTCTGCAGAAGGCGCGCTTCGCCCTTCTTACGCGAGGAGATGTCGCGGATCGCGACGCTCAAGAGGATGCCCTCGTCGGTGTTCAACGGACTCAGCGTCACCTCAATCGGAAAGGTGGTTCCATCCTTGTCGCGCCCATCGAGCTCAATCGCCGTGCGACTCTGCTGCGCATACGCGCCGCTCTCGGTTCGACGGGTATAGACGGTCAACCGTTGCAAGGACTCCTCCGTAATGAGCTTCGTCGGGCTGAGGCCTACGAGCTCATCACGCGGGTATCCGAACACTTCCTCCGCCTGAAGATTCACCAGGACGATTTCCCCATCCGGATCCACCAGCACCATCGGATCAGGAGCCGCCTCCAAGAGCCCGCGGTACCTGCCCTCCATCTGCGCCAGATGCTTGTCTGCATTCCTCCGCACGCTGATGTCGCGGATCGCCGCGGTCACCAGAATTCCCTCCGCACTTTGCAGCGGGCTCAGCATGATCTCGATCGGAAACTCGCTTCCGTCCTTGCGCCGCCCGGAAAGCTCGATCCCTGTCCCGATCTGCTGCGCGACCGCCTCCGCCGCCGTTCGGGTGCCGTCGGCAATCAGCCGTTCTGCGAAGCCAACCGGGACGATGTTCTTCACCGCCTGCCCGACGAGCTCATCGCGGTGGTATCCGAACTGCCTCTCGGCCTGAACATTCAAGAGGACGATCCGCCCGTCCTGGTTGACCACCACCATCGCGTCGGGTGCCGCTTCCAAGAGCCCGCGGTACCTGCCCTCCATCTGCGCCAGATGCCGATCCGCATCCTTGCGCACGCTGATGTCACGGATCGCCGCCGTCACCAGAATTCCCTCCGCGCTTTGCAGCGGGCTCAGCATGATCTCGATCGGAAACTCGCTTCCGTCCTTGCGTCGCCCGGAGAGCTCGATCCCGGTACCAATCTGCTGCGCCAGCGCCTCCGCCGCGGTTCGCGTCTCGTCGGCGATCAACCGTTCGGCGAACCCCTCGGGAATGATGTTCCTCACCTGTTGCCCGACGAGCTCATCGCGGCGGTATCCGAATTGCTTCTCGGCCTGAACGTTCAAGAGGACGATCTCCCCGCCCTGGTTGACCACCACCATCGCGTCGGGTGCCGCTTCCAAGAGCCCTCGGTACTTCGCCTCCGACTCCTTGCTCTCGCTGAGATCGTGGCTGAACTCCGAAAACCCTCGCAGATTTCCACTCCCATCGCGCAACGCAGTGAAGGTGAGATTCGCCAAAAATCGCGTGCCGTCTTGGCGCACGCGCATGCTTTGCTCCTCGTGTCGGCCGCTTGCGGCAGTCATCCGGAGCACCTCATCCGGTCTGCCTCGCTCGATATCTTCGCTAGGAAAGAAGCAGGAGTAGTTCTGACCGATAATCTGGTCGGCTCTGTAGCCTTTGATTCGCTCGGCACCGGCGTTCCAACTGACGACCTGGCCCCGGGGGTCCATCATGAAGATGGCGTGGTCTTGGACCCCGTCGAGGAGCAGCCGATATCTTTCTTCGCTTTCTCGGAGCGCTTCTTCCACGAGGCGGCGGCTGCCATCCATCTGCACCAAATGCTTTTCCGCCTCCTTGCGCACGCTGATGTCGCGGATCGCCGCCGTCACCAGGATGCCCTCCGCGCTTTGCAGGGGGCTCAGCATGATCTCGATCGGAAACTGGCCTCCGTCTTTGCGCCGCCCCTGGAGCTCGATCCCCGTACCGATTTGCTGCGCCAGTGCGTCGGCCGCGGTCCGCGTCCCGTCGGCAATCAGCCGTTCCGCGAAGCCCTCCGGAATGATGTTCTTTACTTTCTGCCCCAGAAGCTCATCGCGGCGGTAACCGAACCGTTTCTCCGCCTGAACATTCAAGAGGACGATCTCGCCTCCCTGGTTGACCACCACCATCGCGTCCGGAGCGGCTTCCAAGAGCCCGCGGTACCTGTCCTCGAGGTGCACCAGATGCTTGTCCGACTCCCTGCGCACGCTGACGTCGCGGGTCACCGCCGTCGCCAGAATTTCCAATTGCTCGTTCTGGGTGGCGAGGTTGGTGCTCTGGCGCTTTATTTCCGCAGCGTCGAGCGCAGTTTTCTGACCTTTCGCAATCCAGAGATGGATGAATGCCGCGAGGGTAAACAGGGTCGCAATGAGGAGACCGCGGTTGAAGGAAGCGACCCACGGGTCTACCTGTTCGGGCCGATCGAACCCCCACAGCTCGGCTGCCACGGTGAGCAGGGCAGCAGCCGTCGCTGTTCCCCAGAGCAGCCGCTGGGAGCGGTGCATCGCGCACAAGGCAATCGGGACGGTGAAGAGGATGGATCCGATGAGGTCGGCGGAAGTCCAGAAGTCGAGGCCAGCAGCGACTGCACCGCTCAAGACGATGATGGCGACGAGCGGTATGCGATTCATTTGCCACCGCTCCCGCCAACCGCCGTCCGCGTGACGATTCAGCTGAGCATCGTCCGGCGCTGATTCATGGCCACCCTCGCATCCGCCGCTACTTCTCACCTCCATCGCTACTTCGTCCCCCTCGTTCATCTCGCCCCCGGCCCGCTCCACACATCTCACCCACGCCAAGACGCGGCCGTGGGCCGCCGGGACGTGAAAGAAGACCCCACGCCGAGACGCTCGGTAGCCTATGCCGCTGCGCCCGTCCCCGTTCTCGACGCCAAGGCTGTCTTTAGAGATCTTGACGACAAGTGTGGGCTTCCGCCATCGAGAAGATCAATCCTTCTTTCGCCTCGACGGGCCATCGACCGTCGCGATCCGCCGACTCACATGGCGCTGGGGAGGGGGGAATATCCTACCCAGGTTCGCACTCCGATTGCGGATAGTCGAAGGCGCTCACCCATGCGCCGCCGTCACGCCGTGGCCAGATCTCGCGCGCCTCGCCTCAGAATCCAGGCCTGGTAGAGGCCAGCCATGCCGAGGAAGGCGTTGGCGAGGCACCGCAACGTCTCGAACGTGGCCTGCGAAACCGATTCCGACACGCCCATCGCCGGCAGAAACGACGCCGTTCCGTCGACGAAGAGCCAGGCCAGACCGGACAATGTCAGCAGCGTCCAGGTCCACACGAGGACGCCGCCGCGCAGCGAGAGCGCGGTCAGAAACATGGGGGCGAGCAAGGAAAAGCAAAAGATGTCGCCTGCGCACGAGGCCAGCATCCGAATGGCCTCCATATCGCCCGCGGCCAATTGCCGCGTGTAGGTAACGGTCGCACTGCCGGTCGCGACGAGGGCCAGCCCAATGGCCACGAGTTGAACGGCGATCCGCACGGGTGCGCTCCACTGTGGCTCGAGACCCGCAATGCGGCTCGCGCGGGCGAGTCTCCAGATGGACGCGGCGGCAGCGATGTTGCCGACGATGGTCAGGATGCCGTTGGCGAGCGGAGTCCAGGAGCGGTCGGAGAAGAGGCCGGTGGTCAGCGTGAGATCACCGACGAAATAGAGCAAATAGGAAAACGCAAAGAGGAGCCACGCGTTGCGGAGGTAGTCGCCGCGCCGAAACTGGAGCGCCGCCGCCAGGCTGCCCAGGCACGCAAAGGCCTCCATCGCGGCGACCTCGACCCGATAGAAGGCCGCGCGCTCCGGCCCGATCGCGAGGAGCGCCAGCGCCATGACGATACCGGCCAGGAGGGGACCTCCCAGAAGGAGCCAGGGCTTCATGGTTGGACAGCGCCTTCCTCGCGCGCCAACGCTGCACGTGCAGACACCCACCACCCCTCTTGCCAAGATGCACGATCGAGAGCCAAGCTCCTCCAACCTATCACGTCGACCAGGTACGCCGCCTGGCTCTTACTACTTTAGGAGAGAAGCACGCGCGACCGCATCGCCCTTTTTTCCAGGGAATCGTCATCATTCGTGCGCGCGCATTTCCGAATGAGCACCGAGCAAGAACGCTAGTCCGGCTTGTTGTCGCCACGGCTTTCGTACATCCTGAAGGATGCCGGCGCAGCTTGTCGGCAAGCGGCAGCGATGCGGGGGGGAACCAAGGAGGGCCTATGGGAACGATTCTCGTACGGGATGAACGTCACCTCTTCTCTCTCGTCGCCGTCGCGCTGAGCACGGCGCTGCTAGGCCCCTGTCCCTGAATCCGGCCCGCTCCCGCCACCCGATCAGTGGCGCAGCGCCATGAGGACTTCGAAGGCGATGAGCACGATGACGAGGACCTCCAGCAAGAGGTCGCGCCGGGTGTGGATCTCGTGGCCGAGCACTTCCGAAACGCGGCTGATGGTCTCTACCTTCTCCTTCACCGAGGCATCGGCTTCGGCCAGGCGAAAACGGGAAGCGGCTTCGCGGTAGACCTGCACGGAATAGGAGTCGCCCTTCAACGTGATGGCGCGTTCCAGTCGGTCGCTGAGCTCGCCCAGTTCGATGACCAGGAGCGCGGCGCGATGAGCGATCCGGCGGAAGGGGCTGCGCAAGAGCCACACCGTCGTTCGCGCCATGCGCACGTCTTGCAGCAGTTTCTCGAGCGCGCGCCCCAGCATGCCTTCGTAAAATCGGAGCTCGAGCAGCTGGGCCGACGCGACTTCGAAGATGTCGACCAGCGCCGTGACGTCGTCTTGATCGACGATAACGGCCGCATCGTAGTCGACGAGCACGAGGTCATCGTCGTAGTAGCGAATGGCACGACGGGCGAGCTCCTGGATCATCGCCGGCGCCAGCTTGCGGTCGCGAGGCTCGCCTGACAGAAGGTGCGCCAGGACCGCTTGAGCATCCATGTCTCCCGATGGGACGCTGCCGAGTGCGAAGACCGTGAAGTCCTCCATCAGAGGCGCGGCGTCTCGCTCTTCCCAAGGCACGATCGCGCTGGCCATCTCGCGCGCCATCGCTTGCCAGATCTCCCTTGCCTTGCCGTCGAAGCTCGGGCCCGCTTCGGAAATCTGGCTCGCGAGCGCGACCAGCGCGGCGCCCGACGATTCGGAGACGGACAGGGTGAATCGGATCGCCACGACGCCGAAGTCGAAGAGCCTGGTGCGCAATTCGGCGCGGAACGGGCCGATGTCCACCGGGTCGAGGGTCAGTTCGAGCGGCTCGCGACGCAAAACGACCCCGGCGCCCGGCTGTTTCGATGGATCAGCCCTGCGCGCCGACTGCGCGAACGTCTTACTTGCACGCTCGAGATCGATCGAGTCGCCCACATCGATTTGGCGCAGGACATGAACGGTGGCAGTCATGGGGGCGGGATTGTACTTCGACAGCCGCTCGGAACGGTACGAGGTGGAGCAGCCAGCAGGGTCGATTGAGCTAGACTGCGCCCCATGGTGCCGTCGGAAGATGAGCTGCATGGCTTCATGCGCGAGGCGATCGTGGAAGGCCAAAAGGCGCTGCCCGCGTGCCGCCCCAATCCGCCGGTTGGCTGTGTGCTGGTGCGGGGCGGCGCCATCGTAGCGCGCGGTTTTACCCAGCCGCCCTATCAACCGCACGCCGAGCCGATGGCGCTCCGCCAGCTCGACGGCGATCTCGGCGACGTCATCGCCTTCGTGACGCTCGAGCCGTGCGCATTTCACCAGCGAACGCCGTCGTGCGCGAAGGAGATGATCGCGCGGCGCGTGGGCGCCGTCTACGTGGCGTTCATCGACCCGCACCCCAAAAACCAGGGGCGCGGGATCGAGATGCTGCGCGAAGCCGGAATCCGCGTGGTGACGGATTTTCTCGTCGATGAGGCGCGCCCGCACCTGGCTCGGTACCTCTACGGCGCCGATGGAAATATGCCACCGGTGGGCTGGTGATCGGCGATGATCGATCCGGCAGCGAGAATCTGACAGAGAGTCGTGCTATTGCGCCGCCCCTTTGCTGCGCCGTGACAAGCTTTGTTCGTCGTTCCAGGCGAACAACTCTTCGACGTACATCTTGAGTTGTTCGGCGCAGAGCGCGTCCATCTCTGGTGGTTGCAAGGTCTCGCCCTCTTTCATGAGAGCCTTGGTAAGCGCCGCCACGGCGCGCTTCTGCGTGTTTTCGGGGACGGAGCGCCCCTTGCTCCACATGACCACGTGATCGCTCGCGTGAATGTACGACTCTACGTGGTTGCCTTTGAACCGGTCCGACATGGGCGTCACCTCCAACATGAGTCTAAGGGCCCAGGTCGAGCCTCGGTATTCGACGGTGGGCGTATTGCACCTCAGCCCGCGCCTGCGTCGCCACAACCGACGACGACATCGAGATGACTGCCGCTCGTCTTCACCAGGCTCTCGCAGGATGCGGGGCAGAGCGTGACGCGCGTCGGCGCGACGTCGGTGTTCTGCCCATCGCCCGTGATGGGTGGTTTTTCGTAATACCATCCTGCGCTATTTCCGCAGCCTTCGATGCCCGACACCTGCCCCACCGGAGCCGGCGCACCGGTCATCCCCACGCGGGTCGCGACTTTGGCAGGCGTTCGCTCCGCCGTCTCGCGCCCCTCCTCCGGAATCACATAGACGCAACTCTGGGCGCTCGTGCGAATGGCGTCGAGCGCGACGGTAAGCTCGGCTTCGCCGCCCGACTCGACCAGATAGGCGCGACCGGTGCCGCCTGCCTCGGCGATCGCGTTGAGCGAAGAGAGGCTCGGTCCGACGCCGAGCACGTACGTTTTCATCGCAGGATTGCCGCCCGACGCGTGCGTGGCCACGGCCGCCGTCGTTTCGATGGTGCTATTGCACTGGCGCGGCTGACCGTCGGTCACGAGCACCACCGCGGTCAGGCGTCCCGACTGCGCTTGGTTGCGCGCGTAGATGTGCGCCCCTTGCAAGGCGGGGGTGGTGGGGGTGCCCACGGCCAGGATTTGCGCAGCAATGCCGGTGGAAATCGCGGGCACGACGGCGGGAAGGATGCCGATGGGCACGACCGGAAAGGCATAATCCGCAGCATCGCAGAGCGGGTTTCCCGAGGGATCGATGCGCGGGAAAAAAGCGATACCGGCCCCGAGCCCCGCGCTCTTGGGCGAATTGATGAATATCTTCATTGCCTGCGAGACGGCGTTCCAGCGCGATACGGTCTGACCGCGGTCGAACATGCTCATCGACGACGACTTATCCATCATGAAATAGAGATCGATGGGGATCTCTCCCACGAGCTGCGACGACGTGAAGCACTGCGAACGCGTGCTGCCGTCGACGGTGCGGGCCGAACCGACGAAGGAACCATCCTGCGGATCGATATCGAGGGGCGTGCGACTGCCGCATCCGATGAGCAAGACCGCAGTGACGCCGAGGACCAGCGAGCCGTGCGTTGAAGCAACCGCGAAACGCATCTGCTTCTTACTAGAGCCGAAGGGGGGCGCTGGCGAGGCGTGTCGCGGCTGTCCTGCTTTGCGCCGGCGTGGCGCCGGCGCCGTAGTCCGGAGGCCACCGTACTTCGGCATTGTGCTGGGACCGGTTTGACCCCTCCCCGTCGGACGAGCTACACCAACCAACGAGGATATTGCGCAGTCCTATCGCATCCCTCCGTCCGACGCTTCTTCGATGCTTTCGCAATCGGCGAAGGCTGGGCGCGGCGGTGATACTGGCGGCAACCGTTCGCTGCTCCGGACAGTCGAACCAGAGCGTGTGCGCTTCGATCACCTCGCGTCCCGACGGCATCCATCTCACCGATTGCTCCAACGGCACGGTAACGCTCGACGACGTCGAATACGATCGCAACCGGGCCAAGGTCTCCTACGACTTCCTCGTCACTTGTCATGGCCGCTCGGCGCGCGGGACATGGAGCCGCAGCGGTGGACTCACCTGCCTGGAAGGGGCCACGGACCCCTGCAAATCCGGCGGCGTGTGCACCCCCACCTCGGCCGACGATTGCCGGAGCATTGCCAATTGCAAGGAGTGGGGCGATTGCGGATACCAGGATGGCAAATGCGTGCCGACCGAGGACGGCTGTGCCCATAGCGACGTGCCCTGCGGACTTTTGGGGCAGTGCCATCTCGGGCCTGACGGCGCCTGTGTCGTCCTCTCCAACGCCGATTGTCAGGCGCCTTTTGGCGCTTGCCCGACCTGCCCTTACAAGGGCGCCTGCGCGACGTCCGGCAGTTGCTACGCCGAGAATGGCGCCTGCGTGGCGCGCGCGAGCGCCGACTGCAAGAAGTCGACACAGTGCAGCTTCGCCGGCAAATGTGCGCTCGAGGGGAGCACCTGCATCGCCGCAACCGACGCTGACTGCGCGCTGTCGGAAGTCTGCCGCACCGCGCGACAGTGCAGCGCCATCGGCGGCGTGTGCACGGTCAGACCCTGATCACCCGGAAGGTGAGGTTCAGGCGCGGGCCGATCGGGGCGCGCGTGCGCGGCAGATGGTGGCGAAAATGTCGCTGCGTCGTGCCCCCCATGACGAGCACGCTGCCTTCGCCGAGCTGGAAGGCATGAACCTGGCGCGTGCGGCGGTGCCGTAGCACGAAGCGTCGCGGCGTGCCGAGCGATACCGAAGCGATGCGAATGTCGTCCGCGAAGGGTCCGAGCTCCGGCTCATCATCGGCGTGCTCTCCCATCGCGTCGCGCCCGTCGCGATAGTAGTTGACGAGCACGGAGTTGAACCCGCAACTTTCGCGCGCCGCCAGGCGATCACGCAAGGCAAGAAGGTCCGCTGTCCACGGTGCCGGGTGAAAAAGGCGGCCCGAATAAGCATAGGAACAGCCGGGATCGCCGTGCCAGCTCGTGAGGCGCGGCATCGTCACCGTCCGCCCGAAGAGCACGATCGTTTCTTGCTGGAGTGGCAATGACGCGACCAACCGTTCCATGAGTGCGACGGGATGGGGCACGAATTCCGGCTCGAATGTAACCCACGCTCCCTCGCCGAGATCGACACGTTCCACGCCAGGCGATCTTACCCTTCGCCGCCTCCGCAAGGCGTCCACATTTCGGCGCAGCGCGAGGCCCGTTCGGGTTAAGGTGGGCGTCGGAAAACGCGTGTTGCCGGCACCAAGTCCGACCGAGCTGCCCCCCGAGTCGCAAGGCACGGTCGACGCGTCCGCCGATGCCGGGACGTCGTTGCTCGACGACTTGGAGACACTTGCCGAGCCGATCGTGCAAGGTGCGACCGATGGCCTTGGCGCGGGCTTGCTCGAATGGATCCTGTTTCTCCGACTGGGGGAGGAGCGGGGGCTCGAGCGGTTCGGACGGCTCGGCGATCTCACCGATTGCAAAGGCATCAGCCCCAAGCTCGTCGCGCTCTTGCGTGGCGCGGCCCATCGCTACAGCTCGAACGATCTGGGTGCGTCGCTCGGCATCCTGGCCGACGGCGCCGCGAGCCGATCGCCTTTGGCCAGCGGCGAGGACCGCGCGCTGCGCGATCTTTTGCTGCGCCTCTATCCCGACACGAATCGGAGCGAGTTTTCGATGTTGCCACCCGACATCCTCGGGCGGCTCTACGAACGGTCGCTCGCCAAGCGGCAGCCGCAGGGAGCGAAGACGTCGGGCTCGCGAGGTGCCGAAGCACGCAAGGCGAGCGGCGTTTTCTATACGCCGGCCCGCATCGTGGACTACGTCGTCGAACGGACGCTCGGTCGGCTTCTCCAAGCCGACGACCGTGATCAGGCGGCGCGTTCGCGCGTGCTCGACCCCGCTTGCGGGTCGGGTGCTTTCTTGCTCGGCGCCTATCGACGCTTGCTCGCGTGGCACCGCCAAGACGGCGAGCTCGTTTTGGCGCGCCGCAGAGAAATACTGCAAAACGGAATCTTCGGCGTCGATGTCGACCAAGCGGCCGTCGAGGTCGCCAACCTTTCACTTTTGCTCGCCTGGGCCGACGACAGGAGTGAAGACCCCCGGGCCGTGGAGCCGCCCGGGCGCGAGGCTCTCCCTCGTCTCGAGCGCAACCTGCGCGTGGGCCACTCGCTCATCGACACCGACTGGCTCGACGTCGGGGTCGACTCCCCGCGCGGCAAGAGCAAGAACGGGGGCGGTGCCCCGCGCGTGGCGGTCGAATGCGCCCGCCCTTTCCCCTGGCGCCAAGAGTTCCCGCAGATCTTCGCGGACGGCGGCTTCGACGTCGTGATCGGCAATCCACCTTACCTCTCGTTCGGGGGGCGCCATGCCGTCGGCATTTCGCACGAGCTTCGCCGTTACTACGCCGAGCACTACGAGAGCGGCGGCTGGCCGACCGCGCATTCGCTCTTCTTGGAACGTTCCGTCAAGCTGCTCTCGCGAAGGTTCGTTTCCTTCGTGGTCCCCGATCAAGTCGGGCACCTCGGTGGTTACCGCTCCCTGCGCGAGATCGCCCGGCGCGAAGCGGGGCTCGTCGAGGTCCGCTACTGGGGAGAACGCGTTTTCCGCGGCGTCACCACACCGACGCTGACCATCGTCTTGGACAAGCAGAACAAGGACGTGCCGACGGAGCTCGTCGATCGCGACGGCGCTGCGCGGCACGCCGTTTTTCGCGCCGGCGAGCCTTGGAGCGTGTCCCCCGCCGCGGCGCTCATCGAACGCCTTCGCCGTCACTCTTTTTCGCTCGGCAAACTCGTCGGTGACTGCGGCATCCGCACCACCGCCTCCAAAGAACAGGTCATCGACTGGGTCGGTCCGGAGGACAACGTCGTGCCGGTGCTCGAAGGCAAGCTCATCGGTCGCTACGGTTGTCGACCGCCCCGTTTCGCCGTCCGCCTCGACTCGTCGCACCCTCTCTTCATCAGCCGCCCCGAGCGCTATCGAGCAGCGAGCTTCGTCATTCGGCAGACGGCGTCGTACCCCATCGTGGGGCCGCACGAGCACGCGCTCTACTTCCGCAACTCGCTCTTGGCGCTGTTTCCGCCGGCCGACGGCGTCGACGTGCACTATCTGGTGGCGCTGCTCAACTCCAAGCTGCTTCGCTTCGTCTACACCGAGACGGTGCGCGAGGCGCACCAGCGCGCGTTTCCGCAGGTCAAGGTCAAGGCGCTGCAGAGCCTCCCTTTGCGCAAGGTCGACCTCGGACAAGCGCGCGACAAGCAGCGCCACGATGCGCTGGTCGAGCTCGCCGTGAGCGCGCTGGCGGCGCAGAAGGTCGCTCTTTCTGCGAACGGAACCGAGAAAGCGCATTCGTCGCTGCATCGCTTCGACGCGATTGACCAAAGGATCGACGAGTTCGTGTACGAGCTCTACGAGCTGTCCCAAGAAGAGCGCGACACGGTCGAGCGCAGTGTCGTTCGGGCGGTGACCTGACTCGACTCGTCCCGACCTGCGATGGCTGCTCGTGAGCGCCGGCGTGCGCGGCGCGCGCTACTTGGTCGGACGCGTGTAGCTGAAGTTCGTGGCGCGCGTGCACCCGGTAACCTTTTGCGTGTCGCAATCGGCATGGCCGTTGGTGTTGGGCGCATAGGTCAGCGTCCCGTTCAGGCTATTGCCGGCGAGATCGGCAGAGATGGTGCCCTTCCACGTATAGGCGCAGGCCCCCTGCGTATTATTGACCGAACCGACGATGGCGGCCTCGACGTGGCTGCCCGCAACCTGGCCGGTGAAACTGGCACTGCCAAAGGTGGCAAGAAAAGCCAGACTCGTCGCCCCCTGCGTCTGAAACTGCACGTCGTTTCCGCTCTGCACGAGGTTGACCGCGCCTTCGGCCATCGCCCCCGTGGTCCAGGCACCGGGGCAGGTGCTCATCCCGTTGGTCGACGTGCCCGTGTATTGCCCGTTGAAATCGAGGGGAGGGCCCGAGTCGGAAGAGCCGCACCCGAGAGAAAGCCCAACCACGAATGCGAGCGCAATCCGTTCGTGCATGGAGACCTCTTTGGCCAGAATAACGCAGATCGGCAGGCTCCGGCCAACTTCGCCCGAGGGCGGTCCCTCCGTACGACCGCCATGATACGTTGCACCCGTGCGTTCGCTTCGGCTCGCTGGGGCCCTTTTCTCCGCCTGCGTAGCCACCCTCGCCTTTGCTCTGCCGAGCGGGGCGGAGGATCTCGCCACGGCTGAAGAACGCGCCGCCGTGGCCTCGCCGGAAACGGCGGCCGCCAGCGCGGAAGCCACGCCGGGGGACGCCGCCGCGGGGGGTCGTTCGCGCATTCGTTACCTCTTGCAGGGAATCGAGGTGCGCGGCAACACGCGCACGCGTGACCGCGTCGTTTTGCGCTACGTCCCCTTCCGAGCCGGCGACCTGCTCGACGTCAACGATCCCGAGCTCGAGCTCACGCGCTATCGCCTGCTCGGAACGAGCTTCTTCTCCTCGGCCCAACTGTCGCTGCGCAAAGGGGATCAGCGCGGCGAAGTCATTCTCGTCATCGATGTCGTCGAGCGCAATACGCTGGTCGTCAACGATTTTTGGATGGGGCTGGCGGGGGAGCGCACCGACGAGGTCGGACCACCCAAGGGCGTCTATGCGTACGGCGGCCTCGACGTCGCCGAAACGAATCTGGGCGGCACGGGGATCACCCTCGGCGCAGCGATGGGGTTGGGACTCGATCAGATGGCGCTCCGGACGCGGTTTTTCGATCCGGCCTTCCTCGGCACGGGGTGGATGACCTCGGCCACGCTGCTCTACAACAATGCGCGCGATTTTTTCGGCAACTATCAGGTCCGCTACGCGTCGACCACGGACCAGATCCCCTATGCCGTCGTCGACTATTCGCGCTTCGGCGGCAGCTTCGGCGCCGGACACGACGTCGGCATCGCCACCCAGCTCTGGTTCGACCTGCGGGTGGAGAAGATCCACGCCGATCTTCCGCTGGCCGCGTCGCACTTGCGCGGTCTCGACCGCGAGCCCATCGCCTTCAACGTCATCGGTGGGGACAGCGTGCTTTCGACGGTGCGCGGTATGCTCATTCACGATACGCGCAACGAGCCCATCCTCCCCACGCGCGGCTCGTACATCACGGTGACCGGTGACACGGCGCTGGCGCCTGCCGGCGGCGACTATGGTTTCACCAAGCTGCAGATCCGCGCTTCGCACTGGTGGACGTTACCGTGGAAGCACGTGGCGCGGCTCGAGCTCAACTACGGCGCCATCACCGGAGATGCTCCGTTTTTCGAGAAATTCTACGTCGGCGACTTCACCGATCTGCTGCCCGACCGCGTCCTCGATCTGAACTTCGACCGGCGCCGCGCGCCGAACTTCCTGCGCACCGACATCAACGAGGTGCGCTACGGCGACTACGCCGCCAAGTTCCAGCTCGAGTACCGCATACCCGTCTACCGCGGGCATCGCTCGGTTTACGGCATCGACTTCTTCGGGGCAGCCGGAATCTACGGCGTAGCTGGTTACCGCGATCTCACCGATCCGCCCCGGGGCTACAGCGGGTTTCGCCGAATCCCCATCGATCTCACCTTCAACCTCGGCTTTCGCGTCGACACCCACGCCGGTGGCTTCGTATTCGCATTCTCGAATTTGGTGGGCTTCATCCCCGTGCGCGAAGAAGGGCCTCGCCCGTGAGACGGTGGGGTCAAAGGGCTAGGGTCCTGCTCTTCGCCCTCCTCGTCTTCGCACCGACGACGGTGCACGCCAACGACGAGCTCCCGGTGCGGCAAGCGTCCCTCGCGTTCGACGAGAAACAGACGTTGCGCGTCACGATCGGCTATCGCGACGTCGTCGACGCCGGCACCGTCGCCAAACTCATGGGCGGTCTTCCCACGACCATCGTCATGCGGGCCTATGCGTTCCGCGAATCGGGCGGCGCGCCTCTGGCCGCCGCGTTCAAGACCTGCCGCGTGATCTTCGATCTGTGGGACGAGGTGTACCGGATCGAAATCTCGCAGAGCGGCGGGAGCGACGTGGTGACCGCCTCCCCAACCCTGGAGGGCGTGCTCCGCCGCTGCGCCGAGGCCGATCGCTTGGCGGTGATCGGCCGCAACGCGCTTCCTGCCAGCACCAACTATTACCTGGCCGGTATCGTGGAAGTAAACCCGGTCTCCCCCGACATGCTGGAGCGCATCAAGCGCTGGGTGAGCCGCCCCTCGGGGACGTCGACCAGCGCGCCCGGCGACGCGCTCTTCGGTTCTTTCGTCGGACTCTTCGTGGCGCGCATCGGCGTTGCCGATCGACAGCTCGCGTTTCGCACCCAGGCGTTTTCGCGCTGACCGCGCGCTTCAGGGCAGCCGCGCGCGTCCTTTGGTCTCCCACCAGTCGTTCCACTTTTCGCGGTTTTTGCCGAACTCTTGCCGGGTCATCGCGGTGAGGGAGCGCTGCGCTGCCTCGGAGATCGAATCGAGCGGATCGGCGAGAACGGCGATGAGGGTGGGGATCGATCGATAGAGTCTCAGCTCGCCGATGGTCCAAAGGGCGATGAGCCGCCGACCTTCGGGCTCTTCCGAATAGGACACCGTGCGCTCCAGTGCCTTGCGCAACGGGATCCCCTCGTTGCCGCCGGCCGCCAGCGTGCGTGCCGATCGCACGGCGATCCGACGCACGGCCGGGTTCTCGTCGAAAAGGCGCGGCACGAGCGCCGCCGCCACGTCCGCGTAGTTGAGCTCCCCCAAGAGGTAGGTCGCCCAGAAACGAACTTCGACGTCGGCATCCGCGCTGCGTACGGCGAGAAACGGCAATGCCAAACGGCGCATGGCCGCCACGATGCGCAGCACCGGCCCACAATCGGCAGGACGGGGCAAGTCGCCGATGGCTTGGTTGCGATCCACGGTGAGGGGCCCGGGAAAGCGCGCGAAGACGGAAGGAATGGCGGCTTCACCGAGCTCGAGGATCTCGCCCAGGGCTTTTTCACCTCGTTCACCGCCGGAGATCACTTGATCGACCAAGTCGGAGCGTATGAGCACCCGCGGCAGGTCTTGATTCGGTGCGCGTGATACCGGAGGAGGGTGCGGGCTGGCGGACATGCTGGCCGAGGCCAGCGGGTCATCCCGGTCGCCCCAACCGCTGGAAGGGGGTGGCAAGGAGTCGGCTTCCATCTCGCCGATGATCGACTGCACCGACGCATCGTCCGTCTCGGAGACGCCGAGATCGGGGCTCGTCTCCGACGGGGTGGCGGGGACAAAGGGCATCGGCTCTGCCGCGCCCGACTCGGCCGCGCCTTGGGTGGGTAGGGACTGCCGCACCATCGCGCGCTTTTTGCGGAGCAAGATGCGTTCGAGTACGCCGGCCAGAAGCGGTGTCATGGCGACGACGGTGCCAACCTCGGCGCCGTCGACCGGCTCGACACCCTGATCTCCGTACAAGAGCGCGACGCACCGTTGCCGCACCAGGACGGGGAGCACGAACACCTCGCGGCCGGCCGAACGCCCGAGATCGGTGCGCAGGTCGGCATCGAGTCCGGCGCGCTGGAGCGGAGCAATGACCGCGGTCCCCTGCGTGCGCGCGTGGGAAAGTGCGTTCGGCAAATCGAGCGCGACGCCGACCGTACGGACCTTTTCGCGCGAGGCCCCCGGTCCCCACGCGTCGTACCCCGCTGCCAGATCGCCGTGCACGACGAAGAGCGCGCAGTATTCGAAATACTGGCGGGCAAAGGCAAAGAAGATGGCCAGGGCTTCGTCACCGGTGACGGCGTCCTCCATGTGGAGCTCGGCCGCGGCCGGCGTCAGCGGTCCGCGCCGACGGTCTTTGGCCCGGTCGTCGGCGACTGCGCTTCCTGCCGCGCGCTGCGCCCAGCCGAGCAGCGCCTTGCCGGCTCGTTGCTCGGCTCGGCGTTGGCGCTTCCTTTCGACGCGGGCGGCGGTGGCCATCGTCGCCTCCATCACGAAATCGTGCGGTGGAGGTGCGGGGGGAGGGCGGCTCGACCACGTCTCGCTCACCGCACGTCGTTCGACGCTCGTACTCTCGGGTGCGTTCGACGCCGCTCGCTCGCCAGTGGGAAGTGTCGACGGCACATCAGAGTATCGGGTCGGCGGATCGCTGTCGGGCGTCGCCATGGCGAGCACATCGGACACCGGAGGCACGAGGGGGGTGGGCAAGAGCTCGGACTCGGAAACGGGCGGCACCGCCGGGGTCGGGGCGAATTCCGACGACGCGGTCGGGTCGATGAGGAAGGCGCCCGGGTGGGGGGCCGCCGCGACGCCACCGGAAACGCCGTCGACGGCCACGTCGATGTCGACGGCGACGATCTCGGCCCCAGCGGCAACCTCTTCGCTCGGTCCTTCGGCGGGTTGGCGGTCGCCCCCGACGTCGTCGCCGGAAGGCTCTCCCTCGATGTCGGAAAAGTCTTCGGCAATGCTCGGCGCCGCGGGGGCAGCAGGGATCGACGGCGAGGGCGGCTTTTCCCCCTCTCGCACGGCCAGCATGCCGGGCCAGGTGCGCTTGCGTGGGGCAAACGATAGAACGCTGCTCGGTCCCGGCTCGCCAGATGGCCTTGCGCTGTAGCTCTCGGACGGCGGCCCGCTCAGGCCCGGGTCGGAACGCCGGTCCATGGCCGCGAGCAGCCGCACGTAACGCCGCTCGAGCGCAGCGCCGTAGTCGCGTGCCAGCGCCTGATGGACCCGCACCGAAGTGGCCACGTACTGCTTCAAATGCGCGCCCAGCGCGAAGGTGAGGTCGTCTTCCACCGCTTGCGGCAGCGGCTCGACGACCGCAAGGTGAAGCTCCCCGTCCACTTCGCCGACGGGATAAAGCCGGTACGTCAGCGCGACGGCATGGGGCACCATCCGCAAGAGCGAGGAGGGCGCCTGGGGCAACGGTCCCGGTGCCAGCGCGGGCAGGGCATACGCCTCGGCCAGCAGAGGCAGCAGCGTCTCTTCCCTGATCGCGCGCAGCTCGAGCAAACACATCCCCAGATCGCCCCCCCGCATCACCTGACACGCGAGCGCCTCGTCCACCTGAGCGATGGTCGCTGCCTGGCGGGTGATGACGAGAGAGCTCAGGGTCGTCATGGGTGTTTCACGGCAGATCCAATGACCTCGGCAAGCACCACCTTCGCAATGTTGAAATAGATGATGATCCCGATGACGTCGACAAGGCTCGCAATGAAAGGTGTGGAGCTCGTGGCAGGGTCGAACCCGACGCGCCGCAAGGCAAGGGGTAACATCGACCCCACCACGCACCCCATCACGACGATGCCCACCAGCGTCACGCCGACGACGACGGCAAACCGCATGCCGTCACCCCACATCAGCGCGCGCGCCATCCCCACGCTGGCCAAAAAGATGCCGAGGATGACGCCTTGCCCGAGCTCGCGGCCGACGATGCGCCACCAGTCGGCCGGTTTGACCTCCCCCACGGCCAGCCCTCGGATGATGAGCGACGACGACTGCGAGCCAGAATTTCCGCCCGCAGAAAGCAGTAAGGGCACGTAGTAGCTGAGCTTGCTGACCGCACTCAGGACCTCATCGTAGTGCCGCATCGCCGTTCCGGTGAAGAATTCCTCGACGAAGAGAATGATGAGCCAAGTTGCCCGCTTGCGAATGAAGGTCCAGAAGGTCGTCTGGAAATAGCTGGCGTCGAGGGGCTCGACGCCGCCGATTTTCTGAACGTCTTCCGTTTGCTCCTGGGTGAGGACGTCGATGACGTCGTCGACGGTGATGACCCCCCGGAGAATACCCTTGTCATCCACGACCGGGATGGCGGCCAGGTCGTACTTCGCGAGTCGCTTGGCGACCTCCTCCTGGTCCATTTCCGGGGGGACCGTGACGACGTTGGAGGTGAGGATTTCGGCGAGTTTCTGCTGCGGATCGGCGAGAAGAAGGTCGCGCGCGGACGCGATGCCGTCGAGCCGCTTGCCCTGCGACAGCGCGTAGACGTAGTAGATGGTCTCGGCTTCGGCGCCCTTGGTGCGGATGATGTGGATGACCTCGCTGATCGACATCATCGACGTGACGGAGATGTAGTCGGTCGTCATCAAGCTGCCGGCGCTGTGCTCGGGCCACTGCGCCAGCGCTTCGACGTCTTCGGCGACCAGGGGATCGATCTGCTCGAGGTTGGCGAGCACTTGGCCGCCGACGTCTTCGGGCAGTTCCTTGATGAGGTCGGCGCGCTCGTCGGACGACATCTCCACCGCGATTTGGGCGATGGATTCGGGACCGAGCTCGGTGACGATGGCCGCCTGACGCTCGTCGTCGAGGCGCTCGAAGATGGGAGCGGCTTCTTCGGTGGGGAGCCGCGCCAGAATCTCGGCGGCTTCGTCATCCGGCAGCTCGGCAATGAGATCGGCGAGATCCTCGTCGTGGATTTCCTCGAGGAGCTCACGGACCTGATCCGGATCCTCCTTGAGGAGCTGGTGCAGCTCGGGGCCGATGAGGTTGGCGAAGCGCATGGTTCATCCACCTCCAATGCGCGTCAGAAAGCGCGTCAAAATGGCGTAACCCGCGTCGAGCTTGGCGAGAGACGTCCATTCGTTCTTCTGGTGGGCCTGCGCCTGCTCGCCAGGTCCGAAGTTCACGGCCGCGACGCCGAGCGCGGCAAACCGCGCCACGTCGGTCCAGGCCTGCTTCGGCTCGACGCCTGCGATGCCCGACTCGCGCAGGGCGCGCACCAACGGATGCTCGGCGAACGGAGGGGCCGCCGGAGAAAGATCGGTAAAGCGGACCTCGGCGCGCCCGGCGACGAGCTCTTCGACGTCGCGCTGGGCCTGCTCGAGCGCGGTGTCCGGTGCAAAGCGGTGGTTGACGTTCAGCTTGAAGCGATCGGGGATGATGTTGCGCCCGCGCCCACCCTCGGCGAGGGTCACGCTGGTGACGGTGCGATAAGAAAAGCCGTCGATGATGGATTCGCGCGGAGCGCGGCCGGCGAGAGCGGTCAAGAAGGGCCCCGCCTTCTGAATGGCGTTTTCCCCCTGCCAGGGCCGCGCGCTGTGCGACGTGCGACCGACGAACGTCACTTCGGCGTGGATCGAGCCAGTGGCACCGAGCTGTAGTTTGTTGTCCGAGGGCTCGAGGCAAACGGCGAGATCGACGCGCCCGAGCTCGGGGGTCTGCGCGAGCACCGGGCCGAGCTCGTTGTCGGCAAAAGGACCTTCCTCGCGGGCGTAAAAGACGAGCGTGAGATCGACCGCTGTTTGCGCGGCAAACCCGCTCTCCACGAGCTCGAGCATCGCCGCGAGCCCCGACTTCATGTCGGCGGCGCCCGGCGCGTAGAGCTTATCGCCTTCGACGCGCGGCGGACCGTCGTGCTCCGTCCGCACGACATCGAGATGACCTGCCAGCGCTACCCGTGGACCGCCAGTCCCGCTTCGTACCGCGCAGACGAGGGAATCGCCCACCCGTTGCAGCGGTACCCGGCCGGCCAGGCGCTTTTCGACGGCATCGCACAGCGCTCGCTCCTCCCCCGTCGGAGACGGCGTCGAGCAAAGCCAAAGGAGCGTTTCGGCAAGGCGGTTCATGACGGGTCGCGCTGGCGAGTGGGGGCATGGTGCTGGAGGCCCAACACTACTACCGAACGGTTTCCGCGCGAGTCATTACCCTAACTAAAAGGCCGTGTCCCAGATGTCGCGACCACCTCGACTCACCGAGCCCTCGTAACGTCGTCATCGCCTTGTCGCCGGAGGTGCCGCGGGGTGGGGCGCCCGGGTCATCTACACCGGAACCGCAAAGTCACGCAGGGCGTCGTTGAGGGACACCTTGCGGTCGGTTGCTTCGCTGCGTTTTCCGATGATGAGGGCGCAGGGGATGGAAAACTCACCCGCGGGGAACTTCTTCTGGCGGACCCCAGGGATGACGACGCTCCTCGCCGGGATGCGCCCTTTCGACTCCACGGCGGACGGGCCGGAGACGTCGAGGATGGCGGTCGACGCCGTGAGGACCACGCCGGCACCGATCACCGCCTCCCGCTCGACGAGAAACCCTTCCACGACCACGGCTCGCGAGCCGACGAAAACGCCGTCCTCGAGGATCACGGGACGGGCGCCGGGGGGCTCGAGCACCCCGCCGATGCCGACCCCTCCGGCCAGGTGGCAGTCCCGGCCGACCTGCGCGCAGCTCCCGACGGTGGCCCAGGTGTCGACCATGGTGCCCGCCCCGACATAGGCGCCGATGTTGACGAAGCCGGGCATGACGATCGCCCCTTTTTCGAGAAAGGCGCCGTAACGGACGACGCCCCCGGGGACGACGCGGACGCCGGCCTGGTCGAGATCCTTCTTGAGGGGGATTTTGTCGTGGTATTCGAACGGTCCGGCCGTCACCTTCTCCATCCCGCGCAGAGCGAAGTAGAGGAGGATGGCTTGCTTGATCCAAGCATGCGTCACCCACTCTCCCTCCGGGCGACGCTCGGCAACGCGAAGCTCACCGCGGTCGAGCAGCGCGATCGTCCTTTCAATCGCCGCCCGGTTTTCAGGCGCGGCCAGTCGGGAACGATCTTCGTACGTCGCCTCGATCGCGGCGCGCAGGGACGGGTCGGCAGAGCTCATGCGCCCTGCCTAGCGCAGGCGGCGGGCCGAAGCTAGAAACCGCTCGACCAGCGTGGTGAGAAACCGCCAGGGCGCCAGAATCGTCGTCAGGGCCGCCAAGAGATTGAGGATCAAGGGCCGTGCGTCTCAACAACGTTCGTCGATCGGCGCCGGAGGTGCCGCGGGGGTGGGGCCCCATTCCGGACTTGCTCCGGTGGGGCGGGGGCAGCGCCCCCGCAGGGCGTTGGCGTTGAGTGTTGCGCGGCTGCGCCGCGCAACACTAGCGCGGCCAGGAGAGCGCGGCGCGACCGGGAGCCGCGGCGAACGCGCCCCCGGCGAGGCGCGCTGCTGTTTGCGCGCAGACGAGCGTCGGAGGAACGATGAGCGGAGGCTCGAAGGTATATTCCTCGGAGCCGGCGGGGCCACTGCGCGCGATGAGGATTCGAACGGGCTCGTCGTGCAGACAGGTGGCCTGCAGGAAGACCGGTTCGTCGGCCGTGCCGCGCGACATGGCAATTCCGATGGAGATGAGCGGCATCAAGATCTGGGGACTCGCGCGAAAGCCGCTGGCATCCGTTTCGTAGGACGCCAGGACCTTGATCATTTCTCTCGGGGGTGTCGGCCGGAATGACACCAAGAAGGTCTCGTGGACGACTTCTTGAATCGACAGATCGGTGTCGGACCTCTCCGTCGCCCGAACGAGAAGGTCGAGCAGCTGCCGCACGCTGTTGAGCTCTGCCCCGACGAGCACGATGTCATTCTCGAAGGCGAGGCGCCCTTTGGCGTCGGCTGCTGCCCCGGAACGCTGGTCGAGCGCCGCGCGAAGACGTTCGACGACGCCGGGCATGAACGTCTCGAGCTCCGCCGTGGCGGCTTCGACGGACCCGTTGGCCACGTCGCGCACCGCTTGGAGAACCTGCTCGAGGGACCTGGCCAGCGGATCGCACGATCCCTTCAGCTCAGGAATGACCTGCGCGATGGCTCGCGCCCCGACGCGCGGCGACCGCAGCAGATGCTCCATGTTGCGCACGGAAGCGAGCGCATCGCGCACCACGCCACGCGCCTCGGCCAGAGCCGCGACCCGTCCGGATCCATCCGTCGGTTGAGCCAGTTCGTTGATGTTGCCTCCCCCGTTCGGAGTCGGATCCGTCGCCAAATGATGCATTAGCGCGCCTCCCCGCACCCCCCGATCCACTCCGTTACACTAGCGGACCGACCTCGTACCCTGCAAAGAAATACGAAACCTCGCTCTGCGCAGTTTCGGGGGAATCCGACCCGTGGAGCGCGTTTTCGCCCACATCGGTACCAAAGAGCTTACGCAGCGTACCGGGTGCGGCTTTCGCCGGATCCGTGGCGCCAATGACCTCGCGGTATTTTTGAATGGCGTTGTCGCGCTCGATCGCCATGACGACGATGGGACCTCGGCTCATGAACTTGGTGAGCTCGCCGAAGAAGGGACGCTCGCGGTGGACGGCATAAAAACCGCGCGCTTCGCTCAGCGTCAGATGGACGCGCTTCATTGCGCAAATCCGGAAACCTTCGTTTTCAAGGCGCTCGATGATGGACCCGACTTTGTGCTTTTCCACAGCGTCGGGTTTGATGATGGATAAGGTGCGCTCCAGAGGCATGCGCGTGCTTCTACCACCAACTCCGGATACTTGGGAGCCGAAACAGGGCGTCGTGTCATTCGAGCCCCACCCACCGGCGGCTCACCGCGCTGCCCCCCCTTCCCAGGAGGGACGGGCAGCGCGGACATTCGGCTAGGCCCGGAGCAGCGACTGCAGCGTCGACCCCATCTCCGCCGGGGTCGGCGCGACTTTGACGCCGGCGGCCTCGAGCGCGGCGCGCTTTTCCTTGGCCGTCCCTTTGCCGCCGGCGATGATCGCGCCGGCGTGACCCATGCGTTTGCCGGGGGGTGCGGTTGCGCCGGCGATGAACGCGGCGACCGGCTTTTTCATGCTCGCTTTGATGTAGGCCGCGCCCCGCTCTTCCGCCTGGCCGCCGATCTCGCCGATCATGATCACGCCGTGCGTATCGGGATCGGCGTTGAAGAGCGTGAGGACGTCCACGAAGTCGAGTCCCGCCACCGGGTCCCCGCCGATACCGATGCAGGTCGATTGACCGATACCGAGCGCCGTCAACTGCCCGACGGCTTCGTAAGTGAGGGTTCCCGAGCGGGAGACGACGCCGATGTGCCCCGGGCGATGGATGTGGCCCGGCATGATGCCGATCTTGCAAGCGCCCGGCGTGATGATGCCCGGGCAATTGGGCCCGATGAGCCGGGTGGAGCGCCCGGTGAGCCAACGACGAACCCGCACCATATCCATCACCGGAATCCCCTCGGTGATGCAGATGACGAGCGGGCAGCCCGCGTCGGCGGCCTCGAGGATGGCATCGGCCGCGCCGGGGGGGGGGACGAAGATGAGCGACACGTCCGCACCTGTCTTTTCGACCGCTTCCGTGACGGTATCGAAAACGGGGACCTGCCCGTCGAACTTCTCTCCCCCGCGACCAGGGGTGACGCCGGCCACGACTTGGGTGCCGTATTCGATGCACTGGCGCGCGTGGAAGGAACCCGCGCCGCCGGTGATTCCTTGAACGACGACCCGCGAACTTCGGTTGACCAGAATCGACATGGCTAGCCTCGCGCTCCGATTGCCGCGACGATCTTCTTGGCGCCGTCCGCCATCGTCGAGGCGGTTTGAATGGCGAGCCCCGAATCGCCGAGCATCTTGCGCCCGGCATCGACGTTGGTCCCCTCCAGGCGCACCACGAGCGGCACCTTGAGTCCCATCTGCTTGGTGGCCGCGATGACCCCCGCGGCGATGACGTCGCATTTCATGATGCCGCCGAAGATGTTGACGAAGATCCCTTTGACCTTGGGGCTGCGCATGATCATGCCGAAGGCCTTGGCGACCTGTTCCTGGTTGGCGCCGCCGCCGACGTCGAGGAAATTGGCCGGGCTTCCGCCGTAGGTCTGGATGATGTCCATCGTGGCCATGGCGAGGCCGGCGCCGTTGACGAGACAGCCGATGTCACCATCGAGCGAGACGTAGGAAAGGCCGGCCTCCTTCGCTTCGAGCTCGACCGGATCTTCCTCGTCGCGATCGCGGAGCTCGTTCCACTCGCGGTGACGGAAATCGGCGTTGTCGTCGAAGTTGATCTTACCGTCGAGGGCGACGACCTCACCCTGCTTCGTCACGATGAGCGGATTGATTTCGCAGAGCGAGCAATCCTCGGCGACGAAGAGATCGTAAAGGCTCGTCGCGAGCTTCACGAACTTGCCGATCTGCTCTTTGTTGAGGCCGAGCAAGAATCCGAGACGGCGCGCCTGGTACGGCGCAAGGCCGACGACAGGGTCGATCTCGACGTGATGAAGCTTCTCGGGCGTGTCGTGCGCGACCTGCTCGATGTCCATGCCACCCTCGCGCGAGGCGATGACCGCCACGCGGCGCGCATCGCGATCGAGCACGAAGGCGAAATAGAGCTCGCGGGCAATGTCGAGTCCTTGCTCGACATAGAGGCGCCGCACCAATTGTCCGCCGGGACCGGTCTGATGCGTCACCAAGGGGCGGCCGAGCATCTTGTCGGCGAGCTCACGCGCCTCGGCCGGGCCGTTTTTGGCGAGCTTCACGCCGCCCCCCTTGCCGCGCCCTCCGGCGTGAATCTGCGCTTTGACGACCACCACCGAGATGCCCGTCTCATCGATGAGCTTCTTGGCGGCGACCTCGGCGTCGGCCGCGGTATTGGCCGGGTAGCCCTTGGGCACGGGGACGCCATAGCGGGCAAAAATCTGCTTGGCTTGGTACTCGTGAATTTTCATGGGAGCCCCTTCGAGGAGGGCCCCGACCCTAGCACAAACGTCGCGACGACGAGGGCTCGGGGATCACGATCGGTTGCGGGGGAGGATC
>Ga0193706_1000256_pt1 | contig 34435 bp, 48 predicted proteins | sample U3c1metaG_FD_160130 | JGI IMG/M metagenome (GOLD analysis project Ga0193706, IMG submission 160130) | Soil microbial communities from a riparian zone of the East river system, Colorado, United States - U3c1 | ecosystem: Environmental > Terrestrial > Soil > Riparian zone | place: USA: East River... | reverse complement strand
GACCAGGTGGAGCTGGACGCGCCGGGCAGCGAGCCTGGCGCGTCGCTGCTCGTGCGGACCGACAAGACATGCGGGACATTCCTCACCGCCGGGCAGTGGGCCGAGTTCCGGGCGCACGGCGACGCGATCGTGGCCTGGGTGCAGGTGCACGCGTGAGCGGCCTCGACGAGCTCACCCGCGACGAGGTCATGGCCGACTGGCTGGCGGGCCTTCGGTCCGGCGAGCACAAGCAGACCGACCGCGGGGTGCTGACCTGGGCCCCCGCGGGGGCCCCCGAGCACTGCTGCCTCGGCGTGGCGTGCCACCGGCTGGCGCTGCGGGGTGCCCTGGCTGCCTACACGCCCGACCTCGACCTGGACGAACCCACCAGCGACTTGGACTTCGACGTGCAGTACGGCGAGGAAGGGGCCGAGGGTGCCCTGCCGCTGGAGGTGGCCCAACTGCTGGGCATCACCATCGACGGCGGGTTCAACCCGGCGCTGCTGTCCGACAGCACCCGCGACGAGATCAGCGACAGCGCGTTTGACGCCAGCGTCAGGATCACCACCCTCGCTGGCGTCAACGACACCCTGTGCTGGCCGTTCGAGCGCATCGCCGACCTGATCGAAGAGATCGAGCACGCCGGGGCGTGGACGGAAGAGGAAGGGTGCGCGCCATGATCCTCACCGAGTTGGAGAGGTGGAACCGCCGGCAGGCAGCCGGGTTCCTGAAGGACGGGGCCGACCACTGCCGGGAGACGGGGCTGCACGTCGGGGCGTACTGGCCGGGGGCCAGCAACGACTGCGCCGTGGTCACCCACCCGTACGTCGACGGCGAGCCGTGCTGCGCCGTCGGGCACGTGTACGTCGGCGCCGGCATGACCACGCCCGGCGGCAACAACGTGGTCGACCTGGCGGTCCAGGCGCTGGCCGACGTCGTCGGGGCGAAGCACGTGTCGTACGTCGCGGACTGGTCGGACAAGCACGGCCGGACGGCCGTCGAGGTGGAGGCCGCGCTGCGGCAGGCCGCCGAGAACCTGGAACTGGAGGCAGCGGCATGACCGGTGCGGAGCACTACGAGAAGGCCGAACAGCTGCTGGCCGAGGCGGACCGCGACCTCGTCTGCGGCAACTTCGCCGAGGCGGCGCGCGTCGAGCGCACCGCGGCCGTGCACGCCCAGCTGGCGCAGGTGCAGGCCACGCTGGCGGCCGGCGCTGGCGGCCGGGCGTACGGCCGGTTCACCGACGAAGACGTGCGCGCGTGAGCAGCGCCGGCCGCATCACGGCGCGTGAGCGGGTGATCACAGCCGTGCTGCGGGTCCTGTCCGCCGAGCGTGCGAGCGAGCACGCGCACAAGGCCGACGAGCAGGACCACGCCGCCGAGCAGCTGGACGAGGCGGCCGTCCACCTGACCGCAGCGAACAGCGCCCTGGTGGCGCGCATGGGGCCGGAGCTGACCGACCACTTCTTCGCCGAGCTCGCCGAGCGCGACAGCCTGGTCGCCGAGCTCGCGGCGACCCGCGTCGCCTACGCCGAGCTGGCCACGCACCGCGCCGCGCTGGAAGCGGACCTGCGGTCCCACCGGCGCGGGGCGAGCCGCGCGTACCTCCTCGATCGCCCGGTCGTGCTCAGCGTGGGCGACCCGAACGGGGAACGCGAAGACGGGCCCGGCTGGTGACCGTCGAGCACTGCAAGCACAACGCCCACCGCGTGTGCCCGGAGTGCTGGCCGGCGCACATCAACCGCAAGGTCACCGAGCAGCTACGGACCTTCGAGCCGGTCGAGCCCGACCCGGGCTGGATCGACCGGGCCCGGTGCTCCGAGGTCGATCCCGAGATCTGGCACGCCGAGGGCTACACCCAGGCCCGGCGCATCTGCTGGACCTGTCCCGTCCGGCTCGACTGCCTGTCCGCGGCGTTGCTCCGGGACGAGAGGCACGGCGTCTGGGGCGGGGCCTCCCCCGCCCAGCGCGCCGACTCAGCGTTCAACCAGGAACGCGTCCCCGTCCCCCTCGCGGCGTGACCTGAACACGAACCCGGTAGGCTCGTCGCCGTCGTAGTACACCACCAGCCGCAGCCGGTTGGCCTCGCTCACGAAGCGGGCCAGCCGGCTGCTTTCATCTGCGTCGAGCGCCGGGGGCAGGTTGTACTTGTCGCGCGTGTACAACCGCAGGCAGTCGTAGAAGTAGCCCCGGCAGTGCTCGGTGTGGAGCTGCTGCGCCCAGGGCCAGTAGCGCTTGAACTTGTCGTTGGTCACCGTCTCGCGCCCGAGCCGGGCGTAGATCGCCTTGACCGCTTTGTCGACAGCCTGCCGACTGGTGTCGTACCTCCGGGCGATGGCCGCGTGGCTCATCCCCTCGGCTTTCATCTTCATCAGCTCGTCGTCCGGCGGCAGCTGCCGCAGCCTAGTCATCGTGCGCACTCCTTCGGGGGCCCCGCCCGTGTCCGCCGAATGGTGGCATAGGGTTGCTCCGGCACGCAACTGGAAACGCAACGTTGCCTGGTGGGGGTGGTGCACACTCGTCAAAGTTGCGGGTATGATCAGTGCAGGTCAGGATAGGGGACTCAGTAGAAGCGGACTCCGGACGCAACTATGGTACGTTGCGTGCTGTAGCAACTTAACGGAAAGGTGAGGCCATGCGACCTGCGGTTAGACTCACAATGCGAGCCGTGGCCGACCAGTACATCGGCATCCGGCGCAACCAGGTTCAGCCCGCGACGGTTGCGGGGGAGACCTCCGTCGTCGGCCAGCTGGTCGACTGGTGGACGCCCACCCGGCGGTCCCCCAAGCACCTCGGCCCCGGGGACATGGAGGACTACCTGTACGGGCCGGGCGGACTCCGCGAACGGGTCGCCGCCACGACGTTCAACAAGCACGCGCAGAGCCTGGCCGCGTTCGTCCGCTGGGCGGCCGGGCGCGGGATGATGCAGCACGAGGTGCGGGACGTGATCCGCCGGGTGGCGCCCGGCGAGCAGCGGCAGCGCATCTGGCTGCGCACCGATCAGGTGCGGGCCATGTACGACGACATCGCCGACCCGTGGGAGCGTTTCGCCATGGCGCTGGGCGTGTACACCGCCGGGCGGGATCAGGAGCTGTGCACCCGCCGGGTCGGGCACGTCGACCTGGCGAGCAGCCGGATCTTCTGGGACGTGTGGAAGTCGAAGAAGCAGGACCGCCTGCCGATCGTGGCCCCACTGGACCGGGAGCTGCGCCGCTGGCTGGTTGCCTACCAGGAGCTGGCCGGCCCGCTGGACCCGGACTGGTACCTGATCCCGCAGCGCCAGCGCGTCGGGCGCGAGTGGGTGTACCACCCCACCGAGCAGCGGTACAAGCTGACCGACCTGACCCAGCGGCGCCTGACGCAGGTGCTCGGCCTGACCGAGGACCAGCTGGAGGCGGGTGCACTGCGCTATGAGGGGACGCACGCGCTGCGGCGCTCGGCCGCGCGGAACCTGTTCGAGGAGCTGCACGCCGAGGGCGCCGGGCTGGACTGGCACAGCGCCATGGAGGTCGTAGCCTCCTGGCTGCACCACTCGGACGTGAAGCAGACCGCGGCGTACATCGGGGTCGAGTGGTTCCGCACCCGCCGGGATAGGCTGCTTGCGGGTGCGGAGATGTTCCAGCCCGCCCAGCCGGAGAAGATCCACAAGCTGGAGGTCGTGTCGTGAAAGCCCTGCTCACCTGGCGGGTGCGGCTGAGGCTGTACGACCACGAGGTCGTCGTGTGCGTCTGGGCCGTCACCCGCAACCACGCCTGGCGCCGGCTGTGCGCGGCGGCCTCCGCCGGCCGGCTGCCGGCTGACGTCGAGCGCTTCTCGGCCCCCGTCGGGTCGTGGCCGCCCCGCCTGGACCCGCCGGAGCACGCCCCGCTGGACACCTGGAACGCCACGATCACCCGACTGGAGGTGCTGTGATGTGCGCCCTATTCCGAGTGGACTTCACCAGCACTCTCGACGGTGCCGACGCAACGCCGTCGGAGACGATCGTCGTCCGAGCCGACACCGAGCTGGACGCCTGGGTGCGGGTGTGCGACCTCGCCGAGCCGGACAGCAAGCTGCGCCACGGCGGCGTCACCTGGCCGGTCGACCTGGCGGGCGAGGCCGAATACGCGGTCAGCATCTCCGAACTGGAGGTGCTGTAGGTGGCCAGTCAGAGCGTGCTCGTCTGTGACGGGTGCGGCAGCGCCGACGACGTGCGGCACCGCCGGCTCGTCCTGGACATCACCGAGGTCGACATCGACCTGTGCGCGAAGTGCCGCAAGCCGATCGAGAGGCTGGCCACCAAGGGCCGGGTCACCGCGGGTGGCGTCGCCGTCGGCGTCGACCGCATCCAGTACGCCGTGCGGGGTTAAGGGTCTTGTCCAGGGCTGGCGCAAACGCCCGGCCGGGGTGGTAGGGTGGGTCCCTGTCCCCGCCAGCGCGGGGGACCCGCCGGCCCTCCATTGCAGCACCCTCGACTCACCGGCCAGCGGGGAACAACCCGCGGGCGCCCCTCGATCACACGGGCCAGCGCTCCGCGGGACGGTCGAAGCCCCTTCCGGGTGAACATGCCGGGAGGGGCTTCGGTCTGTCGTGGGGCGCTTGGTAACCTGAGCTCGCCCCGGAGGGTTCCCACCCAAGACCCGGAGGGCCCGGAAGCCCCTGGGGGACCTTCGCAGATCCCAGGGGCTTCCGTCTGTTACGGGTACGCCACCGTCACCCACGTCGTGCCGGCCGGTGCGGCCGTCTGGTACGACTCGACCCCGGTCAGCGCCACCAGGACCCGCGAGCCCGCAGCCACCGAGTTCGCCGGCAAGGTCACGTTCGACCCGTCGTTGGCGAAGCGGGCGATCACCAGCGGGCTGCCCGAGTTGGACCCGACGAACAGGTTCCGGCCACCGGAACCGCCCGCCAGGCGGACCGAGTTGTCCCGGATGACGTTGTCGACGCTGGCCGTCGACGCCAGCCAGGTCACGCCCCGCAGCATCAACCCGGCAGCCGCCGCACGGGTGTCGTAGATGTTGTTGCCGGCGATCAGGCACGACGCCAGCTCGCCGTCCACCCCGACCCCGGCCTTGTAGTCGCCGGTCACGAGCGACGCGTGGCCGCAGTCGGAGATGTTGTTGCCCGAGACCAGTAGGCCACGGGTCCGACACGTCGTGGCCCGCACCCCACTGCCCGGGAACCCGTGGATCGTGTTGCCGGTGATCGTGACACCGACGTCCGCGCCACCCGCCAGCGTCCCGCCCGCGGGTGAGTAGTACACGCCCGACGCGGAGAGCTTCACGACGTTCGTCGACACGCCCGTGTACGGCTTGCAGATCAGGGTGTTGCCGGTGATCGACAGGCCGTGCACCTGCTGGCTCGAATCGAACGCCAGGTGCGCGATGCCGTACGGCTCCAGGTCGTACACCGGGGTCCAGTAGTCCGGGTCCAGCACCGCGGTGTTGCCGGTGACGGCCACCCCGCGCAGGGCCGGCTGCACGCCGCCGTACAGGGCCAGGGCGAACACCCGGATACCGCGCAGGCAGCGCACGATCGTGTTGCCCGTGCACGTGAACGAGTCGGTGCGGTTGGCCGCGCCGGTCACGTTGATCGCCTCGCGGTAGCCGTTGATGTGGTTGCCGGACACGACGTGCCCGTTGCCGTGCGCCTCGATGGCGCACACCGCCGACGGGCTCGGCCCGGCCGTGCCGTAGAACCGGTTGCCGGTGATGACCACGCCCTCGCCGTGGGTGTAGATCGTGGAGTGGTCGTGCGCTGCCACGCCGCCCACGTCGACGAACACGTTGTTGGTGATCTCGACATCGGTGACGACCGGCACGCCGGTCGCGCCCCCGCCGTTGGCGACGACGGTGTTGGTGCCGTCGACGTTCACGACCCGGTTGCCGCGGAACCGCAGGCCCGTGCCGCGGTACTGCTTCACCGCGCAGCGGGACTCGTTGGCGACCACCGCCGTCTGCGGGTTGCCCGCCTTGTTCAGGTCGAAGATCACGCCCTCGACCTGGAAGTTGTCCAGGGCCTCGGCCGGCACGTGCGAGATCACCGCCTCGTACGCCGGTGAACCGGACGCCACCTTGATCGTGGCGTGCTGGCCCCGCAGGGTCACGTTCGACGGGGCAGTGATGGCCCGGGACTGGACGACCGGGGTGACCTTGTACGTCCCGCGGGGCAGCAGCACGACCCGGACGCCCGTGGCCACAGCCGCGGCCAGCGCCGCCTGGATGGCGGCCGTGTCATCGACCAGGCCGTCGCCGACAGCTCCGTGGTCCAGGACGTCCACCACCTGCCCGCCGCGCGGGACGGCAGCCGCGTAGCCGGCGTGCGCGGCCAGCACGCCCGACTCGATGTGAGCCAGGCGTGCTGCCGTGATGGGCGTGGCGCCGATGGCGCCGTCGGCCCAGACCTGCGGGACGTACGTCACAGTCAGTGCCTCTCGGGCAGCAGGGCCGCCGAGTCCGCCGAGCCGACCCGGGATGCGAGCGCGGCCTTCACGGCAGCCGCAGCCGCTGCGACCACGACGGCCAGGACCGCGCGGGGGTCCAGGGTGAACAGGTCGCCACCGGCGACGATGACCACGCCCAGTGCGGCAGCGGTGGTCGACTCGACCACGCGCTCCGCGGCGTCACGCCAGAACTTGGTGCTGAACATCCACTACTCTCCGATCTTGCGGCCGGTGATGGCCGAGATGCCGTGGAAGGCCAGGTGGCCGATCAGGACACCCACCCGATCCTGGAGCGTGCTCACCTCGGTACGCAGCTCGCGCACCTCGCCGAGCAGCTTCGTGCGGTCGTGCATGGCGGTGTTCGCCAGGTTCAGCAGCAGTCGGCAGGTGAGGCCGACGATGGCCAGGAAGCCACCGCCCCCCGCGATCGTGACGAGCTCCGCAACAGTCACTGCATTTCCCCTCAGACCCGGCGCAGCACGAGCGACAAGGTGCCGGACATGCGGTTGGTGACGGTGGGCTGGATCGCCTGCCGGAACTGGAGCCGTTCGACGACCGCCGAGTACGACGTGCCGGTGAGTCGGTCGACGACCGTCACCGTGCGGCTGTTCGCCGCCGCGTCCTCCAAGGCTAGGAGCCGATCGCGGGCGTACCCGTCGTAACCGACGGTCTGGCCGTGCGCGTCCTGCTCGCTGTCCGCGCACGACAGCGGCAGCATCAGCGTCAGGAACCGGCGCGGCCGGGGCAGCGCCTTCATCTGGAACCCGGTCAGCCTGGTGCGCTCCACGCCCAGGCCGCCGTTGCGCAGACGGAAGATCAGCCGGAACGCCTCGGCCGGTGGGGCGGTGATAGTCAGCTCGTACGAGTCCCGCCCGCCCGGCACGATCACCGTCTGCGACTCGCCCGTCGACGCCTCGACGGTGATCTCCAGTGGGTTCTCGCCACCGCCCAGCAGCGGGAACCGGCCCTCGACCGCCAGGTAGTGCAGCTGCTTCAGCTCGACCGTGCCGAACCGCACCCACGACGTCGACACGAACGCCGGGAAGAACGGGGCGTACTCGGCCTGCTCCAGCAGGATCGGCGCGGTGCCGGACGTGACGGCACAGACCAGATCCTCACCGCCGGAGCGGAACGCGACCACGTCGGCGACGTGATCACCGGGGCTCGTGGCAAGGGCGTGCGCCCACTTCGCCGTCGCCCAGCGGGGCGACGCGTCGATCTGGGTGGCGAGGTCGATCCACCAGATCGAGTCATCAGCGCCCACCACCACCCGGTTCGACCCGGCGGCCAGCGAGTGGCAGGCCAGGCCCTCCAGGGACAAACCCCCGAACTGGGGCTGGCCGTACGGCGTGAACGTCCCGACCCGGACGCCGTTGGACGTGGCCAGCACGAAGAAGGAGTTGACATAGAACAGGAGCTCGTTGACGAGCTCGTCAGGCGGGAGCTTCATCTGGACCGTCGGCACGCCCAGCACCAGGGTGCCGCCCGACTCGGACACGCCGATGCTCTCCACCTGGGAGAGCGAGCCCGAGTACCCGGACAGGTAGATCCCGTTCGGGCCGTCGGCGGCCGACGTGTAGCGCCAGGCCGGGATGGGGTTCGTGTGGAACGCCACGCCCAGCGCCACCGGCGGGACGGGCGGGTCCGGGTCGACGATGTGCAGGTCCGGGCCGACGGCCAGGACCAGGCGCTGCTTGGCGAAGTCCAGCACCACCGGACCGCTGAATGCCACTGTGGCGATCTTTAGGGCCGTACCGGCTGAATCAACGCGCCAGATCGAGTCGTCGCAGGCGACGAACACGTTCTCGCCGTCGGTGCACATGGACTGCGGGATGCCCGCCGCGCCCAGTGTCACCACCGTCGGGGCACCCGGCGTCGGCAGGTTGGTGAACACCACCTCGTTCGAGGCGCCGGACATCTTGGCCAGCCGGCGCTGGCCGGACCAGACCACCAGCTCCAGCGCCGAAGTGTCGGTGGCCGTCGACGAGAACGAGGACGCCACCGACACCTCGCCCGGGGTCCAGACGTCGGCGTACACCGACTCGTCGAAGCGCGTTCGGGTCACCTCCGCCGACCGGGGGTCGGCGTCCAGGACGCGCTGCCCTGCGCCCCCGTGGAAAGACCCCTGGGAGCGCAACCACCACTGGGCGAACGACTGCTCGCCCGCCTCCTGGCTGTTATCGAACTGGTCGCGCCGGCCCTCCGGGACGTCGCGCACGTACGGGTCATCGCCGGAGGGCATCAGCAGGAACGGCACGCCGTCGATCAGGAAGTCGTGCCAGACCCCCGAGTCGACCATGGCCTGCACAGACGAGGACAGGCTGAACGGGACCGTCGTCGCCGGCAGGATGGGGGACGTGACCATCAGAGCCCCAGGTAGTCGAAGGTCAGGGTGGACCCGGCCGCGTCGTTCGACGGGGCGATATCGGTGCCACCGCCCGAGGTCTGGTACGCGAACACGCACACCACGTCACCCGCGGTGAACCGGCGCCGCAGGGTGAAGTTCTGCACCACCCCGAAGCTGTTGTCCGAGAACGACATCTTGTGGTCGGAGGCGTAGCGGTTGGCGCCCGTGTCCGGCGACGCGCCGATCCAGACCAGGCGCGCGCCCACGGCGCTCGCCACCCACGGGACCTGGCAGGTGATCGCCCAGCGCCCGGTGCGCTGGAGCGTCCAGTCGATGTTGCTCGCCCCGGTGGCGACCACGTCGGCGTGCGCGTCCAGCGCTGTCGGGAACTGCACCTTGGTGATCGAGATGTTGGAGATCGTCTGCACGGTGCCGCGGGACCGCTCGTAGCGGGCGTGCGGCGACGCCGGGTAGCCCACCCAGGCGCCCGCCGACCGCTCCCACAGGGAGCGGGTCGACAGGTCGAACGCCAGCTGGCCGTTGACGGGCGCGGTGATCGTCGCCAGCGTCGGGACGCTCGCCACCGTCGGGACCGTGCCGCCGTAGGCCAGCAGGCCCACGTCCGACTCGATCACGCCATCGGCGTGGAACTTGCCGGTGCCGTCGAGGTAGCCGATCTGCACGCCCGCCTCGTTGAAGACCTCGAACGCCTTGCCGGCGTTGCGGGTCCGCACCGTCAGGCGCGTCACCGTCGACGCGGCCGGCAAGGTCAAGGTCGCGGCCCCGTCCACCGACAGGGCACCCGCCGTGGTGAGGGAGCCCGCCACCACCGCGCCGGACGCGGTCACACCCGCCAGGGTGGACGCGCCGCCCACCGACAGGGCGCCGGCCAGTGCGGCCGACGCCAGGGTCGCGGCGCCCGTCACGCCCAGCGTGCCGGTGACCGTCGAGTTGCCGGTGACGGCAGCGCCGCCCGCGGCGACCGTCAGGGCGCCCGCCAGGTTGGTGGTGCCGGACACGGCGAGGGCCCCGGTCACCGCAGCACCCGAAGACACCGCCAGGGCGCGGGCCTGGGTGTCGCCGTTGATGGCGACCGTGAACCGGTCCACGCCGGACTGCGAGACCCGCAGGGCCTTGCCCGTCGGGGCGGCCGTCGAGTTGTACCAGACGCCGTCGTCGGCCGTGATCGTGTCGGCGTCGATGGTCAGGCCGGCCGGGCGGGACGCGGGCAGCGCGTCCGAGAACCGGTGCACGAACGCGCCCTGGAAGGTCTTGTCCCGGACCAGCTGCTCGCCCTCGGTACCCACCGGGGAGCCGGTGACGCCGTGCGCGCCCGTGGTGGCGTTGACGTGCTGCTCGGCGGCGTTGAAGTGCCGCTCGCTGGCGACCAGCTCGAACGTGTCGCCCAGGCTGTGCGACGTGGCCAGCGTGCTGGACTGGCCGCGGACGATGGTCGCCACGCTGCCAGCCACGCCGGTGATCTCGACCCGCTCCATCGACGGGGTGTCCCGGGCGATGATCGCGTCCTGTGGGAACGAGGTGGGCCAGCCGGTGAACGTGTCCAAGGTGCAGGTCAGCGCCCCGGACGAGATGCCGGCGGCCAGCGTGGCCACCGAGGCCGTGTCGGTGTAGTAGTGCTGGACCATCGGTTATCCGTTCAGTGCTCGGTGCAGCTTGGGCGGGTACTGCGCCTGCTGGGCGCGACGCTCGGTGACCAGGCGGTGGTCGAACAGTTCCTCGAACCGCCGGGAGGCGGCGTTCGCCGAGCCGATGCCGACGAACCGGTTCCGGTCCGACTGCTCGATCGACTTCGTCTGCGTCTTCGCCGCCTCGGCCGAGGGCAGCAGCACCGACGTGGCGTACAGCACCGGCAGGTCCGATGCCGTGTCCGGCAGGCCCGAGTCGGCCCACGTCCAGGCCGGGCCTGGCACCGCCGGTGCCACCGGCTGCGCGCGGTACGTGACCTCGATGTCGTGGGACACCCAGCCCGACGGGACGTGCAGGTACGGCAGGCCGTCCGGGCCGGTGCGCTGGAACGTCCAGCGGGAGATCGGCTTGCGCACCGCGGGCGAGCCGATGTTGCGCAGGTGCACGCCCAGCACGCCCTGCACGTCCAGCGGCAGGGCGTAGCGCTCGGTCAGGGCGGTCGCGGTGAACGTGTGCTGGTTCACCGCGAACAGCGCCGGGTACAGGCGGCTGATGCCGTCGATGACGGCCTGCGCCACATGCCAGTACGGCCACGTCGGGTTGATGACCGCGACCGAGTTCACCGGATAGTCGTCGTTGGCTGGGGTGCCCTGCTGCTGGCGGAACCACGGCGGGCAGACCACCGACGAGGTGGTCGGGTCGGCCGAGCGGACGAACACCAGCTCGTGGCCGAGCTCGACCAGGGCCGAGGTGATCTGCTGCCCGGGGGGCATGTCGCTCAGCGCGATGCCCGTCACCGGCGAGCCGGTGAAGCCCTCGAACGTGCACAGCGTCGGGCGATTGGTGGTGAACTGGTCCAGGTTGCCCCGGACCCGGCCCACCAGCTGTGCCAGGGTGGCGGCCATCAGGCCGCCGTGCCGAGCTCGTTCGCCGCGGCCACGGCGAAGTCGATCTGGTGCTGGCGGGTGCCTTCGGGCTGGATGCCCTGCGCCACCGCGGACGCGTACGAAGTCAGCTCACGGTCCCATGCCTGACGCCTGGGCACGCCCAGGAGGTCGACGCCGACCTGGAGCTTGGCCGAGCGCAGGCAGGCGCCCCACGAGTCGTGGGCGCCAGGGGTGGGGCAGCCGGTACGGCACATCAGAACTCCAGGGCGTAGCTGGGGTACACGTCCGGGCCCGGGTACAGGTCCGGCGACGGGTAGAGGGTTTCGGGGCCGGCGACGGCGTAGCCCTCGCGCAGCCACAGGTCCTTGATCGCGGGGTCCGTGGTGGTGTTGAGGTAGCCGCCGAGCCAGACGTACGGGCTGGCCTCGGCGATCTCGTCGGCCGTCGGGTTGGGCACCGTTTCCAGTTCGTCGGCGTCGCCCATGACGGCCAGGCCGGTCGCCTGCGTGTAGGTCAGGGAGCCGTCCGCGCGGTACGTGTCCACGCGCGTCGGGTTGATCAGCAGCCAGATCATCGGGGCCGCCCAGGCCGAAGGCCCCGCCCTTGTGAGGCGGGGCCTTCGGGTCGGGACTACGCCTTCGGGTCCCAGGCGGGGATCGCCAGTGCCTCCATCGAGCTGGCCGTCTTGATCAGCTGGATGGCGTTCTGGCGGAACACCGACCAGCCGGCGTGACCGTGCCAACCGACCCGCTGGAAGCGGTTGAGGTTGTCGGTCATCGGCGAGACCAGCGTGTGGAACGGGGTCTTCGCCGCTTCCATCAGCGCCTCGCGGCCGTAGACGTACGTGGTGTACACGTCCGGCGTGCCGGCCACTGCGGTGCAGCGCGGGGACTCCACCCAGTCGGTCGACGCGAACACGCCCAGCTTGGTGCTGTACACGTTCGCGGTGTCGACGCGGATGTGCGGCTGGAGCCAGCCGTGGTCACCGGTCTCGGCCCGCAGGTCGAACGAGGCGTGCGGGTGGATGAGACCCGCCCACAGCTCGCCGTTGCGGTGCTCCGCCCGGCGGCCGTGCAGCAGCGCCGAGGCGCCCAGCACGTGCTTGGCGTTGGTGATACCCGCGGCCACCACCGGGCCGGTCAGGTCACCGATGGTGCCGGCCGCGGTGCCGAACAGCACGTTGGTCGCGGCGTCCAGCACGGCCTGGACGAGGATGTCCAGGGACTGGGTCATGGAGTAGGCCAGCTGGTTGCCCAGCCGCTCCACGGTCTTCTGCGACCAGTCGTTGGCGCGCAGCTTGTACGTGGAGCCGAGCACGCCGCCGTACTCGGCCATCGTCACGTTGAACTGGCGCGGGTCGCCGGAGACGACCGCGTCGACGTCCACCGTCTCGGAGATCGGCGTGGTGAAGGTCGGGGCCTCACCGTCGACGGTGACCTGGACCACGTTGCCCTCGTGGTCGGGGGACAGCGGGTACGAGTCCACGATGCTGTGGAACAGCGCGCGGTCCCGCAGACCCATTCGGGTCCGCAGGTCGATCGCGGTGTCGATGTACTCCGACCACGACGTGGTCGTGTTGTGAACGTTGACCATTGGGGGTCACTCTCTGGTTCGAGGGGAGACCCCGGGCCGGCCGGCTTACTTGAAGCCGTGCTGCGCCATGAGCGCCGCGTACGCCTGTGGGGTCGGGGGCTTGTCCGAATCCAGAAGTGCCTGAGCCGCGGCCTTGAAGGACGCGCCCGTGCCGGTGGCCTGGCCACCGCCCGAAGCGACGTGCGATGCGTGCTGCACGGCCGCGAGGGCTGCCGCGTCGGGCGACAGCGCCGGGGGGGTCACGGGGGTCTCTTCGCCGTCGACGGGGGTCTCAACCGAGGGGGTGCCGAACACGTCGGCATACTCGGCGGCCCACGCCGTGATCGCCTCCTTGGTGACCTCGCCCTTGTACAGGCCGGCCAGCTTGGGGGAGAGCTTCAGGTCGGTGAACAGGTCGGTCGCGGTGCGACCGTCCAGCTTCGTCTTGACCTTGTCGTACTCCTTGCGGAGCGCCGCCATGTTGGCGGCGACGGTCTTGACGTAGGCGCGCAGGGCACTGGGCTCTGCATCGGCGCCCGGCTCAGCAACGTCCACGAACTCGTTGGCGTCAGACATCTGGAGTTGTGTCTCCCTCGTTCCGTGCGGTGGCCCGACCGACATCCCGAGGGGCGGGAGGACGGTGCTGCCGGGGGTTCAAGAGCCCGATTCGTTACGCCGACGACGCCTCGGGAGGAGCGGGTCGGGATGTGAGGTTCAGTGTAAAAAGCCGGGTTCGGCGTACCCCGGACACGCAGAGGCCCCGCCCAAACGGGGGAGCTGGGCGGGGCCTCTGCGGCCGGTAACGCGGAACCGGCAGGGCTGATCCTACGCGCTAGTAGGTGCGGTCGTTCCCAAGTCCACCCGCCTGGGTGCCCAGGTAGTTCTGCCGGAACCGGGCGTCCTCGGCGTCCAGCACCTTCCGGCGCTGCGCCTTGACCAGCTCGTCGTCCAGCAGGACCTCGTCCTCCAGGTTCTCCCGGGACAGGTCCGTCCCGGCGAGCCGGCCCAGGAACTGGTCGTTCGTGGCCCGCGAGGCCACCTCGGTGAAGCCCTTGCGCGCGTCCTGGGCGTCCACCCCGGCCGCGGCCAGCTGCTCGGCCCGCTCGACACCCATCTGCGACCCGTCGCGGAACGCCCGCGTCGACTCGCCCGCGATGGACACGGACCGCGCCTGGCGCTCCAGCAGCGGCATCGCCCGGTCCGGGTCCAGGATGGCCGCGATCGCATGGCCGGCGCCCAGGCCATACAGGTTGTACCACTGGTCCCGGTACTCGACCGGGGCGTTGACGAACGTCGAGGCGGCGACCGAGATCCGGTCGCCGAGCTCGGTCGGGCTGACGTCCTTCTCCAGCCACTGGTGGAAGTCGTCCCGGCTGTCGTAGAACCCGGCCGGCATCCCGGCCTGGCGCAGCCGGTCCCGGTACTGGCCCTCGTTGGCGACGTACTCGGCGGGCGACAGCACCGCCATCCCCGCGCGGCGCCGGGCGTCGTTGGCCTTGAACCGCTGCTTGTACTCGGCCGTTTCCTGGAGCTTCAGCGGCACCAGCTCCGGCGGGTCGCCGTCGGTGAGCATCTGGAGCACGGAGCCGGACAGGGACTCCAGGCCCCACTGGCGGAGCATGTCGTTGAGCAGCGCCAGGGCGCTCTGGTTCGCGGGTGCGGTCATGCGAGGTACCCGAAGTCCTTCCCGATGCGTGTGGCCAGCTCGCCCACCGCGGCCTTGGCGTTGGTCGTGTACTGCCACCGGGCGTCCTGCCGGGCGGCCTTCTCCGTCTCGTACACGGCCTGGCCGCGCTGGAGGGCGCGCTGCACGGCGGCGTCCTGAAGGGATACTTCGCCCAGCTCCAGGGTGCGCTGGATCGCCTCACGGTGCGGGGCGGCGATGTCGACGACGGTCGCCCCGGCGTCGAACTGGTCCGCGTACGCGGCGTACTTCGCCTTGGCGTAGTTGACGGCCACGAGCTTGGCGCCCTCCACGGTGTTGTCGCCGCGGATCACCTCACCCAGCCGGCCGCGCAGCCAGACCTCGTCGTTGGGCATCCCGTACGCCCCGGCCAGCTGCTTCAGCTGCATCTGGGTCTCGGCCACCTGGCCGGTGGTCCGAGTCAGGTCGACGGTGTTCGGGTCGAAGTAGTTGCGGGCCAGGTGCTGGCCCAGCCGGGCGTCGTCGAACCCGCCGAGCAGGGAGGCCAGGGCCACCTGGTCGAGCAGCTGGGACTGGATCGGTAGGCCCAGCGCTGCCGCCTTCTCGGCGGCCTGCACGCGCCGCTTGCCCAGCTGGGCAGCGGCCTCCGCCGGGTCGACCGCCTGCTGGGTGACCCACTCGCGCATCGCGCTGGAGTTGGTGCGGTACCAGTGGGTCGACGTGATGGCCATGAGGAACCGGTCGGCGGTCCACTGCTGCGCCACGGCGGTGTTCAGGATGCCGGCCATCTCCGGCACGCTGGCCGCGAGCGCGCCGACGAAGCCGTACGAGGCCCGGACGTCGTCCGGGGTGAAGGACGTCATCAGTTGAGCCCCCCGCCCATGAGGAACTTGACGAGCTCCACCGTCAGTGAGCCTTCCTGCTTGTTCTGCGACTGGATCTTGAAGTGCGACTCCAGCCAGTCAGCTGCCTGCGACTCCGGGTCCTTCTGCTCGGCCGTCTGGCCGGCGATGCGGGCGTTGATGAACGCCGTCTCCGCCGCGTGGTAGTACGCGACGAACTGGGCCGTCTCGTCCTCCGACAGGACGCGCCCCATCCGGGCGCGGGCCACGCCGTTGGCCAGCTGCTTCAGCTCGGCCGAGTCGGTCAGGGTCACGCCCTTCGACTGGCCACCACCGCCCCCGTAGCCCCCGCCACCCCCGCCGTACCCCCCGCCTCCGTACCCGCCACCGCTCGCGCCCTGCGCGCCCGCGGGTGGGCTGGTGCCGGCGTCCAGGCCGACCGCGGCCTTGCTCGCGATGATCTCCTGCCACGACCGGGTGTCGCCGTTGGCCTGCCGGATGGCCACCTGCTTCAGCGCCAGCTCCAGCGCCTCGTTGTCCTCGTCGGTCCAGTTGCCGAACCGGCCGGCCTTCGGGACGTACTGCTCGGAGCCCCGGACGTACGCGCCGGTCTGGGCCAGCAGCGTCTGCCACTTCGCGGCCTCCGCCGGGCTGGACATCAGCGTGCTGACCACCGACCGGAACACCGTGCCGGGACCTTCGATGGTCAGCCGGCCCGTGTTCTGGTCCATGTTCAGGATAAAATCGGGCGCGCGGCCCGACAGGTTGGGGAAGTTGAGCTGGCTCGCTGGCTGGTCGCCGGTGCCGAACCCGGCCGAGTCGTCGTCGATACCGTCGTAGGCGTGCTGGTTCTCGACCTGGAGCCAGCGCTCCAGCCGGTCGTTGTAGTCGCGGATCACCTGCGCATCGGCACCCAGGCCGCCGTGGTCCTCGTCCCGCACCCGAGCAGCCGCCATCTGGTCTGCGACGCCCTGCGCACCGGCCTTGACCCCGGAACCGGCCTTCCTGGCCGGCGCGACCGCCGGGTCGCTGTCCGCGCCCTGCGCGGACAGGCGGGTAGCCGTGGGCATCCCCGGCAGGTCCGGCACGCGACCAGGCCCGGCGTCGAACTCCGGCCGGTCGAACAGGTTGACCCCGGTCGTGTTCAGCTCCGCCGTGTTCGCCCCCGGCTGCCAGTCGAAGCCCGGGTTGGTCCACGGGTCCAGGACGCGGGAGCCCTGCGCCGCGGCCAGCCGGGCGTTGGTGCGGGCCTGCGCCAGGTCCCGGTCCAGCTGCTCACGGACCAGCCGCTCCGCCTCCTGGCGGGCGGCCACCCAGGCGTCGTTGGACGACTGCTGGTACGGGATGGCGCGAGCCACGGCCACCCGGCCCTGCCGCGCCTTCTCCGACGCGGCGCGCTCCTGCACGCCCGCCACCGACGGGCTGAAGTAGATCGCGTTGCCGGTCCGCACGTCCGACGTGTAGGTGCCGTCGGACTTCTTCAGGACCCCATCGGGACCGTAGACAAAGGGCATGGATCACTCGTCCTCGTAGACGCGGAGCTCGCGCCAGAGGCGCTGGAGCGGGGTGCCGTCGAACAGCTCGTTCCCGGCCGTGCGGTAGTTGGTGTTGAGCGTCTTCCGGGCGCTGAACGCGTCCCCGGTCCGGCCACCGATGGCCAGGAAGTCGGCTCGGTAGTCAGCGTACAGCTGGGCCATCACGCGAAGGTCCGGCTGGAGCTCGGCCACCTCGGCCGGCAGGTCGGTCGCCGCGGCCAGCTTCTGGACCGCGGGGGCGATGTCGGCGTGCGCCCGCTCCGGGCTGTTCTTCTCCATCCGCAGCTTGTCCCACGCGGGGTTGTTGCGGACCAGGGCGGACTCGAACGCGTTCCACTCCCGCCAGATGGCGTTGGTCTCCTGGGGCGTCGACGCCAGCTCCATCGCCGCGTCCTTGCGGTCCGACATGGCGTAGAACTGGGCGTTGACGTCCGCGTACAAGAGCCCGTCGTAGAACTCGTTCAAGTCCTTGTGCTCGCGCAGCTGCGTGCGCAGCTGGACCCGGTAGCCGATCGACGAGTAGTACGCCTCGCCCTCGATCGTCGGCAGCAGCCGGTACGCCGACTCTCCGTAGGTCTTCAGGAACTCCTTGTTGTCGAGCATCCACTGCGTCAGGCGCAGGTTGGACGGCTGCGCCCCGGCGTCGTTCTCCGCGCCGGGCGCCTTCGTCGAGCCGGCCTCGAAGGCCGCCGGGTGCACGACCGAGCCGTGCCCGCGGCGAAGCCACTCGATGTTCGCCTCGGCGAACGCCACGTCCGGGCCGTGCTTCTTGGTCATCTCCTCCACGAGGGAGAAGAACTCACCCCGCACCGAACGCACGCCGCGCAGCTGGTCCACGGCGTTCTGCTCGCCGATGTCCGACAGGTCGTTGCCGAACGTGCCCGGCGTCGCCGGGGCGAACGCCCCGAAGATCGCCCGCATCCACAGGATGTTGCCGATCGTCGTGTCCAGCTCGTCGAGCGCCAGCTGGCGCTCCGCAGGCGACGAGTCCGCGCCCGGCATCTTGCCGGCCGCGTCCAGGTACGCCATGGCGTTGCGCATGGCCGAGGCGTACTGCGAGTCCTGGTCGTCGCGGTTGGCGGCGTTGACGATCCGCTTCAGCGTGCTGGGCATGAACGACACCGCCAGCGACTGGGTGGCGAAGCTGCGCTCGCCGCCCTCCATGGTGGCCAGCATCGAGTCGATCAGCGGGGTGGCCGGCTCGTACCGGTCCCGCGCGATGCGGAACGGCAGCCCGACCAGCGGGGAAGTCGTGAAGCCCACCGGGTTGGACAGCGACGCGTTCAGGTACCGCACCGGCGAGCTGAAGTCCGTCCAGACCGGGTGCTTGATCACGTCGTCGTCGGCCAGGCCCAGCCGGATGGCCGCGCCGTTGACGGTCCGGGTCATCAGGCCCGAGGCCGGCCAGGTGAACATCAGCTCGTCGCGCGAGTTGCCCTCGTCGTCCGTCGTCTTCTGGCGGTACACGACGCCCGAGTGCTCGGCCGCCTCCAGCGTCAGGTGAGCGCGGGCCAGCACGGCCGGGTCGGCCATGTTGATCCGCATGAACCGGCGCACGAAGTCCTCGGTCGCCCGCTCGTAGAAGAAGAAGTTGTTCACCAGGCTGGAGAAGTACGACTGGACCCGGGGGTTGTCGTTGAAGCCCAGCACCGTGTTGGCGGCGCGCTGGTAGGCCAGCCCCTGGAGCGCGTTGTACGCCGTCTCGTCGGACATGCCGCGCTCCTTCAGCGCGGCGCGCAGCGGGCGCATGGCGTCCAGTGCCTGGTGGTGCGCGGCGATCATCTGCGGGTCGTGGACCAGCCGCTGGAGCGGGCCCGACACGACGAACCGGTACGCCTTGCTGGCGACGTCGCCGATGGCGTCGACGGCGTTGTCGGCGTCGATCAGCTTCCGCGGGACGAAGATCCGCGAGGCCACCTCGGCCGGCCGGGCGTCCGCCGGGATGGCGGCCAGGTCCCGCAGGGTGACGCCCTCCCCCTTGCCGGCCAGCTTCTTCAGCAGCGGGCCGGAGGCGTCCTCGAACGACACCACGCCGGTGTCGTCCATCTTGCCGCCCAGGTAGCGGACCATGTCCGCAGTCAGGTCGTCGGCCCAGACGCGAAGCGCTTCGTCGGTCTCCGTCGGGTTGGACACCGCCTTGCCGTTGACGTACTTCGCGCGGGCACCCGCGGTGCGGTACTTCTCGCCCAGCGGCGAGTCGCGCATCAGCTTGTACGCCACGTCCTGGATGCGCCCGGCGTCGCCGAACAGCGGGTCCAGGCTGCGGAAGTCCTGGCCCCGCGCGGCGTGGGCCAGCGCGCGGGCAACCTCCCGGCCCACCGGGTCGACGAGGCGGGTGTTCAGGGCGTCCGCCCAGCGCTGCGCGCCGCGGTCGCCGGCCGTGCCCAGGTAGCCGAACGTGTTCTTCAGCTTGACCTGGCTCACCCGGAAGCCCTTGCCCAGGCCGTCGTTCAGGTACGACAGGTCGTCGACCATGCCGGAGCCGTGCGCGTAGTCGTCGGTCAGCCCGCCGAGCTCGCGGACCGTCCCGTCGTGGAACATGGCCGCGGCGCGGCCGTCGATCAGGTCGCCCCACGGGTCGGTGCCGTCGGCGTCGATGTACTCCTTGCGGTACTTGCTGTACGCCGCAGCGCGCAGCCGGCGCGCGACGTCCGCCGTCCAGGACAGGGCCAGCCGCGCGCTGGAGCGGGCCGAGGCCAGCTGACGCAGGTCGACCCCCGACTCCATCATCCGGTTGATCGCGGCCAGCCGGCGGTTGCCGCCGTGCTGGAGCACGAGTTCGGCCACGCGATCCAGGTAGGCGGTGGCGTCGTCGCCGGCCGCCAGCACGGCGAGCTCGTCGACGTGGTCGCCGGCAACGAGGCGCTTCGCGGCGCGAGTGGCGTCGTTCACGTCGACTCGGGCCTTCGCCGTGGCGCCGGCCACGCCGAGACGCGCCTTGGTGGTGGCCACGGCCTGCGCCGGGTCGGCGAACCACTGCCACGCCCGGCCCTCCAGGGCCTGGCGCATCATGTTCGAGGTGGTCGCCACCTGGCCGACCTTCAGCACCCGCGACGCCTTGTCGACGAAGTTGCCGTTGATCGACTTGGTGACGAAGCCGAACAGGCCCACCCGCTCGGTGTGCCGGATGACGTCGCGCAGCAGGGGCAGCCGCACGCCGTCGGACATCTGGGTGCCGTACATGGCCGCCGCGATGCGGTTCGGCCCGGCCTGGATCAGGTCCACCGCGGGCGACGAGTACGCCTCCAGCGGCACCTGGCCTGGGCGCACGATCGACTCGTGGCCCTTCAGCATCTGCGACCAGAAGTCGCGGCCCGCCGGGTTGTCCTTGATCATGCGGGCGTTGGCGATCGACTCGACCGTGTTCTCCCACAGGGCCTTCCGGCCGCCGACGTCCCGTCGCGCCCACTCGGCCGCCAGGTAGTCGCCCTGGGCCCGGGGCATGAAGAACCGAACGAAGTCGCCGTACGACTTCGTTCCCGTCGAGTCGTCGAACGTCAGTACAGCGCCGTCGGTGAACGTCCCAGCGCGGGACATGGACCGGGCGAAGCGCGCCCGCAGGCCGCCCTTCGTGTAGTGCTCGCGCACCCACTTGCCACCGGCAGCCGAGGTCAGCACCTCGGTGACCGAGTCCGGCGACATGGACACGTCGTCGGAGAAGGACACCACGCCCTTGCCGCGGGCCTGGGCCAGCTGGCTGGCGATCGACAGCTTCGTGTCGGCCAGGGCGCCCGTCATCGGACTCAGGGCGTTGCGCACCCGCGAGGAGACGCGGATGGCGCCCGGCAGCAGCACCTGGTTGCGGACCATGGGCGAGCCGGAGGCGATGGCCAGCGCCAGCAGCTGGTCGGCAACGGCGTCAGCCACCGCGGCGCGAGCGTCCGCGCGGGACGCCTGGTCGACGGCCTCGTCGGCACCCGTGGTGCGCAGCTTGAACAGCGGCTTGACCACGCCCGGTGCGACCGGCGTGCCGGGCGCCGAGGCGCCCTCCAGTGCGGGCACCCGGTCCAGGCGTTCGGCCGTGGCTCGGACCAGGCCGTCCCGCTCGGTGGCCTGGACGCCCCGCAGCGCGACGTCGGTCGACGCCTCCACGGGCACCGCGTCCACGGCGTTGTCGTAGATCGACGTGGCGCTCCGCGCCGGCTCGGTGACACCGACCTGTCGGATTGGCGTCATGTCGGTCAGGCTCTGCACCTTGCGGGTGCGCACGGCCCGGGACACGTCGAACGCCGCCGCGGAGATCGTGCCCTCGCGCAGGCCGATCAGGGTGTCGTACATCGGGATCAGGTCGGGGTGCAGCCGGCGGAACTCGCCGAACTCCTTCGCGTAGCGGTCCGCGTCGCCCACCTCGCGGGACACGGCAATGCGGTCCACGCGGTCGATGACGTCGTCCCAGCGCTTGCCGATGACGGTCAGCGCGTTGCCGGCGTCGTCCGACCCGGCGATGGCCGCCTTGGCCACCTCGGGGTCGGCGATGATCGCGCCGCGGGCGTAGCGGAGGGCCTTCGCGCCGGAGCCGGCCACCACCAGCGGGTCCAGGTACCAGAACGCGGCCAGGTCGGCGCCAGCGGCGTACGCCGCCCGGCCGCCCGTGCCCAGCTCCAGGCCCAGGTGCTCGGCGTACCGACCACCGAAGGACAGCTGGCTGTGGTCGTGCAGCTTCTTCAGCAGGGCCTCGCCCTCGTCGTCGCCCCGGGCCTCGACGGTGGCCATGAACTTCTGGGCGTCCGGCGACAGGCCCTCGCGGCGGCCCAGGTCGTCGAGCACGCCGGAGGTGACGACCTCCCGGGCGAGGTCAACCTTGTGGGTGTTGAACTCCTGCTTCAGCACCTTGATCGCCTGGTCGGACACGGCCCGTCCGGGTGCGTCCTCCTGGTCCAGATACCAGGCGTACCTGGACGTCCACGAGTCCGGGTCGTAGCCGGCCCGGCGCATGTCCGCCTTCTGCGGGTCCGACATCGGCTGCGCCGCGGTGCGCGGGGCCACGATGCGAGGCACGCCCTGGGCGAAGTCGACCACGCCCTGGGCGAGGGTGGCGATGGCGTTCAGGTTGGTGCCGGCCAGCGGGCCGGGCAGCTTCCAGCCGGACTCCTCGTCCGCGCGGCCAGCCGCGATGGGCGCGGTCAGCGGGCCGGACGCGAACGTCAGGCCCTTCATCGTGCCCTGGAACGCGGCCTTGCCGGCGTCCCAGATGCCGCCCGCGGCGCCACCGGCGACGGTGCTCACCGCGCCACCGACCGAGCCCCAGAAGCCCCGGTCCTCCTTCTGCTTGCGGGCGCTGTCGGCCGCCTCGGCGGCCTGCTTCGTGTACGGGTCGACGTACGACGCCGGCAGGCCGGCGTCGCCGACCAGGTTGCGAAGCTTCGACGCCTTCGCCGCGCCGTACGCGCCCGCCACCCGGCGGGCCGTCGAGTAGTCCATGCCGGACCGGAGCACGGCGGCGCCGAGCTCCGGGTCCTCCATCAGGCGGGTGTTGTTGGCGATCCTCCAGGCGCGCTGGAGATCCGGCGTCGAGTTGTACTGCGCCACGGCCTTCGCCGCGTCCGGGGCGCCCTGGATCGTCGCCCACCACGGCTTCTTGACCATCTGGCTACAGACCTCGTTCCATCAGGTAGGCGGTGAGGTTGGACAGCACGCCCGAGGGATCGCTGGCCACCCAGGGGGCCATGGCCTCGGACAGGGAGCCCGGCTCGGCTGCGTAGGCCCCGAGCTGCGGGCCGGGGCCGGCCCCGAGCGGGGAGCCGGCGGTGACCGGCTCCCCGGGGCGTGCAGACGGGGCGAACATCGGGGTGATCTCGGCCGGGGCCGGCCGCGGCGCGGCCTGCTGTCCCGGGCCGGGCCCGCTGGGCACGTCGAGCGTGGCAGGTCCAGCGGCTACCGCGAGCGGTGCGCCGGCCTGCTGTGCCTGGTACTCGGCGTTCTCCCCGTACCTGGCGTCGGGGAGGTCGCGCTTGGGCTGCCCGGCGTCGGTGCGCTGGGACAGGGCGCCCGGCCCGGCCACTACCGCGGCCGGGTTGCTGGGCGCGCGGTAGCCGCCAGCCGGCATGGCCTACGCCGCCAGCCGGGCAGCGAGGTCCGTGGCCAGTTCCTCGGCCAGCTCGTCGGTGTCGACGAGGCCGAGGGCGACCAGGTGGGGCGCCAGCCCGGCGACCAGGGCCGGGATGTCCACCGCGGGGACGGCGGGGCGGGCCTCCAGGCGCGTGATGCGCGCCACCAGGTCGGCCTGGGTGATCTCCACGGTGTCGACCCTGTCGAAGGTCCACTTCGTGAAGGCGTGCGCCTCCGACAGCATCGTGTCGGCGCGCAGCTCGGCGCCGGGGGCGTAGCCGGGGACGCCGGCTGCGACGGGGATCAGCTGCTCAAAGCCCACTTCGTTCTCCTTGATGATGATGCGGTCCCCGCCGACGATGACTCGCTCGTGGGGCATGTACAGGCCGTCCGGGTCGGGCTTCCGCCCGGCCGCGTATTCCTTGTGCGCGCACAGCGCGCGGTCGGCCGACTGGCCGAGACGGGCCAGCAGGGCCTGGGTGCCGGCGCGGAGCGACCGCAGCTGCGCCACGGGCCACGCCTCGCCGATCGTGTGGTCGGTTTCGACCCCGATCGAGTCCCTGTTGCCCTGGTTGGCCCGGACGTTGCCGAACCCGGCACCCGCCCCGGCGTGGTACATGAGGCCGCAGGCGATGACGTACCAGGTGCCGTACCGGTCGACCCACAGCTGGGAGCCGTTGTTGTTCAGGTTGGCCATGCTGGCCGGCAGGGACGGGCTGTCGCCCGGCGCCGAGCCGTCGTGGTGCCACATCACGGCCACCGGCGCGAAGACGCCCGGCTGGCCGCGGGTCTGGCTGCCCGCCAGCTCGACCACGTTGCACCCGGCGGACCGCAGAACGGCCGCCATCCAGTGCCCTGGGAGCGCCATCAGCGCCAGTCCTTCCCGGCGTTGAGCTCACCGGCGTCGTCGTGGGTGCCCCGGCGCTCGGTGTCCGGCGTGCCCTGGTGCTGGAGCCCGAACTTGGGCTTCTCGGCGGCCTTCGGGGCCAGCTGCTCGAACAGCTTCACGGTGCGGTCGCACAGCCGGTCCAGCTGGCGGGGCGTCAGGTCGTACTCGGTGGTGATCTTGATGCGTCCTCGGCCCTCGGCCGCGACGGTCAGCTCCATCAGCCATCCCCAATCGGTCGCTTGCGGAGGGTCGCCGCTTCCATCTGCGCCGACCCGTTGCCCTTGATCCCGGCGATCAGGCTCTGGATGCTCGGCATCCCGCCCGGTGCCATGCCGGCCTGGCCGTAGGCCACGCCCTGGGTCAGCCCGTTGTCCCTGATCCCGTTCGGCAGCTCGCCCTCCGGGGGCGCACCGCCCGGCAGACCCGCCTGCACCGCGGCCGGCAGGCCCTCCGCGCCCAGCTCGGCGCCTGGAGGCGCGGGCGGGGGCTCCGGCGGGGTGAACGCCGCCAGGATCGACTCGTACAGCGACGTGCCGGACTGGCGGTCCTTGATCGCCGAGGCTGCGGCCAGCAGCAGCGGCATCGGGTCCTGGCCCTGCAGGACCATGGGGCCGATCGCCTGGAGCGCCGCGCCCATGCCCTGCTTCAGCGCGTCCTCCATCTCCTCAACGTCGAGGGAGCGTTGCTCCTCCTCGGCGTTGATGTCGAACGGCATGTGGGACCTGGCGGTGTCCCGCCCGATCCACTTGTCGCCGCGCAGCTGGAGCAGCATCACGATCGCCTGGGCCGGGGTCATGCCCGCGGCAAAGCCGTACGTGGTCCGGCACGTCCACGAGTCGCCGATGTCCTTCGACGGGACGTAGGTCAGCGAGAACGACCGGCCGGAGGCCGTCCCCTCGATCTTGCGGGGCGTGTCACCGAAGATCTTCACGTCGAGCTCGAAGCACAGCGAGGTGACCCGCTCCAGGGCCACCGCGAACAGCTGCTGGGCCTGCTTGATCTGGGTGTCGAAGCCGCCCAGCATCGCCTCGACGCCACGGCCCGTGACGATCGAGCCCTGCACGCCGTTGACCCGGGCATCCGGGTACCGGGAGCCGACCTTCGACTCCCGGTCCAGCTGGTCGATGAGCCCGAAAACGGCCGGCGGCAGGTCCAGCTTCAGCCGGCCGGCGGCGCCGGGGTTGTCGGTGCGGAGCACGGCGTCTGGGCCGGTGTTCACCTCGGTGACGTCGTTGGGCAAGATCAGGGGAGCGTTGACGCTCTTGTCCGTGGCGGCCAGCTGGTATGTGGCCATGATCGCCCTGGCCAGCTGGATAGGCACCACGTCGTCGAACTGCCCGCGCGGGATGACGGTCAGCTTGGGTCGCTCGACGATCGCCGCCGGGAGGCGCGACAGCACGTTGCGGGTGTGGGCCAGGACGAGGTTGCCGCACTCCGGCAGGTACACGTACTGGCAGTACAGGTCCACGTAGTGGACCATCCGCAGCATCGACTCACCGCGGGCCCGGCCGCGGTGGTCGGTGAGCAGCGCGCCGGCCAGGTGAGGGAACTCGTCGGCGAGCTCGCGGGCCTTGCGGAGGCGGACCTTGGCGAGTCGACGGACCCGGCCGTGGGCGTCCAGGGCGTAGTAGACGCCGTGCGGGTCCTCGACCCGGATCACCGGGCAGCCCAGCTCGAAGTCGGCCTCGGCCAGCAGTACGCCGAAGCCGTACGTGTTGTAGCCGTCCGCAAACGTGACCATGTTCGTGGACAGGCGGGACGCCTCCCAGTACGAGGCGCCGATCCGGTTCTTCACCCCGGACCGACGCTCGTCGGACGCGGTCCGCATGTTCCCGGACGCGCAGGCCAGCGAGGGCAGCGGGGCCTGGACGGACGCCAGGTCGGCCGCGGCCACGTCAATCAGGTTGGCCACGATCGACTCGGGCAGGTCGTCGCTGAAGTAGTCCGGGTACAGCTCGGCGATCTTGCCGCCGCGCACCAGATCGACCCGGGCCATCGCCCGGTCGCGGTCCGCGAACCTGTACTCCAGGTCACGGACGTGGCCGTCGATGGTGGCGATGTCAAGCTGCATGGACCTGCCCCTGCTGGAGTAGCTGATCGAAGGTGAAGGAGCCGCGCCGCTTCACGTCGCGCCGGCTGGTGAACTTGCCGCCCTGGTGGGTCCGGCCGCCGCTCGCGCCCTGTAGGTATTGTCGGATGCCCAGCTCCGCGAACCAGAGCGCCATCACGAGGTCGGTCTTGGCCGACTTGGGCAGCTCCGGCTCCCAGGCCTTCAGCTGGTTGACCAGCTCGCGGGTGGCCGGCGACTGCCGGGTCGACGGCAGCTCGATCAGGCCGGCCCCGTCGGGCCGGGGGATGAGCCGGCCGTCGGCGTTGGGCTCGACGCACGTCAGGAACAGCGGCGCCAGGGTGTCGACCCCGAAGTCGGCGTCGAACTTGTTCTTGCCCGAGGTGTAGTGCTCGCGCAGCTGCACGCCGCGCCCGGTGAGGAACAGCTTCAGCTCCGGGAGCTGGGTCAGGAACCGCTGGAAGGCGTTCCGCTCGATGCGCCACTCCTGGATGCCGAACTTCACCGTCCAGTCCTTGATCAGGTTGATCAGGCGCTCCGAGTTGGTGCCTGCGCGGTCGTAGCAGTCCAGGACGATCCGGCGCTTCGTCAGCCGGTCGATGGCGATGACCACCGCGGCCGTGTGCCCGGCCGTCGCCGGGTCCAGCCCGGCGATGACGTACATGCCCTCCATGCCCCGCGGGGTGTGGCCCGGGGCCCCGGCGGTCAGCGGGCCGTTGAACCGGCGCTGGTTCACGGACGCGTCCACCGCGGCGTCCGGGAACGTCTGGTCGAAGGCCACATCGCGCTGCTGGTAGACGAACGTGAACCGCCGCTTGTCGGTCATGGCGGCCTTGGCCTTGGCGATGGCCCGCGGGGGCATCCGCTCCGGCCACAGCACCACCCAGTCGGCCGAAGGGCCGGTCTCGCCGTCGAGGATCGCCGGCTGGGCGAAGTACGTGTAGAACGGCTCGTCGAACTCGTCCTTGGCCTCGTCGCGCAGCCAGCGGTAGATGTCGACGACGCCGACGCGGGTACCGAGGATCAGCAGCATCCCGTGCTGCTTGTCCAGCCGGGAGTAGACGTCCTGGCCGATCCACGCGGCGTGCGCCTCGTAGGCGCTCGCCGACGCCTTGTCCTCGATGTCGTCCAGGATGATCAGGTCGGCCCTGGCCCCGTAGATCTGGCCGTTCAGCCCGCGGGCCTCCAGGGTCGGGTCCTTCTCCGACTCGGTGCGGCCCCGGACGTAGATCATGTTCTCGCGCCACAGCAGGCCGTCGCCCTTGTCGTCCGAGCGCCAGCCGCCCTCCGGGGCGAACGCGGCGTGCAGCTCTGGGAACAGGTTGGCGTTCTGGAGGTAGAACTTCACCTGGCCCAGGAACTTGCGGGCCATGCCCTCGTTCTTCGAGATCGTGATGATCCGGATGTTCGGGTCCTGGCAGATCCGGTACACCACGTACTCGACGTTCCAGACCGTCGACTTCGCGTGGTCCGGCGGGAAGTTCAGGATCATGGTGTTCTCGCCGGAGCCACGGATGAACTGCATCGCGTCGTGCAGCTCGCGCGGCTCGCGCCCGCACAGGACGTCCCAGGCCCGCAGGTGATGGAGCGGCAGGGGCTTGTGCAGGTACGTGGCGCAGAAGTCCGGGAAGTCGCCGACATCGGCGCCGGCCTTCGAGCCGTCGCGGACCGCGTCCCGGCGACGGGCCAGCTGGGCCTTGAAGTCCGGGTCGGACTTCTTCCAGTCGCGGTACGTCTCCTCGGAGCGGCCCACCGAGGCCATGGCCTCGCGGACCTTCGAGCCGGCTGCGATCTTGTCCAGGACGATCGCCTTGGCAGCGGCCGTGTCGACGCGCAGCGCCACGAAGGCTCCTTCAGGGTTGGCAGAGACGGCAGGACTCGAACCTGCGACGAGTGGGTTTGGAGGCCACCGCTCTGGCCGCTGAGCTACGTCCCCGGGCCAAGGCTACGAACGCGCGGCGCGCGTACCAGTACTAGTCGCGCCCTGGGCGCGAACTGGCTGCTGAGCTCGGCCCCCAAGGGCCGAGCAGCTAGCTCTTACTGGCCCGTGCCATACACGGGAAGTGTAATCCCGGGGTTCTGGCGTACCCCGGACGACGGGCGGCGCCAAGGCCGCCCCACCAGTCCCGACGCCTGGCGTCGGGCTAGTCCAGCGCCAGGGGGTGGCACACCCCCTCAGCACCCGTCCAGCACCCCCGCAGCCGCCCAAGGGCGGCACCCCGTCCGGCACCCCGACCAGCAGGCCCCCCATCGCCCCACAAACCGGGACAGGCAGTTACATATATACACACACATACATACAAACACCCGGGTCACCTCCCTGGTCCAGCCCCGGCCGCCGGGCCGGGCTCGACAGGTCGCTGACCAGCACTTTTCAGGTGTTTATAGATCATTTACCAGCCCCCCTCCCCCCCTCCCCCCCCCCTCACCCCTGGTCTCGGCATACTCATGTAGTAGGTAGAGCAGGCTGGGCTGGTGACGCTGGGTTACCCCAACCAGTACGCGCGTACGGTTAGGAGCACCGTCCTCCGCGAGCTCTCCGCTGGGGCTGCGAGCTCTGCCCCCTCTCCTCGTGCTGGTGCTGTGCTGGCCGTGTCCAGCGGCGAGAGCCGCTGGCTGGTACGGCTCGGCTGGTTCACCTGATCGGACTACAGCCGAGGTCTTCCGCCGGAATGTTGCTCGGGCTACGGTTGCCCTATGAACGCAACCGAGATCGACAGGGCCGAGCCGGGGCGCGCCATCCCCACGTCGGCAGACCTGATCAGGTACACGGCCGCCGACGGTCACGGCTACGTGATCCACCGCGCCGACTGGCACGGCGACCGCTGGACCCGCGCGGCCCACGCGGACGACTGCATGAATGACGTGTGCACGCGCCGCGACCTGCACAACGAGGGGAACTGACCATGGACCCGAACACCGCCCTGGCCCTCATGCGGTCCGCCATCGCCCAGGGGCGCGAGTACGGGCGGGACGCCGCGCGGTGGGAAGACAGCGGGGACCGTGACCGAGCGACCGAGTGCCTCGCTTCCGCCGACGGCTACGCCGTCGAAGCGATCGAGTACGCCGAGGCGCTTGACGCCTGGTTGACGCGGGGCGGCGCCCTGCCGGATGTCTGGTCGCGCTGACTACGACCGCCCGTGACGGTCTTCAGGTCCGGTTCGACTCCGGCCACGGGCACTCGATCACCCCGAACTCAGGGAGCAGGACATGGGCACCACCTACGCGACGACCCAAGAGGGACGCCAGGCCATCCGCGACCACGTCGCCATGATGTGGGACGGCGGGGACCTGCAGGGCAGCACGCTCGGCACGGCGTTCGACATCTGCGACACGCTCGCCTGGCTGGGCGTGGACGTGCCGGCCGAGTGCGGGTACACCCCGGGCCCGATGCTGGCGGGGAAGTCTCGCGACGACCTGGACGAGGAGTTCGGCCGCGCCGAGCTGGCCGCGCTGCTGGCCGACGGCGACTGCGAGCCGGGCGACTTGCAGTACTGGGCGCGGGTGCTGGTCCGCTACCAGTCCGCTGTCGTGGTGCCTGCCGGACGGGACTACTGACATGGCCGGGTTCCTCGCGCTCGACGGTGACCTGGTGCCACGCGTCTACCGCATCCGGGCTACGTCGACAGCCACCGGCATGGTCGTAGCCGACACGACGGGCACGTTCTGTCCGCCCGAACTGGCCGACATCCGTTCCCGCATCCTCGCCGAGTTCGCCAAGGATGGCATCGGTCCAGTGACGCTCGACATCTGGCCCGCCTGAACTGCTTCCGTGCGGCACCCGCTGGGTGCCGACGCGGTGACAGGTCAGCAAGAGACCGAGAGGACCGAGACAATGCCCGAGCACATGTCCGTCAGTGCAGTCGAGTGGGAAGTGAACGTAGCCCGCGACGAGGGCCAGCCGATCGACGACGCGGTGGCCCGCACGATCGCGTCGTGGTTCAGCGGCGACGTGTTCCGCGCCGTCGCGTCGGGCGAAGCGTTCGACCGGGACGAGCTGGTCCGGGTGGCCGAGCGCATGGCCCGTGAGGCCGCGGTCCAGTGCTCGGACGACCGCGACGTCCTGGTGGCGCTCATCGACTGGGCGCAGGCGCAGTCATGAGCAGCGTCGTGTTCAGCGGGACGGGTGAGCAGTACTTCGCCTACGTGGCGGACGAGAACGCGAGGGAGCGCCGCGCGAGGGAGGACCGGGCGCGGGCCGAGTACGACCCGGCCCTTCAGTGCGAGCACAACGTGTCGCTGTACCGCACGTGCCAGCCCTGCGCCCCGGCGATCGACGGGCGGGCGTGATGCGCGAGTTCATCGGCTCCGTCGTCGCCTCCCTGCTGATCACGCTCGGCCTGGCCTTGGGGCAGGCCATCCCGTACTCGCACCCGTGCACCGAGGACGAATACGTCAGCATCACCGGGCAGTGCGCGCACATCGACACCATCACCGGAAGGAACTGATCATGAATCTGTCCAACTACCTGCTGGCCTCCGCCCGTGAGCACAACGCCTACTTCCTGTCCGGCCTCGTCGAGGGGTGCGGCTTGCCGGACTCGCCCGACAGCCCCGGGGCGGACGCCCTGGACACGGTGCGGGCGAGCTTCGTCGAGTCGGCGCTGTTCGCGCTGCGGGAGCTGCACGTCGAGGGGTTGCAGGTCCCCGACGACCTGGCGGTGTCGTGGGACGTCGACGAGGTGCGCCACGCCCTGGGGGCGTGGCGGGATGGCGACGGGCCGGACGGGGCAGCGGCCTCGATGGTGCCGGTCGACACGCTCGGGACGTGGCGGATCTTCGTCGACCTGACCGCCTGGCGGGTGGACGTCGACCCGGGCCTGCTGTCGGGCGACATGAGCGACAACGCGGCGACGATCCTCGGGGAGCTCGGTAGGGCGCTGGTGGCGGCGCTGTACGACGAGGTGGTCGGGCTACTGGACGAGCTGACCGAGACCGACGACGACACCGAAGGGGGCTGACCCGATGGACGCACGCAACCGCCCGCCCGACTACCAGCAGGGGCCGTGGCCCCAGCCCGACCCGTACGGGACCGACGACCCGTCCGAACAGGCCCGGATCGAGCAGGCCCGGTCGGACGCGCACCACGACCGGCAGCGTGACCGCGCCGAGTTCGAGCGGATCGCGGACCTGGGCGTCAACGCCGAGGACGCAGTCTCGGTGGTCGAGCTGGGCCACCACGTCAAGCGCCTGGCCGTCGACGAGTCCTGACCTGCTTCTGTGCGCCCCCTTCGGGGGACGTGCGGTGGACGGTCAGTCCAGGAACACCCCGAGAGAGGTCAAGGCCATGATTCTGAGCGACGCAACGGTCGTGCTGGTGGGTACGTGTGGGTCCGTGCAGCCGGGCGGTGGGCTGACGGGGGTGTGCACGTTCGCCGACGGGCACGGGCACGGCTCGCCCCGCTCGCTGTGCGGGACCCCGGTCGGTCCCGACTACGCCGACATGATCTTCTGGGCGCGCGACGTGGTGCTGGCGGTGGCGGCATGAGCGCATCGATCGGACGAGTGCCGGGCCCCGCGCTCGTGGTCGCGCTCAACGCCGTGATCCAGCACGCCAGCACCGACAGCACGTTGCCGGCCATCAACGCCGTGCACTTCTCCGCCGGTGGGCCCGACGACGAGCCGGGCTCGCTGACCCTCAGCGCCACCGACCGGTACACGGTCGGCTCGTACCGGCTGGACTGGACGGGCGAGACCGGCGTCCACCCGGTGCTGCCGGGTGTCACCCCGGGCGGGCCGGTGGACGTGACGCTCACCCTGGCGGGAGCCAAGGCCGTGCTCGCCACCGCCAAGCAGGCCGGGAACTGGCCCGTCGAGCTCACCTTCGGCCCGGCCAGGCTCGCCGTCGACGCCGGGCCGTACGGCCTGAACCTCGACGGCGTCACCTGCTCGTTCCCGCGCTGGGCACAGCTCATTCCCGCCAGCGGGGACAACGGCGTCCCGTCGGTGCTGTTCGACCCCAAGCTGTTGGGCCGGTTCAGCAAGGGCGTGGCGAAGGGTGAGTACGTGCGCATGTCGTTCGACTCCCGCCCCAACCGGGCGGTGCTGGTCGAGGTCGGGGACCGGTTCCGCGGGCTGATCATGACCCGCCGGGATGACCGGGCGGTGGCGTGATGTACGAGCACAGCCGACCGACCGTGTACCGGTACCGGGGTGACCCCGCCACCCAGTACCCCGCCGGGGCGCGCTGGTACGTGTACGCCGACGGGCAGGTGTCGTACGCCCCGCACGGGCCGGGCGACGAGCGGTACCCGAGCGCGCACAGCGCCGCCGACCTGGCCGGCACGGGCAGGGCTTCGTTCTTCGAGCGGGTGTCGGACAACGACGGCTCAGTCGCCTGCTGGGCTGGGCCGAGCAATCACCGGGCCCGGTGACGTCGTGACCACGGCCCAGCGGGAGCAGGCTCGGCGCCTCGCTGCCGAGTGGGACGACGTGCAACGCTGGTCCGACCCGGACGCGCAGCGCCTGGAGCGGGCGCACCTCGGCCACCTGGCCGTGGTGCTGCTGGAGACCCTAGCCGGAGAGGACGTGGCGGCATGAGCGGCTACGACGACGGGGACTGCTCGGACTGCGGGGCGCCGCTGCTCGACGACGAGCACTGCGACGGCTGCCTCAACCTGGCCGGTGCCGGCCACTCGGAACGAGACGGTCGGTGCCCCGCCTGTTGGGCGGGGGCGGACTAGCGATGGACTGGCGACAGGAGGCAGCGTGCCGGGGCATGGACCCCGAGCTGTGGTACCCGACGCGCGTGCAACTGCACCGCTTGCGTCAGGCCCAGGCCGTGTGTGCCGGGTGCCCCGTCCAGCGGGAATGCGCCGGCGCAGCCGACGGGCACGGCGTGTGGGCCGGGGTCGACGAAGACACCCGGGCCGGGAAGGGGAGGCTGGTGCTCATCGGGCAGAACGAGCTGGCCCGGTGCCTCGGCCAGCCGGACAAGACCGTCGGCTCGTGGGTCAAGGTGTGGCCGTGGACCCGGCCCGGCGGGGTGCCCGTGCCGTACGCCGTGGAGCTGGCCGACCGCGGGCGGCGCATCCCGTTGTGGCACGCCGACGCGCTGCCCGAATGGGAAGCATGGGTGCAGGCCCGGCGCCCCGCCGGGGCCAACCCTCGGGGCTGGGCGCCCGGCCCGGTACCGGCCGGGCGCACACCCGTGGCCGTGTACGGCATCACCGGACTGGGCCGGCGCTACGACCGGGACCACGCCACCGTGGCGGGCTGGGTGCGGCGGTTCAGCGAGCGCACCACCAACCGGGTGCCCAGGCCTGTCGCCTGGTCCTCGGACCGGCCACTCTGGACGTACGCCCAGCTGCGGTACTGGGACGGCTGGGTGCAGCGCCGTCGTGCCGAGTCGACACCGGCGGCACGTGGCAAACTTGCGGCGTGAGCCCGGACGAGCTGGCGCTGGAAGTGGAACGGCTGACCCGGGCACTGGCGCTGGCCGAGCACGAGAACGTGCAGCTCCGCCGCATCCTGCATGATGCGATCGCCGCCCAGCGGGACGTGGCGCACGCGATCCGGGTCGGCATCGACTCGACCCGCACCCGACTGGGTGAACTGGGGTCCTCGACATGACCGGTCACCCTCGGTACCCTGAGTAAATGGGCCGCCTACCCCCCGCACGTACGAACGCCCCGGCGGGGCGCTGGATAGCTACCCTCCGGGGCGACGGCAATGAGGTCGGGATGGCGCACTACACCCTGCTGGACACGCCGCGCGGGTCGTATACACGGGTGGTGTGCAGCTGCGTGGCCATGGCGTACCCGGCACCGGTCACCGCCGACCGGTGCCGGGACTGTGTGTCCTTCACCCAGAGGCCTAGGCCGGGGCCAGGGCCCAGCTGAACGTGACCGGGGGCTTCATCTCGTCCGCCCCTGGGTCGTACAGCTCGGCCGAGAACGTGAGCACCCCGTCGGCCACCCGCCAGCCGACGTAGCCGTCCGCGCCATCGTCGTAGTCCGAGGCGCTGTTCTCGCCGGCCCGGTGCAGGTAGGCCAGCGCCTGCTCGCGCGTCACGCCGCGACCTGCCCTTCCCGCCAGCCCCGGTTGAACACGATCGTCAGCTTGTCCTCGATCGCCCGGTCCAGCTCGAAGCCGATGACGTCGGCGGCCACGTAGGCCGTGATCACGACGTCGGCCAGCTCCAGCCGCACGTCGTCGAACGAGCCGGACCGACGGGCCATGCCCTTCCAGCGCCGGTAGGCGCCGACGAACTCGCCCGCCTCCTCCGCCACGCACAGCACCTGCCGGGTGTCCTCGACCGCCGGGTCGAAGCCGTTCGCCGTGAGGCTGGACACGATCGACTTCGCCCACTCGGGGCCGCCGGTGAACACCGCGTGCGGGTCCCGCCCGGCCGCCTGGTCCTGGCGTCCCCGCCAGTAGTCGGCCTGCCATTCGACGGGCGCCGGCCACGGCCGCCGGATCGGCGGGGCGCTGGGCTCGGTGCTGCCGTGCAGGTGGAGGTGCTGGCCCCCGCCCGGGGTGCTCACGCTGCCGCCTGACGGTCGACCCCGGCGAGCGCCCAGAACATGGCCTCCTCCAGCCTGGTCGACACTAGGGC
>Ga0193706_1000255_pt1 | contig 34485 bp, 28 predicted proteins | sample U3c1metaG_FD_160130 | JGI IMG/M metagenome (GOLD analysis project Ga0193706, IMG submission 160130) | Soil microbial communities from a riparian zone of the East river system, Colorado, United States - U3c1 | ecosystem: Environmental > Terrestrial > Soil > Riparian zone | place: USA: East River... | reverse complement strand
ACCACCGAGAAGGCTGTCGACTTCGACCGAGCGCAACGGTCTCGTCCCCCGCGCATTCTGTCGCGTGCGCGCCGAAGGCTACGGCCTCGCCGAGTTCCGCTCGTCGGAGGGTCACGAGCGCGAGGACATCGCGCTCGACGTCCAGTTGACTCGCGAGGCAACGCTCACGGTCACCCTCTCCAACAGGAAGGATCAACATGCACGCGCCTACGAGATGGTCGTCACGGTCAATCTTGCCGACCTGGTGCAGAACAACTCTTCGCAGAGCCTGGTCTACGACAAAGGGACGATGCTGCTTGGAGCGCCGTGCGACATCGCGGGCACCATGCACCTCGCCGGGCTTCCTGCGAATGTTCCGTTGAGCTTCGCGCTGTTCCGCGCAAGCGAACCTTTGCGCGCGCATGACGCGACTCTGAAATTCAAGCCTGGCGAGGAACGAGCGCTGCAGATCGATCTCGGCGCTGCATGCCACGTGCGCGGACGCCTGATCGACACGAGAGGCGTTCCCGTCCCCGACCTTCAGGTGTGGATCACGCCGGACGAGGGTTTCTACCGCGCACAATTCGCGGCAGCGGACGGGAACCACTGCGTCGCTCGAGGCAGGAGCGATTCCGCGGGAAACTTCGATCTTGGTCAGATCGCCGTCGGTCATTTCCTGGTCGGTCTCGCGCCGATCCCCTACTCGCAGAAGGACAAGGAGGAGTCGCTCGGCCAGTCCGCGATGAACCTCGCGGTGGAGATCGCCGAAGGCGAGACAGCGGAGGAGCTAGAGCTGCGCGTCTGCCGCGGGCTGTTCATTCGGGGCAGCGTTCGCAAGCCGGACGGAAGTGCGATGAACGGCTCTCGAGCGCGGATCTCCGCCAGCTCGCCGGAGCGGCACGCAGCGGTAACGACGTCGCTCTTCGACGGAGATTTCATCCTCGGGCCGCTGGTCGAAGCCAGATACACGCTCGTCGCCGAGGGCAACAACGACCTCGCGAGCTCGCTTCCGGTGGAAGCTGCCGCGGGGACGACCGACGTCGTGCTGACGATGCGGGCAGGCGCTTCGCTTTCTGGTCACGTGGTCGAGCGTGCCGGCGGCCCGGGCGTGCGCGCGATGATCCTCAATCATGCCGAGGGCGCGCACGTCATCACCTCGAGGCAGAGCACCGACGACCAGGGCAACTTCCGGTACGCGATGCTGAACCCAGGCCGGATGTCGCTGACGGCCCACACTTCGGACGGCCGCGTCGGAGTGTTTCCCGCGCTGAACCTGGCCGCCGGCGAGGATCGGCGCGACGTCGAGGTGCTGCTTTCTCCAGGCGCGAAGCTCAGGATCCGGTCCACGACCGACGCAAGAATCACGGGAATCGCAGTCTTCCAGGACGGGGCGCTCGTCGCGTTTCCGGCCATGGACGACCCAGGAGCCGCGGGACTCTCCGTACCGTCGGGAGAATTGACGGTGCGTGTGGGCATGGAAGGAAAGACCTGCGAGAAGACGCTGCGAGTCTCGGCTGGCGAGGGTCGCGAAGTCGAATTCCCGTAGCGCATCACGCCTCGAGCATCTTGCCCCTTGCTCTGCGCTGATGCTGGCAGTCATGCTCGGCGAACGATGAGCCTGCACGAGCATCCTCCCGCGCTGCAATCTCCAGCCCCTGGCTCGCGATGAAGCAGAAGCAGCTCTGCGTCAATTGCGGCGCGAAGAGTCTCGGCCGATTCTGTCCCGCTTGTGGCGAGCGGCGGATCGAGCCCGGCGATCTCGCGTTCAAGAAGATGTTTGCCGAGTGGCTGGACGCGAGCTTCCACCTCAACGGAAAGCTGCTCGTGACCGCTCGCAAGCTGCTCCTTTCGCCCGGCTTTCTGACCAAGGAGTGGATCGCAGGCCGGCGCACGCGCTACTCGAAGCCGTTTGCGATCTTCCTGGTCGTCAACGTGATCTTCTTCCTGATCCAGCCGCACACGCACGTGCTCGGATACGGGCTTGCCGGCTACGTCGACCAGAGCATGCCGCGGAATGCTCTCAGGCGAGAACTCGTCGCCGAACACGTGCAAGCGAGCGGCGAGGATCCAAAAGCCTTTGCCGCGCGCTTCGAGACGAAGCTCATGGCCCAGAAGAAGAGCCTGTTCCTGGTCATGATCCCGATGATCGGCGGAGTCCTGGGCCTCCTTCACTGGCGCCGCCGGCGAACCTATGTCGAGCACCTGGTGTTCTCGATCCACCTCTTCGCCTTCTTCCTGATTGCGCTGGCAGTGATCGTCATGCCAGGGTTCCTCCTGCTCAAGCTCGCGCTGCCGCACATGGGCTCGGCGGCGAGCGTCGTGAACGCGCTCTTCGAGGGAGAATGGCCGCTCGTGATCATTCTGTCCGGTTTCCTTGGCTTCTACCTCTTCCGTGCGCAACGCCTGGTTTACGGCGACTCGCGGATCGGCGCGGCCTGGCGCTCCCTGGCTGTGGTCGTCTCGGTGATCTCGCTGATCGTGGCTTTCAGCCAAATCGTGTTCTACACGACGCTCTGGATGCTCTGAGCGCGCAGGCGCGAAATCGATTTTCACGATTCCTGGTAGGGTCGCAGCTCGGGCGGCACTCTTCACCCGATGGAATCGACTCCGGTACGCATCGAGGAGCTGCTCGCCCATGCGAGCTGGGTCCGCTCCCTCGCGGCGCGACTCGTGCGCGATCAGGCGACGGCGGAGGATGTGACCCAGGAGGTCTGGGCAAGCGCCTTGAGCTCGCCGCCGCGCGAGCGATCGAATCTGCGCGGCTGGCTTTCCGCCGCCGTGCGCAGCACGGTCCACTCGATGCAGCGCGGGGAGCAGAGGCGGCGGAACCGCGAGGAGATCGCGCATGTCGCGCGCGAGCAGGCAGGACCGGCCGAGCTGTTCGAGCGCGGGCAGCTGCACCGCGAGCTGGTCGAGCAGGTGCTCGCGCTCGAGGAGCCGCTCCGATCGATCGTGCTGGCGCATTGGTTCGAGGGCTCGAGCGTCGCCGAAGCCGGCCGTCGACTCGGATTGAGCGAGCGCGTCGCTCGCCTGCGGCTCGACGCAGCGCACGAAATCCTGCGCCAGGGCCTGGATCGCAAACACGGCGGCCGCGAATCCTGGAGCCTCGCGTTCCTCGAGTGGACCCGATCGAAGGCGGCAACCGCTGGTTCTCGCGACGCTGGCGTTCGTGATGTGGCGGCGGGATGAACCGAACAAGGGTGGCGGCGAGAGCCTGTCCAGCGTGACCACGACTGCGACTCCCCTGCAGTCACCGCCGGATGGAGTCGCGCCGCCGATGTCCGACGAGAATCGCAAAGCGCTGAGCGCTCCGCCGCTAGTGAGTCCAGCACCTGCCGCGGCCGAAGTGAAACCGCGCTGGCTCGTGCGAGGTCACGTGAGCGGAGAATCTGTCAACAGCCTCGAGCGGACGACGATTTCCGTGCAGTTGCTCGGCCAGTGGGCGATCGAAGGCAAAGTCGAAGCCATTGCGTCCAAGGATGGCGCGTTCGAGATCGAATTGACTTCGATCGTCGAGCGCTGGCTGCGCGACGGCTTGCCGAACGAGCTGCTCCTGACGGCCGTGCATCCGCTGTGCCTGATCAGCGAGTCGCGGGTTGGCTTCGAAACCGCGGAGCTCGATGCGAGCGATCCGAACCTATCAACGCATCTATTCCGCTGCGAAGTGACCCTGACCACCGGAGCCGTCGTCACGGGCCGCGTAATCGTGCCGCCTGACTGGACACTGCGCGCTGAGGAACGTAGTGGGAATCCACCCCGGTTGAAGGTGAGTCTCTTCGAGCTTGGAGCCGATTCGCATCGAACGCGCAGGCCATTCGAGCTCACCGAATGCGACGCGCAAGGACGCTTCGCGCTGCACGCCAACCACACCGGGACCTTCGACATCATCGCGACCACGCTCGGATTGGAGCCCGAATCGAAATCCGTCGATTTGATTCTGGGCAAGTCCATCGAGCTCGCGCCAATCACCCTCACCCGCGGCAGCTCGATTTCCGGCACGGTGCTGCGCAATGGGCGGCCGATCGGGGCGGGAATCGAAGTCTACGCGGAACTGAAGGGCATGCGGAATTGGGACAGCGTTCAGCTCCTGAGCGGAGGTTTCGAAGAGCTGGGGCAGAGGGACGGCGAGATCCGTCGCACCCGTCCGCAGGCATTCACCGATGCGGACGGGCGCTACAGCCTCGATGGTCTCGCGCCAGCCGAATACGAACTGCGTGTCGTGTCCCTCCCCAAGACTCAGGTTGGGCTCGGAAGCGTGCGCCGTGTGGAGCGCACCGTTCTCGCGCCACATGAGAATGTCGATCTCCGCTTGCTGCCGCCGCTCATCCGCTTTTCCTGCACAATCGACGGGCTGGCCACGTCAGACCGCGAAAGGCTCGTCGGGGAACGACTCAGCATTGTCCCGCTCGCGCCAGACGGTCGGGCCCTCGAAGTGGAGGCCTCCGACGTGGATCTGTGGGGATGCCAGGGAAACATCACAGTCAATCCAGCCGTCCCGTACGAATTTCGCCTAGCTGCCGGTCGGTTCGAGCCGACGCTCGTCTTCGTTCCAGCGCTCACGCTGAGCGAGGAGCGAGACGTGAAAATGGACCTGAAGCCACGCACGGGAACCTGCACGCTTGTGGTCCGCTTCGCGCTGAACCCGGGCGATGAAATCGACGAACCGCAATTCGCGTTCGTCGATCCGCAGGCGGCAGCCGATGCCGAACCGAAATGGAGGACAGTTCCACGCGGGAAAGACGGCGCCTACGTGCTCGGGAATCTGCTCGCGGGCCAATTTGTCGTCCAGGTCCAGCCTTACGGGCCCTATTACCGCAGTATCTCCAAGGCACCGTATCTCGGCGCGGAGTTTTCGATCGAGCTCCTCGTTGGGAAAACGGCCCAATATCAGCTGAAGCTCGAGCTCGGCAGTCGCGTCCGTCTTTGCGCGAAAGACGAGCGCGGGGGATATGTGCGCGCGGCAATCGAGCTGCGAAATGCCGGCGGAGACAAGCTGCAAACCGAGTTCTATTGCACCACTCCGACCGGGGGTTATGGCTGCGGCTGGTACCTCTGCGAGCAAGGGATCAACGATCACCCGCCGCTTCCGGCCGGCCATTACGAGCTGAAACTGACGGCTGACGGCTTCGAGGACGCGACGGCCTCGTTCGATCTGATCCAAGGGGAGACGACGACGCTCGAGATTCCCATGCGACATCGCTGAATTGCGATGCGGCCCTGAAGCGAAAGCGCTCGTGGCCTTGGAGTTTCGATCCACGCGCGTGCATCCTGTCGCGCCATGAAATCGAGGAATCCCCGCCCGACCGTCGCCTTCGTCACGTACTCCGGGCAGCCGCAGCTCTACGCGGAAGAAGCGGAATTGCCCGCGCTCCTCGCTGCGCGCGGCGTGCAGGCCGAGCCGGTGATCTGGAGCGATCCGAGCGTCGACTGGAAGCGCTTCGACGCGGTCGTGATTCGATCGACCTGGGATTACTTCGAGCGCTTCGATGAGTTTCGCCCGTGGATCGATCGGATGGAATCGCTCGGAATCCCGCTGTTCAATTCCGCGGCGCTGGTGCGCTGGAATTTCGACAAGCGTTACCTGCGCGAGCTCGAAACCCGCGGGATTCGAATCCTCCCGACCGTCTTCCTCGAGCCCAACACGCGCGCCGACCTCGCCGAAATCCTTTCCGCACACGACTGGACTCATGCCGTGATCAAGCCCGCCGTCTCCGGCGGCGCGTACCGGACGCACCGATTGGAAGCGAGCGAGGCCGGCGTCTACCAACCGCATCTGGAGACGATCCTCGAGAGCTGCGGCGCGCTCGTGCAGCCGTTCTTCCCGGAGATCGTGAGCGAGGGCGAGTGGTCGCTCGTCTTCTTCGATGGCGCCTTCAGCCACGCAGTCCTCAAAGTCCCCGCGCCGGCCGAGTACCGCATCCAGCCGCACTTCGGCGGGCGCGCCGAGCATGTGGAGCCCGAGCCGTGGATGCTCGGCCAGGCCCGCGAGGTCCTCGCCGCGCTGCCCGAGGCTCCGGCCTACGCGCGGATCGACGGGCTGCGGCGCGGCCGCGAGTTCTTCCTGATGGAGGCGGAGTTGATCGAGCCTTACCTCTTCCTGGCCACGGCGCCCGGGGCGAGCGCGCGCTACGTCGACCTCGTCGCGAATCTGGCTCGCTGATCGGGGACTATTTTTTTCCCGGAGTAGTCCGCCCACTCCCAGGCGGACGAGCGCCTTCAGGAGTTGAACGGAGCGAGCGGCACTTTCGTCGCGGCTCCTTGGCATTCCCCGTCGCGTCAGGAGACTTCCATGCGCTCTGAAGATTTACGTCCGATTTCCCGCCGAATTCCGCGGCTCGCCGCGGCTTTCGCGGTCGTGGCCTTTTTCACTCCCGGCATCGCTAGCGCCCAGAGGTTCTTCGGGGAATGGATCAGCCCGGGTGTCGATTTCTATGTCTCGACCACGGGTGTGGTCGGCAATCCAGGAACTCTTGCTTTGCCGTTTCCATCGATCACGTACGCACTTGGGCAAGTTGTATCGGGGGGGCATCTCGGCGTCCGTCCGGTCACCCTCAACGTGCTGACGCTGGGCAACGGGACGTTTGACAATACGCGAGAAACCTTTCCGATCGTGCTTCCCGCGCACGGCATCTCCATCGAGGCCTATTGCTTGAACGCTCCTCTGACGACCGGCGTGTCGCCGGTCGTGAATGCCGCGGGATCTGGCTCTCGCGACACGTTCCTGTTCAGCACGGTCGGAAACTCGGCGTTGCCTGACTCGGTGCTGCGCGGGCTCGACATTCGGAATGTGGCCTCCTTCAATCCCCTTGTGACCAATCGCACCGAGGTCCGGATCGACGTGGGCGGGGGTGCGACGGTTGAACGTGTGGCACCGGAAATCAGGCAATGCACCATTTCGGGCACCGCGAATCTCGGCATCGACATCGTGGGTGCGGGCAGTATCAACCTGGAGCCGGTGATCGAGAGCAACCTGATCTTTTTCGTGGGCAGCGCGGCGGCGCAGAGTACAGGTGTGCGAGTGACCGGTAGCGCCTCACCGACTTCGCCGCTCATCCGCGCCAACACGATCCAATCCTTCCAGACGAACCTCCACATGGTGGGCGGCGGGGATCGCAATGCGCCGCGGGTCCAGTCGAACTTCATCCAGGTTGGCAGGACCAATGTCCGCTGCGACGATTGCGCACCCTACATCGTCGGCAACACGATCGCTTTCGCGTTCACCACGACGGCCACCGCGCCGATCGGCCTCGAGTGGACCAGCTCCGTTTTCAAGATGACCTTGGCGAACAACCTGATCTGGAATCCGCAACAAGGCACATCCATTCCCACCGAGCTGTCGGGGAACCTCGGCATTTTCGTACCGTTCGACCTCCAGCGCGCGGCATGGTTCAACTACGACGGCGCCAACACTTTAGCTACCTGGGGTTACCTCCCGAACTACGGGCCGATCACAAGCTCCATTCCCACTCCGGATTTCGTCGGCGGGAACGCGGGCGCAGGACCCGCCGCAACGGACCTTCACCTCAATCCGACCTCGCTTCTGCGGGAACTTGGGATGAACGTCGAATCGACTCCTGGCACTGCCATCGTGCCGATCTGGATTCCCGTTGCCGGTGCGACGAACGCCATTTTCGTTCGTCGGGACCATGCCTTCGACATCGACTTCGAAGCGCGTGTCAGCGGCTTCAATTGCGAAGTCGGAGCCGATGAGGTCACGACGGCAATGTCGCCTGTGACGAGCTCGCCGACCCGCGGCGCGTCGCTGGTTGGTCGTGTCGGATCGCCCAGCGGTATCGATCTCGACCGCCTCGGCAACTTGCGGCAGACGGCTGGCGGAGTCTGGTCGACGGATGTCCAGATCTTTGGCACCTCCGGCGACCTGGTCATCCTGATGTCGGGCGTCGGCTTCAACGACTTCATTACGGATCCGATGTTCCCCGGCGTTCCGCTGGAAAACACCGCCGTGTACCAGAACCTGCTTGGCAGCGGGATTGTCCTTCCCGGTATGGTTACGGCGTCGAGCCTCTCAGTCGCGCTCGGCGCGGGCTCGGTCACCGTGGGTATCGCGACCATCCCCCCTTCCGGCGTGCTCAACATGACGGTCAATTTCGGGGCGTTCAGCATGGGATTCCGCGAGGCCGAAGCCCATCTCCAGGCAATCGTGCTCGACCCGACGGGCACCCTCGTCCAGTCGACGAACCGCCTGCCGATCGACCTGAACGAGTAGGCGCGCTGGCCATGTGACGCGGCAGCCCAGTCCCGATCCAGGCAGGAGTCGGGGCTGGGCTGCGGCTCGAACGGGCCGAGGCCGGGGCCGGTGGGGGGTAGATCGAGGTTGTGCGGAAAATCTCCGAATTCTTCGCCGATTCCCGAAGCCGCCCGCGCCTCAAGGGACAGGGGCATGAAGCTCCTCGATCCTTCCAACTGGCCTAATCCCGTGGTTCGAGCAAACATAATAGTCGTGGACGCCACGACCCCCTTCGTCGCCGCGCTCGAGGCAGCGCGCCGCGGTGACGCAGAGGCGCTCGAGATCCTGACCGAGCGTTTCTACCCGACGGTCCAACGACTGGTGCATCACCGTCTCGAGCAGGACCTGCGCAGGAGTCGGCCCTGGCTGACCTCGCGCTTTAGCACCGGCGACGTGGTGCAGGACGTCTTCATCGGAGTGCTGCGCGACCTGGACGCATTCGCCGGCGACAACGAGGGAGCCTTCGTCGGATACCTCGCGATGGTCGTGCGCAATCGGATCATCGACGCGGTTCGTTTTCACGAAGCGGAATGCCGCGACGGGCGCCGCCTTGGGGCCCTCGACAACCTGGTCGATCTCGCGGGACCGACCAGCGATCCGGCCTCCGAAGCCGCCTCGGCCGAGCAGATGGAGCGAGTGCGCCTCGCGCTGAAGGGCTTCGAGCCGCGCGAGCAGCTCCTCCTGCGCGCTCGGCTCGAGAATCTGGCCACGTTCAGCGAGCTCGCCGATCAACTCGGCTTCTCGACCGAGTCGGGCGCGCGACGCGCCTTCTATGCGGCTCAGGCCAGGCTCGCCCTGGCCTTGAAGGAAGCCTGAAAGGGCGCGCCCCGACTTCCATGGACTCCTCGGTCACTCCTTCTGGCCTGCTCGAATCCGTTCTCGCGCGAGCTCTCGAGCTGCGCGACGAAGGTTGCGCCGACTGGGTCGAGCTCGCCTGCAAGGATTGTCCAGAGCTCGCTCAGAGCGTGCGCGAGGCGGCCAGCGGAACGGACTTGCTGCCGAAGTACTTCATCGATCCTTCGACGGTGGACTCTGGCCTTGGCCGCACGATCGACGGACGATTTCGATTGAGCAAGCGGATCGGCGCCGGCGCGATGGGCGTGGTCTACATGGCCGAGGACCTCGAGCTGCTGCGGACCGTGGCGGTCAAGATCCTGCGCCACGGGCTGAAGGATCCCGAGGAGTCGATGCACCGCTTCTCGCGCGAGGCCGCGGCGATGGCCTCCGTGCAACACCCGTCGGTGATCACGATCCACGATCGCGGCCGCACGGACGAGGGCGAGCACTTCATCGTGATGGAGTGGATCGACGGCGCGCCGCTGAACGACATCGTCGAGGAAGCGAGCCGCAAATCAGACAACGCGCGGATCGAGGACACGGCCTGGATCCAGCGCAGCTTCGGTATTTCCTCGCGTGGAGAATCGAGCTACCTGCGCACGGTGGTGCGCTGGGTCGCGGATCTCGCCACGGGTCTCGAGGTCGTGCACGCGGCGGGCGTCCTGCACCGCGACATCAAGCCCTCGAACGTGCTCGTGCGCAAGAACGGCAAGGCTGTGCTGCTCGACTTCGGCATCGCGCTGCTCGACGGCGATTCGACGCTGACGCGCGGCGTGACCAGCGTCGGCACGCCTTCGTACATGCCGCCCGAGGCGCTGGTCCGCGGCCAGAATCGCAGTCCCGCGAGCGACGTCTACAGTCTGACCGCGACGCTCTACCATCTCCTGGCCTTGCGGCCGCCCTACCAGGGCACGCCTTCCGAGGTGCTGGCTGCGATCGCGACGCGAGAGCCGGTTCCCGCGGTGCGCCATCGCCCAGGCTTGCCTCGCGACCTGCAGGCGATCCTCGAGAAGGGCATGCACCGCAAGCCGCGCGCTCGGTATGCGAGCGCGGGCGCGCTCGAAGCGGATCTGCGGGCCTTCCTCGATTATCGGCCGGTCGTCGCGCGGCCGGTGACGGCGTTGACCCGCGCGACGCGATCGCTGATGCGCTCGAAGGTGGCGCGCGGTGCGGCGCTGGCGCTCGGAGTAGTCTTGCTCTCGAGCGCGGCATTCGAATTGAATCAAGTACGCCAGACGAAGCTCCGCGCGAAGGCGTTCGCGCTCGAGCGTCAGTTCCCGCCCAATTTCACCACGGTCGGCAAGACCAACCGGGTCTACCGTTACGAGGCGGACCGCGCGCATGTCCAGGCCCTGCTCGACGCGGCCGCGGAGACGGGCGTGGATTCGACGCGCGTGTATCTCCTGCGCGCCTCGTTTCGACTCGACCACGGCGATCCGGCTGGCGCGGCGCGGGACATGGGCGTGGTCGCGGAGGAGGTCGACACGCCGTACGCGAGCGAGCTCGCCGCTCGGTATTCGGCGCTCGGTCCGGACGCGCGAGGCGCGGATGCCGTCGATCTGAAAGACCTGCCCGAGCGCGAGTCGGCGCTCGATCGCTATCTGGATGGATATCATTGCCTGCGCGCGGGGAACGAGGCGGCAGCGCTCGAGCGCTTTTCCGATCCCGACGTGCGGAAGATCGCGCACGCGGAAGAGATGCGTCTCGCGTGGACTCCGTTCCCGGTCGTGGATACCGATGACGCGTACCGACGCGCGCACGAGGCCTACGACGACACGCTGCGACTCGAAGCGAAGCTCGGCGGCCGGACATCGACCACGGCGCACACCGCCGGGCGCATGCTCGACGTGATGAGTCGGTACGACGAAGCACTCGTCACGCTGCAAGAAGGAATCGCGCTCGCCGATCGTGCCCACACCATACGGATCAATGCCGGGTGGGCAGCCTACGGGCTTGGCCTCTACGACGAGGCGCGCCGCCACTTCGAGGTGGCGATCGACTTGCGCCCGAACGATCCGAAGCCGCTGAAGAATCTCGTCGGTGTGCTGATCGAGCAAGGCGAGTTCGAAACAGCCTTGCAGCGCATCGCCAGCGCGCCGCTGGATGAAGGATACCAGCCGCCCAAATGGCGACTCGTCCAGCAGTCGCGGGTCGAGACTCATCGCGCGCTTGCGGAAAAGCAACGCGGAGCGACCGCGACTTCCAAAGCCAGCGTGCAGCTGGCCGTCGAGCACATCCGTGCCGCGCGTGAACTCGGCGCCATCGACAAGTTCGTCGAAGCCGCCGATCTCGCGATTCTCGACGGACTCGTCGCCGGGAACGATGAGGCAGTGTTCATCGGAGTTGCACGCTCGCTCCTCGCGGATCCTCACAACTGGTGGCAGATCCAGGATCTCCTCAAGAGCATGCCCGTCGACTTGAGCGCCGATGCCAGCAAGGCCGTCCGGCGCGTCCTGGAGGCTCTCGTTCAGCGGCTCGCGAGTCGCCACGTCGAGCCCAAATCGCCGGCCGTTTCCGATCATTGACCCTTCTCCAAGCTCACTCCGCTTTTTCAATTCCAGCTCCCCAACCAATACTCAGACGATGTCGCTTAAACCCATGAACCTCCTGATCCTCGCTGTTCACGCTTCGATCGTCGGCTGCCTGATCCCGAGCCCAGCGATTGCGCAGGTAGGGAGTCAGTACCTACTGACTCAGATGCAGGGGATGTTTTCGAACTCGGCAGTAGGCGTCACCTTCAAAGATCTGGCAGGCGTCGAGACTCTGGGCATTCGATCCGCTGGAGTCGTCAACAACGTTGATCCGGCAGATTGGGACGCAACCCGCTTCGGTCCAGCGAGCTTGATTCACCCCGACTATTCGAAAGTGGAGCTGCTGAAAGGCATCAATTTATTGTCTCCCAGCGGTCCTCCCGCGCAGACGCTCGGCTTCGGCGGCTTTTCTACGGGAGGAGACGTCTGTCCGCACATCGACAATCAGGGCAAGCTCGTCTTCACGAACACCTGGTATTTCCTGTCGATTACTGTCGGCGCCCAGCCGCTGGGGCACGTTTATGGAAAAGCGGGAACCGCGCTTAACAGTCTTACCAAGCCGAAGCAAGCGTTCATCAGCTATTACGTGGAAGGCAGCACTGGGATCGACTTGGTCCTCGTCAATTCGACCGTAATCGAGCAGACAGGCACCCAACTCGGTTTTCTTCCCACTAGCGACGTCGAAGTCACAGGGATCGATTTGGGGATGGGCGCGATTTCCTCGGATCAGTTCGGAACGCGAACGAGGCTGTTCAGCCCGGTCCGCGACGAGCTCTATTTCACGCCCACTCCCGAGTGGGTTGCGCTCAACAACACACACAAAGTGGGCGGCGCTGTCCTCAATTCCAAAACGATTTACCGCATGCAGTGGCTGGCCACCGGGACCAACTCTTGGGCCTGGTCCGCGCCGACGGTCGCAGTCACTCCGGACGAGTTGTTCGGGGTCGGCAACCACGCGAACAAGGTGATCGACGCTCTGTCCGTCCACAGCAATCTGGTGGGCACGGCTTTTACTCGAGTCGTTTTCTCGACGACGCTCGCGAGCGGATCGCCTGGCGAATTGCTCGGCTACGACTCCGCGAACGGGTCGCCGGCCATGCCCTTGCGAACCCCCATCAATAATGTGCTGGTTGCCGAAAGGATCGGCCTCCACCTCGCCGGCGACCCGGAGGGAATCGACAACGTGACTGGCACCTGCGGCGGCGATCCGGACCCCGATTCATTCGATTCGGTGATCGGTTATCCCATCACCAGGTTCGACCTGAACGAACCAAAGCCGCTCGGTATGGCTGTCTACCGTTCGATGACGCCTGCGTTCGGCGACCGGGTAGACATGCAAGTGAGCGGACTTCAGGTGCCGACGACGGGCAATTATGAAGTGCGCTTCCAGGTGGGGTCGTACTACCCAATCATCGGACAGACCCCGTACTGGTTCCCGATCGGGAGTGTTCCTGCCCTGTCGACATCAACGACGGCGAACTTCACCTACCCGGGTGGGTATGGCCCCTTGGGAAAGGTGAGCGTCACAGCTGGATTGTTCCTTGTCGGCGCCAGCAACCCCATCAAGACCAGTCTGGTCTCCGTGTTGGACTACTGAGTATCGCGGCACTCTCCAGACTCGAAGCAGACGCAGTGGTGAATTCCATGCCCGACCCGACGACATCCTGCAGTCCCTCTGCAATCGACTTCCCGCGCAAGCTCGACGCCGCGCGGCGCGGCAACCGCTCGGCCCAGGAGGCGTTGTTCGAACGCTACTACTCCCAGGTCGAGCGGATCGTGCACGCGCAGCTGAGGCGCGGCTTGCGAGGGAGGCGGCTGTGCCTCGCGTCGCGCTTCAGCACCGCGGATGTCGTGCAGGACGTCTTCCACAGCCTGCTGACGAGTCTGCGCGGCTTCAGCGGCGCGAGCGAGGGCGAGTTCGTGGCCTGGGTGGTCAAGATCATCCGCAGCAGGACGCTCGACACGATCCGACATCACGGTGCGTCCTGCCGCGACTATCGGCGCAGCCTGGGTAACGTCGACGAGGATTCCATGGCCGGGCTGGCCGCGGCTCGAGCGACCGAAACCGCTTCGTCGACGCAGGCGGATCTCCTCGGGAGCTACACCACGGCCCTCGAATCGCTTCCCGAGCCGGCGCGGCGCCTGCTGCGGGCGCGGATCGAAGAGGGACTTGGCTTCGAGGCTCTCGCGCGCGAGCTCGGATATCCGTCGCGCTACGCCGCACGGCGCGCATTTTTCGCGGCGCAGGCGCGCTTGATCATGCGCCTGAGGTCCGCGGGCGCGGCGCTTCCAGCCGCGCCTTCACCGGCTTAGCGCTGCGTCGGAACCCAGACCTCGAAGCTGTGGTTGGGGTGGGTGTCGAAGCGCTCGCTCAACGTCCAGCCAGCCTCCGTCAATTCGCGCTCCATCGCGCCTTCCGCGAGCTTGTGCTCCGGCGGCGGTCCGACCGGCAGGGGACCGGGCTTGTACTCGAGCAGGGCCAGGCGTCCTCCGCGGCGCAACACGCGCTGCAGGCGGTGCATGTACTCGACGCGGTCGTCGATGTGGTGGTAGGTGTCGGCTAGGAAGATCAGGTCGCAGGAGTTGGTCGGCAGGTGAGGCGTCGAGTACGAAGCGAGCACGGGCACGACGTTCTCGAAGCGGCCGGCGAGCAGCTGCCCGCGCAGCGCGTCGAGCTGCTTGGGCTCGACGTCGACCGCGTAGACCACGCCGCGCGGCACGGCGCGCGCGAAGCGCAGCGAGAACACGCCTGGTCCGCAGCCGATGTCGGCGACGACCGCGTCGGGCGCCAGCGCGAGCTTCGAGAGCACGCGCTCCGGATCGAGGTCGCGGATGCGATCGTTGGACTCGAGGCGGGAGATGTACTCGGCGACGTCAGGCGGGCCGTGGCGATCGCGATTTCCCGCGACACTGTCGACGCCGGACGGCGAGGCCTTGCAGGCAGCCAGCGCGCAGCCGAGCAGCGCGCAGGCCGCGAGTTCACGGAATCGCACGCGGTTCCTCGCTCTCGTTCAGGAAGAAGTAATACAGCTGGCCTTCCGCCATCGTGTTTCCCGCGCGCTGCTCGGCTTCCGGTCCGATGCCGAAATACAAGTCCGCGCGGCCCGCGGTGCGGATCGCTCCGCCGGTGTCCTGGTCGAGCATGAAGCGGCGGTAGGGGGGCGAGCGGACGATCGGTTTTGCTTCCCAGGGCCAATACCAGCTCTTCGCTTGCTTCGGAGTGTCGACGAAGACCACGCCGCCGCGCGGGAAGAGCGTCTTGTCGGTCGCGAGGCTGCGGTCGCCCTCGACCTGGAAGCCGAGCGAGCCGCAGGGGTTGCCGTCGATCTCGGTGAAGAAGACGTACGAGTCGTTGCGCGCCATGTAGCCGCGCAGCTTCTCGGGATTAGCACGGCCCCACTCGCGGATCTTCGAAAGGCTCATGTCCTTGGCCTTCAATTCCTTGGCGCGGATGAGCTCCTTGCCGAGCGACGAATACTCGCGACCGTTCTTCGCCGAGTAGCCGAACTTCAATTGCTCGCCACTGGATGTCTCGATGACCGCCGAGCCGTTGACCTGGGCGATGAACACGTCGAGCGGATCCATGAGGTAGACGAGCTCCAGGTTCTTGCCCTCGAGCAGCGCCGAGGCTTCGATCTCGCGCCGCGCCGGATAGGGCTCGACGCTCCCGCTCGCCGTGCGCCGGCCGAGGATGGCGCCCTTCTCGCCCTTGACCAGGTCCGGAGGCATGGCATAGAGCGGGTATTGATAGGTCGCGTCCTTCGTCCGGCTGCCCTCGAAGATCGGCGTGCAATAGGCCGTGTACAGGAGCCCGCCGCCCTTCGCGTTCCAGCCGGCGCTCTTGTAGATCGTGAATTCCAGGTCGAGGCGGTGCGTGAATTCCTCGGCGCTCTTCGATTGCAGGAGCAGCTCCTTGAAGCGCACGACCGAATCGCGCGCGCGCTCGAAGCTGACGCCTTCCATGGGGAAGAAGGTCTGGGACGAAGGCTTGCCGAACCACTCGATCGAGCGCTCCAGCGGGATCAGCAGCTGGTCGCGATGCTCGAAGCCTTCGCTGAAATCGGGTCGCGGCTCTTTCGCCGACAGTTTCAACAGCGCGGGAGCGCCTTCGGGCAGCGGCCGGCCGTAGTCCGGACCCTTGCAAGCGGCGAATGGCAGAAAGAGAGCGAGCGATGCCAGGCAGGAGAGAAGTTTCATCAAGTTGCGTTCGCGTGTTTGTGGTGCAGCATCAGATTGCGCACCGGAGTGAACCAGCTCAGCAGGAAGCCGAAGATGAAGACGTGATCGCCGCGGTGCAGCGAGTAGGCGAGCAGCAGGCTGCAACCCGCGATCGTCAGCCACCAGAATGCCGTGGGGAACTCGCTCTTGCCATGGCGTTCTGCGTGGCTCCACTGCACCACGAAGCGGCCGACCCACATCGCCTGGCCGAGGATCGCCAGCGCGAGCCAGGACCAGCTCGCGGTCTCGCGGCCATGGGTGCCGATCAGATCGAAGGCGTAGGGGCCGGTCGCGATCACGATCCCTAAGAGAACCAGGTAGAAGGGCGACAGACCCTGCCGCTCGACTCCGCGGCTCTCGATGCGCAGGTTGCGCAGGTAGATCAGGAGCGTCACCACGTAGCCGGGCACCATCACGACTTCGCCGCGCAGGACGGAGTAGGCGGTGAGCAGCACGGCCCCGGCGCAGGAGAGGTACCAGAAGACCCGCGGCGCGACCGGGCGGCGCGCGCGCTCGGAGGCCAGCCACTGGGCGATCACCCGCGCCGCGAAAAAGCCCTGGCCGAGCCAGCCTGGGAGCTTGACCCAGGCCTCGGCGTGCAGGCCCGCGCCGACCGCCGCCTCCAGACTTGCCGGGAGGATCTCAACGCCCATCCCGGACCTCGCGGATCGGCAGGCGGATCAGTCGCCCGCGCATCCAGCGCACCGCGAGCAGGTCCTTGAAGGCGCGCCAGGCGCGATTTCCGACTCCGTACTTGGAAAGGCCGGCCGTTCGCGGGTGGTGCGAAACCGGGTGCTCGATCACGGAGTAACCGTGGTAGCGCAAGAGCGTGGGCAGGAAGCGGTGCATGCCCTCGAACAGGGGGATCGACTGGATCGCCGGGGCGCGAAAGACCTTGAGCGAGCAGCCCGTGTCGCGGATCGCGTCCATGGAGATCCAGTTGCGCACCCCGTTGGCGATCCGCGAGCTCGCGCGCCGCACGAAGCTGTCGTGGCGCTTTTGCCGGTATCCGACCACGGCGTCGTGGCCGTCGAGCAGCGCGATCATCGCCGGCAGGTCGGCCGGATCGTTCTGCATGTCGGCATCGAGCGTGGCGATCAACCGTCCGCGGGCCATGTGGATCCCGGCGGCGGTGGCCGCGGTCTGGCCGCAGTTCCGGGCGAAGAAGACCCCGACGACCCGCGGATCCTCGGCGCCGAGCTTGCCGATCAGGTCGGCGGAACCGTCCTTGGAGCCGTCGTCGACGAGCAAGAGCTCCCAGTCCGTCGCTGTCCCGAAGATCTCGGCCACCCGCGCGTGGAGACGGCGCAGGTTGCCTTCTTCGTTGTACACCGGCGCCACGAGCGACAGGTCGCAGCTCCGAGCCTGGCGACTCTGCTGCTTCTGGATGAACTCGGCTGGGATGAGCACGCTCCCACTATTGTCCTCGCGCGCTTCATTCAATGCGAGCAACGCAAGGCTCGCGTCGAGGTGCTTCGTTACCTCGACATGATCCACGAAACTCGACGTCAGCCTTGCCCGTCGTCGGACGGGTGCAGATTCAAATTGCGCGGCAGGAGCATGCAGAAGCGCGCGCCGCCTTTGGGCGAGCGGCTGACCTCGACCTCGCCGCCTTGCGAATCGACGGCGGCGCGCACGATCGCCAGGCCCAGGCCGTAGCCGATGCGGCGACCCTTGGCCTGGGGACCGCGGAAAAAGGGCTCGAAAATGCGGTCTTTCAATTCCTCGGGAACACCGGGACCCGCGTCGTCGACCGTGACCACCACGCGGCCGTTCTCGCCGCGGACCTGCACGTCGACCTGGCTGCCGGGCGTGCTCCATTCGATGGCATTGGCGGTCAGATTGCGCATGGCGCGCAGCAGGGCTTCGCGGTCGCCGTAGACCCGCGTGTCGCCCTTGGACTCGAGCTTGAGCTCGACACCGCGCGCCGTCGCATAGCCCGTCTCGCGCGCGAGCCGCAGCTGGGCTTCCGGCGCGAGGTCGAAGCTCTCGCGCGTCTGGGCCGAGGCGTCCGCGCCCTTGCGCTGAGCGCAGATGGTCACGAGGTTGTCGACCGCATCGGCCAGGTCGCGCAACTCCTGGAGGTGGCTCTGCAGCACGCGCCGGTATTCCGCGGCGTCGCGCGGCGTCATTAGCGCGACCTCCGTCTCGCCCATCAGGTTCTGGATCGGCGAGCGCAGCTCGTGAGCCAGGCTGGCGGTGAACACGCGGTTGAGCTCGGTCTCCGCGCGGACCTTGCGCTGCATCTCCTGCAAGGCCGACACGATCTCGCGGATCTCGCGCGGCGAGTCCTTCAGCTCGACCTGCATTTCCTCGTCGGGCCCCGACACGTTGCGCGCGCTGGTCGCCACCATGCGCAGGGTGCGCGACACGCGGCCGACGAGCACGTGGCCGACGCCGAAAATGGTCGCGATCGTGATGAACACCAGGATCAGGCCGATTGCGCTGTAGCGCCGCAGCGCGGCCAGGCTGCTCGACCCGTCGATCACGCAGCCGAACAATCGGTCCGCGCGGCCGACCTCGACCAGGCCGCGCATGTCCTTGGGAAACTTCTGGACCTCGGTGAGCAGCTCGGGCGCGGGGGACACGGGTGCCGAGGCGAAAAGGCTCTCATCGCCGAAGGACGCCCAGACTTTCGATCCGCCGGGCTCCCAGATGCGCCATGCGATGCGCAGATTCGGGTGCTTCTTCTGCAGCAATTGCGTGACCGGCTCGAGCACTTCCACCGCGTCGACGCCCTTGATGTCGTAGGCGCTGCTCAGCTCGTCGATTTCCTCGTGCAGCAGGCCGCCCAGTGCCTGCTCGGCGGAATGCGAGACGTACAGCGCGCTGACGAGCGTGATCACCAGCACCAGGATGCTGGTCGTGATTGCAAACAGCTTCGTGAGCCGCGAGGCAAGCGACCACGGAGCGTGTTTCACACTGCAGCCTCTTCGTTCCCTAGCCGATAGCCTTCACCGCGCACGGTGTGGATCAAGGCCGAGCCCTGGCGATCGAGCTTGCGGCGCAGGCGGCCGATGTGCACGTCGACCACGTTGGTCCCCGGGTCGAACTCGATGCCCCAGACGTTGCGCAACAGGTCGCTGCGCGAGAGGGTCTCGCCTCCGGCGCGAACCAGGGTGAGCAGCAGGTCGAATTCGCGCGGCGAGAGATCGAGGGCCTTGCCGGCGCGCGTCACCTGGCGGCGCACGAGGTCCAGCCGCAAATCGAAGGCTTCGATCGGGGGCAGGGCCTTGCGGCGGCGCACCGCGACTTCGATGCGAGCGAGGAGCTCGTTGAACGCGAAGGGCTTGATGACATAATCGTCAGCACCGAGCTTCAAGCCCTTGATGCGCTCCTCGACCGTGTCGCGCGCCGTGACGAAGATGACCGGCGTCTCCCGGCCTTCCTGGCGCAGCTCGATCAAGAGGTCCCAACCGGTCTTCACCGGCATCATCACGTCGAGCAGGATCAAGTCGAATCCCTGCTTGTCCGTGCGTAAAACCTCGAGCGCCGTCGCAGGATCTCCGGCGGTCACCGAATCGATGCCGGACTCGGCAAGGCCCGTCGAAATATAGCTCCGGAACTTCGGGTCGTCGTCGACTACCAATAAACGCATGCTCTGAATGGTCCTTTTTTCCGAGCTTCTCTGCACAACTCGACTGTCGAACAGTCTAGCACCCCGGGATCACGTGACCGTGGATTGTCCCGCGGCCACCCATGCCATATAGCCGCCTTCCAGGTCGCTCAAAGGCCCCAGTCCGCCTCGCTCCATCAGGCTGACGGCAATCACGGAGCGGTATCCGCCCTTGCAGTGGACTGCGATGCGCCGATCGCGCGGCAGCTCCGCCAGGCGTTTTTCGAGCTGGGGCAGCGGTATGTGGGTAGCCCCGGCCAGATGGCCGGCGTCCCATTCGGCCTGCGCGCGCACGTCGAGCACCAGCGGCGCGTCCTTGCGCGCGAGCTCCGTGGCCAGGCCGGCGGGGGAGAGTCGCAGGCTCCGGCGCAGAAGCTCGGGCCGGTGGCGCCAGGCTTCCGCGCCATGCTCCAGGAAACCGGCGATGCGATCGAATCCGATCCGTCCCAGGCGCACGGCGGCCTCGCGTTCCCGGCCTGGCGGAGCGACGAGCACCAGCTCGCGCGCGGGATCGATCAGCGCGCCGACCCAGCTCGCGTAGGTTCCAGACAGTCCCACGTTGACGCTGCCCGCGAGGTGTCCCGCCGCCCAATCGCTGGGTTCTCGGGCATCGAGGATCAAGGCGCCGGCCGCCGCGCGGGCCAGGGTCTGGTCGAGCGTCAGCGGCTGGAAGCGAGCCAGCAGATTCTCCTCGAGCGTGACGCGTTTGCGTCGATTCAGGTCGGCGTCGAAGGCGAAATACGCCGGCATGGAGGGCTGCTCGCTGGTGAGCTGGCGCACGAAGGCTTCGCGCTCCATCGGCTGCAGGGCCCAGTTGACGCGCTTCTGCACGCCGAGGGTCGAGGAAGTGTCCTGCGAGATGTTCTTGCCGCAAGCCGAGCCCGCGCCGTGAGCCGGATAGACGATCGTCGAGTCCGGCAGGGGCATGAGCTTCTCGCGCAGCGTGTCGTACATCGAGAGGGCGAGGTCGCGCGACGACAAGCCTTGCGAAGTGAGCAGATCCGGCCGGCCGACGTCGCCGATGAAGAGCGTGTCGCCTGTCAATACGGCGTAGGGCGTCTTCGGATCGCGCGTGCGATCGAACACGAGGATCGAGATCCCCTCGGGCGTGTGACCGGGCGTCTCGAGGATCTTCAGTTGCACGTCGCCGAGCTCGATCGTCTCGCCGTCGTGCACGGGCACGAAATCGAAGTCGGCACGCGCCTTCGCGCCGAGGTGGATCTTCGCTCCGGTGCGCGCGGCGAGCTCGAGGTGGCCGGCGACGAAATCGGCGTGGAAATGCGTCAGGAAGACGTGCTCGATCGACATCCCGCGCTTGTTCGCCTCGGCGAGGTAGGCGTCGACGTCGCGCTGCGGATCGACGATCGCCGCGGTGTGCGTGCGCTCGTCGCCGATGAAATACGAGGCGTGCGAGAGGCAGGCGAGGTAGGTCTGTTGCAGGATCATGGCGATCGGGCAGCAGTATACTCCCGCCGCGATGAGTGAGAGCAGCGCGCCGAGCAAGCCGGAATTCGCTGCTGCGATGCGCTTCTGGTGGAAGCTGGGCTGGATCAGCTTCGGCGGCCCGACGGGCCAGATCGCGCTGATGCACACCGAGGTCGTCGAGCGGAAACGCTGGATCGACGAAGGCCGGTTCCTCCACGCGCTCAATTACTGCATGTTGCTGCCGGGGCCTGAAGCCCAGCAGCTCGCCACCTACCTGGGCTGGATGATGCACGGCACGCGCGGCGCGTTGACGGCGGGAATCCTGTTCGTGCTGCCCGGCGCGATCCTCTTGTGGATCCTGTCCTGGATCTACGCCGCGCACGGTGAGGTGCCTTGGATCGCCGCGGTGTTCGAAGGCTTGAAGCCCGCGGTGATCGGCATCGTCGCCCACGCCGTGCTGCGCATCGGAAAGAAGGCCTTGAAGAATCACGCGATGTGGTGCGTCGCGGCCCTCGCCTTCGTCTGTCTGTTCTTCTTCCACGCGCCGTTTCCATCGATCGTCGCCCTCGCGGCGGCGATCGGTTGGATCGGCCAGCGCTTCGCGCCGCGGGTCTTCGATGTCGCGGAGCAGCACTCCGCGGGCGAAGCTCAGCCCTCGCAAGCTCCGCCGCAGGGCGCGCGCGCCGGCTGGTCGCGAGCGGCGCGCGTGACGATCTGCTGCCTGCTCCTGTGGTGGCTGCCCGTCGCATTGCTCGCCGCGTGTTTCGGAACGCACTCGACCTTCGTCGCCCAGGGCGTGTTCTTCAGCCAGGCGGCGATGGTGACCTTCGGCGGCGCCTACGCGGTGCTTCCGTACATCGCGAGCGCGGCGGTCGAGCGCTTCGGCTGGCTCTCGACGGGCGCGATGATGGACGGTCTGGGCCTGGCGGAGACGACTCCGGGTCCCTTGATCCTGGTGGTGCAGTTCGTGGGCTTCCTCGGCGGGTGGAATCATCCCGAGGGACTTCCCCCTTGGCTCGGCGGCCTGATCGGCGCCGCGATCACGACCTGGGTGACCTTCGTTCCGTGTTTCCTGTGGATCCTCCTGGGAGCTCCCTACGTCGAAGGCCTGCGCGGAAAACGCGGACTGAGCGCAGCCCTCGCATCGGTGACGGCCGCGGTCGTCGGCGTCGTGCTCAACCTGGCGTTCTGGTTCGCGATGAAGGCGCTGTTCCACGGTGGCGAGCTGAGCTGGAGCGGCCTCGACCTGGCCTCGCTGCTGCTCGCCATCGGAGTTTTCGTCGCGCTCGCCCGCTGGAACGTCAGCGTGCAAGCCGTCGTCGCCGCCGGCTGTCTCTTCGGGCTCGCGCGCCACTGGACCGCCTAGCGATCGCAGGTGTTACCCTGGCCCATTCACCCACGACTCACTCTTTCCTGGCGATCACCTCGACGGCCTTCGCGGTCGAGACGCCTGGGCTCCCCTCCGCCAGCGCTTGAATTCGAATCCGCAACCGATCGACGCCGAGCGGCGTGAACCGAAGTGGCTCGCGACCTGCCAGCTGGCTGGGTTGTGGCTGATCGCCGTCATCGGCGCGGCCGCGGTGTTCCGCGTCTACCACGACTTCATCTTCGAGGACGCGTACATCACGTACCGTTACGCGAGGAACATCGCGGCCGGACTGGGATTCGTTTTCCAGGAGGGCGAGCGCGTGCTCGGCACCATGCCGCTGTACACCCTGGTGCTCGCCGTGGGCAATGTGTTCGGCGCGGACATACCGACCCTCTCAGGTCTCTTGTATTCGGCCTCGATCGCCGCGATCGCGATCCTGGGCGGCACCATGCTCCGCCGCCTGGGATCGCCGAACGCTGCCCTGTTGTTCGCCACGGCCTGCGTCTGCGGGTTCACGCAGTGCCTGAATTACTTCGGCATCGAGACTCCGTTCATCACGGCTTTGATGCTCGCGGCGGTGCTCGCGGTGCTGTCGCAGCGCGACGTGCTGGCTGGCGTTTTCGCCGCCCTGGCGTTCCTGACGCGCTACGACGCGGCGCTTTTCGCGATTCTCTTGTTCCTCGCGCTGTGGATGAAGCGCCGGCGCATCCCCTGGGACGCTGGGCTCGTGGCCAGCGGGATCGTGCTTCCCTGGATGCTGTTCGCGCGGATCTACTTCGGCAGCTGGACGCCGAACACCCTGGCGGCGAAGGCCGGGTCGGTGGACACCTGGGACTACCTCGTGCGATCCGCGTTGATCCAGGCGCTGAATGTCTGGACTCCGCTGCAGAAACTGGGCGGCGACCTCGCGAGGGGGATCGGAGTCTGGCGCTGGGCCAACTACGTGGTGCTGGCCGGAGCCCTGGTCCTGCTCGTGCGCCTGTGGCGCGGCGAGAAGCTTTACTTCCTGTTGATCGCCTATCCGATTGCCCTGTGGGTGGGCTACGCCTTCGTCGCGCCGCCGCTCGGGTTCTCGTGGTACTTGATTCCGGCGTCGTACATGTTGCTGCTGGCGGGGATCGCGGGGTGGAGCCTCGTGCTTCGCCGGCCGCCTTGGATCCGCGCTCGCGGGCTCGCGGCCCTCGCCATCGCCGTGGTCGCGCTTTTCCTGCAACCGCGCACGCTGGCGAAAGCGGAGAGCTCGATCACGGACACCATGTTCACCCGCGCGCGAGTCGGCGCCTACGCCACGATCGCCGACTGGATCCTCGCCAACGATCTCGGCGAGCTGAAGCTGCTCACCCTCGAGCCCGGCTATCTGACCTACCACAGCGGCAATCCCGTGATCGACGGCGCAGGGCTGGTGACCGCGGGCGTGCATTTCTTCGGTCCGAAACGGACGGAGTTCACCGAATTGATCGAAGCGCACAAGCCGCCGCTGATCGTCGCCCAGATCCCGTTCCGCCATGTCGATTACGTCGTCGCCTACTCGACCTTCCCCTTCTTCCAGCTGATGCTGCGGCGCGAGGACAATCGACGACTCTTCGACAGCCTGGCGTCGAGTTTTGCCGACGCGGGGATGCAGCCGCGCCCCGACCTGCTCCGGCATCCCTTCGAGCTCGACGTGCGAGCGGTCAGCAGCGTCATCTGGCCGATGAGCGGCGGCGAAGTGCTCTATGTCGGCCAGCCCTATCCGCTGACGATCGACGGCGCCCCGGTCCCGCCGACCGACGCCTATCTCTTCGTGCCCGGGCCTTCGATGGGAGCGGAGACGCCGCCCTTTTCGATCGACTTCGATCGGCTGGCCTTCCGTTTCAAGGCGGACGACGGATTCACGACCGTGGTGCAGCTGGTCATCGACGGCAAGGTCGTGCTCCAGGAGACGGGCGACCCCGACTCGGTTGCCTCGACCGAATTCCCGGAGCTGTCGTGGTCGGTTCGCGCCTGGCGCGGCCGCACGGCTCAGCTTCGATTCGTCAACATGTCCAACAATGGAGCGCGGATCGCCGCCGATCACATCCGCTCGGTCAGCCTCGAGAAGCTGCGCAGCTTCGACGACTTCGAGGCCGCGGACGGCTTTGCCCAGCACTGGCGCAATCCGTCGGTTCCGCAGCCGACGGACCTGAGCGACGTCGCGCGCGACTTCGGCGTCGAGTTCCAGGTCTCGGGCCATGCGGCGACCACGTACGGCGCCGCGGGCCTGCATCGCTTGAACAGCAAGCCCTTCGTGATCGATGCCGACCGGCTCAGCTTCCTGATGTTCGATTTCGGCGGCGGCAACACCCACGTGCGCCTGCTCGTCGACAAGCAGCCCGTGCGCAGCGTGACCGGGCGCGGCACGGGCAAGTTGAAGTCCTTCACCTGGGACCTGCGCGATCTTCGCGGCAAGGAAGCCGTGCTGCAGCTGATCGACATGGAGCCAGACACCGAGAACTGGATCGGGATCGACGACGTCTATCTGTTCGACGGCCGCTGATCCGCGCGCGACCGCTCAGCGTGACGGCGAATCGGGCCAGCCGCGCCAACCGGGCCCGCGGACGACGCGACCCGGCGTGGAGCCGGTCGGCTCGCCGTCGCGCAGGACCTGGACGCCGTTGACGAAGACATGCGCGACGCCCGTGGCGAGCTGGTGCGGCTTCTCGAAGGTCGCCCGATCCTCGACCTTCGCGGAATCGAAGACCACGACGTCGGCGAAGTAGCCCTCGACCAGCCGGCCGCGGTCGCGCAGGCGCAGGTTCTCGGCGGGCATCGCGCTGAGCCGCGCCACTGCCTGCTCGAGCGGAATCAGCTTTTCGTCGCGCACGTAGCGGCCGAGCAGGCGGGCGAAATTTCCGTAGGCGCGGGGATGGGGATTCGACTTCAGGAACACGCCTTCGGGCGCTGGAGCCCCGGCGTCGGAGCCGAAGCTGACCCAGGGCAGGCCGACCTGGCGGCGCACGTTGTCCTCGGACATCAGGAAGTAGATCGTCCCGATGCGCGTGTGGTCCTCGACGACGAGATCCATCGCGGTTTCCTCGACCGACTTGCCGCGCTCGCGCGCGACGGCGGCGAGGGTCTTGCCGGTCAGGGGCTTCAAAGCGTCGGTCTTGAACTCGACCAGCAGGACGCGCTCGGCCGAGCCGGCGGCCAGCAGCAGGTTTTCCCAGGCATCGGTGCGCGTGCGCATCTCCAGGGCGACTCGCGCGCGGATCGCCGGATCCTTCAGGCGTTGGCACCACTGGTCGAGCCCGCCTTCCTGGACCCAGGGCGGCATGGCGGCGTCGAGACCGGTGGCGCCGGCGGTGTACGTGTACATGTCGGCGCTGATCGCGAGGTCCGACGCGCGCGCGGCCTCGACGCGCTCGATCACGCTCGAGAGCTTCGGCCAGTTCGCCTCGCCGGCGGCCTTGAGGTGGTAGATCTCCGCGCGGATCCTGGCGCGTTTCGCGATGTCGATCAGCTCGTCGACGGCTTCGACCAGGCGATTGCCCTCGCTGCGCATGTGGCTGATGTACATGCCGCCGAAGCGCGCGGCTTCCTCGCACAGGGCGACCAGCTCGTCGGTCTTCGCGTAGAACGCCGGTGCGTAGATCAGCGAGGAACCGACCCCGAGGGCGCCGGCTTCCATCGCTTCGCGCACCAGGCCGCGCATGCGAGCGAGCTCTGACGCATCCGGCGGCCGATCCGCATAGGCGAGCTCGTGGACGCGCACCGTGGTCGCGCCGATGAACGAGGCGACGTTGACCGCGACGCCGCGCCGCTCGAGGTGCTGCAGGTATTCGTCGAGCGTGGTCCAGACGATGTCGAACTTGAGATCGCCCTGGCGCTCGAGCATCTCCTTCTTCATGACGTCGTTGAGCGGTCCCATCGACTCGCCCTCGCCCATGACCTCGAGGGTCACGCCCTGGCGGATGTCCGCGAGGCCGCGCGGATCGACCAGCAGGCTCTCGTTCGCCCAGGACAACATGTTGATGAAGCCCGGCGCGACCGCGAGGCCCTTGGCGTCGATCTCGCGCCGCCCGCGGCCGGAAATCTGACCGATCGCGGCGATTCGATCGCCGACGATCGCCAGGTCGCCCTCGTGCGGGGTCGTGCCGCTGCCGTCGTAGATCGTGCCGTTGCGCAGCACGAGGTCGTATTCGACTGGCGTCGTGGAGGCGCAGGCGGCGAGCGGGATCGACGCGGCGAGCAGGAGGAGCGCTTTCATGGCGGAGAGACTACTGCCCGCCGCCGCGCGCCGCCCTGCTACTCCATCGGCACTTTGGTCGAGCGCAGGACGTGCGAGCCCGGGCTCTTGGCGAAGCGCGCGAGCTCGGCCTCGGCGGCGGCCTTGTCGGGCCAGGCGAAGGTCTTGACCACCTTTCCGTTCGACGAGCAGACCTCCCAGACCAGCTTCACGCGGGCAGGCGCTTTCGCAGCGCGCTTGGCCCGTGGGGCCGCGGGCACCTTGGCGGCTTTCGCCGCGGCCTTTTCCTCTGCCGTGATCCGAGCTTCCTCGGCTGCCCGTGCGATGCGATCTCTGTTGGACATGGGTGCCACGCGCCCATGATAATCGAGCGAAGGCCCATTTCCTCGCGTCGACACGTGATAAGTAGGCGCAATTCGCTGCTTTCGGACGTCGGCCGAGACCCGGCCTGGTCCAGGAAGCAGCGCTCCCGCGATTTGAAAGGCTCGTCGCGCGGCGTATCGTCCGGAGATGGCCGAGCCGCAGGGTGATCGCCGCCCGCTGACTTCGCGCGACACGAAGTGGGCCAGATGGCTGGCCGGGGCGCTGGTGAAGCGACGCGTCGCGCCCAACTCGATCTCGGTCGCCAGCGTCTTCGCCGCGGCGCTCGGCGCGGCAGCCCTGGTCTGCGTGCCCGAAGCCTCGAGCACGGTGCTGCGCGCGGCCCTCTACGTCGGCGCGGCGGCGATGATCCAGCTGAGGCTGTGCTGCAACCTGATCGACGGCATGGTCGCGGTCGAAGGCAAGCTGGGCACGAAGACCGGCGACGTGTTCAACGAGCTGCCCGATCGCTTCGCGGATCTGCTGTTGATCGCCGGCGCCGGATACGCAGCTCGCGCGCTGCCCCATGCGATCGAGCTGGGCTGGCTCGCGGCCTCGCTCGCCTTGATCACGGCCTACGTGCGCGCCCTCGGCAAGTCGGTCGGCGCGGGCACGCATTTCCAAGGTCCGATGGCCAAGCCGCACCGCATGGCCTGCTTGACGATCGCCTGCCTGGTCGCTGCGGCGCTTTCCTCCGGCCCGCGCCACGCACAGGTGATCGCCGCGGCGCTGGTCGTCATCGCCCTCGGCACTGTCTTGACGATCGCGCGCCGTCTGCAGCGCATCTTCGCAGCTCTGCGGGCCTCATGATCGCCGGACTGATCCAGCTCCTGACCGGCGTGCAAGGCCGTTGGCAAGGCTGCGAGCCCAACTCGCGCCAGCGCATCTACTTCGCCAACCACCAGTCGAACCTCGACGCGCCGGTGATCTGGGCCTCGCTGCCGCCGCTCCTGCGCGCGAAGACGCGGCCCGTGGCGGCGAAGGATTACTGGGAAAAGGGCCGCCTGCGCCAGTGGCTCGCAAACGACGTGTTCCGCGTGGTCTTGATCGAGCGCAGCGGCATCACGGTGCACAACAATCCGCTGACCCGCACGGACGAGGCGCTCGACGCGGGCTCTTCCTTGATCCTGTTTCCCGAGGGGACGCGCCAGCTGGCCGAGGATTCCGGCATGAATCTCTTCAAGCCCGGACTCTGGCACCTCGCGCGCAAGCATCCCGAGGTCGAGCTGATTCCCGTCTGGCTCGAGAACTTGAATCGCATCCTGCCCAAGGGCGAATTCATTCCTCTGCCGCTGCTCGCGTCGGTCACCTTCGGCGCGCCGCTTCGACTCGAAGCGGGCGAGAACAAGCCCGCGTTCATCGCGCGAGCCCAGGCCGCGGTCGCAGCCCTCGAGGCCAGCGGAGAGGTGAGCTGATGCCGCGCGAGACCCAGTGGATCGCCGCGATCCTGCTCGGACTCCTGACGATCGCGACCCTGATCGGCGCATGGATGGCGCGCCGCGCGCGTCCAGGTAACGCGAGCGTCGCCAACCTGAATCAGCGCACGCGCTCGTGGTGGTGGATGGTGGCCTTGTTCATCGCCGCCGCCAGTCTCGGCCGAGCGACTTCGGCGCTCCTGTTCTGCGCCGTGTCCTTCCTGGCGCCGCGCGAGATGCTCACGCTGTCGCCGACGCGCCGCGGCGACCACCGCACCCTGGCCTGGGTCTTCTTCGTGATCACGCCGGTACAATACGCGCTGGTCTACCGCGACTGGTACGGCCTGTTCTCGATCTTCGTCCCGGTGTGGGCCTTCCTGTTCATCGCGATCCGCTGCGCCCTCGGTCAGGACACGCGTCGGTATCACGAGCGCGTGGCCAAGATCCAATGGGCGCTGATGACCTGCGTCTACTTCATCAGCCACGCGCCCGCGCTGCTCGACCTGCGCATCGCGGGCTTCGAGGGACGCAATCTCAATCTGCTGCTGTTCCTGACGATCGTGGTGCAACTCAGCGACATCCTGCAGTACGTGTGGGGCAAGCTGATCGGCCGCCATCCCGTGGTGCCGCGCCTGTCGCCGAAGAAAACCTGGGAGGGTCTGATCGGCGGCGCGGGCAGCGCGGCACTGGTCGGCATGGCCCTGTGGTGGATGACGCCCTTCTCGCCGCTCGCTGCCCTCTTGCTTTCGCTCGCGATCGTCGCCGCCGGCTTCTTCGGCGGCCTGGCGATGAGCGCGGTCAAGCGCGACGCCGGCGTCAAGGACTGGAGCCACCTGATCCCGGGCCACGGCGGCATGCTCGACCGCATCGATCCCTGTGCTTCGCCGCGCCGGTGTTCTTCCACATGACTCGGTATTGGTACACCTGATGTTCGGCTCGGGCGCAGGAGCCCGTTGAGAAAGTCGCCGTAGCGAGGCACAGCGCGGGAAGGCGAGACGAGGAGCGCGACGGAACGGCGGCGCAAGGGTTCCCGCGTTAGAGCGCGAAGCGCTCGTAGCGGAGGCTCCTGCGGAGCCTTCGCAGCGGGAGGCGGCCTTCCTGGCCGCTGAGCACGACGTTCCTAGCGCGACGAAGTATCGCCGAAGCGCGCGAAGCCGAGTAGGCGACTTTATCAACGGGCTTCGAGAGCTTGACGCCGCCGCGAAGCGCCCTACCTTCTGTGCATGCCGCTGATCCTCGGATGCTTCGCGCTGGCCATGCCGCGTGTCGTGCTGATCCTGGTCTGGATCTTCTCGACGCTGCTCCAGGACAATTACCACTCGACCCTCTGGCCGATCCTCGGCCTGATCTTCGCGCCGCTTTCGACCCTGGCCCTGGCCTACGCGCGCCAGCAGAGCGGCGGCACGCCTTCGGGCATCTGGCTCGCGCTCGTGATCGTCGCGGTGCTGCTCGACCTCGGGCTCCTGCGCTCGAGCCGCAAGCGGAAGAAAGAGTAGCCGAAGGCCGCTACTTGATCCGCAGCCGATCCGTCGCGCTGACGAGCTCGTGCACGTTGCCTGGCTCCATCGCCGCATGTCCCGCGTCGGGCACGATGCGCAGATCCGCCTCGGGCCAGGCGCGGTGCAGGGCCCAGGCACTCTCCGCCGGACAGACCACGTCGTAGCGGCCCTGCACGATCACGCCGGGAATGTGGCGGATCTTCTTCGCGTCGCGCAGCAGCTGGTCGTCGTGCTTGAAGAAGCCCTTGTTGATGAAGTAGTGGCACTCGATGCGCGCGAAAGCGATCGCGAATTCCGACGTGCCCGTGCGAGCGACCATGTCCGCATCGTGGAAGAGCGTGCTCGTCGAGCCCTCCCAGATGCTCCACGCGCGCGCCGCGTCGAGCCGCGTCTTCGCGTTCTTGCTCGTCAGGCGCTTGTAGTAGGCGCGCACCATGTCCTTGCGCTCCGACTTCGGAATCGCCTCGAGGTAAGGCTCCCACGCATCCGGGAACAGGTGATTCGCTCCATCCTGGTAGAACCAGTCGATCTCGCGCTTGCGCAGCAGGAAAATCCCGCGCAGCACCAGCGCCGTGACCATCTTCGGATGCTTCTCCGCGTAGGCGAGCGCGAGCGTCGAGCCCCAGGACCCGCCGAAGACCATCCACTTGTCGATCCCGAGCTTGCGTCGCAAGAGCTCCATGTCCGCGACCAGATCCCAGGTCGTGTTGTTCGTGAGGTCCGCATGCGGCGTGCTCTTCCCGCAGCCGCGCTGGTCGAACAGCACGATGCGATAGTGCTTCGGATCGAAGAAGCGCCGATATTTCGGATCCAACCCGCCGCCGGGCCCGCCGTGCACGAACACGACCGGCTGGCCCTTCGGGTTGCCGCATTGCTCGTAATACAGGACGTGCGGCGCGTCGACGGGGAGCGAGCCCGTGTCGTAGGGCGCGATGGGCGGATAGAGCTTGCGGCGGGCGGTGGTCATGGATGATTGTCCTCTGGTGGATCCGGAGAGCCTGACGCGCGCACCACCATCGGGCAAGGCAGGAGGCATGGAGTAGGCTGGAGCATGCCATGTCGACCCGTCGCTGGAGCAGGTTCGCTGGTTGCAGCTTCGCGCTCGCGATTCTTGCCTGCTGCGCGTCGAACAGCGCTGAGTCCGCGCCTGATTCTGCGACTGCAAGCGCGCCGCCCAGCCGCCCCGCACTCGCGCCGCTCGAGCTCCCCGCGATCTTCGGCGACGGTATGGTGCTCCAGCGCGGCCCGAGCGCGCCAGTCTGGGGCCGCGCACGGGCCGGCGAGACCGTGCGAGTGCAGCTCTTCGGGGTCGACGCAATCTCCGTATGCGATACCCAAACCGTCGCGAACAGCGCCGGCGAATGGCGCGTCCAATTGACCGATCTCACCGCAGGCGGTCCCTTCCGCCTCGAGGTTCGCGGCGAGGGCGAGCGGACGTGCACGATCGAAGACGTCTTGGTCGGCGACGTCTGGCTCGGCTCCGGTCAGTCGAACATGCGCATGAATGCCGTCGCCTGCGACCACTTCGAAGAAGCGCGCGACCATGCGGACCTCCCAAGCCTGCGCATCTTCTGCGAGGCCTCGATGCCCGCCGCAGAGCCCCAGTGGCGAGGCTCCGGCGAGTGGGTGCGCTGCAGTCCCGCGACATGCGGAAGCTTTCCCGGCGCACTCCTGTGGTTCGGCATGGAGCTGCGCGAACGACTCGAAGTTCCCATCGGGCTGGTGGATTCCTCGGTCGGTGGCTCGCGCATCGAGCATTGGATCAGCGCCCCGCCACAGTTCGCCTCGCCCGCGGTCGGGCGCTACGCGACCGAGCGCGACGCGGAGTTCTGGTGCTTTGACCACGACCGCGCCCGGCGTGATTTCCTCCAGCGACGTCAACAGTGGCAGCAGACCGTGGAAGTGGCCTCGATGCGTGGCGAGCCGCTGCCGCAACGCCCGCGCAGCCGAGCCGAAGGGCATCTGCGCCACGGCGGGGTCGGCCACCTTTTCAACGCGAAGATCGCGCCGCTGTGCACTTACGGACTGCGCGGATTCCTCTGGTACCAGGGCGAGGACAACGTGCTCAACGCGAATTACTACGGCGCTCAGCTCGAGCTCTTGATCGCCGACTGGCGCGCGCGCTGGGGTCGCGGCGACCTGCCTTTTTGCTGGGTGCAACTGCCGAACTTCGCCGATGGTCGCGCGCGCGCCGACTGGCCGCGCATCCGCGAGGAGATGCGCAGAGCGCTGTGCATCGCGAACACCGGGATGGTCGTCGCGATCGACGTCGGCATGTCCCACGACATCCATCCCACCAACAAGCTCGCGATCGGCCAACGCCTCGCAGGCTGGGCTCTCTCCGAGGTGTACGGACTGCCCGAAGCGCGGACGTCGCCGCTTTTCGTGGGCCATGCGATCCAAGGAAGACGCGTGGCCGTTTGTTTCGCGCCAACCTATGGGCGTCTCTCGCCGATCGATCGCAACCTGGATTGGTTCGAGCTCGCCGGACGCGATGGCCGCTGGCATCCGGCGCGCGCTCACGTCGGCGGTCGAGACGGGCAATACGTGGTCGTCGAATCCGACGCAGTGCCCGAGCCCGTCGATGTGCGTTACGCCTGGGAGGACGATCCGGCCGTCGAGCTGGTCAACGCCGCGGGGCTACCGGCGACGCCCTTCACGACGCAGGACTGAGCGCGGAGCTCGCCGTCGCTCACGCAAAAGCGCGAGCGATGAAATCGCTCACCCTGCGCGCCCTCTCCTCCTCGGCCCGCCGCTCGTCGCGCAACAAGAGCCGCGCGTACACCGGCCTGAAGTCCTGCGCGAAAGTCGCTTCACACTGCTCGCGTGTCAGCCCGGTACCCGGTATTCCACCGCCATTTCTTACACGCCCCACACCGCGCCGCGGCTCCGCCTCGATGTAGATGAGTGCGAAGGCCGACCAGGCAGCGACGAGTTGGGGCCGGAGTTCCGGCGAGCGCCGCAACAGCGCTTCACGCAACTGGAGGAGCTGCTGGTACTGCCCCGACACCACCAGTAGGGGCACGCGTCGAAGACCGCGAACGAGGATTCCCGGCTTCCGCTCTGCGTGCAGGATCAGCGCGGCCTCGTCCATGCGGATCGAGTCCCATTCGCCAGCGGTCTGGAAAAGATTCCCGAGGCATTCGGGCGCCACTTCGTAGCGCCAGATCGCGTCGAGCTCTTCGCGCGTGTAACCAGACTCGGCGAGCACCTGCGCGATCCGCGGGAAGAACCAGCGCGTCTCCGTGTCCAGGAAGACCTGCGAGAGTGCGCGCCAGACTGGACGGCGCCGATCGAGTTCCTTCGCGTCCATCGCTGCCATGGATGGTATCGGGTCGGAGGCGCCGAGTTTCGTGACGTCCTTGTCCCGCGCTCGTCTTGGTGAAAGACTCAGATTCGATGAAACGCCCTGCCAAGCCGACTCGACAGCGTGCCGTGAAGCCGAAGGCCGATGCTTCCGAGGCGGGGTCGAGTGTCGACGCCTACATGCGCGAGCTGGAGCATCCGCTCAAGCGCGAGATCGAGCTTCTGCGCAAGCTCATCCTCGGGGTCAGCCCGAAGATCCGCGAAGAGGTCAAATGGAGAGCGCCTAGCTTTCGCACCAGCGACTTCTTCGCGACCATCCACAATCCGCTGCGCAGCATGGACAGCGTGATGATGATCCTGCACCGAGGTGCTCGCGCGAAAGGGCTGACGATTCAGGGGAAAATCGAGGATCCGGACGGGTTGCTGAAGTGGCTCGCGAAGGACCGCGCGATCGTGACGTTTGCCAATGCCAAGGCCATCCAAGGCAAGCGCGCGGCACTGCAAGCGGTCATCGGAGAATGGATTCGTCTGGTCTGAGTCCTGACTGGATCGAGTCTACTTTCTCGCAGAACTCGTAATCGCGGATGAATTCAGGCTTTCATGGCCGGTAGACGCAGCTTCCATGAAGGTCGAGGCCGAGCGAGCGACGCGCGAAACTCCAGGAGGGAGGGCTGTCGTCAGGCTGGCGGCGCTCGCAATCGTGCTGATCGGCCTGACGGCATGGGCCATTTTGCGCTCGACTCTGGTCTCGAACGATATGGGTCTATCTCAGACAAGAATCCTTCCCGCGCGAACTCTCGAAACGTCGGAAGCGGCTGAAAAACCTGCCAAGGATCAAGCGGATGGCGCCGCGATCATGCCGGTGACTGCGCCCGAGCCCCGACCTTCCATCAGTTTCCGAGTCGTCGATTCCGAGGGATTTGCAGTTCCTTCCGCGACTGTCGTGCTCAGGATCAAAGGCCGCCCGGGCACCAGGTCGACGGTGATCCGAGGGAGCGCCGACGCAGACGGACTGTTCGCGCAGACGAGGAATTTTCCGTGTGATGGGGACGCGATCACTGCAACCGTGGCGACAGTCAGCGGCAGTGACAGCCGGACGCATCAGTTCGAGGTACCGAAGTCGCTGCCCACGGTCTGGGATCTCGGCAACCTCGCTCTCCAGGCATCGCGAACGATCGAGGTGCACGTTTCAGACAGCGGCGGCGCACCGATTCCCAGAGCTGTGATTCTTCTCGAACCACGCCGAGAAAAACCGGTCAAGACGGATTCTAGCGGAAACGCGCGGTTGGCTGTCCCTCACGACGCCGAGACGATGAAGGTCTCTGCTCCTGGTTTCCTTATCAGGGATTTGGAGGTTCCGAAGGACGCCGTCAATGGAGCTCTCGAAGTCGTGCTCGACCTGGCTTGCGAGCTCACGCTCAGCGTGGTTCCCTTGCCGTCTCCTGATCTCAGAGCCGACATCTCGGTGACCTACGCGT
>Ga0193706_1000254_pt1 | contig 34547 bp, 24 predicted proteins | sample U3c1metaG_FD_160130 | JGI IMG/M metagenome (GOLD analysis project Ga0193706, IMG submission 160130) | Soil microbial communities from a riparian zone of the East river system, Colorado, United States - U3c1 | ecosystem: Environmental > Terrestrial > Soil > Riparian zone | place: USA: East River... | reverse complement strand
GATGAACAGCCTGTTCGGCACGAATGTCAACACGAGCTTCAACTCGGTCTCGCGCGAACAGATGGTGTTCAGCATCTGGCGCGCCGTCAAGCCGGTCGATGAAGCCAAGCCCCCCGCGGGCGCGGTGACGAATCCGGCGGCGCTCGAGCTGGTGGTCGTTGATCCTGCGGTGATTGACGTTGATTGGTCGGTCGATAACGCGGTGGTCGCGGCCAAGGGTGGTCCGAAGTTCGACGTTGCCGCGGCAAAGCTGACGTCGGGCATGCACACTGTTTCGGCCAAGGCGTACGACAATGCCACCGAAGATCTGGTCCGTTTCCGCGACGGCGTGTGCCAGGCCTCCGTGAAGGGCAACTATTGCCACGCTACCGGGTGGAAGAATTCGGTCCAAACGGTCACCTGGACGGTGACGATACCCTAGCAACGACTGCCTGCGTCTTGGCATCGGCCGATCACGATCAGCAGAAATGCAGCCAACCCAACGCAAGCTACGGCGAGGCCGTCGGATGCACGACGCAGCACGAATCGTCCGCAGGGCGTGGCCAGCGACGCTTCGCTGAAGCGAGAAATCTGCCTGTCCGGTCAGTTTGCGTGGGATTGTGGTAGCTGATGATCGATCTGGTAAGCGAGAATCTGCGGGAGTAGTTGCTAGACGTGGTCCGGAAAACCGAACCTTCTACGACAGCCAGCGAACCGACCGCGTCCTCGCGCCTTACACTCGTGATGCGCGCAGGTCTCGCACTCCTGCTCGGCTTCGCACTGTGGTGGAGTTTTCGCGAGACGCGAGTGCCGGAGCCGGCCGCGCCCGTGCCTGCGCTCGAGCCCGCTCCGTCGCCATCGCCCCCACCCGCGCCCCCGGCGGTGACCAGTTTGCCGGTGCCGAGCCCTGCCCGTTCGGTGGCCCACGTAACGGCGAATGAAGACCCAGACCTCGATGATCCCGACGCCGAGTTCCGTCGCCCGCACTCCATCACACCGGCACACGAAAGAATTTTCAAAGAGAACAATATGATCGGGGCGATGAACGCCGCCATGGATCTGGGCAATGTCGAGGAGCTTCGGCGCCTGAATCGCGAATACAGGCAACAGTATCCCGAGGACAGCCACCTGATGCAGGAGGGATACGACATCATCGCCGACTGCATGGAACGGCGTACTGCAGCGAACCGGATCGCCGCGGAACGCTTTTACGACACCCAGATTGCCTCGATGCTTCGCCGCTACGTGCGGATCCATTGTCTCCAATAGCGCCAACCCCCGAAGCGAGAAACTGACCGAGTCGTGCGACATGTCGATTCCGCCGACAGCCCGTGGCGTGGCGTGGGCCCCCTGGCTTTGCCTTGCCGCAGTGCCCGCCACCGTCGCCGTGATACTGACGACGGCGTACAATCCACGTCAGGCAGAAGCGACTGCTCCCCTCCGCGATCGCAGCAGGGACTACACCGGCGCGTCGGCTTGCCGGAGTTGCCATCCCGATCGATTCGAGAGTTGGCAGCGCACCTACCATCGGACGATGACCCAGCTTCCCACGCGAGGCACGGTGCTCGGTCGTTTCGACGGTAAAGCAGTCGCGGCGTTCGGTGCCAGCGCCATCCCGTTCGAACGCGAGGGGAGGTTCTTCTTTCGATTGCCGCCGGTGGAAGGCGAGCCGGCGCGTGAAACGGAAGTCGCACTCACCGTCGGGTCGCGTCGCTATCAGCAGTATTTCGAGCGCATGGAGGACCGCGATCACATTACGTATCGGCGATTGCCACTCCTGTGGCACGTGGAGGAGGAGCGCTGGCTGCACCTCAACGGCGTATTTCTGGAAAAGGACAGGGACGATTGGCGGGCCCATCGCGCGATCTGGAATCTGAACTGCATTTTCTGCCACAACACCGGCATCGCGCCGGGGGTGGTCACCGCTCAAAATGGCCGCGGCTGGCGGATCGAACATGCCGACTCTCACGTCTCGGATCTCGGTATTTCGTGCGAAGCGTGCCACGGTCCCGGGCGCACGCACGGCGAGCGCAACCGGTCGCCCACCACGCGGTACCTTGCAGGGTGGAACCCGACCGCGACGCGTGACATCGTCGATCCGATGCGCTTGGCCCAGAGCGAAAGCATCGCGGTGTGTGGGCAGTGCCATTCGCAGCGATTGCCCGACCCGCGCGACCGATTGCCGACGTTCCTCGCCACCGGGCCCACGTTTCGCCCGGGAGACGTTTTGCAAGGACACGTCGCACCGCTGACGCGCGACACGCCGGTACCCGACGACGATCAGCCGGATGCCTATCGAGACCGTTTCTGGTCGGATGGCACCGCTCGATTGTCCAGTTACGAATATCTCGGCGTCACGCAGTCACCCTGTTTCAAGGACAGGCAGTTTACGTGCGAGCGGTGCCACACGATGCACGGGGGCGACATCAGAGGTCAAATCAGCCCGGGCATGCGCGGCGACCAAGCTTGCACCCAGTGTCATCGAAACATCGCCGAAGACATCCAGGCGCACACCCATCACCTGCCGAGCTCCACCGGATCGCGTTGTCTCGATTGCCACATGCCCCGCATGGTGTACGGCATTCTGGAGGTACATCGCAGTCATCGCGTCGAATCACCGGACGTCAAGCGTGACGTGGAATCAGGGCGCCCGAATGCATGCACGGCGTGTCATCTGGACCGGAGCGCCTTGTGGGCGGCGGAGCGGATGCGAGACTTTTGGGGTTCCAAGTACGAGCCGCCCGACTCCCGCAAAGACGGAGCGCCGCTAGGTCTTTCCGACGCATTGGCCTCTTTGCACGCAGGAGATCCCGTGCAGCGTGTCGTGTATGCGTGGCAGTTCGGGCGCGCCGATGCGGCGCTTTCCAAGGAGACGCGCACGGCGTTGCTCGGCAACCTACTGGTCGGCTTCGTCGATCCCTACGGAGCCGTACGGCTCACCGCTCGACGATCGGCGCTGCGCTTGGATCAAATGTTGAATCTCGGGCTGTCCGACGTTTTTCTTTCGTTCGACGTACAGGCCGAGCCGGCGCGCCGAAATCGCGACCTCTTGACGATCTTGCGGCAGTTCGAAACCGCTGCGCGTGAACGCGCTCGCCCGCCACCGGCCGGTCTGCTCGTCACGAATGAGTTCCACCTCGAAATCGGTCGCGTGCGGTCGCTGCTCGACCACCAGGCCGAGCGCGCGATCGAGACCGGCGAATGAACGCTCCCGAGCCCGATTCTTCCGACGGTCAGAAGACCGATGCCCCTGCCGTCCCTTCCCAGGTGCAGGATGCGGAGCGCGCCGTGCGGCGCACGCTTTCTACGGGATGGTGGCTTCTCGCGGTATCGTTGCCCCTCGGCGTCACCCTGGAAGCCTTGCATGGGTTCAAGGTAGAGGCGTATCTCGCCAGCCAAACGCGCCGCGAGCTGTGGCGATTGGCCCACGCTCACGGCACGCTGCTCGGGATCCTGTGCCTCGTTTTCGGGGCGGTGGCCGAGCGTCACATCGCGCCGAGCGTGCGTCGCGGCGTGGCGCGGCAGCTGGCTTGGGGCGCCATCTTGATGCCACTCGGTTTTTTCTTCGGTGGTATTTTGAACACCGAAGGGGATCCTTCCTTGGGAATCGTCCTCGTTCCCGTGGGCGCGGGTTTGCTTTTCGTGGCACTCGCCCGCGCCGCGCGAAACCAATCGACGTGACGCTCGATTCAGCTCCAGCGACGCCGCAACGCTCTTTCAAGGCCGAGAAGATCGGGTATTGTGCGACGATGAGATCCCATCGTTGCGAGCAAGCGATACGCGGTAGACACCTTTTGATCGGTTGGATCGCCATGGCCACCGTTTTGGCGGCATGCAGCAAGGACAACCCCAAGGGCTCGGAGCCGAAGAAAGAAGCCCCCGCAACTGCCGCGGCCGAACCGGCGCCGAAGGCCGCGCCCACGTCCGTCGACCCCTTGTGCCTGAAGTACCGCGACGAAATGAGCAAGACGATTGGAATGCCCATTACCGAGGTCAAGGACAGGGTCCTCCCGAACTTTCCACTTCGATGCATTTACAGCACCGCCATGGTTCCAGCGATGATCGAAGTAGGTAAGAGCGACGATCTCGCGAAGGAGCGAAAGGGGTTCGAGCTCGGCGGTCATCCGACGGATTCGACGATTGGCAGCGGAGGATTTCGAACCGACTTCGGCGGCCTCCGCCAAGTGATCGGCCAGAAAGGAACCAAGCGATTGGCCGTGGGAGGCCCTGCAGAATACCCGAAGCTCGAGGCGCTCTGGCAAACAGTCGCGGCAGGTCTTTGATCGCTGTGATCGCCGAAATCGCGGACCTTCAGGGTCCGAGGTCGGCGCGGATCGCGGCAGGGCGCTCGCGAATCGTCTTCAGCAGCGACTGGTAGCCCGTCTCGAAAGCCTGCATGGTGATCTCCTTGCGGGGATCGGCCATCACCTGCGCCTTGATCTGGTCATAGTAGCTGACGGCCACTGCTTCGAGTCCGGCCGCCTCGTACACGGCGAGGATTTCGCGCACCGCGTTGGCGTACGTGGATTTGCACTCGGGACTCAGCAAGCAACGTTGGAACATGAGCCCCGCCGTGACATTGCCGTTGGCATTGTCGCCCGATCTGGCCAGCTCGAAGATGCGAAGATGAGGCTTCTTCGAGTCTCGAAAAGGCTTCATCGACATATCCATACCCCACGGAAGGAAGACGAACTTGTTCGAAGTGGGGTCGTGGTAGATGCGAAAGTTGTTCGGGTAAAAAACGGTGTAAGCGTACATGTCCCACTGGTTGACCACGGCTTCGGCGGCGGTGAAACGGAGAAAGTGCTTGGTGTCGAGGGCGGTGTCGAGCGTGCTCAGGAAGTTGGCGGGGGTCGTCGATTGAAAGACGGCGATGAGGTTGACGAGATCGGTACGATCGTTCGCGGTCTCGTTCGTTTCGAGATCGAACGCCGTTTCCGCCCCAGGGACGAAATCTTTTTGCCCTTCTTCGTAGAGGTTGCCTTCGTCGCTTGCGAACCACCGGCGCAGGAACGGCTTGTCCTCTGCTTCGACGTTGGCATAAACGCCGTAGAAAGCGTTGTTGACATAGACGAGCGCGCTGTTGCAGCGCGGCGCGGGCAGCTTGGCGGCGCGAAACACGTGGTACGCCATCCGCTCGGCCAGAAAGGCCGGATCCTCGACCATGTTGTTCAAGGTGAGGCGCTTGAGGCCATGGAACGCGAGGGTCTTCACGAACTCGTCGAACTTGATCTTGAAGGGCGCCTTCTTGTCGAGCTTGCGGAAGCTGCCTTCACCTTTGATGCGCAGGCCGACGTCCGCCAGCGTCTCGCCGTTGTAGCGAAACCCGGCGTGCACGTAGGTGTCCTGCAATGGATCCGACGGCCCCGTCACCCTGTTGAGCGCATCGATGGACGTCTGCGGCAGATCGATGTCGAAGCGCGGAAGCCGCGACGGGTCGAAGATCTCGTCGCTACCCGGATCAAGCGGCGCGTCCGGCGGGGTGCTCACGTCCGGCAAACCGCCTCCTTCCGGTTGACCCCCACCGGCATCGGGTGCGGAACCCCCCTTTCCCTGTCCTCCCGAGCCGGTGCCCGCGGTCCCGCTGCCCGCGGTGCCGCCGCCCGTGGCGCCCCCCGTCGAGCCACCCGAACCGGTCGTGCCCGTGCCCGACGTGCCGCCTCGGCCCGATCCGCTAGCGCCTCCGCTGCCCCCGCCGCCGCTTCCGTTGCCGCCACCGGTGGTGCCGTTTCCCGCACCGGCAGTGCCGTTTCCCGCGCCACTGCTGCCGCTGCCCGCGCCGCCGACGCCACCGCTTCCGGCGCGCCCGGTCGAAGTCGTTTGCGTCGCGTCCGTGCTCGAGCACGCGCCCAGCGCGAGCAGCATGATGATCGCACCCCAGGTCTCCGTTCGATTCGCGCCCGTTCGGCGAAAGGTCATGGCGATACCGGACAGCGCCTTCTTCATTCCGAGCTACTCCTCAATCGTGGCTGCGAAATGAATCTGCCGCTACGGCAGGAATATTCCTTCGACCTCGGGAGAACCGGTTTCCCGAGCCAATCTTCATGCTTTTCGCGCCGACAGAGATGAAGTGCGGGCTCGCTCGTGAATGGCGCAAAAAAGGAGGGGCGGAGGAGAGTGACGTTACCGCGTCGCGGGCGCCACGCCGCGCCCGCCGGGCGCCGTCGCACGCGCCCGACCGAGCCGGCTCCGAACCGGCGCAACCGGGGCCGCTCTCTTGTCGCGCTACCGGCGCGACATCAAAAACAGGTAGAGCTGTCGCGGATGCGAACCAGGTCGGCCCCGACCTGGCTGGACGGGGAGCAAGGTGCTTGGCCGTCCGAGAGCGACGAGTTGCTGAAGACGGAGAGGGTAATCTGAGCTCTTGGGGACCATCCTCAAGAGCTCGGTCTGCCGGGGGCCGTGTTCGGAGGTGGAGCGCACAGCGGCGATGAGCGGAGAGAATACGGTTTAGCAGCGGACAAAGCTCGTTCTACCACCACTGGGGATAAGCCATCGACATGTTGAATGCAGTGTTGATTGGCGAGCCGCTGCGATTGTAACATTTGACGGTTATTCGTGGATCAGTCGCGCCAGTGCAGTCTACCCCGCCGCAATCGATGCTCTCCACATTGCAGAACACGCCCCCGGTCCCGCGCGACGAGACAATTGGAATCGTTTTATCTTCCGTGTAAAAGAGGTTCGTAAAAAACACGTCGTAGATTCCAGTGCTAGGCTTGCAGACGCTGACCGGCAAGGTGTAGGGGTTATCGGCTGGCCCCTCGTGCTGATGCCGGTAGCGAAAGGACCCAGCGGCGTAGCACATATTCGTGGTGTTGTTGCCGGGCCAGCTGATCCAACCAAACTGCTCGCCCAGATATGCGTGGTCGCCATCGGACGCAGCTTGGGAAGTGTGTGCTTCTTCTCCCACGAAGACACGAAAGTTCGTGTCGCGTGCCTGTCCATCGTTGCGGTCATAGCAACGGACTTCAACGGTCGTGTCGCGAATGGTGGCCGTGCCAAGCGTCCAGGCGTACGGAATACACACGGCTCGCCGACAGGCCGATGTGTTGTCGCCCACACACGTCTTCGATGCAATGACGTTATTCACATTGAAGTCGGGGTCGGGTAGGTAGTTGCCATCTTGCGGATTCATATATCCAAACGCGACGGTGTACCGCCCAGTGGCGAGGCGGGAGCTAGTGATGAAACCCGGCGCAATCGGGTTGAAACTCTCGTTGGCTCGAATTGCACCAGTGCCGTCCACAGTCGCATAGCCATGGTCCTGACTGTGAAATATGGTTTGCGGATGATCCAGGGAGTCGGCGCGGTAGTACCACGCGAAGTTGGCATCCACGTCTGAACCGCTCGGGGTCACGCATCGTATGTTCGATGTCAATTTGAAGGCTGCGTCGCTCGAAAGCCCCGTATCGAAGCAATTGGCTGTTCCACCCACGGTTTGGACATACACCTGGTATCCTGAGTCAACCACGCTGGTGGGAAAGGGCGCCGCATTAGCCACAGTGACTGTGTAATTGCCGGTCGAATTCTTGACAAGGGCAGGCAGCCCGCACGCTACCTGCCGCCCTGCAGGCATGGAGCTGATCTGGTTCCAACAGTGTGGACCATGCTTGACAACTGCACTTTGATTGTAGTTCGGGAAAAAAGCCAACATCGCCGGGCCGCCCGCCAACGCCGGGAAGGCACTCAGAACTAGGAGAAGGAAAACAGATAGAGCCGATAGGCAGTGCCGCATTTTATTGCTTCCTTTCCAGGCCCGTTAGGACCATCGGTCAGATGGGTGTTGTTTCAAATCTTGGTTCCGCCGTATTGACAGCAAAAACGAACGATGAATCCCCGGCTCCGGTCGGACCGCAGTTCACGAATCACCGTGCTGGACCCCGACTAAAGACGGGGATGTTTCCGGGGTGAGGACACTTCCTATCGTCCGCACCCGGAGGATCCAATTGCCAATAACAACTGCTTCGAGTCAGTCACCCTACGGGCGCAGCCGGCAATACCGCAAGAGGAAACGGTTAACACCTGTCTCGAGGATGACCAGCCGGCCGACGATAGCGATACGCCTCATCGTGGCTGCGAAGTGAATCTCCGGGCTTAGGGAATATTCCTTCAACCTCGGGAGAATCGGTATCCCCAGCGTTCTCATGCTTTTCGCGTCGACAGAGGTGAAGCGCGAGCGCGCTCTGTGAAGAGCGAAAAGCAGAGGGCGCCCACTCTGAACACGGCGCAATCGGCCCGCTCTCTTATCGCGCTGCCGGCGCAACATCAAAAGCAGGTAAAGCTGTCGCGGATGCGAACCAAGTCGGCCCCGACCGGGCTGGACGGAGGTTGCGAACGGACCAGCACCAACACGGCAAGATGGTCGGGGCACTGGTAGGTCGAAACTTCGAGCGTCGCCGTCGGCACCGGATGGCCGAAGCAGGTCTCCGCCGCTAGCATGCCGTCGCGCCGCGCCAAGAGCATGCCGGCGTCGACGGCGCCTCGTGCATCTTGCGGGCTTTGCGGATCTTGCAGCGTGACCGTCACCTGCGAAGTGCCGCAAAGGCCAATGTAGTAGATTTGCAGATCGTCGCGTAACGCCCCCGTAGATAGATCCGGCGTTCCAGTCACCCACCAAAGAAATGCGTACGAGAAGTACGTGGTCGCGGTCACGTCGTAGAAGCCCGGCGGCTCGCGCGTTACCTCCTCACCGGTGAGGGGCAGCAACGAGGAGAACCGGGGTGGCAGCGTGAAATGGTCGTCGAAGCCACCCACGAAGCTGTCGAGTAGGAATCCACCGGGCATCGCGCCATCGGGTGAGCCGCCGACGTCGGCATCGGTGCCGGCCCCCGTGTCCGGCGCCGCGCTATCGGGCGATTCGCGGTCGATCGCGCCCGCGTCGGGTGGTCCCCCGTCATGTCCCGCCGCATCTGCCTGCCCGCAGGCCATCGATGCCGAGGTAGCCAGGATCACGGCTGCGCTCACCGTCGAATGGCGCAACCGCGGAAACCACGTCATCGAAATCACCAGCGTTGCCTCGCGGAAACATCAGAACGTGTACCGCGAAATGAACGAGACACCTGCAACGACGATATCAGCGCCTGCACCGGGGTCGAAGTCGCCAGAAAGGTCGTTGATGCCGGCCACGATGAAGCCCGTCGCTCCGACGGCAACGACCGAGGGGATCGTACCGTTGCTTCCCGCGGCGAAGGTCCAGGCCGAAGTATGGTCGGCCTTCCATCGCACCACGGGCATGCCATTCCAGACCGCGCTTTGGCCGTTGCCCACCGCCAGCACCGATCCGTCGCTCATGACGGCAACGGCGGTCAACGTAGCGTCAGGAATCGTCTGAACCCAGCGGAGAGCCCCGTCTGCAGCCAGGTTGAGCACGAAGCCAGCGGGAGCAGGCGCGATGGGCGTTCGCTCGACGATGCCGACGCCGGGATCGAAATCGCATGGCCCGTTGAACGCTCCGACGGCGTAGACCGAGCCATCCGGGGCGCTGGCCACGCCGCTGATCGCTTCGCAGGATGATCCAAAGAAATAGGAACCTCGAACCGAACCGCTCACCGCGGTGAATCCGGACAGCATCGCACTGACGCTTCCTGGTGAAGCCAACGGATCGAACCCGCAGGTGACAGAGCCCCCCGCCCACACCACGCCGTCGCGGGCGAAAGCCATTGTGAGCACGGTGTCGGAGCAGGAACTGCCATGGCTCGGGTGAACGCTCGATCGAGCCCAGAGGTAGTTTCCACCGCTGTCCAGCTTGACTACGAAGCCATCCTGCCCGTTGGGCGCACGGACGTCGGACCCCGGCCCGGGATCGAAATCCAGCGTCCCTTGGAATGCGCCTCCTACGTAGACGCCTCCACTTTCATCCACGGCCAGCGCCGACGCGACGTTCCAGGTTGAATTGGATACGACGAAGGTGCGCGCCCAAACCAGCGTTCCCGCCGCTGTCATCTTGACGACGAACGGCTCTTGCGCGGACGGGTCGACCGTCACGTGGATGTCGGACCCCGGGCCTGGATCGAAGTCGACCGCTCCTTGGTACCATCCTGTCGCCACGATGGTCCCGTCCTGATGCACGGCGACCGCCGTGACCGTTGTCGCGCTGGAGCTGCCGCTGTCGGTGGCGACACCGCTCAGCGTACGGGTCCAGCCGTAACTCCCATCGGCGTTGAATCGGGTAATGAATCCATCGGTGCCGCCCGGCGTGGGTGTTCGCACGTCCATGGCAGCAGAGGGATCGAAATCGATGACGCTGTCGAAGCTACCTCCGATCACGTACGACCCATCGCCAGCCAGGGCCGCCGCCAGCAGCCCCGCCGAGCGCGTGCCCTCCACGGTGGTGCCGGCGTGTTGGGGGACGCAGGGGGCGGTGGCGCTGGCGAGGGCCGTTTCGCATCCGGCGGTAGCGTCACAATTCGCATAGCCCGGTGCGCAGGCAGGAGTCGCGCAGCTCGTATCTACGTCGCACGTCACCACCGTGTTGATGGCGGCGCATGCCTTGTTGCCGCAGGCCAAGCAATTGTCACGCGTGCCGAGCTTCGTCTCACACCCCGGGACATCCGTGCAATCGGCGGTACCCGGCTCAAAACAAGAGTCGACGACGCACTTTGCGCTTTCACATCTGGCCGAAGCGTTGTCGAAGGTGCAGATGTGATTGCACGTACCGCAGTTCGTAACGTCCGTCTTCAGGTCCACGCACGAGTTGCCGCACAGGTCAGGGAAGGGTGGAGAGCAGGTGGGCGGCAGGCAGGTGTATCGCGAACCCTGCGGTACGCATTGCATTTGATCGGTGCAGCGCACCGCGCACGAACCACAGGTCTCGGCTCGGGAAAAGCTCGTCTCGCAGCCGTCCATCGGATTGCTGGTGCAATGACCGAAGCCGACGTCGCACGAACCGGGCGGGATGTAGCACTGGCCAGCCCGGCACTCGACCGGCGCCCACGGCGTCACATGCGGCAGATTTCTGCACAGCTCGAGCGTGCACACGCTCATGCCGTCCGAAACGTCGGCGACGGGAGCATCGCCGGCGGTGCGATCCTGCATGGCGACATCGACGACGGTGGCCCCGTCCATCGCGTCGCGCGCATCGATCACGCTCGACGCGTCGGGCATGCTCGACGCGTCGTTCGAGCTGCTCCCACCCCGTCCACCGTTCGCGTCCGTTTCGGGCTGGTTCCCGCCGTCGGAAGGTGCGCCATCGGCTTTCGATCCGTCGGCGGCCCTCGATCCATCGACGGCCATCGATCCGTCGAAGGGAGAGCCGCCGCCACCGGCTCCCCCCGCTCCGGTGCTCGGGTCCGGCTCCCCCGTCTCATGCCCTCCGCAGGCGATGATCCCGGCGCACGCGAAAGCCAAACATCCCTTGGTAATACGGGACAGCCCCTTCTTCATTCCGGATACTCCTCTTCGTGGCTGCGACGTGAATCTGCCGAGCTACGCCCAGAAGATTCCTTCGGCCTCGGGACAATCGGAGATCCCGAGCCGATCTTCATGCCTTTCGCGCCGACCGAGGTGAAGTGCGAGCTCGCCCTGTGAATAGCGCAAAAAAAGAGGGCGCAGGTCGAGGGCAGCCCGCAGTCGAGGCAAGCCTCCAGCTCCTTTCAAGAGAGATGAGTCGACGCCTTATGGTGATAGTGGAGCACGCCTACGGATAGGTTGGCTACGCCAAGGAACGCGCGGCCTGCACTCCGACACCACGAGGTTTCAAGTGCGCGTTGCGTCTCGTCGTCCGATTGCCGCGATAGCCGACAAGTCCATTCGTCGCAAGATGTTTCACTTAACAACGCAGCTCTAAGAGCGACGATCGCTACGCGTTGTCGCTCACGGAGTAGTAGCTACGTGTTTGGAGCGGTACACAATCCCTCTACAAAGAACAGGGAGCGTACAAGACGCGGCGCGAGCTGGGTCGGCCTTAGATGATGGTCGCACGGGGCGCACTGCACGTGCCCGAACAAGGGACCACCACTGCTGCTCTCAAACCGGCTTGATCCAGAGGCCCGGGATCGGCGCAACACCGTTGGTCACGAACGTGGGCGCGATGGTGCCCCACGCTGGCGCCATTCCGAAGTAGGCCTGCGCAATCGTCGCCCAGAGATCGTTGTGAGGACGATTGGCGTTCAGGAACTGTCCGCCCTGCATGCCGAGCTTTCTGCCGCCAAAGATGAGCGCCGGTTTGGGCGAGCGAGAGTGGTTGGCCTCGGCCACTTCGGTGATGTAGGGGATCACGGTGTTGTCGAGAAGGTTACCGCCGAATGAATCGGTGGAGTCCTTGAAGCTCTGAATGATGTCGGCTGTCTTCTGATTGTACCAGGTGCTGACGCTCGCACAGAAGTCGAAGATTCCTAGCTGCGTGGCATCGGTCGGAGGCGAGCCGTTCCAAAACCCAGTCTGCTGGACCTTGTGACTCTCGGGGTGGTGCATGTGCGTCTTGCCGTCCATATGCAGGCCCGCGAAGGACACATGGTTCGTGCCCGGCGACCACTGGAATGTGGCCACGCGGATGATGTCGCATTGAAACGCGGCTTTGATGATGGCAGCATGGGCTTTGCCGATCTGCTCGTGGAGGACGTCGTCGGCAATGGTCGTGATGGGGTTGTTATAGTCATTCTTGGAGCCCGTTTTGCCCGTGAGCGCCGGATCAGGGGCACCGGGCTTCGTGCAGCTGACGCTGCCGCCCCCGCCGCCGGTACCGCCGTCGCCGATGGCGTTGAGTTGACCACTGACCGCCTGCTCCATTTTGCGGATGGCATCGGTGTGGACTTCGATTTTCGGTTTCTGGTCTCCGGGCGCCAAGGTTTGGATGCGGGCCAGCTCGCGCATGGCGAAGTCGAGAACACTCTTACGTTCCCTGAGTGTTTTGACGAGCGCCGTGTTGACGCCGGCATCGGGCACGGCTCCCCCGGTGCCCCCGTCGGGGGTTCCCGGCACGAAGCCGCTGAAGAGGGCATTGTACGCATCGACCGGTTTGAGGGTCGGCAGAAGCGGCGTCGCTTCATTGACTTGGCCGCCGCTCGTATTCTGGACCATCCTCATCGTGTAGCTGTACGAGAGGCATTGCGTCGATGTCTCTTGGGAATCGACCCGCGCATCGCAAATGGTATTGATGTAGCCGACGCCCGGCCGCTGCAGGTTGGGAACGTTCTTGAGAAAGATTTGGTCGAGCGAGGGCCCGCCCGCCACGCCGTCGTCCGCCTCGCCGTTGTTGGCGCGACAGCCGGGAACTTGCGCGCCGGTGGTGGCCAGGGGCGTGCCGGCTTCGTGGCCACCTCCGCAGACCGTTCCCGCGCGATCCGCCAACCCGTACAGGATGATCGTCTCGGCTTTGAGGGGCTCGAACGGCTTCAGGATGCGGGAGAAGGTGAAGTTGGTTCCCGAGCCGGTGGGCAAGAAATGGAACGCCTGGGTGCCGACCGGAAAATGCATCATGAGAAACCGCGGGGGTGACACGGCCCCCTGGGCCATGGCCTCGAGGTTGCGCAGCATGATCTTGAGCCCGAACGCACCGCCGAGACCTGCAATGAAATTACGCCGGGCCAGCCGATAGGTAGACATTTACATTGCCTTTCCGGGAAGACGAGTGCCGAGGGGTATCGAGGCCGCGACCATGCGCACCAGCGCCGCGAAGCTCTGGTCGGTGCCCGCCTTGAACGCGTTGGTCACCGTGCGCGTCGCGCAACTCTCGGTGGAGAGGCCGCTTGGTTCGGCCAGTCCGTAGACGATCATATTTTTCGCCACACAGGACACGAAGGCGCCGTTGGTCGAAATCTGCGTTGCCATGTCGGTGGCATTGTTGACCATGGTCCCCCCCGCGTTCACGGGAAGGGTCGTCGAAGAATCGATGGGTCGGCCTTGTGCATCCGCCGTCTGAAAGCGCGCGAGGTTATCGTAGTTCCCGAGGGACAGGCCGTAAGGGTCGAAGCCGCTGTGGCAGCTCATGCACTGCGGTGTCTTCATGCGGTACTCGGACTTCTGTCGCTCGGTCCAACTGGCCTGCATGGTCTGGGTGTCCTTGATCAAGTCCGCGAGGTCGGGGTTGAACGCGGGGTTGACACCGCACAAGACGGTGGCATTGACGAGAAGCCCGCGGCCGACGATGGAGGGCAGGTCAGGACGCGATCGGGAAACGAGAAACCCCGGGGAGGTGAGCATGCCTGCCCGCGTATCCGGCAGATCCAGCGCGGCGAAGTTGTCGACCGTCGCGCCCGGCGGAGCCGGCACGTTGTAAATGAAGGCGAGCTGCGTGTTGATCCACGTACGTCTCGAGGTCACGAGGTCGGTGACCTTGGGACCCCAGAGCGTATTGTTGATGAAGAGCGTGGTCTCTTGGTACATCGAAGCCGCGACGCCCTGCGTGAATTGCGGGTTGTCGGGCATCACGACGCCGAGCACGGCGCCGGCGCCGAAGTACGCGAACATCGCTTGCTGCAGGTTCTGCTTCACGGATGCCGTGCCGAGCAGTCGGGTCGCCTGAGCGTCGATGTCCGCTGCCGTGGCGAGCTTGTTCTGTTTGGCGGCATCGAGCAGCGGCGCATCGGGGGGACCATCGGCAATGAAGTACGAGAGCTGGCTCGCCGTCTCGTAGGGGGTGAGGGCACCGGCCACCTTCCAGTCCGTGCCGAATTCGCTGCGATAAAGAAACTGCGGAGACTCGAGGATGGAGCTCACGCTGAACTGGACGCCCTCCTGGATGGTGCCGCCAGCCGCCTTCACTTCGGTGTACACCTGCGTGAGCGACGTCGTCTCTGCCGCGACCAAGGGGCGTCGGTAGGCGCGTTCGGCGAAGGTTGCGATGAACTGCTGGGCGCACGCGTCGGTCGCCGTTGCGCAGGCGGTCACGGTGGCAAAGTTGTCGAACACGTATTTCGCGACCTGCGTCGCGATGGCGTCCCCTTTGCCCCACGTGGCGTCGGTGATGGCGGTGCCCTCTCTCGGATTGGCGAGCGGCGGGAACGACCGCTCCGTCGCATCCGGGACGCTGTTGTCCGTGGCAACGGCGGTGGCGAGGGCAGGGCCAAGCAGCGCGCCGATCGAGTTCACGATCTGGTTGAAGGTCAGCCGGATGAACCTCTTGGTGATCGGGGCGTCCGCTCCGGTGCAAGCCGTGGTTCCCGTGCCGCCGGCTCCTCCCGCGCCGCCCGTGCCGGTCCCGCCGGCCCCGCCTGTGCCGGTCCCGCCGGCCCCGGTTCCAGTGGTACTACCCCCGGCCCCGGTGGTCGCGCCGCCGACGCCGGTGGTGGTACCGCCGGTCGTCGTGCCTGTGCCCGTGGTCCTCCCCCCGGTAGTCGGGCCGGTCCCGGTCGGTCCCCCGCCCGATCGATCGATGGGTTCCCCCAACGAGCCTTCACAGCCCGTAGCGAGGGCCAAGGCGGTCACGGCCACTCCCGACAGCAACCGACATCGCAGCTGGAATTGCGCTCGGCACGTCATGAACATTCCTCCGACTCCCCCTGCGACCAACGGTCAGCTAGAGAGGGCATGGAAAAGAGGTAAGAAGGCCACGCGATAGCTCAAGAATCGACGCGCGGCCACTTAACGCCGATGACTCAACGTTCAGACAATACGCTCGAGCTCCAACGCGTAAACCAGAAACGTGCGCTCGGCGCCGTTCTGCCATAGCCATACGTCGACCGGCGCCGAAAGTTTAGCGATGCGCCGCAGCACGGGATCCTCGCGGCTCGCCCAGTGCAGGAGATCGGGATGCGCTGCATAGAAGAATTTTCCAGCGCACAGCACGTCGACGAGGACGCCCTGTAGGTCCGTGGTATCGGGGGAAAGCGGAAAGAGGAGGTTCGAGCTGAGATCGCTCGCCAGCAGGGCCCGGCCGTTGGGGACGAGCAGCTTCGCCAAGGTGCGAAGGTGCATCACGTTGAGGAGCTGGCGCAATGCCTCGAACAGGCCGTGGGAAGCTGACAGCAAGCTCAGCACCGAGAGCTGCAGCTGCGTCAACACACAAGCCGAAACGACCACGTCGAAGGGGGCGGGGAGGGCGGCGACGATGCGTGAGGAAGCGACATCGGGATAGGCGGCCAATTCGTCGGGCGTGACGCGAAATTCCCGCCAAGCTTCGATGTGATCGAATAAGCCAGACAGATCGATCGGCGCATGAAGAAAGAGGCGCGCTTGCGTCGCCGGATCTTGGCGAGCGTACGCTCCCGTCAGCGCGGCTTCATCGATGTCGACGAGGTGGATCTCGCGGAAGACGGTGGCCAAGCGGGAAAGATCCAGATCATAGGCATTGCCCGCCCCCAGGACGCAAAGCCGCTCGGACGCTCCCGGGACATGCCGCGCGCTCACCGCGTCGGTCAGCCGCTCACGATGCTGCGCAAACGTATCGAAGTGCGGAAGGGCGCTCAGATTGGACAATCGCTGTTCTTCGACCAGCTCGCGTACGGAGGAGAGGCCTGCGCTCTGTACGGCGGGGCTCATCGTGGCTGGCCCGCGATCTTTCACGGGGCGCTCGCGACGCTCTTGATCCAGTTGAGAATGCAGGCCACCTCCGCGTCGGCCAGCACGATCCCGACGGGCATCCTGTTTCCGCACGGCGGCTGTGCCGTCACCTTGGTGTAAAGGATGCTCTTTTCCGGCTGCGCGCGGTCGATGAGCTTGCCCACGTTGGCTAGACAGCCGGGCATCACACCGCCGTACCCCTTGTTGGGTTTGTCGACGAGCTCATCCTTCGGCTGACGAACCACGGCCTCGGTGAAGAGGAACCCAGCGGCGGGCGAGCTCCCCGAGTGGCAGCCGAGCGTGGCACAGGCCTTGGATGGATTGGGATCTTTGATGAGCGTCAAGACACAAGCCTCGGGGCTGCCGCCGGTGGCTCCCCCGCTCCCGCCGGTGGCTCCCCCGCTCCCGCCGGTGGCTCCCCCGCTGCCACCGGTGGCTCCCCCGCTCCCGCCGACGGACCCACCTGCGCCGCCAGAACCGCCGATGTTGCCGCCGCCGTCGCGATCGCGCGGTACTTTCTGCTCTTCGGTGAGCTCACCGGCGCAACCACTCATGACGATGGACGAAGCACCCAGACCAATGACGACAACTGCAACCGAGAATCTGCTCATCAGTTTTCCACCTAAAAAAGAGTCGCGGCACCGAACGTGGCAATGACGTATTGATCGAGCGTCCCTCCGGCGACGTAGTCGGCGTCGGGGTCGGGATTGGCGCTCGAGAAGAAGCGCGCGTAGGTGACGAGCAGACGGAGCTCGATGGACGGCATGACCGCGTAGGTACCGCCGCCGAGTATGTCGATGCCGGCGACGGTGAGGTTGGGAAAGCGTTCGCTGAGCAGTCCGGCCGACGAAATGTTCATGTAGCCGGCCCCGGCGAGGACCGTCCAGGCACCGAACGGAATGCGTGCATCGGCGCCGGCGCGAACGTACCTGTACTGGACAGAGGGCGCCTCATCGACGGCTTCATCGGTCCCGGTGAAAGCGTAGTTCCAGATTCCATACGTCGCCTCGAGACCAATGAGCGGCATGGTCTTCCGATCCCCCGTCGGAATGCGCGCCCGCAACCCCAAGGCGTAACGCTGGAACGAACCTGTTACCTTCTGCCCGTCGCTGGCAGTGGATTCGACGCCGAGAGAACCGGCGTATCGACCGACCAGCCCGACATCTTTGAGCACCTCGATGTTGGTCGACGCGGCTGGATAGACCTCGGCACCGACGGAATACACGGCCATTCCAGGCGCGATATAAGGCCGGAGTCGACCTATCCATGGATCGCTGTACTGCAGTTGTCGGCGGGCGACACCGATGCCGGCCTCGCCGATCACGGTGGCGTTCGTAAAGGTCGCGCGCTTGCGGGTCGCGGCACGATCGCGTTCCGGCTGCTCGTCGGCAGGTTCGTCGCTGGCGGCCGAGGAAGCTTCTTCGACGGGCTCCTTGACGGGCTCTTTTTTCTTGCGCGGGCGTTTGTTTTTCTCCGGGGCGCGATCACCGTCGACGACCGCGGACGTACCCGACGCTGGGGCCTCCACCGGGGGTGCGGCCGCGGCGGGTGGGCTCGCTGCTTCGGGCGCGCTCGACGATCGCGCGAGGTCGGGGAGCGAGGCGGACAGGAGCGGCCCGACGTGGGCCGTCGCTTTTTCGCCGGGAGACAAAGTGTAATCTTCTTCGATCATCGGGCCGGCTTGCGTGGTCACCAGCAAGACGACGTGCATGTCCCTCGCGCCGGCTCTGTTTCGCTTCGCTCGGACGGAGAGAACAGCGGCCGCGCCCGCGGCCCGCATGGCCTTCTGCACGGCGACGATCGTCGCCTTGCGCGTGCGCGGGTTGACCAACGCCTCACCGACGGGCCCGGTCACGCCTTCATTGGCGAGAGCTGCCAGAAAGTCCTCGGAAGGTTGCACCCGCATGTCCCGAGGAATGGAATCGGTGATGTCGCGGTGGGTCTCGCGATCGTTCCCCTCCACGATGAGCACCAGGCCGTTCGCTTTCGCCCGGGCCGCGACGGCCGGGTTCGCAATGACGAACGACAACAGCAGGAACAACCAAAACCTGGAGCTGAACATTTTCAATCTATACGGCATTCCAAAGGCGCAAGCCCCCGATCGAGGGCCCCACGGCGCCATCAAGGTAGTGTGAAGAAAAGGGGGTGGTAGCTCACAAATTTCGCGAAGAACGTGCCCCCTGGGACCCCGCGAGCAGCGCGGCGCGCCAGGCGTCGAGCGCCCGCATGTTTCCGAGGGTGTCGTCCCAACCCATGGCGGGCCAGGGGGCTTCGTTGCTCGGCAGTGTGTCGGCCACGAACTCGGCCTCGATGGCGTAAGTCGCTTGGGTCGCGCGAACGGCGACTGTCTCCGGTTTCTGTCCGTCTCGCAAGATCGTGTAGCCGGTTTCGAGCCCATGTCGGTCGCTACCGGGAATCCACGGGTCGGCGATCACGATCTTGCCGTCTTCTCCGAAGATGACCGCCGTCCTACCGCTGTCGTGGTAGACGCCCGCCGTGACCGCCGCCGTAAACCCAGAGCCGAAGGTGAGAAGGGCGGTGGTGAACTCGTCGACGCCCGTGGGCCCGATGACGCCGACGGCGTCCACCTTCACCGGCTCGGCGAAAGGCCGTCGCTCGACGAGGCCCGCCAGAAGGCGGGCAAATGAAACGGGATAGCCACCCACATCCAAGATACCGCCACCGGCAAGCTCCGGATTGAACAGCCGCCCATCAGCGACGCGCGGCACCCGAAAAGCGAAGTCGGCTCGCACGTGTCGCAAAGCCCCGATCACGCCGTCCTGCAGCCGCGGCACGAGATCGCGCATCAACGGGTGGCAGCGGTACATGAAGGCTTCCATCAAGAAAACGCCGCGCCGCCGCGCCGCCTCGATGACGCGCGCCGTACTCGCCGCGTCGATGGTGAGCGGCTTTTCGCATAGCACGTGCTTGCCGGCCTCGATGCTGGCGAGAGCTTGCGCTTCGTGAGACGGATGCGGCGTCGCGATGTAGACGGCTTCGACGGCGGGATCGGCCAAGAGATCGCTCAAAGTCGAAGCCGCTTTGGGAACCCTGAACCGGTCGGCGAAAGCGCGCGCTTTGGGCAGCGACGAGCCGACGACGTTGACGATCCGGCAGCGCTCCGAGCTGTCCAGCGCCTCGGCGAAATCCGAGGCGATTCCTCCCGTCCCGATGACACCCCAATGGAGTCTTTCGCGCATGTCGGTTTGGCTCGGCGGTGGCGACGCGTTGTCCGATTCTTATTCCGTCGTGAATTTGTGGATCAGGGTGTGCTTGTAGACTTGTCCGGGCTTGAGGATGACTTCGTCCCGCCAGGCGGGGACGTTGATGGAGTTGGGGAACTTCTGCGACTCCAAACAGAACGCCGAGTACTGCTGGTGCGTGACACCTTTTCCGGTGGTGGAACCATCCAAGAAAATGCCGGCGTAAAATTGGATTCCCGGTTGATCGGTATCCACCGTCATGACCCGTCCCGATTTCGGATCCTTCACGCGCGCGGCGGGCCTGAGCTTGTGCGGGTCGCCGTTGACGATCCAATTGTGATCGTACCCGATGGGCTTATTGCCGACGGCTTTCAAATCTTTGCCGATGGGTTTGGCCGTGGTGAAGTCGAATGGCGTCTTGGCAACGGGGAGGATCTTGCCGTCGGGGGGCAGACCCGGCGCGTAGGGCGTATACTTGTCCGCAAAGAGCGTAAGTTCCTGGCTTTCGACGGTTCCCGACGCCGTCCCCCCCAGGTTCCAGTAGGTGTGATGGGCCATGTTCACGATGGTGGTCTTGTCGGTCGTACCTTCCATCTCCACACGAAACTCGTTGTCGTTGGTGAGGGTGTACGTCGTCGTCGCCGTCAGCGTGCCAGGGTAGCCCTCCTCGCCATCCTTCGAGACGTAGGTGAACTTGATGGAGGGACCGCGATCGGTCTCCTTCGGTTCGGCGTTCCAAACGACCTTGTCCCAGGCCTTCTTGCCACCGTGCAGATGATTTGCCCCGTCGTTGGCCGCCAGCGTGTACGTCTTGCCTTCGAGCGTGAACTTTGCGCCCTTGATGCGGTTGGCGATGCGGCCGACGGTCGCCCCGAAATAGGGGTTCTTTTTCACATACCCTTCGAGGTTCTCATAGCCGTGCACGATGTCCGCGAGCTTTCCATTGCGATCGGGGACGAGGAGCTCGGTGACGATGGTGCCGTAGGTCGCGACCTTGAGCACGAGACCTTTGGCGTTGGTCAGCGTGTAGAGGTCGACGTCTTTGCCGTCGACCGTGCCGTACTTCGTCTTCGCAATGGCGGCGGGCTTGGCGGGGGGCGGTTCGGCCGCGGGGGCGGCCTGGGGAGGTTGGTTCGGCGTCACGGCAGCCGCCGGTTGGGCATTGTCGGTCGCCGCTGGGGCCGCCCCTGGAGGAGCCGCGGGCGGCCCGCTCGGTGATCCGCCGCACGCACCCAAGAGGGGAAGGAGGACCGGCCAGGTCCAAACGCTTCCCACTCGAAAAAACGATCGCTTTCGGATGGGGAACGAAGGGCCCCCCAAGGTACGTGCGGCACGGCGCCGTTCTTCATGAGCGGCGCGAACGAGTGCGGTCTGCATGGACGTGCATCTCCTCTAGCGTTGACCATCGGGGGGCTCGGTACGAGACGCTTACCAGGACAGCGTCAGGCGCGCATGGATGAAATTGCTCTCTTGCGTCTCACTCGGTAGAAGGCGAAGTTCGCGCGGAAGAAATCGAAAGGTAAGGTGCCAGCTCCCATCCAGTTCGGTTCAATAAAATGTCCATTTTCGGCGCCGAGCCGTGACCCGCGTTGCTGCGCTCGGGCGAGCTCCCGATGCTGGCCCGGAGTGCCGAAAGTCTCCGATTTTCGCAAAAAGATGAGCCATTTGTTCTCGCTTTGGGGACCTCAAACGGAGGAGACACCGTGAATACGAAAACCTACGAGGGTGTGTGCACGCGGTTGGCTGGGCTGGTCATGCTCGCGCTGGCGGTCATCGCCCCATGGGGGTGCGACAAGGGCGGGAGCGGGCCAGCCAAGATCATGAAGGTCGCCTTCGTGACCAACAACGCAAGCGACTTCTGGAAAATTGCAGCGGCCGGTGTCCATCGGTACGAAAAGGAAGGCAAGGTCCAGGTCGACGTCAAGATGCCGCCCAACGGCACGCCCGAGGAGCAAAACCAGATCCTCGAGAACCTCGTCAGTCAGGGGTACGACGCCATCGCCCTCAGCGTGAACGCGCCCAACGATCAGGTTTCGGTGATCAACAAGGCGGCCGTCAAGACCAAGCTCATCACGTTCGATTCCGATGCGCCCAAGTCGAACCGCCTCCTCTACATCGGAACGAACAACTACGAGGCTGGCAAGGTGCTCGGCGGCGAGATCGTCAAGCTGCTCCCGAGCGGAGGCAAGATCGCCGTTTTCGTGGGCACCCTCTCCGCCGACAACGCCAAGGAACGTCTGCGCGGCGTGGAGGAAGCGATCGCGGGGCACGCGATCGCCATTGTCGACAAGCGTGAGGACAACACGGACCGCGCCAAGGCGCGTTCGAACGTCGAAGACATCGTCAACGCCCACCCGGACCTCAGCATGGCGGTCGGGCTGTGGTCGTACAACGGTCCCGCCATCGCTGCGGCCATCGAGGCCCTCGGCAAGAAAGGCAAAGTGCTCGCGGCCGTGTTCGACGAGGAAGAGGGCACCCTCGGCGGAATCGCCAACGGAACGCTGCAGGTCACCGTCGTCCAGAAGCCGTTTCAGTTCGGTTATTTGTCGAGCAAGTGGATGCACGAACTCGCCACCAAGGGAGAGACGGCCAAAGCCGCGCTTCCGGCGGACAAGGTGATCGATACGGGCGTCGAGGTGATCACCAAGACGAATGTGGCCGACTTCAAGGCGAAGCTCACCGAGATGAAGAAGAACTGAGCCGAGGGCCATGCCGAGGCAACGTCGATGGGCCGATTTTCTTTCATTCTCGCGCTTGGCATCGCCGTTGGTGATCTGACAACGCTCGCTGGATGCAGCGCAAACATGCCCTCATCGGCGACGGCAGGGCCTGACGCCGACGACGCTTCGAGCGATAGCGGCGCGACGAGCGATAGCGGCGGGGACGGTGACGAGGGTGGCGGCGATACGGGCCCCCTCGATCAAGACGGCAGCGGGTCGGTCGACCGCGGTGTGGATGGGGATACGAGCACCGGCGGGGGCAGCGACGGCGGCGGGAGTGACGGCGGCGATACGGGCAGCGGCGGCGGTGGCGACGCGCCGGACTCGCGTGCCGTCACCGATGTCGCTGACGTCACTGGCGTCGCGGATGCTGCCGACGTCGCCGAAGTCGACGCGTCGTCCCGCGATAGCGCCGGCCCGCGCGACGCAGAAGGCGGCGCTTCCGGCGATGGCGCGACGGGGCCGATCGTCGTCAAAATGCTGGACATCACGGATGTTTGGTCCGGTCATCCGGTGGGGTTCTCGCTGCTGACGCGTGGCGACAGCCAGTATGCTGCTTTTTACGACGCACAACGCGCGATGACCGTCGCTCGACGTGCGCTCGCGGGCGACACCTGGGATCTGGTGAGGCTCCCCACTTCCGTCGGTTGGGACAGCCACAACTACGTCACCATGGCCATCGACGATGACGGCTACATCCACGTCGCCGGCAACATGCACTCGGTGCCGCTCGTCTACTTTCGCACGACGCAGGCCCTCGACATCCACAGCTTCGTTCAGGTTCCCTCCATGGTCGGCTCGAACGAGCAGAGCTGCACCTATCCGCAGTTCTTCCGCGGCCCGGCGGGTGCTTTGATCTTCGCCTACCGCGATGGCGTGAGCGGCAGCGGCAACTACGTCTTCAACAGCTACGATCTCCCGACCCGCACCTGGAAACGGTTGCTCGCGACGCCGCTCGTCGACGGCCAAGGCGCACGCAACGCCTACCCGGTGGGCCCGCTCAAGGGGCCAGACGGCTTTTTTCATCTGGTGTGGGTATGGCGGGAAACCGCCGACGCCGCGACGAACCACGATCTCTCCTATGCGCGCACGAACGATCTCGTCGCATGGCAGACCGGCGGGGGACAGCCGCTCACGCTGCCCATCTCGCTGGCGACGAGCGACATCGTCGATCCGGTGCCCGAGCGCGGAGGAATGATCAACAACAACACGAAAGTGGGCTTCGACTCGCAGAAACGCCCGGTCGTCGCGTACCACAAGTTCGACGCCAACGGGAACACCCAGCTTTACAATGCCCGCTTCGAAAACGGCCGATGGGTGACCTACCCGACGTCGAGCTGGAATTACCGCTGGGATTTTTCGGGCACTGGAACGCTCGTCTTCCAGATCGAGCTCGAGGGAGTGAAGGTCCAACCCGACGGTTCGCTCACCCAAACCTGGTACCACGCGCAGTACGGAGGCTGGGGCGCCTTCCGGCTCGACGAAACGACGCTGCGGGCCGTGGCGACGATCGCGCCGCCTCTTCCCTATCCCAGGGCACTCGACCAGCCCGAGTCCACGACGCCGGGGATGATCGTTCGATGGTGCGCGGATAGCGGAGAAAGCACGGACGGCGTCAGCTACCTCTTGCGCTGGGAAACGCTGGCGTCCAACCAAGACATGCCGCGGGCGACGATCCCCCCACCGACGAAGCTGCGGCTTTACGGATTTCGCTGAAACAGGCCCCCTCGGTTCACAACTTCAAGATCTCGCTGCCGGCGAGAAGGAAGGCCCCTACGCCAAAGGGGTGCGTCTCGGTTGCCCCAGCCGCCGCCGGTCTTTCGCCCGTATTTTGCACGTAGCCGAGCCGTCCGTTGTTGTCGACGTTCCCGACGAGTCCCGTCCACGCCTTCTGCACGATGGGCAGATACACGTCGCGTGGCACGACGCCGTGTCCGACGGCCCAAGCCGTGGCGTAGGTAAAAAAGCCGGTTCCGCTGGTCTCGGGATTCGGAAACGCCGTGGGGTGCGTCAGATCCGATCGCCACAAGCCGTCGCTGCCTTGCAGCGGGGCGAGCGCGCCAAGCATGGTCTGCAGAAGCTGCACGTAATCGCCGCGCCGCGCGTTGGTCGCTGGCAAGTCATCGAGGATGCGCGCAAGACCGGCGACGACCCACCCGTTGCCGCGCGCCCAGAATGTCTCCGTGTTGAAATACTTCTCATCGCGCCAGAAGAGGCCCTGGGCCGGCGCGAACAAGAACGCCTTGCTGTCCCAGTACATCGTATTCATGAAATCGAAATACTTGGTCTGACCCGTCGCGACGGCGAGCCGCGTGAGCGCGGGCGGCGCCATGAAGAGCGCGTCGCACCACCACCAATCCACCCGCCCCGGCTGCGGCGCCGCGATCATGGCATCGAAGGCCGCCTGGGCCTTCTGGTACATGATCGCGTTCGATGGCATCGGGTCGAGCAGAAAGATCTCGAGGTAGGTCTGCGTACAGGTTTGGTTGTCGCCAAAGCGCGGGCCCTGCGTCGATGGGTGAAGGTCCCATTGATGCTGGGTGGCCCAGTTCCTGGCGGCGCTGAGAAAGCCTGCATTCTGCGTCGCTCGGTAGGCCGCCATCAGGCCCGCAAAGAAGGTGGAGTCGATCCAATCGTTGCTGGCCGTCGTCGGATAAAGCGACAACTGGTACTGGGCGACCCTGGTCAGGATCGATCGGACGGCATTGGGATCGAACGGCGGCTGTGCCGTCTCCCCCGGCGCGTCCCGACTCGAATCCGACCCATCGGGAGCGCTCGGGCCGCCGTCCCCGTCGCCCGGGCCATCTCCCCGGTCGTCGAAGCGGCTGTCGTCGACGCGGCCATCGCCGCTGCTCGATCCTGCCTCACCATCGTTCACGCTCGCGTCGACGTCCGTCGCCGCCCGACCGTCGGCTTCACTCGCACTGTCGGCAACGCGGGCCTCCCCCACGTCGACCGCTGAATCTTCCACCGCGTCGGCCAGATCGACCGTCGCGTCGACCTCGCGATCCGCGTTCGAGCCGTCAGCCGCTTGGTCAGCGGCGCTAACCACGTCACTCACGTCCTGGCCTGCGTCCAGGCCGCCCGTGACATCGCTCCCCTCGGATCCGCAGGCCCAGAACGAGGCTGCGCACGCCAACCAAGTGACCCTGGCCGTCGCCCAGCGGCGTGCGCGTCGTGGGTCGACGCGATGGTTCAGGCAACGAGTGTCCAATCTTCGCTCTCGCCGCGGTCGCGGTGTCAACCACTGCCACGGCATTCTAACGAATTCGACCGGTTGAGTCGCGGCATCTCTGCATGGTCGAGCGAATCACCCGGCGAGGTCTTCCTCGGCGTTTTCACGAAGCTCAGCTGGTCGTGCCGATGCGCAGCGTAATTGGAATCGACTCCTGACCGAATTTGTCGGTGTCCTTGGTGATGAGCCGCTCCAGGCCCGAGAAGGCCTTTTGCGCCAATGCTTCCGAATCGAAGAGCGCTGTCGTCAGGCCGACCAACGCCCCGTACTCGTCGCCGTCGAACCCCGCGAGCTTGATGTCCTGCGGGACCCGGATCCCCAAACGATGCAAGCGGTGCCAGACCTGCATGGCACCCAGATCGTTGGAGCAAAAAATGGCGGCCTTGCCCCGCGCGGCGAGCTTCTTCAGATCCTCGTCGGTGAGCTCCTCCATGAGGAGCTTGCGCAGCGTCGCAGCCGACGCGTGCTCGAGCCAAGCTTGCTTGGTGCCGCGCCACCGCTCTTCGTGGCTCAAATGCTCCGTCACCACCTGCACGAATGTCAGGTGCCGCGCTCCTCGCTCGTAAAGGTGGCGGACGACGGCGCTCGCGCCTTCCTTGTTGCGAATGCGGATGGCGCTGCCCTCGTAGCGCGCGTAGGTCGGATGATGCGGATCGAGAACGATCGAAGGGCGCGCATAGGCGCTGGAGAACCAAGTCGTCGACGGAGCGGGCACGTCGCCCCAGACCAAGAGACCGTCGGCGTGCAGTGGCAAGAGCGGCCGATCCTTCGATGTCGCAAGCTGCTCGTTGGCGATGAGGTTCAGCGTGAGCCCGCGCGCCGCAGCGAGGCGCGCCAGCGCCTGGATCGTGTGAACGACGCGAGGATGCGAGAAACACGCGAAGGCGCTGGGCATCACCAAGCCAATGGCATGGCTGGTCGATCCCGCGAGCTGCTTGGCGGCCCAGTTCGGAATGTAGTTTTGCTCGCGCGCCACGCGATGCACCCGCGCCCGCGTGGCGAGGGACATCTTCGGGCTATCGCGCAAAGCGAGCGATATGCTCGACTTGTCTATCCCCAGTAGCTTCGCCAGATCGGCGATGGTCGTTCGCTTCTTCATCCAGTCTTCCCGCGTATACACGCTTCGGACTCGGTGGGACGAGCTTTTGAACGTCCAAGCCGCAGCCACCTGAACCGCTCGCCGACCAAGCCCTGTCACGCTGCGGGACCTCGGCTCGGCTACGGACCCCCCCCCCCGAACCTGCCAGCGTCGTGTCACCGACCGGTATGCCCCCAGCGCTCGCGGGAAGAAACCGCCAGGGTGCCAGGGTTCCTGGGTTTTTCGTGAAGACTCACTCCCCTAGATCCCGAATCTCTTGGCGGCCCTGGTAACGGCGCTGAGCCCTGGCGGTCTCCCGACGCGACCCAAGGCCGCAAAATGGATGGGTTTGACTGACGCGGGGCGCTCGGACAGGAGCGAGCCGCTCGGGTCAGACGAGGCCGGTGAGCGGTCCCGTGCAGTACTTCGGGTCGCCGAACGTCTGTCGGGTGTCGCCGAAGAGATTCAGAATCGAGACGAGCAGGTTATTGTGCGGCAGGGCGTTGTACTTGAGCCAGCGCCCGCCCACGAGGCCACCCCCTCCGCCCGCCAGCATGAACGGCATGTTCGTTTTGGTGTGCGTCGGTGGGTCCTGCAGCTCTGACCCGAACAGGACGACGCTCTCGTCGAGCAGCGTGTGTCCGCCCATGTCGACCTTGTCCATCGCCTGGAGCAGATAGAGATGCATCTGCGAGTACCAGGTGCAGATTTTCTCGCATTCCGCCGGCTTGAAGCCCCCGTCGTGCTGGTAGAAATGATGATGCTCGGGGAGGGATAACCAGGGGAACGTGTGCTTCGCCTCGGTATCGCTCCACTGGAATGACCCCACGGCCGTCATATCGCAGGCCATGGCCATGACCAGCAGGTCCATCAGGTACATGCCCACTTTCGGAATCGCGTTGTCCGTCGCGAGGTCCTTGACGGATCCGTTGTCCGACGAGTTGAGTCCGGTCCGCGGATTGTAATCAGCCGTATCGACCTTCGTTGGCGCCTTGCAAACCATCGGCGGCGGGGTGGTCCCTCCGATGGCCTGTTCGATCTCGCGAATCTTCGTGAGATGCTGGTCGATCTTCTGCTTGTCGGTGGCGCCGAGCCGCGACGAGAGGGCGGCGTAACGCTTGTCGACGTAGTCCAAAATCGACTTCTTTCGAGCGATCAGGGCGTCGCCCCCCGGCGTGGGCGTCAGGCTTCCGAAGAGGTCGGTCCAGATCTGCACGGGATCGAGGCGCGGCGGGATGGGATTGAACGTCGCGTTGTCTTCGTAGTTACCCACGTTCATGGGTGACAGAAGTCCCTTCGACTTTCCGGTGGCCCAGCGCACGGCGAACTCGAGGCTCTTCTTCGACCTCTGTTTTTGCGCGGCGAGCCGAGTCGCGATGACCTGATCGAGCGACGGGCCGCTGGAGTACGCGGTCCCTTTCTGCGGGGTTCCCGACAGCCAGGCGATGATCCCCGCCTGGTGTTGCTCCCCGATCGCGCTCTTCATGTCCAAGCCGTCGATGATGACGAGCTTCTTCAGGTCCATGATCGGCTGGAGAGGCTTGAGGATCGGGCTGAGGACGGGAGCCGCTTCGGTCCCCGTGGGGGTGTACTTGGCGCGCACGGTGCCGCCGGGTGTGTAAACGGCGAGGAAGCGTGTCGCGGCAGCGGCGGCGCCATACGCCCGCTTCTCTGTGCCCATCGCCTCGAGCCAAGGTAGCGCGATCGCGATGCTCCCCGCGCCGCGAAGAAGCGTTCGGCGGTTCAAGCGGATCTTTGCCATGACACCACTCCTACATGCTGCCGGGGAAATAGAGGAACGCGTCCGTCTGCGTCAGAGCCAGAAGCAGCTGCCGTACGTTGTATCCGGACTTCTGGAATTCGACCTCGACCGACGCCCGGGCACACTCGTCGCCTTGTCCCAACTTCCGGCCGTAGGCGAAGTTGAGCCAGTGCGAGGCAAAGCAGAACTGCACCTCGGCGGTTTCGGCAAGCTTGCGCGCCAGCTCCACGGGTCCGTTGAGCGCGCCCGGCGTACCCGGCACGCTGCCGCTGGCGTCGATGGTCACTCCATTCTCTTGCGTGCGGAACTGACCGACCGGGTTGTAGTTCTCCAGCGCGAACCCCATCGGGTCCATGAATTGGTGACACGAGTTGCAGATCGGTTGCTGGCTGTGCTTGGAAAACCGTTCCCGCGCCGTCTTGCCCGTCGTGTCGTCCGGTATCTTGACCTGGTCGAGAATGGCGGGATCCGTTGGCAACGAGATCTGGCGGCACATCAACTTGTTGACGATGAAGGACCCGCGCAGGACGGGGTTGCTCTGGTTCGTGGTGACGGTCCCGGTCATCACGCCTCCCTGCGTGAGGAGACCGAGCCGCTGGGTCGTATCCGGCAGCGCCACCTTGCGAAACATGGCGCCTGTCACGCCCGGGATGCCGTAGTACGTCGCCAACGCGTCGTTCACGAACGTGTAAGGAGCGGTGAGCACCGAGGGCCAGGTGCCCGTACCGGAGAAGATCTCGTACTCGAGAAATTGTTGCGTCTCCTCGTGCATCGCTGCGCCGATTGTGGGCGAGAACGTGGGAAAGAGCACCTTGTCCCGGGTGAGGTCGGTAAGGCCATTGATCGGCAGGAGGTTGTCGAAGAAAAAACGAACGACGGCATGCGAGCGCGCGTCGGCGAGCATCCGCGTAGCTTGTGCCAGGACGCCTTGCTTCGTCAGGAGCTCACCCGTCTTGGCCGCCGCGCGTAGCGTCGCGTCGGGCGCCGTCCCAAAAAAGAGGTACGAGAGGCGCGTGGCCATCTCGTCCCCACTGGGGCGCTTCAGGGCGGGGTTCGCCTGGTCGGGAACGCCGAACTCGATCCGGTAAAGAAAATCCGGCGACTGGAGCATCGCCTGGATCACGGAGGAGATGCCTGTCGCGAAGGTCGCACCCGCGGTCGCCCGCGTCGCCTTCGCGAGCGCGAGAAGCGCATCCGACTCCCCGGCCACGAGGGGCCTTCGGTAGACGACGGGAGCGAGCTTCTGGATGATGGTGGTCGCGCAGGCGTCCTCGGTCGCGGTGGTCACCGTGCTCGTACAGGGATCGAGCTGCGCAAAGGCCGGCGCCGTCGTCGCGCGCGTGCCGATGCCTTCTGCGACGGAGAAGTATTGTTCGGCGAGAAGCCCCGAGACGGAGAGCGTGTCGGCGTCGTTGCCGAAGCCATTTCCGAGCTCCTCGGCGGGCAGCGCATTGGCCGGCAGCGTCGTGTCGCCGAAAAGATCGCGGACCGTATTGTTGTATTCAAAACGCGTGAGGCGTCGCAAAGGTGAGCGACTGGCATGGATCATCTGATCCGGGCAGAGCATGGGCCCGCCACCGGCACCACCCGTGCCCGCGGTGCCAGCGGTACCGCCCGTACCTCCGCCCGTCCCACCGGTTCCGGTTCCTCCGGCGCCAGCAGCTCCGCCCGTGCCTGTTCCTGTGCCTGTCCCCGTGGTTCCCGTGGCTCCGCCGGTGCCTGTGCCTGTTCCTGTTCCCGTACCCGTCCCTGTGGTTCCCGTGGCTCCGCCGGCGCCTGTGCCCGTACCTGTCCCTGTGGTTCCCGTTGCTCCGCCCGTGCCTCGAGGCGACGACGGCGAATCTCCGATCTCCGAGCTGCATCCGCACGCGAGCGTCAGAGCGATGGGAAGAGCCCACCCACGCAGGGCGCGGCGCAGCGGCGGGATGTGACGTGAGGGCATTCGCATGGGTGACCTCCCTCGCTGGCGAGCAGATTGCCTCAACACCGATACCCTAGCGTGGTTCGAGGCGCGAATCAACCGGTTGACTAATCAGAGTTTGCAGATGAAACAAATGGTGATCGGGGCCACCGCGAGCCCTCCTAGGCGCGGTTCCCGTCCTCAAAATGTAGTGCCATGAAAAAATTCCAAACCTGCTCGGTGCGTTCTCGGAATTTCCTGCTCGGCCACCTTCGTCTCGTCCGCCCTCCCTCGCCATGGCGAGCGCGCAGCGCGAACGGACGACAGGTGACTCGCAAGCCGACGCGAAAATTCCACGAGGCGTTTCTCGCAAGCCACCCCAAACTCTGCGGCCTTCTTCGTCCGCGCGCCACCCGAATTTCGCGCGGGCTCGTCGTTCTCGAAGTCGGAAGAGGCTTGCCGCGTCGTGATAGGAGTGGCGCGTGACCAATCTCGTACCGCTTCGCCGCCACTTTCATTCCATCTACGGAGCCGAGCCGCGTCTTTTCTCCGCTCCGGGACGGGTGAACCTGGTCGGCGATCACACCGATTACAACGACGGATTCGTTCTTCCGATCGCGATCGAGCGGCGCACCCTGGTCGCGGCAGCGCAGCGAGCCGATCGCAGCGTGCACGTGCAATCGACACGCTTCCCGACGAAACGACAATTCGAGCTCGATCGACCCGGACCGAGACGGCAAAACGGCTGGCTCGACTACGTCGAGGGTATGGCGCAATCCCTCCAAGCGCGCGGCGTCGAGCTCACCGGCGCCGACCTCTTGATTGACAGCGACGTCCCCACGGGCGCCGGGCTTTCCTCGTCGGCAGCGCTCGAGATGGCTGTGGGGTTGGCACTTTGTTCCCTCGCGGGCGATGAAAAGCTCTCGCGCGTCGAGCTCGCGGTTGCCGGGCAAACCGCGGAACATGACTATGTCGGCACGATGTGCGGAATCATGGATCAGCTCATCGCCGCGCTCGGTCAGTCCGATCACGCACTCATGATCGATTGCCGTACGCTCGAGGCGACGCCCGTCCCTTTCGCGCGGCCGGGCGCGGTGGTGCTCGTCTGCGACACGAAGGTCAAACGCGAGCTTGCCTCTTCCGAGTACAACCGTCGGCGCGCCGAGTGCCAGGAGGGCGTCCGGGCATTGCAGGAGGTGCTCCCGCACGTACGTGCGCTGCGCGACGTTTCTTTGCCCGAGCTCGAGGCCCACGCTGCGCGGCTTTCCGAGACGGTACGCAAACGCTGCTTCCACGTCGTGACGGAAAACGAGAGAACCCTGGCCGCCGCGCGCGCCCTGTCCGAAGACGATCTGGCCGAGCTCGGCCGTCTCATGGTCGCATCGCACCGGTCGCTCCAAGTCGATTACGAGGTCAGCTGCCCCGAGCTCGACTTGTGCGTCGAGATTGCCACCGCCGAACCCGGGGTGTACGGCGCGAGAATGACGGGCGGGGGATTCGGCGGTTGCACGGTGAATCTCGTCGCCGAAGAAGCCGTGGCCTCGCTTTCCGAGGCGCTGTCCCGCGAGGTCGAGCGACGATTTGGTACCCGACCGGACATCTTCACGACGCGCGCCTCGAGCGGCGTCAAGGAGCACCTGTGACCAAGCGCATCCTCGTCACCGGCGCGACCGGTAAAGTCGGTCAGGCCTTCATCGCCCGCTTGTTGGCCGAGCGCGACTTCGATGCCTTCACCGTGCGGGCCCTGTGTCATCACCGCAGGCTGAAAGCCGAGGAGCGACTCGAGGTGGTGAGCGGCTCGATCGAGCAACGCTCCGTCGTCGAAGAGGCGGTGCGAGGTGTCACGCACGTGCTGCACCTTGCCACGTCCAAGGAGTCGCCAGACACCATCATGGATGTGGCCATCAAAGGCATGTTCTTTCTGCTCGAGGCCTGTCGGGTGAGCACGACGTTCCGGCAGTTCATTCTCATCGGTGGCGATGCGGGCATGGGGCACTTTTTCTACCCGCACCCGCTGCCCGTCACCGAAACGCAGAAGCACAGCGCCTATCCGGGTTGCTACGCGCTCTCCAAAGTTCTCGAAGAGGTGATGCTCGAGCAGTACTACGTGCAGTACGGCCTCGACGGGTGCTGCCTACGGGCACCGTGGATCATGGAGAAGGACGATTTTCGGTATCAACTTTCGTTCGGCGAGGACGTCTTCGGTGGGCCGCGCTGGCGCGACTTGGTCGGTGCTCGAAAAGCAGACGAGTACGTCAAATCCAAAACCACCCCCGTCATGCTCGACCCGGACGGCCGGCCCGTGAAAAGAAACTTCGTTCACGTCGAGGATCTGACGAGCGCCATTCTCAAAGCGATCGACCATCCGCGAGCCCGACAGCAGACGTTCAACATCTGCATGGATGAACCCGTCGATTACGGCGAGCTCGCCGCCTACCTGACGGCGTCGCGAGGGCTACCCTCGGTAGGAGTGGGGACACCGTATCGGTCGACTTGGCTCGACAACACCAAAGCGAAATTTCTAACCGGGTGGCGACCCCACTACGACCTCAGGAAAATGACCGATGCCGCATGGTCCTATGAGAGGGCTGCCGATGATCCTCGGGTTGTCTGGTATCCCGGGTAACATCCTCTGTCGCTCCAAAGATATACCCTTGCTGGATGTGTCTCGTCGCGGTACCACTGCACGCGGCGCGCAGTTCCGGGTAGTTCCGAGCGATGCGCTGCAAGCTGCGCGTGGGTCTGCGTTTGGTTCGTTTCAAACGGTTGACTAAGATGTTGCTGCGTGGTTGAATCTTTGACGCCAACGACGATCCGCGGGCGTGACCGAGACCAGGGCGGAGGACTCAATGAAGCGCAACCTGCTTACGCTATCCATCGCAATTCCCATCTCGCTGGTCATCGGTATGAGCTGCGCGCTCGACCCTCCGCCGACGCCACCTGGAACGGGGGGCGCAGGCGGCTCCGCGGGCGCCGGAACCGGCGGTAGCACGACGGGCACGGGAGGGGCGACTACAGGTACAGGTGGCGATCCGACCGGCACCGGCGGAGCAACGACGGGAACTGGAGGCGCGACGACGGGTACCGGCGGAGCAACGACCGGCACCGGCGGCGCAACGACGGGCACCGGCGGCGCCGCGGGAACGGGTGGCGCAACGACCGGAACCGGCGGAGCAACGACGGGCACCGGCGGCGCCGCGGGTACGGGTGGCGCAACGACCGGCACCGGCGGAGCAACGACGGGCACCGGCGGCGCCGCGGGCACGGGCGGAGCGGCGGGATCCGGAGGCTCCTCGGGCGGCACAGTGGACGCAGGCAAGGGTGGGAGTGCGGGTTCAGGTGGTGCGAGCGGCAGCGGAGGAGCAAGTGGATCGGGAGGCACCGGCAGCGATGCGGGGATCCCGCCAGGAACGATCGTCGGCACTTTCGACGGGTACCTGTTTACTGCACCGTGTGGTGATGCCGGTACGGGGTACGACTGCCTGAACGCCGGGTGTGCGAGCAACAACACCAAGACCGTCGTTCAGGATTTTCCAATCGCGGGAACCGCAGGGGCGATTTATGAGTTGACCATCCGCGTCCGCGGCATCGTCGAAGTGAAGAACTATTCGGGAGGCATGAGGAGAGCCACAGGCGCCATGGATGCGAGCGCCCAGGGTGGTGACTTCTTGTACGTGGGCGGGACGATTCCGACCTCCACTTACAACACCTACGAGCTGCACGTTTTGAACGCCAACGATACGCCCGCCACCGGAACGGGTGCCGCCGTCGATTACTACTTGAATGGACGTGACGGATCGGGTGAAGCGCACCAGAGCTTTGCCCTCAACTACCAGGTCACCATCCCGGTGGTCGGCGGCGGAAAGCTCCAATTCCGGGTGTTCGACTCGAACTGCCGTCAGATCATGAACTGCGGTCCGGGTACGGGATCGAACATGTGCACCGCGCCGCGCAACCTGACCTTGACCGGCTCGGATCCCGCGCCCCCCGCGAGCTTCACCCAGCCCTTCGTCGGTTCTGCTCCCGGCGGCGCCACCGGGCAGTGGGTCTTCATCGACGTTTTGAGAGTCGTTCAGCGTTGAAGAAATAGCGGCGTTCATGGTCGCCGCGCGCCGCTCACGCAACTGATCGGGCAACATGCTGCACTACGCCGGTTCATGAGATAGCCGGACTCGTCGCCAAGCCGAGGCGCTGTCGACAGTCATCGCTCTCGCGTGGCGAGCGATTGCCACT